>Ga0209380_10000213_pt1 | contig 39521 bp, 35 predicted proteins | sample HubBroMetageWFT6_FD_188347 | JGI IMG/M metagenome (GOLD analysis project Ga0209380, IMG submission 188347) | Warmed and freeze-thawed soil microbial communities from the Hubbard Brook experimental Forest, New Hampshire - Hubbard Brook CCASE Soil... | ecosystem: Environmental > Terrestrial >...
ATGGCATCGTCGACCACGAACCCGGTCGAAATCGTGAGCGCCATCAGCGACAAATTGTCCAAGCTGTATCCCAGCAAATACATCACGCCGAAAGTGCCCACCAGCGAAAGGGGCACGGCCACGCTGGGGATGGCGGTGGCCGCCAGGCTGCGCAGAAACAGAAAGATGACGAGCACGACCAGCGCCACGGTCAGCATCAGCTCGAATTGCACGTCCGACACGGAAGCGCGGATGGTGGTGGTGCGGTCGGTAAGAATGGAGAGCTGCACCGAGGAAGGCAGCGACGCTTTGAGCTGCGGCAGCAGGTTCTTGATGCGGTCCACCACGTTGATGATGTTCGCGCCCGGCTGCCTCTGAATGTTGACGACCACGGCGGGCCGGTCGTTTTGCCAGGCCGCCAATTTGACGTTTTCGGCGCTGTCGATGACGTTGGCCACATCCATGACGCGGACCGGGGCGCCGTTCTTGTAGCTGATCACGATAGGCTTGTAGGCATCGGCAGTCATCAACTGGTCATTAGCCCATATCGTAAATGCCTGCTGAGAGCTGTCCAAATTGCCTTTGGCCTGGTTGACGTTCGCCTGCCCCAGCGCCGTCCGCAAATCTTCCAGGCTCAATCCGTAGGACGCCAGCGCCGTCGGGTTCGCCTGAATCCGCACCGAAGGCTTCTCTCCGCCGCTGATGCTCACGAGTCCCACTCCCGGCAATTGCGCGATTTTCTGCGACAAAACCGTATCCGCCATGTCCTCCAATTTCGTCAAGGGCAGCGATTCGGCAGTCAAAGCGAGGGTAAGGACAGGAGTGTCCGCGGGATTGGTTTTGCTGTAAATCGGCGGGTTGGGAAGATTCGTCGGGAGATAGGTGGTCGCGGCATTGATCGCCGCCTGCACCTGCTGTTCGGCTACGTCGATATTCAAATCGAGCACAAATTGCAGTGTGATGAGCGACGCCCCGAATGAGCTCGTCGAGGTCATCTGATTGAGCCCGGGCACCTGGCCGAATTGCCGCTCCAGGGGCGTGGTCACCGACGAGGCCATTACGGAGGGGCTGGCCCCCGGATAAAACGTGAGAACCTGGATCGTCGGATAGTCCACCTGCGGCAGCGCGGAAACAGGGAGTTGCCGGTAAGCCACGGCCCCGGCGAGTAAAATTGCCGCCATGAGCAGTGAAGTCGCAATCGGGCGCAGGATAAATGGCCGGGAAGGATTCATCAGCTTTGTTTTCTCTGCGGTTTGTTTTTCGGCGCGGTGGATGGATTGGAATCTTTGCCGGGGGCCGGGAAGGCGGCAGGGCTCGCGCCGGAACCGCTCGGCGAAGCATCATGCACTTCCACCGGAGTGCCCGACTGCAACCGTTCCTGTCCGTCCACAACCACTTGATCGCCCGCCGAAATGCCCGATGCAATCAAGGCAATATTTCCCTGCGTCAAATCCACGTTGACTGACTGCATGTTCGCCTTGCCGTCCTTCACGGTATAGACGTACGAACCCTGCGTCCCGCGCTGAATGGCCGCTAGCGGCACCACGATGGCATTTTTGCGCACGGCAAGCATCAAGCGAGTATTTACGAATTGATTCGGCCAAAGCGACAAATCGCGATTTTCAAAAGCCGCCTTGAATCGAACGGTACCTGTGGTGGGATCGATCTGATTGTCCACCGTCAAAAGCTTGCCCGACGCCAGCATGGTCTGATCGTCCCGGCTGTACGCTTGGACGCCCAACTCCTCGTTCTTCATGTGCTGGATAACTTCCGGGAGGTTGTCTTCCGGCAGCGTGAAGAGAACTGCGATTGGCTGCACTTGCGTGATAACCACCAGGCCATTCGGGTCCGTGGCATGAATCATGTTGCCCTGATCGACAAGCCGCAGCCCGACGCGGCCGGTGATTGGCGCCGTAATCTTGCAATAGGTCAACTGCAATTTTTCATTGTCGATCTGCGCCTGGTCGGCCCGCACGGCGCCCTCCAGTTGCCCCACCGTGGCGTTCTGCGTGTCCACCTGTTGCGATGCGATGACGCCCTCTTTCGCCAGCTGGTCATAGCGCTTGAAATCGACCCGGGCATTGTTCAACTGCGCTTGATCACGGAAGAGTTGCCCTTCCACTTGTTCCAGCGCCACCTGGAAAGGTCGGGGATCAATCTCGGCCAGGAGTTCGCCCTCATGCACGAACTGCCCCTCCTTGAAATTGACCTTTTGCAATTCGCCATCCACGCGGCTCTTCACCGTAACCGTGTTAAACGCGGTCACCGACCCGAGGCCCGAAAGGTAATAGGGCACGTTTTGCTTCATCGCAGCCGTGACGGCCACCGAGACCGAACCCAGCCCGGCGGCCCTGGCCCCAGGCGCAGGCGCGGCCTTGCTCTCGGAAGAAGGGCGCGATTTATAGTAGTAATACCCGCCGCCGGCCAGCACGATCAGCACGAGTGCCCACAGCCACCCACTCTTCTTCGGCTTTCCGGTTCCGCCGCCGAGGGAGTGCTGTTCCGCTTGACTCTCGGTATCGTTTAGTTGCGAGGAATGAGGAATGGCCATATTTGTCCTGTCAGTTTGTATGAATCGGCTCGACACTATTGACGTATTCGAACCAGCCCCGGTTACGCCATCCCGTAGATGACAGTTGCTCTCCAGGAATGGTAGCGATACCGGGATTCGAACCCGGATTTTGGCCTTGAGAGGGCCACGTCCTAACCCTTAGACGATATCGCCGTCGCCACTCATACGCATACGCCCGCCGGAACTCTGAAATCTGCCTTCCACCTGGAGCGATTGGCGCAAACTTAGGAGGAGTAATTTTCGCACGGACACAACACCGGCGCAAGCCGGGCCTGCAAACGTCCCGAGAACGCCAATCTCCCGATTGGTGGGTTGGGCGACGCCAATCGGGAGATTGGCGCTCCCGGGCGAGAGATTATTGCGCCGGTGTGGGGGACGCCGGCGCGGACGCGTCCTTGGGGCCAAAGTTCTTGGCGAGATATTGAACCAGAGTATCGATCTGATCCGCAGGGACATTTGCCCCACGATCGATCATGGTCTGCACGGTGTCTTTCCAATCGTCCAGGTTCTTGTGCGCCTTGGTCAGATTCGTAAGCTTGTGGCAGGCCTGGCAATTTTCCGTGGCGATCGCTTTCCCGTCGCCGTCCGGCAATTCCACAACGGTCTTGGCAGCCGTGGGCGCGGGGGCGCTTGACGCCGCAGCGTCCGGCGAAGGAGCCGGTGTGGCGGGAGCAGCCGCTGGAGCATTCGAGGCAGCAGAGGCATCCTTGGGGCCAAAATTCGCGGCCAGATATTTCGCCAAGGTGTCTATCTTGTCGTCCGGGATGCTTGCGCCACGGTCGATCATGGTGTGGATCGTGTCCACCCAGTCGTCGAGGTTCTTGTGCGCTTTCGTCAAATTCGTCAGCTTGTGGCACATCTGGCAATACTCGGTGGCAATGGGCTTGCCGTCACCCTCGGGCAATTCCACGGGCTTCGGCGCGGCGGGCGCCGCGGGAGGAGGAGCAGCTTGTCCGGCGTCCTGAGCGGCGGCCGGACGCGGGGCGACTGCCCGAGGCGCATGCACCCGGTGAACCAGGGCGCCGAGCGAAGCATCTCCCGCCGGAGTTGCGTTCTGCGCATGGCTCCCCGGCGGCGAAGCTAAAATTCCGAGACCCACGATGCCGGCAAGACCTGCCATAAGAACTAAATAGCCCGAAACATGATTTCTTGGTGTGCGCACTCTGCCAAGTCCTCCCGTGATTTTCGTGGTCGGTAGTAGAAACTCCCACTTGCCCAAACATTCTCTTCAGTATTTATTCAAACGGCCCGTACGAATCCAATTCCATTTTGATATGAACAAGAGAAAGAATCAAGCGGTGAGGGCCGAGACATAGAGAGCCTGGCCGTGGTACCGCTGGTCCTCGCCGCAGTAAATTCATACTTTCTTGGCCGGCCCTGGTTTCAGCATTTCCTCTCACTAATTCCTGTTGGAAGCGGGCGCCGTTTTCGCGGTTTCATCCGAGCGCCCCCCCCGTGACGACTCCCAGCCACACCGCGATGAATCCGATGGTCACGCTCAGGATCACGTTCAGGAAGGCAATGAATAGTTCGCCGTCCCGGAAACTTTGAAAGGTTTCGAACTCGAATGCGGAAAATGTCGTGTACGCTCCGATGAAGCCGATGGGTATCAGGTAGCGCCAATTCGCGCTCCAATGCGTTCGTTCCGCGAGCAAGGTCACGACCAGCCCGACCAGAAACGATCCGCTGATATTAATGACAAACGTGCCGTACGGAAAGCGCACTCCCATCCGATTGCTGATATATCCGCCCAGCCAGAATCGCGCAATCGAGCCCAGGAATCCTCCGAGGCCAACCACCCAGTATTTATTCATTTATGGTCTCGCCACCTACGATTTTTTGCCGTCCAGAAAGCAGCGCCAACCACGCCGGAATGGAACGCAATCATCCGTGTAAAACGGAAAATGCGCCTGCTGCGCGCGTCAGCGGCCGGGAATTCTGATCACTCTCGATTTGCTCATCGCCGGGGACATGGCTCCGCGACAAGGAACTTGTCAGGAGTCATCATCTGCCCGGCTAAAAGGACAGCGGTTATAAGGCGAACTCCATCGCCACTAGCCAATCATACGTTTCGCGCAACGGAAGTCAACCTTCGGGTTCCACCATGTTCTGGAGGGAAAAACGCCGTTAGTGCGGGACTGGTTCAGACTCCACCCTGGATTCCACGGGTTGCTGCGAGGGTACAATGCGCCGGTAAAACCGAAGCGAAAAAAAGCGATTCCGGCAGGGAGCGCACCGATAGGCGGGAAAGCGAAACAGGCGAAACGCCCAGGCGAACAGGCCCATCCCATGTTCGCTCGAAATGCGCTGCAAGTCCAAATTGCCGCACATTCCGCAATGTACGTTCCAGACATATCCGATGGGAGCCGCCCAGGCAAAAAAACGAGAGTCGCAAGCGCGGCAACGCCAGGGACGCAGTCCTGCCACTCCTGCCAGGTAATCCTTGGCACTGCGTCTGCGTGAACGGCGGGGACTGTCGCTATGGCAGACAGGGCATAACAAATTCTCTTCACCCCTGGGAAGTCTTCAAAAAGAATACTTGAAAAGTTATTCTACTGGCAAGTTCCATCTACGCGAATTTGTGTCCTCATGTACAATGCAAAGAGAGGTACTAGATGGCCGACTACACTTCGGAACATGCGCGCGCCGGAATCAAGGCAAAACTTCCGCATCTGGACACCTGGCCAAACCAGTTTCCGGGCTACCGGATTGTCACGCGCTACCCGGAGTACACTTCCGTGTGCCCGAAAACCGGATTGCCCGACTATGGAACGATCACGATTGAATACGAACCGAAAAAGTTATGCCTGGAACTCAAGGCCCTGAAAATGTACCTGCTGGCTTACCGCAGCCTGGGCATCTTTTATGAAAATGCCGTCAATCGCATGCTGCGGGACATCGTGGACGCCATTCATCCAGCCTGGTGCGTGGTGCGCGGAGAATTCACGCCGCGCGGCGGCTTGACCACGACGGTGGAAGCGCGTTGGCCGAGAAACACCCGCTCCTCCCACAAATCGTAGACAACCCGTGGCGGCTCGGCGATAATCACACTTAAATGGCGTCGCCAGTCCCAGAATGGCCGCCAAGGAGACGTGATGAGTATTTCCCCGAATGTTCCCGAGCCGAGTGGAAACGAAACCAATTTTTACGAAGCGGCGCCTACACCGCGCTGGATTATCGTCGTGTTCGTCGCGGCCTTCGTCCTCATTGGATATCTGCTCTACGCGGGCAATGCCGCGAAAACCAAGCTGGAGACCGACCTCGCTCAAGCCAATTCGAAAGAGGCGATCCTTTCCGTGCAGATCGATCAAACCAATTCGCGCGTCGCCGATCTCAAGGGCCAGTTGGAAGTGACGACGCAAAAGCTCGGATTCACGCAGGCCGAACTGGCGCAGGCCCGCGCGCTCGCGCAGAACATTCGTCAATCTCAAAAAGATTCCGACGATAAACTCACCGCGCAAATCGGCCAGGTGAAGCAGGACACCGATACCAAGATCGGCCAAGTGAGCACGGATCTGACCGGCGCGAAGGGCGATATCAGCGCGACGAAGCAGGACCTGGAAGCCACCAAGGCCAAGCTCACCAGCACCGTTGGCGATCTGGGCGTGCAAAGCGGATTGATCGCGCGCAATCAGGAAGAACTCGATCAACTGAAACGTTCAGGCGAGCGCAATATCTTTGAGTTGCATCTGACCAGGTCCAAGACCCCCACGCACGTCGGCCCCATTCAAGTGACGCTGACGAAGACGGACCCTAAGAAATTTAAATACACTCTCATGGTCGTCGCCGACGATAAGACCATCGAGAAAAAAGACAAGACCGCCGACGAGCCGGTGCAGTTTTACATCAAAGGCGCGACGCGTCCCTATGAAATCGTCGTTTTCGACGTGACCAAAGACAAAGTGAACGGCTACCTCTCCACGCCGAAGGACACAGGCAGCGCACGCGCCCAGTAAGTAGCACAGGCACTCTTGCCTGTGCGGGTTTTGCATCGTCAATGGGTCGGGCATCCGCGCGTACAACATACAAAACCGCACAGGCAAGAGTGCCTGTGCTACTTGAGTTTTTACAATACTTATTACGACTCGAACGACTTGAGGGTTGTGGCCATTTCGTGAAGCCGCCGGTCCACGCTCGCGTACACCGTATTGGGCTCGAACGCACCTTTAGAATCGCGGCGCCCGGCTTTCACGCCGGTCAGAATTTCAATTCCTTCTTCCAACGTGGTCACCGGCAAGATGTGAAATTTGCCCGCGGCAACGGCGTCGATCACGTCGTCGCGCAGCATCAGGTCTTCGATATTCTCGAAAGGAATCATCACGCCCTGGCGCCCCGTTAGTCCCGTTTTCACACGGCACACGTCAAAGAACCCTTCGATCTTCTGGTTGACGCCGCCGATGGGCTGAATGTCGCCCTGCTGGCTGACCGACCCGGTCACGGCAATATCCTGGCGAATGGGCAATCCGGAAAGCGCGGAAAGCAGCGCGTAAATCTCCGTCGAGCTGGCGCTGTCACCGTCCACGCCGCTGTAGGATTGCTCGAAGCAGATGCTGGCTGCCAGGGAGAGCGGCTTGTCCTGCGCAAACTTGGTGCGCAGATAGCCGGCGATGATTTGCATGCCCTTGTCGTGAAAGCTGCCGCTCAGATTGGCTTCCCGCTCGACGTTGATCAGTCCCGTCTTGCCGAGTGCAGCCGAGGCCGTGATGCGCACAGGCTTGCCAAATGCGTAGCCGCCGATTTCCAGAACGCTCAGGCCATTGACCTGCCCCACGCGCGTGCCGTCGGTTTCAATCAGCAGCGTGCCTTCTTCGATCATTTCCCGGATCTTGGTTTCGGTGAGGTTATGCCGCTCGATGCGCGCTTCGCGCGCGCGGCGAACGTGCAGCGCATTCACGAGTGCCGCGCCATCCTGCCGCGCGATGTACGCCGCTTCGCGGGCCAGGTCCGCGAGCTCCGGAAATCGCGCCGTCACCTTGTTCCTCCGCCCGGCCAGGCGCACCCCGTACTCCAGCATGCTGGCGACAGCGGTGCGGTCGAAGGGACCGATGTGCTCCTGTTCCGAGAGCTGGCGCAGCCGGTCGCCGTAATGGCGCACGACCGCGTCGCTCATCACCATCTCCTCGTCGAACTCCACGCGCACCTTGAAAATTTTGCGGAAGTCCTCCTCGAATTCGTACAACATTTCGTACATGTGCCGGTCGCCGATCAAAATAATTTTCACGTCGATGTCGATCGGCTCGGGCTTCAGCGCCGAAGTCCCGAATGGAAAGAACATTTCCAGCGGCTGAATCTCGAGTTTCGAGTGATTCAGCATGCGTTTGAGCGTGCGCCACACTCCGGCTTCCGTCAGCGCGTCGTACGCATACATCACCAGAAATCCGCCATCCGCGCGAAGCAGCGACCCGGGGCGCAAATCCACGAAATCCGAATTCCAGCCGCCGCGCGAGTCATAGCTGCGCTGGATCGTCCCGAAAAGATTCGTGTACGTTGGCGTCGTTTCAAAAATGACGGGCGAGCTGTCTTCTTCATTGTGCGCGAGAATCACATTGACGCCGTACACGCGGAACGGATCGCGCTCGGTCGAAGCAGACTTTGGATTGCCATCTTGCGGAGGCGGCCCTCCACCCGGCTCTTCCTCGCCTTCCCGTTCCTTGAAGGGCTCGAGGTTATCGAGGATGCTGTGGCGCACCTCTTCAAGATATTCCGCCACCGTGGCGCCCGAATATTTTTCCTTCAATTCCTCGATGAATCCGTCGACCAGCACCGAGGCCGCTTCCTGCTCGAGGTAGCTGAGTTCGCTGGCCAGCTCGCGCGAAAGCGTCAGCGTCTTCCGGTACACCACGGTGAACTCCTGCCGGAACTGTTCGTACTTGCGTTCCAGGTCCTCGGCGGCCACAGTTTCCAGTTTGCCTTCGTGCACCATTTTCGGGATGTCTTCGATCGGCACCATCTGCCCTTCGAGGACCGGGAAAATTTCCGGTAGCGCGACGGCCCCGACCTGCATGTGGCCGAGCGCGAATTGCTCGCGCGCGATACGCCGCGTGAAATCGTCCATCAATTCTTTTTCGCGGACGGTGAAGCGGTCCACGATGCGCCCTTTTTGCCGTTGGAAGGGTTCGCCCTCGAACACCTGCGGAATCCGCCGCCGCAAGAATTCGATGCCGCTCTGCATATCTTTCTTGAAGCCGTTGGCCTGCGCGCGCGGCAGTGCCAGAAGGCGCGGCCGGTCGGGGCTCTTGAAATTATTGACGTAGCAGCGATCGAGCGAAGCCTTCGCAGGAGGATGAATCTGATCGATCAAATGCGTAATCGTGCCGCCGCGACTCGTTCCCGCAAGCCCGCACACAAAAATATTGAATCCCGGCGCATTGAGCTCGACGCCCATTTTCAGCGCGCGGAAAGCGCGCTCCTGCCCGAGCAACTCCTTCACCGGCTCGGCCTCCGCCGTGGTCGCAAACGGAATGCTGGCCGGATCGCATTTCCACCGAAGCTTTTCGGGAGGCAATCCGGCGAGCAACGTCATGGTTTTACTGGCCATCGTTGAATCTTCTTCTGTAGGACGGGCTTCAGCCTGTCTGGTTTTCGCTTGCCTGACTGCAATCCTACATCGCTGGAGACAGGCTGAAGCCTGTCCTACTTGACCTCAGGCGCGTTACTCTAGCACAGGCCAGAGGGTAGGCGCATAGGCGCTGTAACCACAATTTCCACCATCGGCACATTACAGGACAGAGGTATCGGACGCGCCACCTGCCACCTCATTTCCCGAATACACATCCAGAATCCCGAAGGCCGTCGCCACCACGATCGGTCCCAGAACAACTCCCAACACGCCAAACACGGCGATGCCGCCCAGCACGCTGATGAATACCAGCAATCCGTTCAGCGAGGCGCGCCCTCCCAGCAGCACAGGGCGCAGGATATTGTCGATCGCCGCGCCCAGCGCGCCGCAAATGGCAATCAGGAGGATCGCGCGGCCCGCGTGCCCCGTGGAAAACAGCCAGATCGCCGCGGGAATCCACACCGGCCATGCGCCCACCACCGGGAGCATGGACAAAAATCCCATCACCACGCCCCAGAAAACCGGCGAACCCAAGCCCACAATGGCAAACGCCCCACCGCAAATGATCCCCTGGACCGCCGCGATCACCAGGCTGGTGGTGACGCTGGCGAAAATCAGTTCACGCGCCTCCCCCAGCATGCGCTCCGTCATGGTCTCTTCGAACGGCAAGAAATGCCGGAGGCGTTCCAGGATGGATTCTCCGTCCCGAAGGAAATAGAACAACGCAAAGAGCATCACAAAGAGTTCGAACAGGAATAAAACAATGTTCCGGATCACCCGGCCGAGTTCCGTAGCCATGTATTCCCCGGCCCTGCTGGCGCCCTGGCGCACGAGGCCCGGCAAATCCACGGTGACCCCTTGAGCCGCGATGTGGGAAACTAGCCATTCCCAAGCGTGGTTGAGCCAGCCATACCCTCCACTCTCCATTGCGATCTGGATGTCCCGTGCAGCGGCGATCCCTTCACGGACAAACATAGCGGCGAGCAAAAGCACAGGAACGATCAAGATCAGAGTGACGCCCAAGGTGATCAGCACGGCCGACCGCGTGCGGCCCCATTTCCGTTCGAAATGTTTGTTCAGGGAAAAGAAGATAACCCCAAAGACCGCCGCCCAGCCGAGTGGCACCAAAAACGGTTGAAAGACCAGAAACACGAGGTAAGCCAGGCACAGCACTACGCCGTAGAATAAGACGTTGCTAAATCGGTGTTCTGCGCTTTGGGCCACAGTAGATGGAGATCCCTCGCTTGTAAGCCCGCCGAACAAGTGCAAGGCTCCTCTTATAACCCAGGTCCGGACTTTTTGGGGGGTTCCTTCACGATTTAAGCCCGGTCTTGCATGCCTGTGCGCGTGGTATGATGCGGATAGCTTAGGAGTAGTCTTGTGAACGACCCTGCTTCCTGCCGCCACGCCCGCACGCAACTCATTGCCAAGGATTCGGACGCGGAATATGTGGAATGCCTGGACTGCGGCGCGATCCTAGAGTCCGGCGAGTTACCGGAGCCATCGGCCGGCTTTGACGAATCTCTCTCCGACGCGTGATCGCGATTCTCCGGCTCAAACGGAAAAGGCTTAAACACAGAGGGCACGGAGAACGCAGAGAAAATCAAGAATGTCGGAAAACGGTGGGCACGGGCTCTTCACGAATCACAAATTACGATTCACGAATCGCGTTCACTTAATCCCGAGCTGTCCAATGATGCGCAAAACATCGGCTGAGGCGACATCGTACAGCGGCCGCTCGTCTTCCTGCTCGAGCTGCTCCCGCAGATACTGCGCGGCGACGTAGCTGGCTTCGCGGTCCGAAAGATCGCGGCCGGATTCGGCCGTAAATTGCACAATTCCGGGATGAGCGAGGCCGACAATCGATCCCTTGTCGTCCACCAGAAACTTCGTGTCCACCGTGTCGCTGTGGCGCGTCGCGATGCCGTTCCACAGGTGCGAAAATCGGCAGTGATACGTCCGGTCGGTCAGCCGCGAGGTCACGTCAAACTCCCCCACGAATTGGTTCATCGCGCCCAGATTTGAAATGCCTATTCCAGTGCTCATTTTCTACTTTCCGTGGCCGACGGTCACAGGCTCGGCATGCGCATAGCTGCTGGCTGCGGCGGCGATCCCGGCCCCGACGGGTAGCTTCATGCCCTGGTCGAGCAGGACCCTCTCCAGCGCATCGAGGAACAGCAACACATTGGCGCGCTGGCTGGAATATCCCATCAGGCCGACCCGCCACGTGGTCGCCTTGATATCCCCGAGTCCTCCGGAGATTTCGATGTTGAATTCATTCAGCAGGCGCACGCGCGTTTTTACGCCGTCAATGCCGCTGGGAATGCAGACGGTCGTGACGGTCGTCAGGCGGTCCTCCGGGTTCTCGACAAAGATGCGAATCCCCATCGCTTCCAGGCCGGCGACGAGCGCCGCCTGATTTTGCCGGTGGCGTTCCCAACTGGCCTCCAGCCCCTCCTCCAGAAGCATCCGCATGGCCTCATGCAGCGCGTAAATCAGGGGAATCGGCGGCGTGTGGTGATAGGTGCGTTCCTTGCCCCAGTAATTCATCACGGTGGTGAGATCGAAATACCAGCTCTGCACCTTCGTCTTGCGGTTGCGCAGCATATCCTCAACCCGCGCGTTCACCGTAATCGGCGACATCCCCGGAGGCGCGCTGATGGCTTTCTGCGTTCCGCTGAAGCAGATATCGATCCTCTGGTGGTCGATATCGAGCGGCACACCGCCCAGCGTGGCGACACTGTCCACGATCAAGAGCGCTCCCAGCTCATCGGCGACCTTGCGAAATGGCTCGATCTTCGTTACCACGCCGGTCGAAGTCTCCCCGTGCGCCAGGCCTACGAACTTGATCTTGCGGCCTTGCCCGGCTCGGCGCACATCTTCCGGGTCCACGGTCCGGCCAAGCGGGGCGGGAACGCGGTGAATCTTGGCCCCGGTGCGCTCGGCGATATCCGCCATGCGATTGGAAAACATGCCGTTCACGCAGACAATCGCCTCATCCCCCGGCTCCAAGGCGTTGACCACCGCCGTTTCGATGCCGCCCGTTCCAGAGGCGGAAATCGGGAATGTTATGTGGTTCTTCGTCTGGAAAATGCGGCGCATCAGCTCCTGAACGCCGCCCATGAATTCGGTAAACCATGGATCGACATGCCCCACAATCGGCATCGCCAGCGCGCGGTACACGCGCGGGCTTAAGCACGAGGGGCCGGGCGTGAGCATCAGCCTCGTCGGCGGCCGCAATTCCTCCATCGGATTTATCATGACCTCAAACCTCAGCTTTCACGCGGCTACTTGCCGGCACGTACAAAACTGTGCCCTGAGAGGAGTGCACAGACCATCGAAGATGGCTCAGTGGATAAAGCGATCGCCCCAGTCGCGTTCCAGGGCATTTCTCTCAAATATACTCCTGACCAGCATCTAGTTTGCGCGATTCCCCCCCCTCGCGCAACCGCCAAAATGGTTCTGTGTGAACAATCCACGACTGCTTTGCAGCTGCAAATTGCGGTAACGAAATCTAAGCTCTGGTTTTCAATCTGTACTCTGTGCACTCTGAGTTGAAGGGTTTTGCGGCGTTCCAGTGCCATACAAACGTCAAAAACGTTTAACACAGAGAGCACAGAGAAAATCGGCCACGCGACGGAATTGGGCTTGGCCGCCGATTTGGTCTGGTGGACACAATCTCCGAGCGCGTCTGCGGTCCGCTGTGCTATCTTCGCGTGGCCCTGGAGGAAAGCGCATCCATGTCGGAAAAGCTGGTTCTGGTGGGTGTACTACCCGAAATCGTCGTGATTAGTCCGGATGAGCAGGTTGTGTGGCTATCCGACACCGGCAATCTCAAGATCCAGTTCGATCCCAACCGCTGCCCGTTCCAATCCAACGTCTTCCAGGCACCGCCGGGACGCCAACTGCAAAGCGGTCCGCCCCGCCCGGGCACAAACCCGGGCTCCTACAAGTATCGCCTCTGGTTGAACGACCAGCCCATCGGCCACGGCGAGGTCATTCTGAGGGAAAAATAAGGTCTAATTCCCCGCCGCGCTCACCCGGCCGGCATCAATCGAATGAGCCAACCCGCGGCGAACCGGTGCCAGCAACACGGCGGGAACGGGCTTTTCCGGCGTAAGGGCGACGTTCGCGGACCGGCGCGGGAATTCGGTGCGGCGATCGAGTCGCAGCCCCACTTCCCGGACAAGTTCCTCGGAAAAATTCGGATCGTCCGAGTATTCGACGCCCCAGAACCACAGGCGCTCTTCCTTTTGCTGCAGGAACTGCAGCGCTTGTTCCAGTTTGCGCATGGCGCGGTCAAACGTGGAGGCAAGGAAATAAACGGGAAGAATCCAGGCCTTACGGGCGAATATGGCTCGAACGCGCACGCAGTACTTCCCCGTCTGGTTCACTTCAATCGTGCATTGGTACTCATTGCGATGATTCAGCTTCCCCGGCATAGTGCACCTCATTGACTTACCTTCGTTGCGACATCCAAATCTGACCCTTGGGAAAGAGACATCTGGGCCTCGATAGCGCGTATCGCTAGTTGCCCCTTGAAGGGGCGCGATCGGAATTGAATTAGAAGAACCACACCTGCAAGAAGCAATGCACGCTGGGAAGGCGACAGCATCAAAATCCTGGTCCCCTGGCGTAGGGTCCAGGATTGCCGACACAAATATGCTAGCTTAGGCCGGGGGCGAAAGCAAGGCCTGTGGAAAAATTAATAACACGTTTAGTTTCTGTGACTTACAGACCTATGCAGGACTGACCAGACGTTTCAAATTGTCCGCGTTGAAACGTAGCTGGCCCTCCTGCTGGAGACGCGCTTTGAGGGCGCTGCGGAATAATTCGTAAGCGGTTTGCCGCTTCTGCTGCAAGACTTTCTCTTCGATCTTAGCCTTCTGCTTTTCAAAATCGTCCTGGCTGACGGGATCGTGTTGCGCAACACGATAGACGGCCCAGTTTTGGGCGAGCGCAATGGGATCGCCGGCCTGGCCGGCAGGGAGAGTGAACGCAGCCGCGAATTGCTTGGCGCTGCCTACGTCGGGAATTGAACCTGCTCGAGAGATGAGTTCCGATGTTTTTACTTCAAAACCGAGGGCTTTGGCGGCAGCCGGGAAATTCTCACCCGACTTGGCGCGCTTGGCGAGATCTTCGGCGCGAGTTTTAGCGAGATCCACTGCTTTTCCATGCCTATAGTCGCTGGCGACGCGGTCGTGAACCTCTGCCAGAGTCGCGGGATGCGCCGGCTGAACGTCCTTCACGGAAAGGACGACATAGCCGAGATCCGTATGGATCGGCGCGCCCACGTCGCCCGCGCGCTGGTGAAAGATGCTATCCATCAGCCCAGGCGCGTTCCCCAATTCCGGAAGGGGCTGATTGGCCTCGACCAGTTTGGCCTCTCCCGTCGTCAAATTGAATTTCTTGGCCAAATCTTCAATCGGGACGCGCCCGCGGCGCCGGATTTCGTCGGCGATTTGCGCAGAAATAGATTCGCCCAACTGCTCCGCTTTTTCTTGTTGCAACTGATTGACAATAGTGGCCTTGACTTCGTCCAGGGTCTGCGTCCGAGCGGTTTCGCGGTCGAGCACCTGAATGATATGGAAGCCGTACTGTGTCTTCACTAGGTCGGAAATCGATCCCTTGGGAAGGCTGAATGCCGCCGCTTCAAATTCAGGAACCGTCTGCCCCCGGACGATCCATCCCAGGTCGCCGCCCTTATCTTTGGTAGTGTCCTCGGAGTATTGCTTTGCCAGATCGGCGAAATTGCCGCCATGCTTGGCCTTGTTGAGCACGTCCTCGGCTTTTTTCTTGACCTCGGCGGCCTCGGCGTCGGTCATGCCCACGGTTTTGAAAAGAATGTGGGCGACGTGCGCGCGATCTTCCAGTTTGTATTGATCGATGTGGCTCTGGTAGTAGATTTTTTCGTCGTCCTCGGTCACAGGAGTACGCTGGCGCAGTTGTGCGAGGCTCAGGATGGCATAATCCACGGTCCTACGTTCCGGGACCAGGTACTGGGCTTTATTCTTGTCGAAGTAGGCGGCCAAGTCCGCGTCGGAAACTTCCACCTTGGATTGCAGTTCGTCCGGTTTGATCAATACGTATTCGAGTTTGATCTTCTCATTCTCGCGCTTGAACTCTTCGCGCAATTCATCGTCGCTGGCCATGACGCCATCGGTCACGAGTTGCTGGAATTTCTGCTGCAACAGGGCATTTTTCACTTCCGCTTCAAACTCCGGGACGCTCACTTGGAAGCGGGCCTGAACTTCTGCGCTGTAACGGTCGTAACCGATAAAGGTGTCGCCGGTAAACGCCGTGGGCACGAGCTTCTTCAACAGGTCGGCGTGCTCCTCGTCCGATACACGCAAGCCCATGCGGTCGGCTTCGAGCGCCAGCATTTTTTCGTCAATCAACTGGTCGAGCGCCTGCTGCGTATAGATCGGCTGGAGAGCGGGAGGAACCTGGCTGCCGCGAGTATTCTTGCTCAATTGGTTCTGGACATCGACAACTGAGATGGCCTGGCCCCCGACCTGGGCGACCATATCCGAACCGTTCAAATCGTTGGTGCCCTGCGGCACAAGGTATAACAACATGCCGATTCCCAGAACCCCGACGACGATTCCGAGCAAGATCCGCACGCCTATCTTTTTTTCACGAAGAGCGTCCCACACGTCCGAAAATCCTCCCGCGCAACGCTATCTGGATGTCCCTTGATTCAGAAAAGCAGACGGTTGCCGCACTTGTGGCAAAACAAGGCATTATAGAGGAGCCGAGCACATACACTCAATCTCTAATCTTAATTGGACGGGGCGCGGCGATTGGCGTGAGCGCCGGCCACATCATCGAAATGAAAGCGATGGCTCCTTTTGATCTTGAAATTGGCCGTTCCGCCCCAGAATTCGCGGTTCACCGTGAATGGGACGGAACGGGCTCAAAAAAACCGTCCTGCCGGGATGATAATGGGTTATGCAGGGGCCATTCGTACTCAGGGCAAGCAGCTGTTTGCTCCATGCAGAACCAACCTGAATCAATACCAACCCCGCCAAAAGGTCGCATAATGATCCCCTGCCGTGATAATCTAGTGTGGCATTTTTGAGGCTGCTAGATGAGCAACCAGATGCAACCGCCGAACGAAGGCAAGAGCTTGATCCGCGTGCGGCCGCGCGGTTTTTGCGCGGGCGTGGTGCGCGCCGTGGACATCGTGGAGTTGGCGCTGCAAGCCTACGGGCCGCCGGTGTACGTCCACCACGAAATCGTGCACAACCGCTACGTGGTGGAGCAACTGCGGCACGACGGCGCGATTTTCGTCGAAACGGTCGAGGAAGTGCCCCTCGGCTCCGTGCTGGTGTTCAGCGCGCATGGGGTTCCTCCGACCACGCGCGAAGAAGCGCGGCTGCGCGAATTGCGCGTGATTGACGCGACCTGCCCGCTGGTGACCAAGGTCCATCTCGAAGCGCTGAAGTTCGCCCGCGAGAACCGCACGATTATCCTGATCGGCCACCGCGATCACCAGGAAATCGTGGGGACCTCGGGAGAAGCTCCCAAACAAACGGTGGTCGTGGATAGCGTCGAAGCGGTGAACGCGCTCGAAGTGAATGACGCCAGCCGGCTGGCGTTTCTGACCCAGACCACGCTGAGCCTTTACGACACGCAGGAAATTGTGGCCCGACTGCGCGAGAGGTTTCCCTCGATCGAGGGGCCCGCTTCCGACGACATCTGTTACGCGACGCAGAACCGGCAGGAAGCGGTCGAGCAGTTGGCGCGCGAAGTGGAACTGATCCTTGTGGTCGGCTCGCCCAACAGTTCCAACTCGAACCGGCTCGTGGAAGTCGCCAAGCGTTCGGGAGTGGCGGCGGAATTGATTGACTCCGCGAAGGACATTGACCCGAAATGGCTGGAAGGAATTCGCCGCGTGGGCCTTACCGCTGGCGCGTCGGCGCCTGAAGTTCTGGTCGAGCAAGTCAGCGAACGCCTGGCCGGATTGGGCTACACGAATCAGCGCGATCTCGATCTGATCCGCGAAGATGTGCGGTTCACTCTGCCGTCCGAGCTGACCACCATCGCGCCGGCTTCGAATTAGGGAATGGGGCGTTTAGTGAAATAGTTATGCGGGTTGCGGGCATTCAGGGGAGATCGTCTCCACTATCAGGAGAGCGACTTTGGCGGTCAAGATCACCCGTCAGACGAAGAATATTGCCCTGCTGGGCGCGGCCACCAGCGCGGCGGCCCTCCGCGCAGGGCACGAGCGCGCTCCTGCCGCGTTGCGCGCCGCCGGCATCGCGGATCGGCTGAAGAACGCCGGGTTTAACGTCACCGATCACGGCGACACGGCAACCTACCTTTTCCAACCAGACGACGAACGTCCGCGTGCCAGAAATGTTTCCGCGATCCTGAAATCGCTGAACGATTTGCGCCCGCGCGTCGAAGTCGCGGTAAAATCCGGCGCGCTTCCGCTCATCCTGACCGGAGATTGCATATCTGTCCTGGCGGCCATTGCCGGGACGCGCCGCTACTATCGCAACGTCAGCCTGATTTATGTGGACCGCGATGCCGATCTCAACGTGCCGGCGACGACGCCTTCAGGGTGCGTGGACGGCATGGTGATTTCGCATGTCATCGGACGCGGCGCGCCGGAACTGGTGCGCTTCTGGGGCGAGCCGCCGCTGGTCCGCGAACCCGACGTGGCCTTGTTTGGATACGAGCGCCTGGACGCCCCGGAAGAGCAGTATCTCGCGGCGTCACCCCTGCGGCGGCATGCGTCATTGGAAGTGTCGACCGTTGGCGCCGCTGCTGCCGCTCGCTTCGCCCTTGAGAGCGTGCACGCGGCCAAGCACGAATTCGTCCTGCACTTCGATGTGGACGTGATCAACAGCGAAGAATTTCCGTGGACAAATTTCCCGGGCGAGGGCGGCCTCGGCCTGAACGAAGCGCGCGATGCGCTGCGCGTATTTGTCAGCCAGCCGAATCTGGCCGCCTTCGAAGTAGCCGGTTATAACCCGGACCTCGACCCCGACCGGCAAGGGGCGCGGAAGCTGATCGATTTGCTTGCGGATGTGTTGTCGGCGCGCCTCGAAATAGCGGCTGCGGCAGCCGCCGGGGCCGGAGAATCCGTTTCTGCTACTTCTGTGCCCGCCACGCCCTCTTCCGAAACGGCGCCTGCCGCGTTTCCCTCCGTTGCGGGGTCCGCTGCTGAGTCCGATGGCGGCACTTCCGGTGAATTGCCAGAAGCGTCCGAACCGGATCCAAACGCTTCCTGAAATCGGATCGGGCTGATTCCTTGGCAGATTCTGCCCCTTGAGTGAAATCGGGCTGCGTACCGCGCTGGTTACCTGGATGAAGGGTTGACGTGTTGCACGCGTATGCAAGATGCGTTACCGTTTTCATTGGACGCGGAGGTCTGGTTTATGCACGGCAAATTCACCGCAGCGGCAATCACCATGAGCCTGACGCTTGTAAGCGCGGGGTTAGCGCAACTGCGTCCGGTTTTCGGCGCCGATTGGAATGCCCAGGTTCAGCAAATGCAAATGGATATGCCGGGGCAGGCCGATCTGGGGATTCCCTCTTACCACGCTTATGCGTTGAAGCCGCCGTTTCCGGCTACGCTCGATCCGAAGCAGTTTCCGGATGCGCTCAATCGCAATGTGTATTCGCTGGCGGCGAAGATCAGGCCGGTTTTGTACGAGCAGCCTTGCTACTGCTATTGCGACCGGCACGCGGGGCACAAGAGCTTGCTCGATTGCTTCGCGGGGACTCACGGAGCGGAATGCGATATCTGCCAGAAGGAAGCGGTGCTGTCCTATCAGCTCACGCAAAAAGGGAAGACTCCCGCGCAGATTCGCGCGGCGATTATTCGCGGCGATTGGCGAGCGGTAAACTTGAATCCCTATATGGCCGCTGCGAATACGCGCTGATTTGCATTTCCTCGATATATTCTGCTGAAAATTGGAAGATTTAGTAGCGCAGGCTTCAGCCTGTGGGTTTTTCCCTTTCACTTGATCGAAAGCTCCAATACCAATGGGATTCTCACAGGCTCAAGAGCCTGTTGGGCAACTCAATTTTGAATACGCCAGCGGCTAAAGCCGCTTTGATTTGCGTGCCTTACGGCGCGGCTGAAGCCGTGCCCCACAAACATTTAGAAGACGCCGCGCGGACTCTGAAGCCTGTGCCACCAAAACCGCGCGGCTGGATCAAAATTGCGCTGGTGTGATTCGGACTTCGGAATGCGCTACACTCCAAACCGTCCTAAGAAGTTGCACACCGGGGCCGATCGAAGCGCGAGGTGAGGTTGGCCGATCTCGAACAATCCCAGACAGGAACACCGGACGCGGCCAAGCGCGGATCGCTGAAAGAACTGGCGCTTTTTTTCCTGCGGCTGGGAGTCACCGCGTTTGGCGGGCCGGCGGCGCACATTGCCATCATGGAAGATGAACTGGTTCGCCGCCGGAAATGGCTCTTGCGCGAAAAATTTCTTGACCTCCTTGGCGCCAGCAGCCTGATTCCCGGCCCCAGCTCCAGCGAACTCGCTATCCACATCGGCTACTTGCGGGCCGGCTGGGCGGGGCTGCTCATCGGCGGCGCGTGCTTTATTTCCCCGGCGGCAATCCTGGTGGGAATCATTGCGTGGGCGTACGTGCGCTTTGGGCACTTGCCTGCCATTGCGGCGCTGCTGTACGGCGTCAAGCCGGTGGTGATTGCCGTGATCGTGCAAGCTCTCTGGGGACTTGGCCGCACGGCCGTCAAGAGCTGGATCCTGGCGATTGCGGGGACGGTCTGCGTGGCGCTCAGTTTCGCGCAAGTAAATGTTCTGCTCATTTTGTTTGGAACAGGCGCGATCCTTGCAGGCATGCAAGCGCTATCCCGGAATCGGAAAGGGAACCACAAACCGGCAGGCGCGCTGACGATGCTGTCCGTTTGGCGGGGAGCCCGCACGGGCTTCGCGCGAATTTTTCCGTGGGCGGGAGCGACAGGCGCGGCCGCGGTGATTCCCGGTATGTGGCCCCTGTTCCTGGTATTCCTGAAGATCGGTTCGATCGTGTTCGGCAGCGGCTATGTTTTGCTGGCATTTCTGCGCGCCGATCTCGTGGCGCATCGCGCGTGGGTGACCGACGCGCAACTCGTCGATGCCGTCGCCATCGGGCAGGTGACGCCGGGACCGGTGTTCACCACGGCTACTTTTCTGGGTTACCTGTTGCGGGGGCCGGTGGGCGCGTTTGTCGCGACGGTTGGAATTTTCCTTCCGGCATTTATCCTCGTGGCCGTCAGCGGGCCACTGATTCCGCTGATCCGCCGTTCCGCAACGGCCGGCGCTTTTCTTGATGGAGTGAACGTGGCCTCGCTCGCGTTGATGGCGGCGGTCAGCTACCAACTGGGGCGCGCGGCCATTGTGGATTGGGTGACGATCGGTCTTACGATTGCCAGCGCGGTGCTGCTGCTTCGCTTCCGAATCAATTCGGCGTGGTTGGTGCTTGGCGGGGCGATCCTCGGTGTCGCCGCCCGGCTGGCCCACGGCGTCTAGGAATTTTCCGTCGAGAGAATGTCCGGTTTTCTCGGCTTGATCCAGAAATCGATTCCAAGCCAGAAGCTGTAAGAATGCCGCACGAGCGATAGGGACAAGCCGGTGGCAAAAACCATCCAAAGCAGAATTTTGAAATTGGTCGAAAGAGTAGTGAAATCCCGAAACAGCAGGGACAAAAGAAAAATCGCGACGACGACAGCGGTCGTGGCCACGTAGTTGATGATCATGGCCCCGACGTAGTATCCCTGCTCGGGAAAATAGGACAGCCCGCATTCCGGGCAGTGCGTCAGCATGCGAAAGACGCCTCGAAACAACCGGCCGCGCCCGCAATTCGGACAACGCCAGTGCGCGGCGCGGCGCACAATCTGCTGGAGCGGTGGTCGTAGCATGGTTTTTCGTTGCCGGACATCAAGTGTCACACAGAGGCGTCCAGGGAATCATGGGAATTCTTATCATGCTCTTTGCTATTCGCCGGCCGGCGTGAAACATTGGCCCGGGTGATTTCAAACTCCCATACTATGAAAGCGGGACGCGAGCGAGCTGCGGCGGCGGAGAGACTTGCGCGCGGCCATGATGCCGGGCCGCGCGCAGGTGATTGGCGGGAGGTGGCGAGTCACTACATCAGGAAGTTGACCTCAACTTTAAGGTCAACCGGCGTGGGTACTCCGTCGAGGATCGTGGGTTCATATTTTCTTTCCGAAACGGCTTTAAGCGCCGCCTGAATGAGCAAGGGATGTCCGCTAACGACTTTTTCTTCGACCACACTCCCGTGTTCATCAATAATGGCGTCGATCACGACCATCCCGTGGACATGCGACTGGCTCGCCAGGATTGGGTAGACCGCCGCTGGGCCGTAGATTAGTCGCGGCGGCTTTACATCGCCGCCAATGCGCACGGGCCGTTTCGATCCTTCAACGGCGGGCGCTGCCGTTACTGGAGCCGCAACCCCCGGCACTCCGCCGGTAATGCCACCAATAAGTCCACCGGGGACTCCGCCCGGCAAGGCGCCCATCGCTTCTGAAAATGCTTCCTGCGGCGGAGCTGAGTCGCTGGAAGCCGCTGGAACGGCCTTTGGAATATACATGGGCGCGGTCAGTTTCCCGGGCGTGAAAACTTTTGGGGCCACGCGGACCTCGCGCGCCACCGACGGCGGAGGCGGCGGTGCCGCGGCCATTGGTGGCATGGCTGCCACCAGGAGCGTTGTTTCCATCCTCTTCATATCGATCCCTTGCGAGAAATAGAGCGGGAGAAAGAGCAGCAGGAGCAGGATGGCGAAATGGATGAAAAAAGAAAAGGCCCAATCCATCGGGCTTCGACTCTGGCGCGTCGTGGAATTTTCAAGCAAGGCCTCGGCAAAAACGCGGCTTTGCAGCGCAATTTTGGGCGGCGGCAAAACCACGCTGCTGCTTGGCCTGCCGCCCGTATTCACGTCTTCCAGAAAGAGATATTGCTCGCTGATCATGATGCCTCCTAAAAATGTTGCTTGCAGAATTCTGCAAGCGAATAAAAAATCAAAAAGCTCGCTCAAAACTCAGTCGAAATAGATTGTCACTTGCCGGGACACGGCGGGGTGTCTGAAACGGACTGACTTCTGCGGGAAAGACCGGGGAGATTCCCTTTCGACATGGAAGACAAAGTCTGGAGTCAATAATTCAATGCCTTTTTCTCCTGATCCAGCCTGCATTAGGGAGCCGCGGAAGACAAATTCAAAGATCAAATCGTCGGCTTCCAAACCGTTGATCCGTAATTCGGGCGGATCAGCGGTTATATTAACCGATTGATTAAATAATTATTATTGGATATTTCTTGCGCCGTCCGATCGCCGACACCAAAGGAAGGGGCAAGACTCTTTCGTTGCAAACCTGCCGTTCAGGCTAGCCGGAGAACCACCTGGAGATGCGGCCCGGGAACGACATTCTCCTGCATGGCGTCAGGCAAAACGCCAATCGGGAGATTGGCGTTCCCGGGCTTTGGCCATATTTATCCTCCGCCTCATTATCCTCGTATCTCCGTTGCATTTTGGAATCGAAGCGCGCTTGACACTCCTTTGGCGCTGGCATAAGGTGACAATTCAGACCGAAAAACGATTGAGATGAATAAAATCTCCTGGCGAGATCAACGGGAATTACGATGCGAAAACCCAAAAAAGAAGCGATTGATCGGCGCAAGTTTTTGAAAGGCGCTGCGGCGGGCGCGGCCGCGCTCGCGGCGATTCCGGCGGTTGCGAGCGCGCAACAGGCCGAGATTTCGCGGGCGGGCGCCGCAACGCCCATGTCGAAAGAGCTCGAGGCCGAGACCCCCGCGGTGCTCGATGTTTTGACCGAGAACCGCTCCGGGTCCGACTTCATGGTGGACGTGATCAAGTCGCTGGGGATTGAGTACGTGGCCTCCAATCCGGGATCGAGCTTCCGCGGTCTGCACGAATCGGTGATCAATTACGGTGGAAACGAGAATCCGGAGTTCATCACCTGCTGCCACGAAGAGTCGGCCGTGGCCATGGCCCACGGTTATTCAAAAATCGAAGGCAAGCCTATGGCGGTTTTTCTTCACAGCGATGTGGGTTTGCAGCACGGATCGATGGCCATCTACAACGCCTTTTGCGATCGCGTGCCGGTTTACCTGATCGCGGGCAATGCGCTGGAAATCAATTCCCGGCGCCCGGGAGTCGAGTGGGACCACAGCGTTCAGGATGCCGCGGCGATTGTGCGGGATTGTCTGAAATGGGATGACGTGCCGATTTCGCTCGATCATTTTGCGGAATCCGCCGTGCGCGCCTACAAAATCGCGACGACGCCGCCCATGGCGCCCGTGCTGCTGGTCGCGGACGGGGAACTGCAGGAAGGCGCGATTCCCGACGACGCTAAGTTTCATATTCCGAAGCTCACTCACGCCATGCCGCCGCAGGGCGATTCGGGCTCGGTCGCGGAGGCGGCGCGCATGCTGGTCGCCGCGGAGAATCCAGTCATTTTATTGGAGCGCACCGCGCGCACGGCCGACGGTTTGCAATACACCGTCGAGCTTGCCGAAATTTTGCAGGCGCCCGTCGTGGATTTGGCCGCGCGCATGAATTTCCCTTCGCAGCATCCTTTGAATCAGACTGAGCGCACGCGCGCGGTGATTGGCGGCGCGGACGTCATCCTCGGCCTGGAAGCGCTGAATTTCTGGGGCACGATTCATTCTTACCGCGATCAGTTGCACCGCACGTCGGCGCCGATCATCAAGCAGGATGCCAAACTCATCAGCATCAGCGCCAGCGATCTGTACATGAAGAGCAACTATCAGGATTTCCAGCGCTACACGGAAGTGGACCTGGCCATGGCGGCCGATTCCGAGGCCACGCTGCCGTCACTGATCGAGGCCGTCAAGCGCCAGCTGACGGACGATCACAAGAGGGCGTTCGCGGATCGCGGAAAAAAACTCGCCTCGCAGCATGAGGGAGCGCTTCGGCGCGCCCGCGATGAAGCGGCCTTCGGCTGGGATGCCAGCCCCATCACGACAGCGCGCCTGTGCGCGGAAATCTGGGGCGCGATCAAGAATGAAGATTGGTCCCTTGCCTGCGAAGTTTCCCCGTGGGTGAACCGCTGGCCGCTGCGCCTGTGGAATTTTGACAAGTTTCACCAGTACATTGGGTCATCGGGCGGATTCGGCGTCGGCTACGGTGCCCCTGCCTCACTTGGCGCCGCGCTGGCCAACAAGAAACACGGCCGGCTAACAGTCACGATTCAAAATGATGGCGATTTGATGTACGCGCCGGGAGTCCTGTGGACTTCGGCGCACCACCATATTCCGCTCCTCAGCGTCATGCACAACAATCGCGCGTATCACCAGGAGGTTATGCACGTGCAGCGCATGTGCGACCGCCGCAGCCGCGGCATCGATCGCGCTTCGATTGGCACCACCATCACCGACCCCAACATCAACTTCGCCATGGTCGCCAAAGGCATGGGCGTCTATTCTGAAGGGCCGATTACGGATCCGAAGGATCTCGGACCCGCGATCCTGCGCGCGAAAGAAGTCGTCAAGCGCGGCGAGCCCGCGCTAGTCGAGGCTGTCACAGAACCCCGCTGAACGTTTTCCAATCCACTTCCGGTTCATGACCTGCCTCCGGCGCTGAAAGCGCCGCCGCATGCTAGCCCAGGGCAGCGCCCTGGGTTTCGAAATCTATCGAAAGTTGTGCGCCCTGAAAGGGCGCGGGAGTCCTCCGCCCCTTCAGGGCGGTCGATAATATTTGAATACGAAAGCCGGGGCGTTGCCCCGGGCTTGCATCCTCCGTGCCGTTGGCGCGACTGCGCGGTCGGGTTTTCAAGCGACGAAAAGTGTCAAGAAGCGATTAATGGGATGACCACTACTGATTGAGCAGAGGAATGTCCTTGGAAGACGCAGGTCTTGGTCTTGATTGGAGATAGGCGTAGATGTCCGCGAGTTCCTGGTCAGAGATGACTTCCTTGGTGAAGGGTGGCATCTGGCCGGTCGGTTGGCGGACGTACTTGATGAAGGGGCGAATGAAACGTTGTGGCGGCCCGATGCGCGGGCCAGACGCTTGAGCCGCCCCTTGCCCCTCGCGGCCGTGGCATTCATAGCAGCCGTCTTTCATGAAAATCTTTTTGCCGGCTTCCGCATTTCCCGCAGCAGCCACTTCGCTCTTTTCGCCCTGTGGCGCGGCGTTTTGCGCTCTCGTCGAAGGAACCGCAAATAGAAAGGTCGCGGCGATCGCCGGCACAGCGATGCGCCGGATCATGCGGGGACGGCAAAGCTCGATGGCGTTCACGAATGGCCAGAACATTTTCAGGTACTCCCCTTCGGCGTCATTGTGCCATAGGAGCGATCCGCGCTGAAATGCAATCTGCACATTCGTCTGCGGCGCCGCGATGCATGCCGGCAATTTCCTCTTAATCCTTGACGTTGGATTGCATTTGGACTACACCTTTGCGGTCAGAAAATGGCCAAATCCAAAACAAACTTCAAACCTCAAACGGATCTCGTTCGGCACTGGGAACTTTCGCCCATCGGACGGCGGATTCTCCGCGAAGGCCGCCAATTCAAGACGGTCCGGCGCATTGTGGTGGCCGCTCGAAAAGTCTTTGCGCAGAGGGGGCTCGCCGGAGCGCGCATGGATGAAATCGCGCGCGTCGCTGGCGTAAACAAAGCCCTTCCGTATTATTATTTTCGCAACAAGGAAGAACTGCACCGCTTCGTCCTTGAAACGATGATCGCGCAAATTTCCGCGCAGATGGAATCTCCCGCCGTGCTCTCGATGGACCCTCCCGCGCGTGTGCGAGCCCTGGTGAACCTGACTTTTGAATTCGTCATGCGCAACCCGGCGTACCCCCGGCTGATCCAGCGCGAGATGATGGCGGACCGGCGACCGCTGCACTGGATGGTAGTGGCGCATCACCGTCCTTTGCACAAACGCGCGGTGAAAACGATCCGGGAGGGGATCGCGCGCGGGCAGTTTCGCGCCGTCGACCCCGACCAGATGGTATTTACTATCTTTGGAATGATTATGTACTATTTTGCAACCGGGCAGCTAGCCAGCCAGATTTGGAACCGCGATATCTGGAACCCCCGCAACGTCGAGCAGCGCCGCCGCGCCGTCCTGGATTTTCTGGAGCACGGGCTGTTTCTGTCTCCAGCTGCGAAAAGCTTGCGGGACTGATGGCGTGTCGTGGCGCCGGGGGGACGCCGGCGCCACTTAAACCTGTGGCGCGACGCTCGCGCCTTTGGGAGAACTGGTGGCCGACATGGGGACAAAAAGTCCGCCAGAACCGCCGGCGAACCACATGCCGCAGGCTGAAGCCCGCGCGATCTAGGCGACCTGCATGATTTCGCGGCTGCCGGAAATGTACAGGTCCGTGTAGCCCTTCATCTTCGCGCGGAAAACCTCATTCGTGCCGTAGTCCTTCAATTGGCTTTCGAATTCCGTGATATTTGCGACTTCAAATTCCAAAATGACGCGGTTAAATTCACCTGTCAAATCGGTCAGAACGCGGTGCCGGGGAAATTTTCCCGAGGCCGCCGCTTCCTTCACCTGGGCGGCGAGCTTGCTTGCATTTCCCGGTTTGGCGATGAAACAGTTGCGAACGACGAGCATGGAAGTTCCTCCTTTGAAATTTCCCTCTTGACGGACAACCTCTTTTTTCCTGTGCCGCAAATCATCTTGCAAGGAGTGATTGCAGGGAGCGTGCCATTTTTACGCAAAAAATGTCAAGGTGGATCTGGCGGCACTAACCCGTAGGCGAATGCCGGACGCCTTGCTAATTTTTCGCCCGATGGGATTCAACACGGCACCGCCGAGCGGTTGTCCCTCCATTCAGGCGATGCGAGATTAACGTTACTTTCGCATTGTTTGCAGGAGCGGCGAGGTGTAGATTGCGGTTCGGCCGGAAACAAATTTAAGATCACGGGTCAACGGAGGGCGCGGCGATGAGACATCTCACCTCGGAGAGCAAAGACATAGCGACGAGGTTGGACCGGAAGGATGAGGCGCGCTCCGGGTCCGGCGCCAGCGCCGGCGCTTCGCGGCGAGAAGTTCTGCAATGGCTGGCGATGACGGGAGCGAGTTCGATGTTGCCCGCGAGCGGCTTGCTGGCGCAGGCCGCGATGCCCGCCGGCGGAGCGCTCTCCGGCCGAATTGACGTGCATAGCCACACCGTGCCTCCATTTTACACAAAGGTTATGGAGAAAGAGATTCTTGCAACCGGCCACCCGCTTCCGACCTGGACTCCGGCTCTGCACATTGAAACGATGGATAAGAACGGCATCGCCACTTCGATGCTGTCGCCGATGACGCGTGTGGTGCAGGATTCGCTCTCCGACAAGTCGGAGCGGGCGCGCAAACTGGCGCGACAGAACAATGACTACTCGCAACAACTCGTAAGAGATTACCCCGGGCGCTTCGGACATTTTGCGGCGCTGCCGTTGCCGGACACCGATGGCAGCCTCCGCGAAATTGAATACGCGTACGACACGCTCAAAGCCGACGGCATCGGCCTGTGGACGAGCTACGCCGACAAGTGGCCCGGCGATCCGGTCTTTGCTCCCGTGTACGAGGAGCTCAACCGCCGCAAGGCCATCATTTTTATTCACTCCGCTCCGCCAATTTGTTGCCGCTCCCTTCAGCCCGGCGTGATTGACAGCGTTGTGGAATACGATTTCGATATTGCCCGGGCCGTGGTCAGCTACTTGAAGAGCGATTCGTTCCGCCGTTACCCAAATATCCGTTTCATTTTTCCTCATTCCGGGGGAACGCTGCCGGTGCTCGCCAACCGGGTGACTGAAACTTTGCCCGAAAAGCGTTCCGAGAAAGAAACCACCGAGATGATGGAGGAAGTCAAGCAGCTGTACTTCGACGTGGCGCACGCGACGTACCCCGCGCCATTGTCAGCGCTCACCAAAGTGGTTCCGACATCGCAGATTCTTTTCGGCAGCGACTACCCGATCGTGCCCCTTCCGGTCTCGGAGGGGCCCCTTGACCATTTCGGATTCTCGCCGAGCGATTTACAAGCGATCAATCGCGGAAATGCCGAGCGGCTGTTCCCACGATTGAAAGCATAACCATTTCATCACCGCGATGGAGGAAATTATGAATTCCCGGATCGCAAGAGCAGGACTGGCAATCTTGTTTTTGGCGGCGCTCGCAACGGTGGCCGATCTTCGGCACGCCGCGCAAGCCAGCGACACCAAGAACTCGGCCATGCCACCCGCCTCGATTCCCACGTTTTCGATGGAAAACGTCGGGCGAGAGGCTTTTTTCTACGTGGGCGGAGAGTATGCCGGGCCGCCGGGCAAAGAGGTGATGCACGGCGCGATGTATGTCGAAGTCATGGTGCCGAAGCAGATCAAGCAAAAATACCCCGTCGTATTTTTCCACGGGAACGGTCAGACCGGGGCGGTCTGGCGGCAGACGCCGGACGGGCGGCCGGGCTGGGCTTACTATCTGATTAACCAAGGGTACGTCGTTTATATGGTGGATTACCCGGCGCGGGGGCGCTCGCCTTACGTCCCCGACATGGACGGCAAATTGGGCCTGCGCACAGCGCTGGAACTGGAGCAAATCTGGACCGGCCCTGTGCCGTCCGGCGGGGATTTCCCGCGGATGAAGATGTACACGCAGTGGCCGAGCGACTCGCCGAAGAAAGGCACCATGGGCGATCCGGTTTTCGATAATTTTATCAAAGGCCAGATGCAGTTCATCTCCGCCCAGGCTGAACTGGCCGTGCCGGCTGGCGTCGCGCTCCTCGATCAGATCGGAAGCCCTGTGATCCTGATTACTCATTCGCAGGGAGGCGGCATCGGCTTCAACGTCGCCGACCAGCGTCCCAAGCTCGTGGCGGGCATGGTGGCGATCGAGCCCGGTGGTCCGCAAATCGGAATCGTAGACACCGCCAAGGTGAAGTACACGGGCAAGATTGGAAATGCCTGGGGAATCACCAACATGCCTATGCACTACGATCCGCCGGTCAACAGCCCCGACGATTTGAAAACCTATCTCGAAGAAAAATCGGAACGGCCTGACGAAGTTCCTTGCTACCTGCAGAAGGAACCCGTACATAAACTGGTGAGCCTGGCGAACATGCGCATCCTGTCCATCTCCGCGGAGGGCACTTATCACCGCGTGTTCGACGCCTGCATTCCCAAGTGGCTGAATCAAGCGGGTGTGAAAGATGAATTTATGCGTCTCGAAGACGTCGGCATTCACGGCAACATGCACGAAATGTTCCTCGACAAAAACAGCGACGTGGTCATCAAGTTCATCGACGACTGGATGCGCAAGAACGTGAAATAGAGCGACCGCACCAGTGTTTGCGGGCTTTTGATTCCAGGGTGCCGCACCCTTGTGATTTTCAAGCGTTTGGGTTTTCTTTTCTCCCTTTGCTTTTCGACACGGCCGTTTCCGATTTGTCGTTTCTGTGCATGAGCTCTTCCAAGTGAAGGAAAAACCAGCGCCCTTCACAAAACCCGTGAAGAGTGCGGCACGCCGCTCTGAATAGAGGTCCAGACCAAGAGATCGATGGACACAACAATCACCCGCCAAGCACGGCACGTAGGCTAATCTTGCAGCATGTGAAGTCGTGAGATACGCTTACACGACCTGTGCCCGGGTGGCGGAATGGCATACGCGGGGGACTTAAAATCCCTTGCCCTTCGGGGCGTGCGGGTTCGACTCCCGCCCCGGGCACCAACGTATTTAGTTGAAAGCGAATCAATTAACACGCTCCGGTTTTTCGTGTACCTCTGGTGTACCCTGTGCTTCAAGGAGAATGAGCGGGTCCTTACTCCACGCACTCACCAAATCCGCTTCGAGTTGTTCTTGCCGTGATCGTACCCATGGAGCATAGTGCTTCTCGGTGATACGAACACTCTGGTGTCCAAGCAAGACTGAAACCCGCTCAATTGGAACTCCGGCTAGCAGCAAATCGACAGCAAACGTTTCGCGGAAGCGATGGGCGTGCCCATCAGAAACTTTCGCCAAGCCGAAGAGCCGCCGCAGTCGCGTCTGCCAGCTGCGCACGATGCTATCGAGCTTTCCGATCCCACTCCAGAAGAAATATTTTTCAGTTACTCTCGGGGTTGCTTCAAGCGCCTTCAAGACAACATCAGGCAGAATCGCATTTATTGGTACGCCGGTTTTTTGAGTGTAAAGGAATAGTCGGTTGCCCTTGATCCGATCTACACTTAGGCCTACCGCATCTCCGATTCTCATTCCGCTGTACCTAAGTAAGAGGACAAGTGCCCGGATGCGACGAGCATTTTCCTTTCCTGTGCTCGGCATCTCTTCTGCGTATAGACCCACGGCCGCAAGAATCCGCACCATCTCTTCCGATGTATAAGGCATGGTCGGGCAAATGGGAATCTTCGGTGATTTCAAATCACTCGCAGGATTTTCCGACGTCCATTTTCTTTTTTGGGCAAATCGAAAGAAGGTTCGGAGTCGCTCCAGCTTTTTGATGCTAGATATTGGCCCGTCTTTCCACCCGACGCGAAACTGACCAACAGCTTCTAAATCAAACTCGGCTATATATCGGAATCCGCGCCGTTCTGCAAATTCCTGCATTTGGCGACTAAGCAGATCATACTTGCGGATCGTTGCGGCAGAAAGCTTGCGCGCTTCGATGTCCGCTAGAAATTCTTGCCACGCCATTTGTAACGTCTTTGGCTCCGGCTGCTTCTCGCGCCGGTCTTCTGCTTCCCATTCGCGGATTTCACTTTGGGCGCGCTGCCAGTCGCGGATTTTGAGAGATTCCCGCATTTCCTTGGCACCCAAGAATCCATCAACCCAAATGGGGCATTGGCAGTCACGGTACCTACGCCCTTTCGAGCGATGCTTGCAATTCTTTCGGTGTCGTCGATAAATGGTAAGCATGGCCGCGCAGTCTACACCTTACTCAACCGTTTGTGAACTCGATCTAAAACCGATTGTGGAATTCTCAGGGTTGTATAGCTCCGCCTTCCGCGGTGCGAAGACGCGTTTCCTATCACCAGTACACCAGGTTCGTTCTCAAAAATATTGCGAACGCAATCCGCACTTAGGTTCCAGATCTCGCCGATTTCGGCCGGCGAGTAGTGTCGTTCGACGGAGGTGCCAGTCGGCACTCTACCCCCAACCATTTGACTCTCGACTTGGATTTCAGTCGCCATTGCTTGTGCTTTTATCTGATTCCAAATAGGACCTCCAAGACAGTTCGCTGCGCGCAGGCGCGTATCGGTTATCGCTGATCGGGGACTAAAATTCGGATACTTGTGAGCAACGAGATTCTCACCTCCGCGAGAATTATGCTTCCCACGGCCTTGAGAACCCTGCTTCTCACGTGACTGCCAGCAGCGTCCTCACAACAAGCCTCATGAGTCCCAGCACAGAGCCTCCCAGTCAATGTTCTTCATGCGGATAAAGCCGTGTTTGTCCAGCAGAACCGATTGAGTGTTTAGCAATCGTCGAAATCCATGTTCGACCTCCTCGTCCGTAAAGCGGTCTTGGAGGTATTGAATTTGCTGGGGGCGAAACTTCACACGACCCCCGCTGATTGCATATAACCGCCGACCGAGTGCTTGACCTTCTGGCGACCAGGGCATTTCGATCTTAGTCGCACATTTTCTGGGGTTCTTTTTAGCCCAGGTAGAGTGATCCAACACCGTGTACACATTGGTGCAGAATGCAGAACTCGAAATACGGACGAAAAACCCTGCCCTTTCGAGTTCGTGAATGGCTGTCCAAATAGCACGACGGGAGCAGCCGAAGTATCCGGCCAAACGACTTTGTGAGCAGTAGAAGCGCCCTGAGTCAGTCGATATGTGTAATGCGAAGCTGTGAAGGAGCGCGGAGTATTTTGAGTGCATGCGGGAGAAATGCCACTCCGCGGTGCAGTGATATTCCGTGGCGAGTGAGTCGGGATTCTCGCGGAAGCCAACGTCCCTTGGCTTCGTCCGAAGAATCTCAGGACCTTTCCGGGTTGGATGAAATACTGGTTGACTGCATTGTGAATTCGCATATGATTTCATGTAGTTTTGTGAGTTCCTTCAGGTTCTGCCCCTCCGCACGCTTACGACGCGCGGTAGGGGTGTGTTCACATCTGACTACATTCGTCGAGGGCCAAACGAGCGACCTTTTGGAGCTCAGTCGCACTTGTTGTAGCGAACTTGGCGATTGCCCTTCTGACCGCGGCCACTTCCTTAGTGTTGAGGTCCACGTCTTCAGTCTCTGCGAGTGACAAACGCATCCGCGGTATGCCCGCCAGTTTAGCGATGCGAATCTGACTGGCACCAGCAGCCTCACGCAGACGCCGCAATTCATTCATTACCTACCTCCCATCAGGCAGCAACTGACGCCGATTTTCAGGCACGGCCTACAAGAGACAAAGAAAAATGCGCGATTTTCAGATCACTTTGACAGTAACACCTCAAAACTCAAGCAGATGCAATCTGTGAGATGTAACCAAATGTAACTCGGGATAGAAACTAGGCTCTCGAAATCAGCGTCTTAGTGGCCTGACGTAGTTTCCGATCGTTGTGGGTAAGGCACGCGGACAAGGTACGAGGAAGATCAAGCCGCTTGCGCCATTTCTTGGGGCAGACCTGACGCAACTGTAGGTCATGCTCTCTCAGTTTTTCGTCAACCTGGACTGCTACGTTCTGCGCGGACAGACTTAACCCATTTTTCGTCATGATAGCCTTTACGGCATATATGAGTATTGAAAGCAAGCTGGCCTTCCTTAAATCTGCTTCCTGGAGCTTCTTGATTTCTTGGCGCTGTTGCTCGACGGCCTGGTTCAGCTGTTCGGTCTCCCTATCCTTTTGCTCCATCTTGTTGTTCAGTTGTTTTATCTCTTCACCTTTCTGCTCAAGTTCTCGATCTTGCCTCTCCACCTTGTAAGGCAAAAGCGCGCGGGGCCAAGATCGCTTTTCTTCTTCGGGAGTCAGCTTGACCTGAGGAGGAGGAGGCATATTCTCCACCGCGTTCGAGATGAAGGATGCCCAAAAATTGCGCGTTACATTATTGTTCCCATATGCAGTGAGATTCAGGCCAGGCACCTCCGGCATTATCGGGGATTCAGAGGCCGATTTATCGGAACCCATCGCGAGGGGAGTCGTGGGAACTTCGTCTTTTGCACTGCTGTCAGCCGGCGAAGACTTCTGTGGACGGTCTGCGGCTAGTGCACGAGGACCAACAGAAAGAGCATCTTTACGCTGACGAGTCAAAAGTGAAATCCCTTTCGGCCCCGGTGCCAGCCGGGGTTTTTCTTTTGCGGTTAGTGGGTGTTACGAACTCTCCCCGGATTCTGTTTTGGTGGGCTGTTGCGCGGCGGGGCCCAGTGGTTTGTACTCTGTCGCCGGTCTCGCTAGCCCGCTCGATTGCTTAATTTCCTTCTTTTTCGGCTTTTTCTTCTCTCGACCGCGTTTGTCCCTGTTGCCCATGATTTGCTCCTTTTCGTCCTGAGATGGAGCCAACTGACGGCGAACCCCAGGAGATCTCTCTCTTTCGTATAGTAGAAGATGGTTGGTAGTGGTGTCATTTGCTTGTGAGAATTCGTGGCGGCCACGCCAGAATGGGCCGCCAAATTCTCATTGTTTCAGTTCCTTCATTGCTGTAAAGGAAAGGCGAGTTTGCTTACCAAACACTTTGTCAAAGTTTTCCTCAAATTGCGCCTTCGCATCAGAAACCTGCATCAGTGTTATGTCGGCCGTAAGCTGCTTGTCCAAATGAGGACTTCCGGTGTCGACGGTTAGAAGTTGCCATAGTTTCGCGCGTCTGTTTCCATTCTCGTTCTTCGGCAATCGTCTTTTCAGCTCGTCTAGGACTCCCGGCGGCAGAGCTTCATAAACGTATTTGTTGATGAATTTCCCCATATACTGCGGATGTTTGATCTGGCCAGGCTTGTATTCCCATCCAAGCAGCCTATAAACCTCTCGAAAGAACTCGTGAGGAAATTTCCTAGTCCACGGCACAAGCGCGGGGGCTACGTATGCTTGGAGTATTCGCTCTACTTCTTCTTTGGCTTTATCGGCCTGATAGCCAGTGGCATCATCGACGAGGGCAATAATCCCACGGCGGGCCAATCCACGAGTGACGTGATCGCAGGCATCTATGATGTGCCGGTAACGCTTCAAAAGTGTGGTTGAGTTTTTCCTTTGTTCTGCTTCTCCTTCGGCGATTTGTCGATTTAAATGGTCTCGGAACTTCAGATATACCTCGCAAATCATCGGTAATAGCATCGCGTCATATCCCACTGTTCTTGCCCCAGTCTTTAACCTAAATAGAATAGGGGTCGTCGACATCATCAACTCATCAGAAACAAAAGGCTTAAGCACTTCTGCCTGCAAAAAGAAGGGGAGGCTGTCGACAGTAGTGAAACCACCTGTACCAGCCTTCGGTGTTCGAGAGCGACCGATAGCTTGTAGCACGGTACCTTGGCTCAATAGCCGCTTCCCGTTGGGTAGAACTGCGGCAACCAATGTCGCATCCCCAATGTGAAGAGGGCCATCGTGACTTGCTTGCGGCAGATCGGAAGCCCACCGTGAATTGGCTGCCTTACGCGCAATGTGTATCCGCCGGTCACGCGATAGCCTTGATGCCCGGGCTTTGCCGCCTTTGGATTGGATACTCTGTTCGTCTTCCATATATCCTCCTACTCGATGCTTTCTTATATGCCTCCTGCACGCATTAGTCAATATATGTATGTAAGCATGTCGATTTTTATTGACACATATGCTTGCTAGGATTAGATTGGGCGAGTCAAACAAAAAGCCCCGCCTCAGTTGTAGCTGAGAACGGGGCCAAATCCAGCAGCGGGGTTAACTCCCGCGATGGGGGCTGGAATCACAAATGCGGCTTGGAAATTGGAGAATCTGATATGATTCTTTATAGACGGACTGAGTCCAGCCTCAAATCGAATGCTTCTCGACTTCGACATTCACAAAACAATTGCGGCAGTGGCATATCTTGCCCAGAAAGAGAAGGGCGAGCTTGACGTATTCCTTGCCCTCAAGACACTTTATGTGGCTGACAAAGATGCGCTAATTCAGTGGGGCAAGACAATCACTGGCGATTCCTTCGTTTCGATGGATAAGGGTCCCGTTCTGAGTAATACGTACAATCTTTTCAAAGGCGAAGGCCCAGAATCTGAGCAAGCCCTTTGGAATACTCATATCAGCGAACGCGTGAATCATGCGGTGCATTTACTAGACGATGTTGACCTTGACATTCTTTCAGAGCGAGAAATTGAAGCATTGGAGAGCGCGAGATTGCAGATCAACAGCATGCCGGCTTGGCGCGTAGCAAGATGGCTGCACGACAATTGCCCTGAGTGGCAAGACCCTCATGGTGGATCAATTCCAATAGATCCGAGCACCATTCTCAGAAATGTGGGGAAGTCTGAAGAAGAGATCAAGCAAATAGAGGAGTCAAACGAATCTGTTCGGTTTATAAAGCTATTACTGGGTATTCGATAGCGGCAAGGTTGTGCTTATCCATGCAAATTGGCGATGCTTTCCTAATGCCTATTCCTGGGCAAGCCTCCAAACATTTGTGGTTCGTTATCTCTGATCCTGCCCAGCATGGCGGTACTTTTATTATTGCGAACATAACGACCGATTACTGGCGAGCAGGCAAAGAATGTCCCCTAAATTCAACAGACCATCCTTGGATAAAACAGGATTGTTTCATGAACTTCTCAGATGCCTTGGAAATCACTCCTGAGCACGCGGCCAGATTAGATGCGTTGGTGGGCAAATATGTGACGATGCAACCCAGTTTGGCCCCAGCTTGCTTGGCAAAAATAGTGGCAGCAGCGAAACTCTCCAAGGCACTTTCCGTCACTTACAAGAAATACCTCTAATATAGAAGCTCCAAATGACGCCACTGCCAAGATGCTTGACAGGCTGTCAAGCAGTATAGTAATTATGAGCCGATGAGAACGAAGACTTACACGACCGGTGAAGCAGCATCCGAGATCGGAGTGTCCCGCCAAACTCTCCAGTCCTGGATTGCCGGCGGCAAGGTTCCCGTGCCGAAAGCGATCGAGATGGGGCATGTTACCGTCCGACTCTGGACCAAGGCAGACATTGAAAAGGCCAGGAAATTCAGGGGCGCTCTGAAACCTGGTCCAAAAGCGAAGAAGAAATAGCGCTAAAGAAGCGGGACGCGCCGGTGCTTGAACACCGAACGCGCCCCTAACCACCAAAGGAGGGTAATCTCCCATGGCAGCTAAGAAGAAAGCTATCCCACTCGGTTTACCTGTACAAGCAATCACTCGCAGCACGACGAGACACTCGACGATGACTTTTCTGTCACCCGAGGAAGTCCTAGCAGTGCTCAAAGCTGCGCGGATCCGGTCAATTCGCGATTGGGCGATGGTTTTGCTTACGTATCGGCACGGCCTAAGAGCGTCTGAAGTGTGCGGTCTCAAATTAGCTGATATTGACCTAAAGGCTGGTTCGATCTCGATTCGGCGCCTCAAGGGCTCGCTACCAACGGTACAACCGCTCTACCCACACCGAGGCCAGCCCTTGCTCGATGAAATGTCCGCGCTGCGTGCTTGGTTGCGGGAACGCAAGTCTGACGGATCCGACTATTTGTTTACGAGTCAAAAGGGCGGGAAGCTCGATCGGACGCAGTTCTTCCGAGTGTTTCAGGCGATCGCCGAGACTGCTTCACTGCCGACCGAGAAACGGCATCCCCATGTCCTCAAACACTCGTTGGCGTCGCATCTAGTCGCTGGGAATGTGAATCTTGCGCTCATTCGTCAAGCACTTGGACACCGCTCAATAAACTCAACGATGCAATACGTAGGCACTAGTGACGGCCAGGCAGCAGAAGCAGCGCAGGCCGCGTTGATGAGGCTCTATTAGGCATTGAGCACAAGGGCGAATCTTGATTACCCCGTTGGACACTCGGGATCTCGGTCGGCCGGCGTCAAGTTTCCGACAAGCCAACTGCTGCACCCATGTGCCGCCGGACAAGTCGGGTTCGACGATTACTTCTGGGTAGCCGACTATCCGTCCGGAACCGGCCTGAAGAAAAATCGAGTGGCCAAACAAGAGGGCTACGCGGACCCGGTAGAATTCTCAAATCCGGAGTCATCATTGTTTTCTTCGGTAATAGACAAGCCAGGCTGATACCACCACAGCCAGCGTTCCCGCCGCGAGTTTACCCTCGAACAACCAGGTGTTCGTGATTTCAGCTGGTGGCACCACCGAGCAAAGCAGCGCCAATGCAGTTATCGCGCCGCCGGATGCCGCACTCAGCCGTTTGCCGGCCTTCCATGCGCTGTCAAAGATGTATAGATAGGGCAGAAAACCGGTGATCACCATCATGGACACCAACTCATCGTAGGCGACCCGAATGGTGTCGCCGAGCTGGTAAATGACGAGCAGAAAGGTTGCCACCAGTCCGAGCGCTAGAATAGATACGTAAGGCGTTCCCCATCGCGGATGAACCCTGCCGAAGGCAGCGGGCAGTAGGCGATCCACGCCAGCGGCAAATGGTAGTCGCGAGGTTGCTGTGCCGAGTCCCCCGACGAACCCGACTCCGCTAGCCACAACAAGCAACGCGATGAGCGGAGAGAGCCACGTAGCGCCCAAGAGCAGGCCCGCTGAATTTCCCATCTCCGCGAAGCCGTTCAGCTCGCTGATGTTCTCGGGCGGAAGCACTACTAGAAAGGCAACTGTCGCCGACACGTAAAAGATCGTCGCGAACCCCGTAGCAATCCAGCCCGCCCGACGCATCATGCGCTCCGGTTCACGGATCTCCCCAGCCATCATGCCAGGGGCTTCCATGCCGGAAGTCGCATAGGCGATCGCGGCCCAAAAATTGACGGTTCCCCAATTCCATTTCGGAAGAATGTGGATGGGCGTCGCCGAACCGCGACGCGTCCACACCATCCATGCCACTACTACCAGTAACAACCCTACCGCCCACGTAGCTAGGGCGCCGATATTTTCCGTCCACTTACCGACCTTCAGCCCGATCACGTTTGAGCCGAGCGCGATCCAAATCAACGCCACTGTAGAGGCGAGAAGATAGAAACGGTTGTCGCCCAAGCGAGCGAACAAGGGATCGAACATTGAGAAGCCAACCTTGATATACAAAAGGGCGACAGTCGGGAACAAGAACGCAATCCCCATCCAATAAACCCAGAAACAGAGGAAGCCGGGCCACGCTCCGAAGTCTCGCCGGGTCCAAAGATATAACCCGCCCGCCACGGGGTATTTCGCTACGAGTGCCGCAACTGCTACGGCTAAGGGCGCCATAAACAAGACCGCTGCCAAAAGCCAAAGCGTGACGGAACTTGGTCCGGCATGCGCTGCGATCGGGATCCACCGTGCGGAAGTGACGCAGGTGATGGCAAACAGGGTGAGGTCCCGAAGTCCGAGTTCGCGCTTGAGCGCGGGTTTGGCAGACATGTGTGTGCAGAATACCTTAGTACGCCGTGAGGGCGAAGCTAGGCAATATCGCTGAGAACAGCCATTGCGGCATTGCGCCCATTGATGCCGATCACGCTGCCTCCGGGATGCGTGCACGCTCCGCACAAGTAGACGCCAGGCATAGGCGTGCGCGTCGAAAGCCGTTTAGACCACATGTACGGAGGCAAGCACTCACCCTGAAAGATATGACCGCCCGTGAGCCCGACCTTCCGCTCGATATCCGGAGGACCAAGCACCTGCGTATTGATGACGGCGCTGTCGATATTGGAGCAGAATCGGGCCAGGGAATTGAGCGCGAGCTGGCGGACTTCCTCCCGCCGCTCATCCCATGTGCCGTGCGCGAACTTGTATGGGACATACTGCGCAAAGACGCTCATGGTGTGCTGCCCGGAGGTAGTCACGGTCGTGTCATGGACACTCTGGAAGTACAGCTCGCACCATAGATGCTGCGGCAATTCGCCGCGGCGCGCGGCGGCAAACGCCGCCTTCCATTCGGCTTTGGTGAGTGGCGTGTTGATTTGCCCGTAGTGGTGCGGCTGATCAGTTCCGGGTCGCGCGGTGAAGTTGGGCAGCTCACGGAGCAGCACGTTCAGCTTTACGGTGCAGCCCTCTATCGGAATCTCTTCGACGCGCTTGCGCCATGCAGGATCGGCCGCCGCGCCCAGAAGTTGTAGCGTCTGCCGTGGGTCGGCATTTGAGATCACCACGGGTGCGGCGATGAATTCGCCGCCCTCAAGAAATACACCTTCGCCGGGTGCGATCCGTGCGACAGGGACTGTGGTGGCGACCACGGCGCCCGCTTCTCGCGCGACCTCGGGCACGGCTCGGGACAGGACGCGATCCGGGTCGAAAACCATCTGCGCGCGGTGGGCCTGCCGACGCGAATTTCGGAAATTCCGGGCCTCGCCGCCGACGCCGAGGCGATTCTGGACGCGATGCGTCAGGACAAGAAGGTCGAGCGCGGCAGGCTGACCTTCATCCTCGCGCAGGGGATC
>Ga0209380_10000215_pt1 | contig 39357 bp, 33 predicted proteins | sample HubBroMetageWFT6_FD_188347 | JGI IMG/M metagenome (GOLD analysis project Ga0209380, IMG submission 188347) | Warmed and freeze-thawed soil microbial communities from the Hubbard Brook experimental Forest, New Hampshire - Hubbard Brook CCASE Soil... | ecosystem: Environmental > Terrestrial >...
CTGTGGTGGAAAGTGCGAGACGATGGCAATCTGCACGTTGACGACCTCGTTCCCCTGGTGTCTTCGACGACTCGGCTGGTGGCTTGCACGCTTGCTTCCAATGCGCTCGGCTCGATTGTGGATGTCGCGGCGGCAGCGAGGGTGGCGCATGCGGCTGGTGCCGAAATCTTTCTGGATGCCGTGCATTTTGGCCCTCACGGACTGATCGACGTACAGGGCTTTGATTGCGATTACCTGGTGTGCTCGGGCTACAAAATATTCGCTCCCCACATGGGCTTTCTTTGGGGACGCCGGGAGCTGCTGCAAGGGCTTCCGACCTTCCGCGAAGACTTCATTCCGGACGAGCCACCGGGAAAGATTGAGGCTGGCACTTTCATCTACGAAAATGTGGCCGGTATGGATGCGGCTGTGTGCTACTTGGAAACCTTGGGCGGGAGCATGGCAGGGAATGATGAAAAGGAGAGATTGGAATCGAGGCGATCTGCTCTGCAACGTGCGTTCAAGACGATCCGGACCTTCGAAGAGTCGCTTTCGCTAGAAATGCTTCAAGTGCTCAACGAATGCGGCGCCACCGTCTACGGTGTGACGGATAGGAAGCGGATCCATGAACGAGTGCCAACGTTATGCTTCAATTTGCCGAATGTATCTCCGGCACGGGTCGTCGAAGAGCTTGCAAAGAGAAACATTGGTGCACGCGATGGCCACATGTACACGCCGCGCCTGATGAAACGATTGGGGCTGACCAAGGAAAGTGGCGCAGTCAGAGCGTCGTTGGTGCATTACAACACGGTGGACGAGGTGCAGAGGTTTGGACGTGCACTCGCCGAGATGTTGGGGTAGTAAATTAGGACCGTGCCAGCGTTGGCGGCTATGACTGATCAACATCCTTCAGCGGTTGGCACCACGCTTGCCGGCGCAGAGCTTCCGACGCCGGAAGTCGAAGGCCTCCATCGTCGCTTGGGCCAACGGCAGCTCACCATGATGGCGATTGGAGGCGCCATCGGCGTGGGTTTGTTTTTGGGAAGCAGTGTAACCATTCGTCTCGCCGGACCTGCCGTCATCCTGTCCTATCTTCTCGGGGCATTCATTGCTCTGATCATGTCCTATGCGCTAGCGGAGATGGCGGTCGTCCATCCTGTTGCAGGCGCGTTCGGAGTTTACGCGGAGACTTACCTCAATCCCTGGGCAGGATTTTCGGTTCGCGCAACTTACGGAGTTGCACAGATCATTGCTATCGGTGCTGAAGTCACAGCCGCAGGCATCTACATGTCCTTTTGGTTTCCGAATGTTCCGCAATGGATTTGGGTCGTGCTGGTTTCAGGTGCTCTGGTGGCGCTCAATTCGATGAAGGTCAACCGCCTCGGTGAATTTGAATATTGGTTCGCAATGATTAAGGTGGCCGCCATCGTCGCCTTCATCATCGTCGGATTGTCTTTTATCTTCGGCGTTGGCTCGCGAAGCGCGATTGGCTTTGGCAATCTAACTCAGCATGGAGGATTTTTCCCCTCGGGATGGAAAGGGGTATGGCTTTCGCTCACCATAACTGTCACCAGTTATATGGGAGTGGAAATTATCGCCGTTACTGCAGGAGAAGCCCAACGTCCGGAAACTACTATTCCACATGCAATGCGGAGCATCGTTTGGCGGCTCATTTTGTTTTATGTGCTGGCGATCGCGATTATCGTGACCTTGGTTCCCTGGAACCAGACGAGCAGCCCGTCCGCGCTTGCTGGCAGTCCCTTCGTGACGGCTTTCGCGGCGGCGCATATACCCTTTGCCGCGGCGATCATGAACTTCGTCGTACTCACGGCTGCGCTATCGAGCGTGAATACCAACCTTTACCTTTCGACTCGAATGCTTTTCTCTCTGGGCCGGGGAGGGTATGCACCTGGCTGGATGGGCAAGGTGAGCCGTAACGGGGTGCCGCACCGCGCGCTGCTGGCCTCGACCGCGGGGATCATCGCAGCCATTCTGCTGGCCATCTTTTCCCCTAAGAACGCCTTCCTCATGTTGTATGGCACCGCGGTGGCCGGAATGTTTTTCGTGTGGCTGGTGATTCTCAACACGCATCTTCGCTTTCGAAAAGCCATTGCGAGAGAGCAGATGTTGAGTTTGCCAATGCGCCTGTGGGCACATCCGTTTTTCACCGTGGTTGGCATTCTGTTGATTCTTGCGATCTCGGTTACGACCTTCTTCGTGGACGGGTTGCAATGGTCGGTCCCAGCATTTTCTGTTTTCCTGGGCTTTATCTCACTCTTATATCTGCGAGGCCGGCGCAGCACCCGTTAGCAGAGCGGCTCAAGTTTGCAAGGAGAGCACCTAATGATGCAAGCCAGCGAAGAGGTGCACTCTTCGCTTCACCGCCGATTTAAAGGTGACCTGCTGCGTCGCGGCGATGACGGCTACGACGACGCGCGTGTCATTTGGAACGGAATGGTAGCTCGCGCGCCGGGTCTAATTGCGCGCTGCGCGGACGTTAACGATGTGCAAAATGCGGTGCGGGCCGCCTCTGAGGCCGGGATCCTTACCGCCATTCGTTGTGGAGGACACAGCCTCGCGGGCTTTAGCACGTGCGATGGCGGTATCGTGATTGACATGTCGAGAATGCGCCAGGTCGGCGTTGATCCCGAGGCTCGCAGGGCGCGGATTGCGGGAGGCTGTTTGTTGGGATCCATCGACACCGCAACGCAAAAAGCTGGACTGGTTTTTCCCGCAGGCGTCGTTTCCCATACCGGCGCAGCCGGGCTGATCTTGGGCGGAGGAACAGGATGGCTCACCCGCAGGTTCGGATTGTCATGCGACAACGTTGAGGGATTTACGCTCGTGATCGCCGATGGCTCTGTCGTGCACTCCAACGCAAAGGAGAATCCGGATTTATTTTGGGCTTTGCGTGGAGGCGGCGGGAACTTTGGAGTAGTGACAGAGTTCGAAGTAAGACTCCATCCGCTGACCTCTGTGGTGCTCGCTGAAGGATTATGTCCTGAGGCTGATATTCGCCGGCTGCTGGAGTTCTGGAGAGACTTCATGGCTGAAGCGCCACTCCACTTGAAGTGGAACATTGATCTGCGCGTTGCCCCGCATACAAAGAGAGTGCCTGTTGAACTTCGAGGGCGGCCAGTGGCCGGCAATTCTTTGGTTTGGACGGGTGACCCCGACGCTGGGCGTCCTTATTTGGAGGGTGCGCTTTCGATATGCAACCCGAATTCTGTGAGCAGCAAGATTGTGTCGTTCTTAAATCTGCAAACCATGGCTGACTCCGATTTCCCGCATGGCCGTCGCTATTACACCAAATCGGGTTATTTCACATATCTCGACGACGGCAGCATCGATCGCATGGTGGAGGCGGCAGCCACGATGCCCTCGTCGGAAACCCTGATTGAACTTGCCTATCTAGGTGGGGTGGCGGCCCAGATCGCCGCGAACGAGACCGCGTTTGGCGATCGCAGCGCTCCCTTCATCATGAATTTGCTCGCGAGCTGGTCAGACGCGTCCGCTGATTTCAGGAATATCTCCTGGGTTCGCGGACTCTTCAACAAACTTCGACCGGCCATGAAGCCGGGTGTCTACGTAAATTTCATGAGCGGCGACGAACAGGACCGCGTGCCCGAGGCTTATCACGAACGGTGGGACCGCATGGTGGCGGTTAAGTCACACTACGATCCTAATAATTTCTTCCGGCTGAATCAAAATGTTCCGCCACGGAAGCTTGCGGCACGGTAGCCGATTCCGAAGACGACTTAGTAATGACCGGGAAGACGGTCCGTATAACCGTCGCTGCGACGCTAAGCTCGCGTCGGATACCTAGTTGGCAGCAATTGAGGGGCTGTGCGAGACTGAAGACGCAGAAGCAAGAGCAACTGACGCCAGAACTAGCACCAGCCACAAGGCGCGGATGGAGGGTGCACATACCCCAACGCAGCAACTCTTGTAATTTGCGCCTCTACAATGTGGGCCTGTAGCTCAACGGTTAGAGCAGGGGACTCATAATCCCTTGGTTGGGGGTTCGAATCCCTCCGGGCCCACCAATGCCTCCCGCAAACTCGACTTCAGCAGGCCAGTTTAAGGCGTCGAGTACGCCTCGCCCAGAACTGATCGAATCTACCGGCCAAGTCGTTGTCTCGACTGACGTTGGAACCTTCGCCACCAACGTTGGCGTCCGGTTAATTGTGCAAATGGGCGGCCAGTGTATGCTGCCCTGGTCTCGCGCACGCGTGCTAATATCGAGACCTATTAGAACGCTCGGAGATAAGGTTGTGGGGCTGAATTTCCGAACTGGTTTAGTGCGGGGCTTAGTTGCCATACTTCCCATGGCAATGGCGAGAGTTGCTTTGGCCGCGAATGGCGTTGACCCCGCAACACCCAGTATCTTCTCCCCAGCATCCACGCCCGCCGACTCTATTTATCATCTTTCGCTCTTCGTGCTGGCCATTTGTCTGACCATCTTTCTTGTGGTGTTTGGACTGATGGTGTATGCGCTCGCGAAATTCCGTCGGCGTCCGGGCGATGATGGCCGCGAGCCCGCGCAAATTTACGGCAGTAACCAAGTGGAATTAGCGTGGACGGTCATCCCGGTGCTCATTGTGGTGGTGCTGTTTCTCGCAACTGCGCGCGTGATTCATGCAGTTGAAGACGCGCGATTTCCTCCCGGCACGACCGAAATCACGGCGATCGGCCACCAGTTTTGGTGGGAGTTTCAATATCCCCAGCAAGGGTTTGTTTCTGCCAACGAGTTGCATGTTCCGGTCAGCGATCCCAGGAATCCCAATCCCACGCACATAACGCTGCTGTCGGCTGACACCGACCATAGCTTCTGGGTTCCAAAGTTGGCCGGCAAAACCGATCTCATTCCGAATCGCACCAATAGTATGTGGATCGATCCTCACGAGACCGGAGTTTACCTGGGGCAGTGCGCACAGTATTGCGGAACCCAGCATGCCAAAATGCTTCTACGCGTCATCGTCGAGTCTCGCGAGGACTTTGACCGCTGGGCCGCCGGCCAGCAACGGCCAGTGCAAAATGTGGATGCCGCTGCCCGAGGCCGTGCGGTGTTCGAGGCTACAGCCTGTGTCAACTGCCACACAGTTGCAGGTACGAGTGCTACTGGAAAGTTCGGTCCCGACCTGACGCACCTGATGAGTCGCGAGACCATCGCGGCCGGCGCCGCCCTCAACAATCGCGAGAATTTACGCCTATGGGTCAAGGATCCCGACTCCATCAAGCCGGGCTCGCTGATGCCTGCCATGCAATTGGATGAGAAAGATTTGGACGCAGTCACCGACTATCTTCAGAGCTTGCGGTAACAAACCGAGTACGCAGTAATGTCGAATGCCGAATCAGTCCTGAAACCGATGACGGTCTCACCCGCTCGCGCAAAAGCCCGGCCGCTGTTCGACCAGGTGCACGAGTGGATCGTCACTGTGGACCACAAGAAGCTGGGGCTGATGTATTTCGGCTACGGAGTCCTTTTTCTGGTGATAGGCGGGCTTGAGGCCGCGGTCATGCGGATCCAACTCGCGATACCGCATAACCACTTCGTTTCTCCGCAAACGTTTAATCAGTTGTTCACCATGCATGGCACGACGATGATTTTCTTTTCGATCATGCCAATCGTTTTCGGATTCGCCAATTACCTGGTGCCGCTGATGATTGGGGCGCGCGACATGGCGTTTCCCCGCTTGAATGCCTGGGGTTTCTGGATGAGCGCCCTGGGCGGCATCATTCTGTACTTCAGTGTGATTGGCGGCAACGGACTATACGGAGCGGGCGGCGCGCCGGACGTGGGCTGGTTTGCTTACGCCCCTCTTACGGCGCGTGCTTTTTCGCCGGGACATAGCACGGATTACTGGACTATCGGCTTGCTGGTCAGTGGATTCGGCAGCATTGCAACCGCGCTGAACATCATGACTACTATCCTGTGCATGCGGTGCCCCGGCATGACGCTGAACCGGATGCCGCTCCTTCTCTGGTTGAACCTGGTGATGGCAGGCCTGGTTCTGGTGGCCGTGTCGCCCTTGACCGCGGCGCAGATCATGTTGCTGATCGACCGCTATCTGGGCGGCCACTTCTTCGATACCCAAGCCGGTGGCTCGGCGGTCATATGGATGCACTTCTTCTGGATCTTCGGCCATCCCGAGGTTTATATCCTGGTGTTACCAGCCTTCGCGATTATCTCCGAGGTGGTCCCGGTGTTCTCGCGCAAGCCGATTTTTGGCTACTCAGCGATGGTCGCTGCAACACTAGCCATCGGCTTTATCAGTCTGGGCGTCTGGGCGCACCACTTGTTCACGATCGGGATGACCTCCTACGCCAATGCATTCTTCGTGGCGTCGACTGCTGCCATCGCAGTCCCTACGGGGATAAAAATCTTCAACTGGGTAGGAACAATGTGGGGAGGTAAGATCATCTTCAAGGTGCCGATGCTGTTCTGCATCGCGTGCCTGTGTCAGCTCCTGATTGCCGGACTAACCGGCATCATGCTCTCAGCAGCGCCCTTCGATTGGCAGCTTGGCAATTCTTACTTCGTTGTCGCGCACTTTCACTACATGATTGTTGGCGTTATCGTCTTCGCGGTGTTTGCCGGAACCTATTACTGGTATCCCAAAGTAACTGGAAGAATGATGAATGAAACCCTGGGCAAGTGGCATTTTTGGCTGTTTCTTATCGGCTTTCATCTGACGTTCGATTTCATGCACATACCGGGGGTATTGGGCATGCCCCGCCGCATTTACACGTACGAGCCGGGACGCGGTTGGGAGAACTGGAACTTAATTGTCTCCATCGGCGTCATCTTCCAGCTTGCCGGAATTCTGTGCTGGGTGGTGAATTCTGTGTGGTCGTTTTATAGAGGTAAGCCAGCGGGCAACGACCCCTGGGATGCATGGACGCTGGAGTGGAGTACACCTTCTCCGCCGCCCGAATATAACTTTGCGAAGATTCCCGTAGTGCGTAGCCGTCGCCCACTGTGGGACTTGAAACATCCCGAAGATCCTGATTGGAAGTACGAGTAAGGGGACGCCGATGGCAGCTACCACGGTCACACTGCCGCAATCCGAAATGCCGCTCGCGCCCGAACTGCGCGGCCGCGTCGGCATGTGGTGCTTAATCGCGGCTGAGTCGGCGATCTTCAGCATCTTCGTCATTGCCTACCTCTATTACGCAGGCAAGAGTCTCAGCGGTCCGACTCCTCGCGAAGTGCTTCACGTACCGGTGTTCAACTCGATTTGTCTGTTCGCCAGCAGTTTCACCATCGTGATGGCGGAGCGCGCCATCGAGCGAGGGAAGAGCAGGCTATTCGGGACTTGGTGGCTGCTCACCATCGTGCTCGGTGCGATCTTTATTCTGGGAACAGCGCGCGAGTGGTATCACCTGATTTACGACGAGGGACTGACGATCAGCTCCAGCCTCTTTGGAACGACGTTTTACTCGCTCGTCGGCTTGCATGGCTTTCACGTGATCGTCGGCCTCACTGGTCTTTCAATCATAATGATCTTCGCTGCGTTAGGACAGGTGAAGCAGGAGCATGCATCCCGCATCGCAGTCTTCGCCATGTACTGGCATTTTGTGGATGCAGTGTGGGTGGTCGTACTCACGGTTGTATATTTCGTCGCTTTGTAGATGCCTTGAGAAACCGTTATGGAAGTATCTGACCAGCACGCCGTTGGCAATCCCGAGAACGTGGTGCTGCCCGCGCCGACAGCGTGGCCGTTCGTAACTGCGCTCGGTGTTTCGTTGATTTTCGCCGGCCTGCTCACCAACGCCTCGATCAGCCTGCTAGGAGCGGTTCTCTATGTTGTCGGCGCAGTTGGGTGGTTTCGCGAGGTGCTTCCGCATGAGCACCATGTCGAAGTTCCTGTGGTCCCTGAAGCAGAACCTTCGGTGGCTCCAGCGGTGGAAGTCCAGCGATTGCCGGTCGCGCAGCAGGTCCAGCGAGCATGGCTTCCGCTGAAGATCTACCCCATCTCAGCTGGAGTGAAGGGTGGCCTGGCGGGTGGGGTCGCAATGGCGTTGCTGGCTATGCTCTACGGGCTTATCTTTTATCGCAGCATCTGGTATCCCATCAACCTGCTGGCCGGTAGTCTTTATGATTCGCCGAATATTCCCACCACAACGGCTCTGATGCACTTTCGCTTGGACTGGTTCCTGTTTGCTCTCGCGATGCATGTCACGATGTGTCTGCTTGTGGGGCTTCTCTATGGGGCAATGCTTCCCATGTTGCCAACTCGCCCGATTGTGTTGGGCGGGGTCATCGGTCCATTACTGTGGACGGGTTTGCTGTACCGCGTACTGGATTTCGTGAACCCCTTGCTGGATCAGCAGATTAACTGGATCTGGTTCGCGGCGTCGCAGGTCGCGTTCGGAGTAGTGGCCGGGCTCGTGGTCGTTCGCCAGAACAAAGTGTGGACGTCGGAGAACCTGCCTCTCGCCATGCGCGCGGGCATCGAAGCGCCGGGTCTAATGCACGAGCGCGACGGCGAGGACCACAAGCAATGAACTGGCGTTTTCCAACTTTGGGGCTATTGCTTGCTGTGATTCTTCCACTCGCAGCGTGCACCCATGCGAGCGGAAAGCCTGCTCCGGGGCCGGAAGTGCCTCGGCCAGACTCTGTTCTGGATCCCGTAGTTCTCTACAGTCAGAACTGTGCGGGGTGTCATGGCGCTGACGGACGCAATGGACCGGCGATGGACCTGTCCGATCCGGTGTATCTGGCGATCGTTGATGACGACACTCTGCGCTCTACGATTTCCAAAGGACGTCCGAGCACAGCCATGTCAGCGTTCGCACAGAAGGAAGGGGGGATGCTGACAGAGGAGCAGGTTAACGCCATCGTTCTCGGCATCCGTGAACGCTGGGGTAAGCCTAACGTGCTCGCTGGAGTGGGATCTCCTTCTTACGCCGCCCAAGAAAAGGGCACCGCCCAGCAGGGCGAGGCAGCTTATGCCGCCTTCTGCGCTTCGTGCCACGGCACCGGCGATAAGGGCGGGCCCAAGGCCGGTTCTGTTAGTAACGGCGCATATCTCAGCCTAATCAGCGACCAAGGATTGCGCACCCTGGTGATTGCAGGGCGGCCTGACTTCGGCGCTCCCGACTGGCGAGGTAACATGCCCGGGCATCCCATGACTGATCAGCAAATTTCCGACGTCGTCGCCTGGCTCGCAGCGCAACGGCCTAAACAGGCAGCACAGCAGTCCTCCGAAAATCCATCTCCGCCCGGGGGAGTTCATTGAGCGATCAGGACACAAATGCAATCTCGCGGCGAGATCTGTTCGCCAAGATCGGAATTCTGTTGAACGGTCTTGCGGTCGTGATTCTCGCGACTCCGGTGATCGGCTACCTCATGTCCCCGATCCTCGCCGGAGACCGCAGCCAGTACAAGCGTTGGATTGCGCTCGGCGAGATCGATGAATTCCCCGAAGGCCAAACCCGTTTGGCGAGGTTTAAGAATCCAATTACCGGCGTCGCTGATGGAGAAACAGACCAAATCCCTTGTTGGGTCCGCCGCATGCAAGGCGAACAGTTTCAGGTCTTCGCGGTAAATTGCGCGCACCTCGGATGCCCGGTGCGCTGGTTCGCGCAATCCGGATTGTTTATGTGCCCGTGCCACGGCGGCGTGTATTACCAGGACGGATCGCGTGCCTCGGGACCACCACCGCGCGGATTGTTCGAGTATCACTACAAAGTCGAAGGCGGCAAGCTGCTGATTGAGGCAGGTCAACTACCAACGTTGTCCACGACAGCGGCACTGCGGGCAAGGAAGAATGGATGTCAAGGCTGAAGTCCATCGGCAACTGGTTTGAGCAGCGATTGCAAATCGGCGGGGCCATCCGCGAGGCGATGACCCATCCGGTTCCGCGAAAATCGGCGAGCTGGTGGTATGTCTTTGGAAGCGCGGCACTCACTCTTTTTATTCTTCAGGTGTTCAGCGGCATCATGCTGGCGCTGACCTATGTTCCTTCGGCCGCTGAAGCGTGGAACAGTCTGCAGTTTCTCAACCACGGCGTCACTCTGGGATGGTTTCTCCGTGCGGTGCACGGTTGGGGCTCGAACTTCATGGTGGCCGTGGTGCTCATCCACCTGTGCCAGGTCTTCCTGTTCGGTGCTTACAAGTTTCCGCGCGAGCTTACTTGGGTCGTCGGCGTCTTCCTCCTGTTGATGACTCTCGGCATGGCGTTCACCGGGCAGGTGCTGCGCTTCGACCAGGATGCGTACTGGGGACTCGGCATCGGCGCTTCCATTACCAGTCGAATTCCGTTCATCGGCGGGTATGCCGTCCACATGCTGCTGGGTGGGCCCATCATCGCAGGCGCAACCCTGTCGCGATTCTTCGCGCTCCACGTGTTCGTGATCCCGGGCTTGCTGATTGCGCTCGTCTCCGTGCATTTGCTGTTAGTGCTGAAGCTCGGCATCAACGAGTGGCCCATGCCCGGGCGCTTGGTTCGTCGAGCCACCTATCTCAAAGAGTACGAAGAACTCACGCACAAAGACGGTGTTCCCTTTGTGCCCACGGCGATTTGGAAGGACATGTTCTTCTCCGCCGCCATCATCGTGAGCGTGATGGCTTGCGCCTGGTTCTTCGGCCCATTTGGCCCGAGCGGTTACCCCGATCCCACGATCGTGCAAACGATTCCCAAGCCCGACTTCTTCTTCCTGTGGCTGTATGCGATGTTGGCGCTCCTTCCGCCCTCGATGGAAACGCCCGCTCTGCTCATCGGGCCTGTTATCGTCATCGGCTTTCTGATCCTGTTGCCGTTCCTTTCAGGCGAAGGTGAGAAGAGCTGGAAGCGTCGGCCCATCGCGGTTGTTACGCTTTTGTTGGTCGCGGTCGCGCTTGGAACGTTCACGCAGCTCGCAACTTACTCGCCGTGGAGTCCCGTTATGAACGCCTGGAGCGGTGACCCGGTGCCGGTTGAGTATCTCAATGGCCGCTCGCCGCTGGAACGTCAGGGCGCGCTGGTTTTCCAGGTGAAACAGTGTCGAAACTGCCATTCGATTGGTGGCTCGGGTGGCAAGCGCGGTCCCGCTCTCGACAAGGTAGCGACCAATCTTACTCGCGACCAATTTGTGCGCCAGGTGATTCAGGGCGGAGGCAATATGCCGGCGTATGGGAAGAACCTGAACCCGGCAGAGGTGACCGCGCTGGTTTCGTTCCTCGAAACACTGCGCCCGTCCAATCAGCCGGCGGCCCGCGATGCGTCGCAAGCGGCGATTACCAGCGAAGAACCGCCCGTTGCTCCGCCGAACGCGCGTTAGCCCGCCATGCCGTCTGTGACTCAAGCCGTGCTGCGTTCCTGGTCGGTTCCTCCGGCAGTAACATTCGCGATTGCTCTGTCGGCCATCGTTTATTTGCGTGGATGGTGGCTGCTCCGTCGTGCGGGCTCTCCAAGTATTCCGCGCGGGCGTGCAGCAACGTTCTTGCTGGGACTCTTTTCTCTCTGGATAGCACTTGCTTCGCCGATGGACGTGTTCAACGGCTTCGTGCTCACGGCCCACATGCTGCAGCACATGATGCTCATGATGGTGGCGCCCCCGCTGTTACTTCTCGGCTCGCCTCTAGTTCCGATGGTGCGGGGATTGCCAATCTTCGCGGCCCGCGAATTTGCCGGGCCATTCCTGAATTGGCCTGTCGCCAAGCGGATAGGAATGGCACTGACCAATCCTGTGTTCGCGCTGGTTCTGATGGGCGTCGCGATGTTCACGTGGCATACGCCGGCCCTGTACGAGTTGGCGTTGCGCTCGCCGGCATGGCATCAAACAGAGCATGCCTGCTTTCTGCTCGCGTCGCTCATTTTCTGGTGGCCGGTTGTGCAGCCGTGGCCCAGCCGCGCCCAATGGCCTCGTTGGGCAATGGTGCCCTATCTGCTGGTTGCCGACCTTCAGAACACCGCATTGTCCGCGATTCTCGCGTTCTCTGATCGTGTGCTGTATCCGTCGTATTCCAGTGTGCCTCGTCTGTTTGGCTTCTCCGCTCTGGAAGACCAAGCCGCTGCTGGCGCCATCATGTGGGTTGTCGGATCGATCGCGTTTGTCATACCTGCTGTCGTCATCGCCGTCCAGTGTTTATCGACGCGGTCATCACACGAAACGATCACCGGTGTCCGGCGTTGTGATAGCACCGCCTTCGAGCCGCAGTTTTCGCGCCCAGCGGGGATGCTCTCCCGAACTAGATGGGGAGGCTACAGAGCGGAAGCCGCCTCGTTCCTCATCCTATTCACCGCAGCAGCTCTATGCTTCGCAGGGTTAGTTGCGACCGGAACGAATGACGACGATGATCAGGTCCTCAGGTTCAAGGGCTCATCTGGACCATTTGCCGTGGCCCTTTATGCTCCGCCTGGAGATCTCGCCCCTGATGAGACGGCATTCAGCGTGCTAGTGCAAGAGCGAAGTACGCAGGCTGTCTTGCTCGACGCCACGGTCGATGTGACCGCGTTGTCCTCTGCCGATGCCCAGGAAACCGCTTCAACAGTGAGAGCGAATAATGCAAACGCGCCCAATAGATTGTTGCAGACTGCCGAATTGAAATTGGCCCGAGGCGATTGGAACCTGAATATCGCGGTGAGCTACAACTCTAAACACGGCCATGTGTCCGTGCCATTACGGGTAGTGCCTCGCGAGACTGGCGGTGAGTATCCGTTGTCTTACGTCGTGATAGCCGCGTTCTCCATGGTCCTCCTCGGGGTTTACTTCGGACGGCATCGGTCACGCCGTGCCGAAAGCCCAGCCCAGGCCTGAACCCGTAAAAGAAGGGAGCTCAGTTGTCGACTGATTCCCGGCGAAGTTTTCTCCAAGCCAACCGGGCTGGAAAGAACAGAATGGCGGCCCAGAGCAGCAAGCTCGGTCCCCACGACATCAAGAAGACCAGGAAGCTGACGATGCCGTCGACCACGCTCCGGTAACCCTCAACCGCGGCGTTGTGGAATTGAGTGCCGACTGAGGGAGGCATGACTTGGAGCTGTGTCTTGCGTTGTTCGCTGAGAGACACGCTTAGGGTCCCGAAGTCGACGCGCTCGCTGAGGTTCTTCCGCTCAGCTTCCATGCGCTCGATCTGCTCGCGGACCTCGCTGATCTTTTCCTCCACCGTCACGACTTCATCGAGCTTTCCAGTCTGACGGCGCAATAGTTCAGTCAAGCGCTGCTCGGTGTTACGGGCATTCGTGAGGCGAGCCTGCAGATCGACATACTGCGAAGTGACTTCTTCGCCGCTCTGCGACTCCGACTCAACATGGCCGAGCTCCTTCACATCGGCAATGGCGAAGTCGAGTTGGCTCGAGGGCACCCGCAGCGTGGCAGAGAGTTTGCGATCGGCACCTTCTGGAGCGCTAGTCGTCATCTCCCCCACGTATCCGCCATGGCGCTTCAGGATCTCCCCCAGCCTCTTCTGGGACGTGTCGAAGTCTTTGACAACGATGGTGAGCTGCGCAGTGCGGACAATCATGGCACGCGACGCAGCTGCATAGAAGGTCGACCCAGTGTTGTTATCTGTCGCAGGTGCTGCGGCAGTGGATGGTGCTGCAGGTCGAGCAGCGTATTCCATGTTAGAGCCCATCTGGGCTTGCAGAGCTCTCAGTCGGTCACGATCGGCCCCTTCCATGCGGCGGGCTGCCTGCGAAGAAGACTGCGCAGCGACAGGTGCCGTTTCGTTGAATTGCGATTCGGCCATCATCGTCGACTGCTGTCTCACGGCCAGGTTACGTTGGGTGGTCAGAATCTCAGCAACCAAGAGCAACGCCAATACCGCTCCTGAAATTGCCAACACCGGGCGCGGAATACGGAACCCTCCCAGCCAGACCTCCCAGCGTGAGGCTTTAGGCTTGAAGTTCCGGGCTGCCGCCTCTTCGTGTTGCTGTAGCGCCGACACGATCGCCGGTGTCATTCCCATCTCTGCGTCGCCAATCTGCCATGCGGCCATGTGACGCGAGATGCCTTGCAGATCTGCAGCCAGTTCCTGGCACTCGCGGCATTCGCGCAGATGTTCGGCGGCCCTGTCTGCATCTTCACTGGGTAACTCGCCGTCGAGGTAAGCCATCACCTCTTCCTGGTCGAGCGGATGTGTGTTCTCTCGCATTTCAGGCCTCCCCCTCAACTGGATTGGCCATTTTGGGTCCAGCCGATTCGTCCGGCGCAGCGTGCGACTGCGCCTTCGCCCCCGGAGCCAGGTGCTCCTTCAGAGCCATGCGCGCCCGAAAAAGCCTGGATCGCACCGTATTCAACGGCATTTGTAAAACCTCGGCGATCTCGCCGTAGCTCAACTGTTCGTATTCGCGCAACATTAGGATCTCGCGCTCCGTGTCGTCTAATTTCTGAAGACCCTCGCGCACTCAAAGGTCACTCTCGGCAGATCCATGGGCGGTCGGCTCGGTAACCGTGTCGATGTCGGGGCCATCGTGCGTGCGCTTACGCCTCTCGGACATGAGCAACTTCACCGCAATGCCGTATAGGTACGTTCGAACCAACGCGCGAGGCTCGTATCGATCAGTGCTGCGAATTACCACCAGAAAGGTCTCTTGCGCGAGGTCCTCCGCGCGTCCCTCGCAGTTGAGCCGCCTCCGGAAGAACCCGTGCAGCGGACCGCGGTACCTTACGTACAGTTCGTCAAACGCTTCGCGTGAGCCTCGTTGGAACGCGAGCATCAGGACTTCGTCGCTGATCATGGTTGCCGGTGCTTCTCCTTCCAACACCCCCCGAACAACTTGCATTGCTCATATCGGTAATGTCGAACCTAGCCAGAAAGTTCCACCACGCCTTTCAAATACTTATGTAAGACAGACCTGGAAGTGCGAACCATGACATGGGGTCGCCCATAGCGAGGGTGCTCCTCTGCGAGTGGTGGAATCGCTGGCTGTTGGACGTCGGAAACCCGCGGTTGTCGCGTCCGCACGCCAATGATCGGGTGAGATTGGTTCCGTGGCGATCGAATCCGAAGTACGCACTCAACCAGTTCAAGGACTGCTCCGCTTACGTTGCGAGACGAAGTGCGAAAGTAAATCGGTGGAAAGCGCAAGTCAACCCAATCCGGACGTGCTCGCATACGGTGCATGCTATCTTTGCGATTCGGAGAGAATTGTGGGCCGGGCAACTCCTCCCGTTCGCTTATTCATTACTCCATGACCAGGCAGAGAAGACTCGACGCGGTGGATGTCCCGGCAAACATTGAATTCCGCGATCCCGCCGCGGCTGCACTGAACCTCGAGCGACTGCGCGGATATGTGCCGTCCGCGGTTTTTTACGACTTTGCCCAGTATCTTTCGGTGTCGCCAAGCCCGGATTCAGTTGTAGTCCAGTTTGAGCGTCTTATGGAATCCTCAGGCGAACTGGCGGCTGCCTTCGAAAGAAAGCCCATCCTGATTCATTTCGCGATTGTTGTATTTGGACACAGCGGCTGGCTAGGGGAAACGCTCATCAGGAATGTCGATTTGTTCGAAAGGTTCGGGCAGCACAAGAGTTTGGACCGCTCTTACAGTAGAGAGGAATTCCAGGAAGAGTTTGCCCGCAGGCACTCGCCATTGCCGGAAGATGACATGGCACTGTCTCTGGCGCGGTTCCGCAAACGAGAGTACGTCCGTATTCTTCTGCGTGACGTGCTCGGGGTCGCCAAACTGGCCGAGACCACCGAGGAAATCTCTGCGCTATCGGACGCCCTGATCGAAGAGGCATTGCTGGCGGTGAATACGCAGCTACGGCAGCGGCACGGAATTCCGCAGTGGGTTGACGCGCAAGGGCGGCTTCAAGATTCGCGGTTCGCGGTCGTCTCCCTGGGCAAGCTCGGCGGGAACGAGTTGAATTACAGCTCTGACATTGACTTGCTGTTCCTTTACGACGGAGGCATCGAACCTGCAGCGCAGCCCATCTCGAACCGCGAATATTTTATCCAGTTGGCACAAAAGACAACAGAATTGCTGTCTCGTCATACGCGGGAAGGGCAAGTGTTCCGCATCGACCTACGACTGCGCCCGCAGGGCCACGAGGGTGAACTGGCTGTCGCGCTACCGCGCGCCGCCCACTATTACTCCGAGTGCGCTCAGGACTGGGAATTGCAAGCCATGATTAAAGCGCGGCACTCGGCGGGAAACGCTGATCTGGCGCGGGACTTCATTCGCGCCGTTGAAACTTTTGTGTATCGCCAGACCGTCAATTTTGCGGCGGTCAAGACGGCCTTACAGGCACGTGAACGAATCGACAAACGTGGCGAGAAGGCGGTGCCCGAACGTCGAACGCGGCGCGCGCTCGACGTCAAACTCGACCGCGGAGGTATCCGTGACATCGAATTTCTAGTGCAGTGCCTGCAACGCGTTTATGGTGGCGAGGAAGGCTGGCTTCGCTCGCGGGGAACCTTGTTCGCGCTACAAAAGCTTCATGATAAAGAACACATCAGCGGAAAGGACTTCCACAGCCTGACCAGTGCCTACGAATTCCTGCGCCACGTAGAACACCACCTGCAACTTCGCCTGGGTCGCCAAAGTCACAATCTGCCGTCGAGTCCAGCGGAGTTGAAAGTGTTGGCGAAATGCCTGGAACGGGTGGGATCGAAGGCAACGTCTGCGAGCGAATTTGCTCTACAGGTTGAACGCCGGATGTCCGCTGTGGCCGACATATATCGTCGCATCGTATACCAGGAACAAAGCCAGCAGTTCATCGACCCGGAAGGAAACCTGCGGCTGCAGCCCCAAGTTCCTCCCTCGGCGGAGAACTCCTACAGCCAGATCATGCAACGGCTGGCTGTGGATGCCCCTCAGTTGCTCGACGTGATCAGTCATGCGGGCCTATCTCCGTATGCGCGGCGAAACCTCGACCGCTTCTTGAGCTCAGCGACAACCAACTCCGAGCGCTATGGAGCAGTCTTACGCTTTCCGAATACCGTTGAGCGAGCAATCACGATTTTCGAGTATAGTACCTACCTGACGGACCTCCTGGTGCGATATCCGGCTGATGTGGAGCTGCTAGGCCAGATTCACACACAGCCCGAAGACAATGCAGCCGTGCTCTTCGAGGTTCCCCCGGACCAAAGTAACCTCATCCCCGATCCAATTCTTGCTTACCTTGCTTGCAACAACGTGGACCGCCAGGAGGCCCTGGCACTGCAGCGCCAACAATTTCGCCAAAGCCTCTTCGTGTCCGCTGCGCGAGACCTTTACCAGAGCCGAAGTGTATTCGATTCGTTGCGGGAGAATTCCATCGCGGCAGACAGAGCGCTGCAATCAGCGCTGTCTCTGGCTGATCCGCCGTCCAGATTTGCCGTAATGGCATTGGGCCGGCTAGGCAGCCGTGAGTTTGACTTGCTGTCCGATGCCGACGTCCTGTTCGTGGCCGACGAATCCGCCAGCCCCGAAGCCACGCGTCGCTCAGCAGAGCGGACTATGGACTCGCTCACCGCGTATACCCGCGACGGTAGCGTGTTTCCAGTGGATGTGCGATTGCGCCCACGGGGAAGGGAAGGCGAGCTCGTCACTACCCCATTACAACTCGCCAAATATTTCTCAGGCGACGCCCGGCCTTGGGAGGCGATCAGCTATCTGAAATTGCGGCTCGTCGCCGGCGATCAGAGAGTTGGCCAACTGGCGCTCGCTGCTGTGCGTGAGGGCATCGCGGCCATGGCAGACCAACCCGAGTTCGACCGAGAATTAGCGGACATGCGAGCGCGACTCGAACTGAGCGACCTCTCTCCCAACTCGAAAACGTGCCCGGGCGGCGAGTTCGACATCGACTTTCTCACCGGGCGGCTACAGGCAAAGAACGGCATTTGGACCCAGGGAAACCTATCGGAACGGGTCACACTCCTCTGTGAACACGGCCTGCTCGGGGAGCAGGAATCCCGTGATCTCGCCGCCGGCGCGGAGTTCCTACGGACACTAGAGCATTTCGTCCGCTTGGTCACTGGCCGTCCAGGCAAATGGCTGCCCGCCGGAGACCACGCCCAGCTATCCGTAGCGAAGCTTATGGCGAGGCTACACCGACGCGTGGCAGGCAGCTCCCTGGAGGACGGCTTGACTGCAATCTTGCGCCGGACGCGTGAGATCTACCTGAGGCACATGTTTTGATTGAAGCCCTTACGTGCCGGGTGATAACGTAGAAGGTTCGGGAAAGCCCGGTTATCCTCTCTAGTCAAGACCAAGCACCGCGCGTTACAGCTGCGTTGCCGCCATGATATGACGTTCCGGTGACCGATGATGGCTCAAGTCACCGGCAAGCTGCGACTCTCCCGGCACCAAGCATTCTTAATTCAGGGGTCTGGCTTTCATTCCCCTACTTCCTGAGGTGTCTAGTGGCGGCTTCGTACAATGGCATTCCTTTACCCAATGGCGGGAGCAAAATCGCATTTGAAAATGGCAAACTGGTTTTTCCTGACAAACCAATAATCCCATTCATCGAAGGTGACGGAACCGGACGCGACATCTGGAAGGCGTCAGTCCGGGTTTTCGACGCGGCTGTGGAAAAGGCCTACGGCGGCAAGCGCCGCGTGGCGTGGTATGAAGTCTTCGCCGGCGAGAAAGCTATGGGGCGTTTTAAGACCTGGCTTCCCGACGAGACCGTCAATGCATTTCGTGATCTTCGAGTGGGGATTAAAGGCCCGCTCACGACCCCCGTGGGCGGAGGCATCCGTTCGCTGAACGTCGCACTCCGGCAGATTCTTGATCTCTATGCTTGCGTGCGTCCGGTGAAGTACTACAAGGGCATCCCTTCGCCAGTAAAGAACCCGGAACGCATGAATATAGTGCTCTATCGCGAAAACACCGAAGACGTCTATGCCGGCATCGAGTGGAAGCAGGGTACGCCAGCAGCGAAGAAGCTGATTGACTTCCTCAACAACGAGATGCTCGCAGGCACGAATAAGCGCATCCGCGAAGACTCCGGCGTTGGCATCAAGCCGATCTCGGTGTTCGGGACCAAGCGACTCGTCCGGATGGCGATCAAGTACGCTCTCGAAAACAACCGCAAATCGGTAACCATCGTGCACAAGGGAAACATCCAGAAATTTACCGAGGGCGCATTTCGCGAATGGGGCTACGAATTGGCAACAGAGGAATTCCGCGACCACGTTGTTACCGAGCGCGAGAGCTGGATCATCGACAACAAGGACAAGAACCCAAGCCTCACAGTCGAAGAAAATGCCAAGATGTTCGAGCCCGGCCTCGAGTTTGCTCCGCAAGATTTCCGTGACGCGCTCTACAAAGAGGTAAAGGGCGTTATCGACAGCATCTATGCCACGCACGGACACGGTGCCTGGAAGAAGAAGTTAATGGTCAACGATCGCATTGCTGACAGCATCTTCCAGCAGATCGTCACGCGCCCGGATGAATACTCAGTGCTGGCCACTCCGAACCTTAACGGCGACTATATTTCCGATGCGGCGGCAGCGCAGGTTGGCGGGCTAGGCATCGCACCCGGCGCAAACATCGGTGATGCACACGCGATCTTCGAGGCCACGCATGGCACCGCCCCGAAGTATGCCGACAAGGACGTCATCAACCCCGGGTCGGTCATTCTTTCAGGCGTCATGATGTTTGACTTCATGGGCTGGCACGAGGCTGCCCGCCTGATTGAAGAGTCCATGGAACACACCATCTTGCAGAAGAAGGTCACTTACGACTTCGAACGTATGTTGGAAGGTGCGACCAAGGTCAAAACCAGCGAGTTTGCGGGCCATATGATTCACAATATGGAACCCATCGCCGAGTTGGCGGCGGAATAGGGAACGAGTTAGGGGAATCCTGGATAGAAGCAGAAGTATTTAAACCAACGCTTTAAAGGCATCCAGCAAAATATTGTATTCAGATAATTTATGGAGTGAGGAATTATGCGTAAAAAAGTGACAGTTGTAGGTTCCGGAAACGTCGGCGCCACGGCGGCGCACTGGATGGCAGCCAAGGAACTGTGTGATGTTGTCCTGATCGACATTATTGAGGGCGTGCCGCAAGGCAAAGGACTCGATCTGCTCGAAGCCATGCCCATCGAGAAACGCGATTCGTCCGTCGTCGGCACTAATGATTACGCCGACACTGCGAACTCTGACATCGTGGTTATCACTGCTGGCATTCCCCGCAAGCCGGGCATGAGCCGCGATGATCTGCTCAACACCAATTACAAGATCATGAGCGATGTAGTTGGCAAGGCGGTGCAGTATTCGCCTAATTGCATTCTCATCATCGTTTCTAACCCGCTCGACGCCATGGCTCAAGCGGCCTACAAACTCAGTGGCTTCTCGCGCAACCGCGTGATCGGTATGGCGGGCGTACTGGATTCGGCGCGTTTCCGTACATTTATTGCGCAGGAGCTAAAGGTCTCCGTTGAGAACGTGACTGCTTTCGTGCTGGGCGGACACGGCGACACCATGGTCCCGCTGAGCCGTTACTCAACAGTGGCGGGAATCCCGATCACCGAGCTCATCGAGCCGACGAAGCTGGAACAGTTAGTGCAGCGGACACGTGACGGTGGCGCGGAGATTGTGAAGTATCTCAAGACCGGGAGCGCCTACTACGCGCCGTCGTCAGCCGTTACCGAAATGGTTGAGGCCATTCTGAAGGACAAAAAGAAGATCCTGCCCTGCGCCGCTTATCTTGAAGGTGAATACGGCATCAATGGCCTCTACGTTGGCGTCCCCTGCAAACTCGGCTCCGCCGGCATTGAGGAGATCATTCAGATCAAGCTGACCGTTGACGAGCAGGCCGCACTGCAGAAGAGTGCTGACTCGGTAAAGGAACTCGTAAGCGTTATCGGCGTCTAGGACTGCGCGCTCGGTATAAGCTTTCAGATTGGACGGCATGATGGTGGGGACAGCGCCATCGGATTGCCGTCCATTCTTGCCAACATCGAATACATCCGGATCATTTGACGCGCTACAGAACGGCTTCCTTCTGCAACTCTTTCACGATCAACTTGGACACTCCATCGATCGCCTTATCGACCGAGCGCGGATTAAACGTATCGCTCGTGCCCGTCCAGACGATCGTTCCCTCAGGTGTGCGCGTGTCGTAAACGTTGGTTTCGACCCGCACAGTCTTGTCTTCCCGCAGATAATCCGGCGAATAAACCACCGGGTACACGGCCCCGTAGTACCCATAGAATGAGCGATAGTACGGATAGGGCATGGTGTACACCTGGCCTGGAATATAGGTGACGTTGGTCTCCACCTTCACCAGTCGCGACACAATCACGGCATCGATCTTGAACTCCCGGATCTGCGTCTTCAGGTAGTTGATGTCGAGCTTCGTGTCTTCCGGGCGGAGCAAGATGGTGTTACCCGGAATTGCCTCGACTCCATCGCGGGTCACCAGCTTCGATAGCGCATCCTCAAAATCAGCTCGCACGCCGGCTTTCTCGCTCATGCCAAGCACGAGAACCTTGCGAAAATGCGAGCCTGAGTATTCCGGGTTTTTCCAGCTGGTGACCAGCCGGGTGGACTTGCCAGTGGCGAGGGTCGCTCCGCAGAGCACGATGGCGAACAGCCACATCCTTTTTTTCAAGAAGTGTCTCCGTTGCGAGTTGCGCGATCGTACGTTTGCAAGTTGTTTCAGGTTTAGGTCAGCCACTGAAATCGATTTATTCTCCGGTGTAACCCAGTGCCGCAGCCTTCTTGAACGCCTGTTCCGCTTCCGGCTTCATCCCTTTGGAAAGGTAAGCGGATCCAAGCGCAGCCTCTGCTTCCGCGTAATCAGGCTTTAAGCGTAGCGCGTCCTGGAAAGCTGCGATTGCCTGATCGGGGTTATGCTGGTTGAGGTAAGCCTCTCCCAGCAAGTAGCGAGGCTCGGCCTGGTTCGGTTGCTGCTCGATGATTTCTTGAAGTTGCGAAACAGCATCGTCCGTCCTGCGCTGCTGCATGGCTCGCTTCGCGCTTGCGAGTTGTTGAGCCTGCATAACCTGTGGATTCGCGAGTTGGGCGAGCTGGGGATATTGTCGACGGACCGCCCCATACGCGAAGAAGAGAACCACCGCCATCGCAATCCAGGTATAGCGGGCCCATTGTCGGCGGATCTCTGGCGCAACCATTATGTGCTTCGACAGTGCAGCGCCCATGGCTAGCCCGGCCACCAGCCCGCCGATGTGGGCAGAGTTGTCGATGCCGGGTGTCAGTCCGAAAAACAGGTTATAGCCCACAAAGGTCAGCAGGCTTCGCATGGTGCCCGAGAGTGCTGCCTTTGCGATCGGCAGGTGTCCCAAATAAAAGACGGCGATGGTCGCGCCCGCCAGTCCGAAGATCGCGCCCGAAGCACCAGCACCCACGCTCAGCGGATGCCACCACAGGCTCGCCAGGCTTCCTGCCAGCCCGCAAAAGGTATAGAGGACCACATAGTTCAGGCGGCCCAACACGTGCTCCGCAAGCCGTCCCAGGTTCCACAGACACCACATGTTGAACAGGATGTGGATGATCCCGATGTGCACGTAATTCGACGTGAGCATTCGCCAGGGTTGCGGGCCTAAGGACAGCGGCCCCCAATTGGCTCCCCAGCGGAGAAGCACTTCGCGCGATGGGTTGAGTACGGATCCGCCTGATAGCGCCATTCCTAGGAATACCGCGATATTGATTCCGACTATGACGTGGGTGGCCGAAATCTCCGTTCCCGTGCTGCGACGCGGGACACGAGTTTCGGGCGCCATGATCACCGGCGCTTCAGGATTGTGGGCACCGCAATACGGACAGATCGTGCCGGCAGCGATCTCACGCCCGCAGGTTCTGCAGTTCGTCATGCACACTCCAAGATTCAAGGATACACGGGAGCGCAGTGACCCTCACTCAGAAGAGGTTATCGGATTAGCGAGATCAAGGAACTTCGGAATGATCGCTTGCCATGGAGACCGACTCGCTCATTTGATCCCGCACATTCAGCGCTTTATCTCAACCAGGTATGACACTTCGCCGGCTAGAGCGTCAGTTGTTAAAAGCCTGTTACAGAGGGAACCCTTCACCGCTCGGATTCGTACCAGTGTTTGTGAGGGGTGGGCGATGATTTTCCAGGAAGTGACTGAGAGTTGGCATTTGTAGTGTCAGTCGTTGTTGCCCGCAGGTCACAGACTTTTTGGGTGAGGCAGGAATAGCATGAAGGCATCGATACAGGTCATCGGAAAGGGGGCTCCCACCATGGAATTCCTATGCAGAGTATGCGGCAGACGAGAGGGCGAGCCTCAAGGTTGGCACCTCGTGATTGAGATGGCCAAGCCAGGCACGGACATCAGAAACACAATCTTCATCCTCGATCAGTGGGATGAGAAACGGGCAAGTAATTCCGGAGCAGCTTGTTTCTGTTCGACCGAATGCAAGGACAGATATCTGGATGACCGGCACCACCAGCTCGTTGCCTAGCCGCGTCGCGCCGAAGCCGTTTCCGCGATCTGAATGCACCGTCGCGCCAGTTTACGGCCTCAACGAGAAAAGGCCGCATGCGCGGCCTTTTCACTTCACGGTCGTCCAAACTAAACGCGCTCGATTTTCACCGACTTCACCACGACGTCTTTGTTTGGCTTGTCCTGACGTCCACGCGGTACCGCCGTTATCTTGTCTGCGACATCCTGCCCTTCGACGACTTCGCCAAAAATCGTATGGTTGCCGGTCAACCAAGGCGTCGCCGCCACGGTGACAAAGAATTGCGATCCGTTGGTGCCCGGCCCTGAATTCGCCATGGCCAGTTTGCCCGGTTTGTCGAATTTGTGGGGCGACCCTTTGGTTTCGTCTTGGAACTGATAGCCTGGGCCGCCCATGCCGGTTCCTGTCGGATCACCACCCTGGATCATAAAGTTTGGGATAACGCGATGAAAAATCGTTCCATCGTACAGCGGGGCCTTGCTTTTCTGTTTAGTGCGAGGATCGGTCCACTCGCGCGTGCCTTCCGCAAGCTCAATGAAGTTCTTGACCGTGATGGGTGCTTCTTGCTCGAAGAGTCGGCAGACAATAGTGCCTTCAGAAGTGTCAAGCGTGGCATAAACACCGGGTTGCCGGGCCATAGAATTCCTTTCGTACTGGTTTCATGAGGGAGTCCCGAGTCGGCAGGAAAACATTCTGCAAGCCCGGAATCCGCTTCGCCTATTGTATTGCCTGCACCTGTTTGCGTGTTGAGCGCCGAAGCAGCGGCAAACCCGCTTCGATCCGAGGCAGATCCACGCCCGCCAGTTAGAATGGAAAATTCGGACATCAACCGATGCCATCCAACTGGATCTTCTGGGTTCTGTTTAACGTGTTCGTACTTGCGATGCTGGCGCTCGACCTGGGCGTTTTTCATCGTAAGAGGCACGTCGTCGGTTTTCGCGAGGCCATCGGTTGGACGTTGCTCTGGATTGCCCTCGCCGGCACATTCGCCGTGCTGATTTACTTCTTCGGCCACACTATGACTGGGCATCACGCGCGCCCGAACTCCGAGTTGAGCCTGGAATTCATAACCGGCTACTTGATCGAAGAGTCACTCAGCGTCGACAATCTGTTCGTCTTCCTCGTAATCTTCCGCTACTTCGCTGTGCCTCGAAGGTATCAGCGCGACATTCTGTTTTGGGGTGTCGTGGGAGCGCTGGTAATGCGCGCGACCTTCATCCTGGTGGGCATCAAGCTGCTGAACGCCTTCGAATGGATCATTTACATCTTCGGAGCAGTCCTGATCTACAGTGGCGTCAAACTGTTTAGCCAGCAGGATGACAAAATCGATCCTGAGCGGAACATCGTCTTGCGTTGGTTTCGGAAACTGTTTCGCGTGACGGAAAACTACGAAGGCCACAATTTCTTTGTCGTCCGTAATGGCATGCGGTATGCGACCCCGCTGGTTGTGGTGCTCCTGATGATCGAAACCACCGACCTGTTATTTGCGACGGACTCGATTCCAGCAGTACTGGCAATTACGAGGGAACCATTCATTGTTTTCACGTCGAACGTGTTTGCCATTCTCGGCCTGCGCTCGTTGTACTTTGCGCTCTCGGGAATGTTCGATGCCTTCCACCTGCTGCACTACGGTCTCTCGGTCATTCTCATCTTCATTGGAACCAAGATGCTGGCGTCGCACTACGTACGCATTCCGATTGGCGTCGCCCTCGCCGTGGTGGCAGGTGTTCTGCTTCTCTCCATAGTTCTGTCGTTGGTGTTTAGAAAAAAGGTGGAAGCATCCGCCTGACGCAGCAAACTACTCGAAGGAAATCGTGTCACCTATTACCACGGAGTGTTTGTTGAATTTCCGGTCATTCTTGATAGGGAAATCGACGCGGTAATGCGCCCCCCGGCTCTCTTCGCGCGCCAGCGCCGAGCGCGTGATCAATAGCCCACTCTCCAGAATATTGGCAGCTTCGTGTCGACGGCGATCTCCCGACATGGGAAGCTGCGGTTTCATCGCAGTCAGGTCCGCCACCACTTGCTTCAAGGCTTTCCCGTCTCGCACCACCGCGACATGCTGCCACATCTTCGCTTGTACTTTCTGAATGAACTTCTCAATCTCCGCCGCGCTGCCATTGACCTCGACCCTGGGCTTCGATGTGGTGTTCGTGTGACGGGGAGATCGCGTTTCGTCTCGCATGGTGCGACCGGCACGCGCACCGTAAACCAGCCCTTCCAGCAGGGAATTGCTGGCCAACCGATTAGCCCCGTGCACACCCGTGCAGGCCACTTCGCCGGCGGCATAGAGTCCAGGAATCGACGTACGTCCGTCCAGATCAGTGCGTGCTCCGCCCATGGCATAGTGCGCTGCGGGACGAATGGGCACCAACTCGTCCGCGATGTCGATGTTGTACCGCATACAGGTTGCGTAGATTGTCGGAAATCGTTTACGCACCCTCTCGCTGTTGAGATGAGTCAAGTCGAGATAGACCACTGCATCGGGCCGCTTTGTGATTTCCAGTTCATGCGCAATGGCGCGAGCCACCACATCGCGGGGAGCAAGTTCCGCCATCTCGTGATACTTGTGCATGAATCGCTGTAATTCGAGGTTGCGCAGGTAGCCACCTTCCCCCCGCAGGGCTTCCGACAGCAGGAATCGAGGCGCTCCCTTCAAGTAGAGAGCGGTGGGATGGAACTGCACGAATTCCATATCGCTGATCTCAGCGCCGGCTCGGAACGCCATCGCCACGCCGTCGCCAGTCGCAACCTGCGGATTCGTGGTGTCGCTATAAACCTGCCCAAGGCCTCCGGTCGCGAGTAGTACCGAGCTCGCATGAATCTCGTGCAGATGACCCTCGTTGTCGAGCACCTTCACACCCGACGCCCGGCCTTCCCGCATCACGATTTCCGTCGTGAACTCAAACTCGCGAAACTCGATGGGCTTTAACGCCTTGGCTTTCAGGTAAAGTGCGCGTCCGATCTCCCGGCCCGTAGAATCGCCGTGAGCATGCAGCACGCGGTTCCGGCTGTGCGCGCCTTCTCGGGTGAAGGCTATCTTGGTTCCGGTGCGGTCGAACTGAGTGCCCCACTCGATCAGCTCCTCGATGCGCGCCGGGCCTTCTTCCACCAGGATCCGCGCCGCTGCTTCATTACACAGTCCATCGCCGGCCTTGAGCGTGTCGTCAAGATGCAGGCTGACTTCGTCATCGTCGCTGAGCGCCGCCGCGATGCCGCCTTGCGCGTACTGCGTGTTGGATTCGGTCACTTCGCGCTTGGCAAGGCACAACACGCGTCCTGCCGAAGCGAGCTCCACCGAAGCGCGCAGGCCCGCAATCCCCGCTCCAACAACAACGAAGTCGGTTTCGCCCGGCAGAGCTTTCATGGGAGTGCACTCGGCGACTCAAAATGCGGCAGAATCAGCCGTTCCAATGCTGATGGTAACACGCACAACACGCCGTCGATTCAATAGAAGCCGCCTGGTTCTCGCGATGGGAAAACGCGTTACGCGACGGTTTAAGCGGCTCGAACACGCATCCGTTACACTAGAAGTTTGACTCGCATACCAGTTCGTACTTCTTCGCGATCGTATGAAGTTCTGGTCGAGCGCGGGCTGCTGCGCTCGGCATTCCCGTTGCTGCAAACATTGGTCCCACCACACTCAAAGGCATTTCTTGTTTCTTCGGAACCCATCTTGAAGTTATGGGGATCGGCGTTGCAGGAGAGTTTCGCCAGGGCTGATCGTCCGATTGCTGTTCTCGAAATGTCCGACGGCGAGACCTCCAAGCGATTGGATGCCGTCGAGAAGCTGGCAGAAAAAATGGTAGGTCTGGGTGCGGACCGCCGTTCGATCGTGGTCGCCCTCGGCGGAGGCGTGATCGGCGATGTGGCCGGATTCCTCGCCTCCATCTTCATGCGGGGAGTTCCCGTCATTCAGGTTCCAACTACTCTCGTTGCACAGGTTGACTCAGCCATTGGCGGCAAGACTGGTGTGAACCTAGTTTCCGGCAAGAACTTGATTGGAACCTTTCATCAACCGTTGGCGGTACTTACCGACCCCGAGGTCCTATCGACCCTTCCTGATCGTGAATACCGGTCGGGCTTGTTTGAAGCCATGAAGTATGGCGTCATCCGCAGCCCGCAGATCTTCGAATTGATGGAATCGCACCGCGATGCATTGTTGCAAAGGGACGACGACTTGTTGGAACGATTGATCGTCGAATGTGTGAGAGTGAAGGCCGATGTGGTGAGTGCTGATGAGCGCGAAGGCGGTGAACGCCGCATCCTGAACTTCGGCCACACTATTGGACACGCCTTGGAGTCGGCCACCGAGTACAAGCGCTTCCTCCACGGTGAAGCGGTTGGTTGGGGAATGGTGGCAGCCGCGGCGATTGGCAAGTGCCTCGGTGTCACAGATCCGGAAACCGCGGATCGAATCATCGCAATGGTACTTGCCTACGGCTCGCTTCCTGAAGTCCATATCGACGGCAGGCGCGTGTTGCAGTTGCTCCAGGCCGACAAAAAGACGATGGCTGGTGTGCCACACTTTATCTTGGCGACCACAATCGGCAAGGTAGACGTCGTCAATACGGTGCCTGAGAACGCTGTGATCGAGGCCGTCGTAGAAATCACACGGCTATCAAGGTCTCGATGAATACTGTTAAGCCAGGCAATTCACCTCCGGAAGACGCGAGCGACGTAGAGCGTCGAGTCGTCGGCGCTGCGCCGGCCGGTGCACGCGACGAGTCTTCTGCAGCCGTGGCAGTGCGCGAGATGTTTAGTTCGATCGCGCCCCGGTACGACTTCCTCAATCATGCGCTTTCGATGAACATCGACCGCCTGTGGTGGAACCGCACCGCGCGGATATTTGATCCGGTCCTTTCCCGATCGAGGGTTCGCGCGCTTGACCTGTGCTGCGGCACCGGCGACATGACTTTCGCCCTGCACCGGCGCATGAAGAGTGCATCGGAAGGTTTGATTGGTGCTGACTTTTCGCATCCGATGCTGGTTCGCGCAATGGACAAGACGGGCGACAGGCACATTCGATGGATCGAGGCAGACGCATTGCACCTCCCATTTACCGACTCGCAATTCGATTTGGTGACAGCTGCGTTTGGATTCCGCAACCTCGTCAACTATGATCGCGGCCTTGCTGAGATCTATCGGGTGCTGGCGGCGGGTGGAGAAATCGGCATCCTTGATTTTGGCGAGCCTCAGGGATTGATTGGCGCCGTATACCGTCTCTATTTCCGGCATGTTCTTCCCAAGATCGGCACGCTGATTTCGGGAGTTCGTGGACCGTATGCCTACTTGCCGAGGTCGGTGCAGCGCTTTCCCGCTCCCGATGAAATGTTGCAACGCATGCGGGACGCCGGCTTCCGCGAAGTATCCTGGACGCCATACACCTTCGGTATCGCAGGCCTGTACCGCGGCAAGAAATAGCGGACCCAAGCAGACGAGAGTTGATCCGTTACGCTACCGGCCCGCGAAACTGTCTCGCAGCGCTTCCTCCACCGAGTAGCGAATGACGTCAGAATAATCTGGCCCCAGGAACTGTTGCAGGCGCGTCGTGTCCATAGTGTAGGAACCTATCATATACGGCAATGCCTCAGGTGGCACCGACGACACTCCCCACTTCCACAACATCCCCGCGACGATGCGGCAGGCGGCGCGGCTGGGGATGCGCGTCACATTGGCTCGCGCAATCTCGATACACGTTTCCATCGAAAGCGGATCGCCGTGGGCCGCCACGTTGAGAATGGTCAGCGGCGGATCGCCGTGCGGCCGCCGCAGCACGTAGGCGATCAAACGGGCCACATCATCGACGTGCACAAACTGAAAAGGCTGTTCCACATACTTCCTGCCCCGCGGAAGCACGACCGCCAGCCGCCTCCCCTTCGCTCGCTTTCGTGCTGGCTGATGGCTTTTGCTTTCCACTGATTCTCGCAGCGCGCCCATCAGATAATTCTGCACGCTCGATCCGGCATAGATCTGCGGCCTGAGAAGGTAAGCGCGACACTCGCCCAGGCTCTCAGACCGGTATCGCACCACCTCGTCACTCTCTCGCTTATGAACCGCGTAGGGAAGAGTGTGCCCCCGAAGAGGGGCGTCCTCCATGACAGGTCCGGAATTCTCGGGGCCGTATGCCGCAACACAGCTGGTGAAGATGAATTGCCTGACGTTGCCGCCTGTGCGATTGACCACGCTGATGGCCTCCATCACCCGAGCGGTGCCGGCGACGTTAATTTGCCACATGCGCTCGGCATTAAGCGGTCCAACCCGCAGAGGGTCCATCACAAATGCGAGGTGTACCACCGTACGGGCGCCGGTGGTCCGGATTAGCTGTGTCAGTTCGCGGCATGACGGTTCGTGCCCCAGGTTCATCGCATGGAATTCCACCGGCAGAGGGGAATCGGGCGATTGTAGGTCCACACCAACCACGCGGAACTCGCCCAACAGCGGCAGCAGCCTCTTTCCCAGGTTTCCCGAGATCCCGGTCACGATCACAGTTGCCGCGGTTTTGGTCATTATTTGGGCGGGTTGCCTGACTGCGGCGCACCCACTGCGCCGGGCCGTCCTCCGGGTGCCGCAGGGTTTGCCGCGGGTGCAGGCCCGAAATACTCGTCATTCAGTACGGGTGTTGCAGATTTCCCTACCGCCTCCAGCTTGTCCTGCAATTGCTGCTGCTGCAGGGTTTTGACGATTGAATCCTTGACTTCACTCAGCGGGATCTCGCGTACTGTCACTGCCTTGTAAAGATAAGTGGCGGCCGGGTCACTATAGGGCTGTGAAATCTCGCCTGCCTTCAACTGGAAAACAGCTTCCTGATTCACCGGCAAACTACCCGGTCGTTTGGCGCCTATGTTGATTTCCGGCGTGGACGCTCCCGTGACACCGGCTGACTCGAAGGCAGCCTGTTGTAGTTTGACTGCGTCTTCTCCAGCGACCCAGCGCTCTCGGATCTTTTCAGCCGTCGCAGCCGCCTGCGCTTTATTGTCTTGGGGCTTGTCGGCGGTTCCCGGGTTGTTCGGGATGATGATGCGTTCCAGCGTCGCTTCGCGGTACTTGGCGCTATTCTGGTTGTAGTAGTCCTGAATCTGCGTCTCCGTCGGATGAGCGTACTGTTCGGTATAGTGGCGCTTCAGCCCTTCCGCCAGCACCTGGTTGCTCACAAACTGAATGATCTGCTGTACATTAGGATCGTTCTCCAAATGAAGAGCGCGAGCCGCATCCGAAAATACCAGCAAACGACCGTAATTCGTGGCAAATTGCCGCTTCGAATCGGCAGCCATGTCGGGTTGCAACGCATTAGCGAGCTTCTCGAACTCCGCGCGGGTGATGGTACTCACGCAATCCTTCGCAGGGGCGACGGCCCCTTCTGGCTGGCAACCGCCCTTCAACGTGATCACAGGCTGGTCCATGGGGACCGCGCTGGTATTGGGCGCGGTCGCGCCGCTCTTACCGGCGGCAGCCGCCATCGATGCCTGTTTCGCCGCACCTTTCATGCGCGGAACGGGTGCGGGAGCCGGATCCGGACTCGTTGTTTGGGCGTGAACCGACGGAAAAAGTACACACACTATCGCAAGAACCAACAAAGTTTGACGTTGCACGAAGGGTGCTCCTCCAGGGTAGGGGCCGCTCAGGGCGCCGTAGCGATTACAGAAAATCGTATCATATGGTGCCGCATGCCATAGTGGTCGCGAGCCTGCCCAGAATGAGTACTTCAGGAGCTTATGTCGGAGGAATCTAACGCCAGGTTACGGCAGGCTGAGAAGCAGTCCGTCGCACTGAACTCGGTCTATTCGGCGGTGGCGATCACGACCTTGAAGATCGTCGTGGGAATTTCCACCGGCAGCCTGGGAATCCTCTCCGAGGCCGCGCACTCGGGCCTCGACCTTGTTGCGGCAGCCGTCACCTATTTTTCCGTGCGCGTCTCCGACAAACCTGCCGATGCCGAGCATCAATACGGGCACGGCAAGGTAGAAAACTTCTCGGCATTCATCGAGACCGCCCTGCTCCTGTCAACTTGCGTCTGGATCGTCTACGAGGCCACCAGGCGACTGTTCTTCCACTCCGTCGAGATCGAGCCCAGCGTGTGGGCATTCGTCGTCATGGGCACTTCGATCGTCGTCGACCTCTGGCGCTCCCGCCGGCTAAAGCGAATTGCCGACCGCTATGACAGCCAGGCGCTGCTGGCCGACGCGTTGCATTTCAGAACCGACATCTGGTCCAGCGCCGTGGTGATTCTTGGCCTGCTCCTGGTGCTGGCAGGACACACTTACTCTGTCCCATGGCTGGCCAAGGCCGATCCAGTCGCCGCTCTAGCCGTTGCCGCCATTGTGGTGTACGTAAGTTGGCGCTTGGCGCGGCAGACCATCGACGCGCTCCTCGACGGTGCTCCCGCCGGCGTGCGCTCCAAGATTATTGCTGCGGTGTCTCGCGTTGACGGAGTCTTGGAGATCGTTCGCGTCCGCATTCGTCGTGGCGGTAGCAAGTACTTCGCCGATGTCTCCATCGCAATGTCGAGAAATGTGACCTTTCAGAAGTCCGAGCAGGTCGCCAACGAAGTCTCATCGCGGATCAGGGAACTTTTGCCGGAAGCCGACGTGGTGGTAAATGCCGTAGCGCGCGCCAGCCGCGGCGAAAGCCTGTTCGATCGGATCCGCGCAGTGGCCACCCGAAACAACCTCAACGTGCACGACATCAGCGTGCAGGACATCCACGGCTCGCTGCACGTCGAGCAGCACGTGGAACTAAACGAGCGCATGGCGCTGAAAGAAGCCCACGACCGCGTCACCCGCCTCGAGGGCGAGATGCGCCGCGATGTTCCCGAAATCTCCAGCATCCTGACGCATATCGAGAGCGAGCCTGCGACCATCGAAACCAGTGACGGCGTGGTCGAAGCCCCGAGCTTTGAGCGCCGAATTCAATCGGTCACGGGAGCCTTCCCCGAAGTCGTCGACACCCACGACCTAATGTTCAAGCGCGTCGCTGGACGCCTGTACCTCTCGCTCCACTGCACCATGAAAGACGAGCTTCCGCTCTCGCGCGTCCACGACATTCAGACTGCGTTAGAAAGCCGCTTCCGGCAGGAAGTGCCTGACTTGTTCCGCGTCCTGATCCATCCCGAGCCGCAAACCGACAACCGTCGTTAGATCCGAAGATCCGGAGCCTCAAAACAAATTCCGCAAATCCCGCCGCAGTATCTTTCCCGACGCCGTTCGCGGAATGCTCTGCACGAAGTGGATTTCCCGTGGCATCTTGTAATGTGTGAGCCGCTCGCCTACAAAGTCGCGAATGCTCGCACTAGTCTGTTCCGTTTCGAGATGTCCGTCGCGCAGCACAACAAACGCACAAGGGATTTCCTCTGCCGCCGCCTCATCCACACGCGAAACCACGCCACAATCTCGCACCGCCGGATGCTCAAGCAATACGCCTTCGACCTCCGCGGGCGCGATCGAAAATCCTTTGTACTTCATCATCTCCTTGCGGCGATCGACCACGAAATACAACCCTTGCTCATTGACCCGCACCACGTCGCCCGACCAATACCATCCGTCCTGCATCACTGCCGCCGTGGCATCCGGCGACTTCCAATACCCCAGCATGAACTGCGGACCACGCATCACCAACTCGCCGAGTTCACCCGGTGCGACATCATTTCCTTTTTCGTCCACCACCCTGCATTCCGTCTGTGCCACCGGCCCACCGATAGAGCCGCTGTTATAAAATTGCGGATCGAGAAACCCCATGTGAGTAACCGGCGAAGCCTCAGTCATCCCGTATCCCTGACGAATTGGGATACCTGTGGCATTCGTAAATCGGCCCGCCAGTTCCGTTCCCAGGGGTGCTGCTCCACACTTCACCCATCTCAGTCGGTGCTCGCGCGGAAACTTTCCCGCATCGGAAGCGTGACAGTAGGCCAGCAGCGCGGGCGGCACGCACAGCGCCATCGTCACCCCTTCCTCTACGATCGTCCGTAGCGACGCCTCACAATCGAAGCGCGGCATCAGCACGACGGTGCCGCCTCGCATCAACGGCAGATTGAGCCCGACCGTGAGCCCATAAATGTGATACATGGGCAGAAAGCACAGCACGACGTCGTTATCGCCGATGCAGCCCGCTTCGCCCGCCGTCAGTGTCTGATAAACATTCGCTACAATGTTGTGATGCGAGAGCATCACGCCCTTCGGCAGCCCCGTGGTACCGCTCGAGAATGGGAGCGTCGCGATGGTCAATCGCGAGTCGTGCTCCGGTTCCGGCATGCTCGCGTTCGCGGTTGACGAGTACAAACTGCCGAATGCTGTGGTTCCGCCTGATCCGGCGGAACGAATGGTGTAAACGTTCCGTAGGGCTGGCAGGCCCGCCAAGCTGATCCCTTCGAGCAACGGCCAATCACTGATCAACACGACCGCCTCTGACGTTTCCATCTGATAACGCACTTCGCGCTCGCGGTAGGTCGGATTCATCGTCGTCGGTATCGCACCCGCCATCGTGGCTGCATGAAACGCCACCCCGAATTCCCAGCAATTCGGCAGATAAATCCCGATCATTTCTCCCGGACGAATCCCGGCCGCGACCAGTCCTCGCGCCGTCCGCTCCACCAGGTCTCCGTATTCGGCATAGCTGATTCGCAGGGGCGGCGTGCACGACATGTCCACGATCGCGACCTTGTCGCCATGTTTTCTGCACGAATCGAGCACCACATTGTGGATGAACTTGCCTTCGGGATCGTCGAACAGTCCCGTGCGAACTGGAGCGGAAAGTAGTGTCATAGTGGTTCGCGGGAGAGTTTAACAGGTTGCAGCTCGACCGCAATAGGACGAATTGCTGACGCCGGTCGGACCATAACCGGAGATCTACCGAAGCGTCGCTCCAGATAAACTGTAAGCGAAGTGCATCTCGCCGCCCTCATCGCCGGGTTACTCTCTCTTGCCATCTGGATTTACCTGCTTACGGCCCACGGCAGCTTCTGGAAGGTCGCGAGTCTCACGGCCGAGGTGCGGCCGCTCAACCAAATCGACGGCACGATCGCAGTGATCATTCCCGCGCGTGACGAGGCCGACGTCATTGGATCCACCGTAGAGTCGCTTCTTACGCAGACTTGTGCCCAGTCCATTCACGTCTTCGTGGTTGACGATCACAGCACGGACGCGACGGCCGAGGCCGCACGTCGATCCGCTACCAATTTCGGACGTCCCAATGCGCTGACCGTGATCACTGGAAGCCCGCTACCGGCAGGATGGACCGGCAAACTCTGGGCAGTCGAACAGGGAATCGAAGAGGCGATGCAATCGCGCCCACAATTCCTCCTGCTAACCGATGCCGACGTGCATCACTCACGCGATAACGTCGCAACTCTGGCTGCCGTCGCTGGAGCGGAGAACTCCGACCTCACGTCATTCATGGTCAAGCTGCACTGCCAGAGCCTTGCGGAGCGCTTTCTCATTCCTCCCTTTGTGTTTTTCTTCTTCCTGCTATATCCCCCGGCATGGATTCGCGATCCCCAGCGCAACGTTGCCGGAGCCGCGGGAGGCTGCATGTTGGTCCGCCCTGAAAGCCTCGAGCATGCAGGCGGCATAGCTGCCATTCGCGGCAAGATCATCGACGACTGCGCGCTGGCACGGGCCATCAAGCAGTCGGGCGGAAGAGTTTGGCTGGGCGTGACGCCGGATACCTGCAGCACTCGAGCCTACGGGACCTTCGGCGAAGTCGAGCGCATGATTTCCCGCACGGCTTTCAATCAGTTGCGGCATTCGACGTGGGTGCTGCTGGGCGCCCTGGTCGGCCTCACCGTCACCTACCTGCTCCCGCTAGTACTGCTTTTGAGCGGCGACGCGTTGCTGGCCATATTGGGCGCGGTGAGTTGGCTGCTGATGACCGCAGCCTACCTTCCCATGGTGCGGTTCTACGGACTTAGCCTGGCATGGGCTTTGACTCTGCCGCTTAGCGCTTGTTTCTATATGTTGGCGACGATTCATTCTGCGATCAAGTTCTGGTCCGGTCGTGGTGGAGAGTGGAAGGGCCGTGTCCAAGACGTTGCGTCAACTGACTAAGCAGTCGCGGGGAAAAGTCGGCATGCCTACCGGGAGCGCATTTGGCTGAGCGTCAAAAGTCTCGCAGCATAGGCCTGGCGCGCGCCTTGTCAAAGCTGGGCTATTGCTCGCGCTCACAAGGCTTCTCACTGGTCCGGTCCGGTCGCGTGACTGTCAATGGACGAGTCCATCGCGATCCCGAGTATCCCGTGCGTGCGACCGACCGTGTAGCGGTCGACGGACGATCCATTGTGGCCGCAGAACAGATTTATCTGATGATGAACAAGCCGCGCGGCCTGGTAACGACCACCGCCGATGAAAAGGGGCGCGCAACGGTGTATTCGCTGCTCGATCCCGCTCTGGGATGGCTTGCTCCGGTAGGCCGGCTCGATCAGGCCAGTGAGGGCCTGTTGCTGTTCACCAACGATTCTGCGTGGGCCGCGACCATTACTTCTCCGGATTCGCATGTCGAGAAGACGTATCGAGTTCAAATCGCAGCAGTGGCCGACGAAGCATTGTTATCGAAACTCATGGCCGGAGTGAAAGAAGGAAGCGAAATGTTGCGCGCGGTCCGAGCTTCAATCTTGCGTACTGGAAAACGTAATTCGTGGGTTGAACTCGTACTCGACGAGGGACGCAATCGCCAGATACGACGAATGTTCGCCGGGCTCGACATCGAGATGCTTCGCTTGTTGCGAGTTGCGATCGGTCCGTTGGTTCTAGGCGATCTCGCGAAGGGGCACGTTCGCTCACTTGCCCCGGAAGAAAAGGAAGCTTTAGACCACCTATTGCCGGACAATCAAGATCCCACCGTCAAAAAATCTTTTTCACGTCGAGCTTGATTTGAGGATTGTCCCGGGTTCCGCTTACATTCACGGGCAAATACGTGCCGGCGTTGTGCCGGGAAAAAATGGGGTCTACCGGCTTCAGCAGCACTCGCTTCGCGCCAGACATAGTCTGGGAAACCTTCGCTTGCAGTCGAACGTCACCCGTAAAATCTAGCGCCTCGCTCCCCAACTCGTAAGAGCCCTTCACCTCCGCGGCTGCTCCCGGCACCTCAAACTGCAATGTGCTGAAACTTAGCTTAGCGTTTGCCAGGCTGAAGCTTCCCGCCAGACTCGCGGGCACATCCTGGATGCTCTCATCGCCTGGGCGGCCCTGGGCCCTTCTGCTGAGTGCGGCGATCTTTTCGTCGACCGCTTCACTGGTGAACTTGGCGTTTGAGACTCGAAAATTGCCTGATAACCGCATCCTGGCCAGCACCGTTTGGGTCCCTGGCGGAATTAGCAGCTTGGCGCGGGTCGAAACTGCTCCGGTCAACATCGGCCGTTGAGAAGCCACGGCCAGGTTGAGCAAATCCTCGACCCTCGAATCATGTACATCGACATCGAGCGAAATCGTCTTTCCCTTCTGCCCAGGTCTGCCGGCAACCTCGCCCTTTGCCACCACCCTGGAGTTCAGGAATTTCGCATTGACCGGCTGCAGATAAGTATCTCCATTGGTCCCATCGATTAGCGCGTGAAACTGGGTGGTCAAATGCACCGCCTTTGATCCTCGGTCCAGCTTGAAGTCCGGGACATCGGTCGTGCCGTCAACCACGATGTCGTTTAACTTGCCGGTATAGTCACCGACAGACGACAGGATTCCTGAAATGCCGTTAAAGATTGACAGGTCCGCGTTCTTGAAGTCGTAGTGCCCCGAAACCGCTGTGTCTGAGGGCTCGTCCCAGTTCCATGGCCCAAACTTGCCCGCTGTGTGAATGATTCCTGGCGGCGTCGGATTCGTCAGTTCTGCCTTGAAGCGCATCGGTTGTCCGATTCCAGCGCTGCGTAACGTCAGCTTACGCAGCTCCCAATTCATCGGTTCGCGCCCCTCTTGTTTCGGCAGGACGTAGAGCTCCGTTCCGTCCGCGTCAACCCGGTCAATCACAAAGTTAGCGAGACGGGTTTCCCTCTGTGGCGCGACTGGCTCGCCCGCTACCTTCACGTGCTTGGGAGGTACGTTGATTACCAGCCCGTCTAGCTTCACCCATGACAAATGCACCGGCTTGCGCAGCAGCTCGAGGGGCAGAGCCTGCGCGGTCAAGTGCCTGACAGTGAGAAACGGCGGTAGTCCTTCGCGGTCGCGATTGGGCAACACAAAGTCATCGGCGGTGGCCCGAAAGATCGGGACAAGTGTCACGCGCAGGTTCTTTAATTGAACGTCACGCTGGTAGTGCTGCTGCAGGGCCAGCAAAACGCGGTCTTGCAACCATCGTTCAATCGGCGCTGGGACTGAAAGCAGCACAAGGAACGCGATCCCGGCAATCACGAGAGTTGCGGCGAGCAGCCATGTGAGGAGTCTGGTTGTGCGGCGAAGTGCCATCGGTGGACGCTGGCGAGACCCTTGACCACCTCAGCATCTCTAACTCGAGGGAAACAAGAAATACAGACTTCACCCTAGAACCGAGAATGCCCGGTGCCTCCTTCAAGTGCAGCTTGATCGGCTCGTCGGCTTATCGCATGCCCAAAGGGATTCCTGCCAAAAACCGGCATCGGGGGATGGTACGGGGAGCCCGGCAACCTCCCATCATTTTTTGGTGTTGTACCTAACTACAACACTAAGACAGAATCTACATCTTATTAATAATCAGTGAGTTAGATAATGACAAAAAATCATGGGCAGGTATTCTACCTGACTACAACACCACAACACCTAGTAAATCCAGAAGGAGATTTTGGGTCAGGGAAAGTGTGACGGGGCGAATTGTCAAAGAGCTGGAGTAGTGGCTGGCTGGGCCGCGAGGTGAGGGGACACATATCCCTCGACCCTCGGTGAAGGTTATAGAGCAGCGAGCGAGCGGCGGCAAGAAGATTCGGGTTTGCGGCCGCACGAAAGTAACCTGAGCAGTTCCAATATGGGACATCAACGTGTTCAATCGTTTGTGCGGAAGTGTCGGTGCCTCGCTGGTTTTAATACTCTGCGAGGCGGATGACGAGGTGGCGAGCGCTGCCCGCAGGGCAGGCCATTTCTCCAGCGGAATAGCTTTTAGAGTACCAATGCCTTACGAATCGCGGCGACAATTTCTGGAACGTCCGTGTCGATGTCCACCGCGACTGCTCCCCCAGGCTCTTCCAACGTGGCAAACTGGCTGGCCAACAGCTTGGGATCCATGTAGTGTCCATGGCGCTGCGAGAGGCGTTGAGATATGAGTTCAGGATTGCCGCGCAGATAGACAAGCTTCATCTGTGGGTTGACCAGCAACTCTTCGCGGTAAGCCTGTTTCAGCGCGGAGCACGCCAGAACGACATTGGTGCCGGATTGCAACCAGCCGACGATCGCGTCCTGCAGACTGGCCAGCCACGGCGCTCGATCGGCATCGTCGAGCGGAATCCCGGCCCGCATCTTGGCCACGTTCGCGGGCGGATGATAATCGTCGGCGTCAACGAACTGCCACCCGAGGGACTCAGCCAGCGCGAGGCCGACCGTTGTCTTGCCGGAACCGGTGACTCCCATGAGGATGATTACCATCGCTCAATCGGCAGCCGTTTGTTTATCCGCGAGCCCGAGCACGAAGTGGTCCATCGCGTAGGCGAACCCGTCTTCTTCGTTGCTCTTGGTCACGAATTTCGCCTGGGCTTTCACATCGTCAGAAGCATTGCCCATCGCGATGCTCACGCCAGTCTGGCGGAACATGAGAACGTCGGTGCTCATGTCGCCGATGGTAGCGATCTGGCTGGTACGGATGTTCAGCATTTCGGAGAGCGTGAGAGCGACTTGTCCTTTGTTGGCGTTGGCGTCGGTGACGTCGAGATAGTAAGGGCTCGAGCGAGTTGCAGAGATTGACGAATGGGGAAGCGCCGCCATCTTTTTTTCGGCCTCGGCCAACGCTTGATAATCGTCGCTCACGCCAACCAGCTTCAGAACATGAAACTGGGACATATCGCGCGATGGCAGAGGAGTGGCTTTGCGGCCCATTTGGCTCTCATGGTGCGCAACGTGCGGGCCGTTCGGATTGCTGACATACCAGTCCGTGTCCGTCCACACCCACAAGTCGAACGGCCCGCACGTTGC
>Ga0209380_10000219_pt1 | contig 39116 bp, 38 predicted proteins | sample HubBroMetageWFT6_FD_188347 | JGI IMG/M metagenome (GOLD analysis project Ga0209380, IMG submission 188347) | Warmed and freeze-thawed soil microbial communities from the Hubbard Brook experimental Forest, New Hampshire - Hubbard Brook CCASE Soil... | ecosystem: Environmental > Terrestrial >...
AATGGCCCGGGCATGAGCGACGAGCAGAAGCGCACTGCCTTCAGGCGGTTCGCCACGAACTCGCCCGACGGCACGGGCCTGGGCCTGGCCATCGTGGACCGGCTGGCGGTCAGCAGCGGCGGCTCCGCGGCACTGTCGGACACGCCCGGCGGCGGGCTGACGGTGACGATCGAGCTGCCGGCCGCGAGGCCGGATCGCGGTTCGCGGCGCGGTGCGAGCGCGAGCCGCGCCGGCGGCCAGGGCCGCCCTGGCCCCGGCCAGCCGCCCGACCAGCCGACGATTACGTAACCCGCGCCATGTCGACGAGCCGCGACGGCGGCTGGGCGCGGATCGGGCAAAAGACGCTACCGGCCGCCCGCAACGGGCACCGGCTTCATGATCACCCCTACAACGCATTCGCGCTGAGGCGGATGTGGCGCCAGCGGCGTATGAAGCGGTGCGCCCAGCCACTCCGAGCAACGTTTGCGTGTCTAGTACGAATAGTTCGTACTAGACACGCAAACGTCGGCCGGCCCTAGAGCTGAAGGCCGCTCCGAGGTCGGAGTCCAGATCCATATGCCCGAACAATGGCTTATTGGAATATCGCCTGCCAGTACATCGACCTCCGCAAACCCGAAGGAAGCCGGGGTAGGTTAGCCGGGCCACTGGGCAGCGGCATTTGTCCCAGGGAAGTCCGCGCTGTGACTGGTCCCACACCGGCCCTGACGCCGGCATTTACCGGTTCTGAACGATTCCTGAACGACTCCCGCAGTGGCCATTGGGCATGCTGAAACAGGTAAGGGCGAATCCGCTGGATCCGCCCTCAGCCCGGCCCGCCGGCGCTGCTCCCCGCACGCCGGCCAGGCCGGGGCTGTCCGGCATGGCCCGCCGGCAGCCCGCGCCTCGCGCCGCCCAGGACACCCGGCGGAACGAGCGTGGCGCCCCCGGAAGCGAGGAAAGGAACGCTGTATGCCCCATCCCGCCCACGGCACGGCCGCGAGCCGGGACAGCATGCTTGGCCGGATCCGCAAGCTGTCGCTCTGGATCACCGGCGGCGCCGCGGCGGCATCTCTTGGCCTTGGCGCCGCATTCGCGCACGCCCTCCCCGGCCACACGCGCGTGACCGGCGCGGCCTCCAGCCAGGCCGGGACCGGCGTGCGGGCGGCCACGGCCCACGTTCCGGCGCACGCTACCGCGACGCCACGGCACGCCGCCGCTCCTCACCAGCTCATCCCGGCCCACCGGGCTGCCCCCGCGCACCACCAGGCGCCCGCCGCGGTCCACCCGCAGCACCGGCTCGCGCCGCCGAAGCAGCACCCGGCCGCCGCGCCGGCGCAATCCGCGCCGGCGCAGGCCGCCCCGCCCGCCCAGGTATCGTCCGGCGGGTCGTGATCCGTGCCCGAGCTAGCCAGCCAACTGCCCGGGCCAGCTAGGACAACCCTCAGTCACCTGCTCGCGAGCACCACCCCCGGCCACGTCCTCGCCGCGAGCACGGCAGGCCCGAGCCCGCTCTGGTACGCGACGCGCGCTACCGGGGTCGTGGCGCTGATCCTGCTCACGATCACGGTCGCGCTGGGCATCAGCGGCGTGTCCAGGCTGTCCTCGCCCCGATGGCCGCGCGTGATCACCGCCGGCCTGCACAAGAACCTTTCGCTGCTGGTCGTGGCGTTCGTGGTGGTCCACGTCCTGACTACGGTCCTGGACAGCTTTGTCTCGATCGGCCTGATATCGGCGGTGATCCCGTTCACCTCGTCCTACCGGACGACGTGGGTCAGCCTCGGCGCGGTCGCGTTCGACCTCATCCTGGCGCTGATCATCACGAGCCTCCTGCGCACGCGGATGTCCTATCGCTCCTGGCGCGCCGTGCACCTGCTCGCCTACGCCTCCTGGCCCATCGCGCTCTGGCACGGGCTGGGCACCGGAACCGACTCCAAGGTGCCCTGGCTGCTGGCGATCGACGCGCTCTGCCTGCTGGTGGTGGCGGGCGCGCTGCTGTGGCGCCTGCACCTGATGGCTCCGGGCCCCGGCCGGATGGCGGCGATGGCGGCGGCCGTGGCGGTCCCGGTGGCGACCGTTGTCTTCGCGATCCTCGGACCACTGCACCCGCACTGGTCCGAGCGCGCGGGCACGCCGGTCGCGCTGCTCGGCTCGGCGCATTCCCGGTCGATTGCGGCCGAACCAGCCACGGGCGGCACCCGTTCTGGCTGGCAGCAGTACAGCGGGAGCGACAGCGTGCGCCCGACTGGCGGCGGGCAGGAGATCATCAGCGTGCACGGCCAGACCAGCGGTCAGGACGCCACGGACGTCACCATCGCGCTTCGGGGCACTCCCGACGGATCGGGCATCTCGATGTCGGGCGGCACGGTCCGGCTGGCGCCGGCGGCGGGCGGCTCGGCCTGGGCCGGCCCGGTGACCGCGCTCGACGGCACCCGGCTCGCGGCGACCCTCACCGGGCCCGGCCACCGGACGGAGCAGGCCCAGCTCACGCTGGTGATCAGCGGCAGCCACGCGAGCGGCCGGGTCCTGGCGCCCGCGGCGGGCGCCCGGTGACCGCGGCCCCCGGCTCCGGCGCCGGCCCTCGCAGCCGCGACGGGGGGCAGGCCGCCGGCCTCGTCCAGCGCCTCACCGTCGGCTGGCACGAGTCCGGCCATCCGGCGACCCTCCGCGAGCATGCCCACCGCTACGGCGACCTGCCCCGCCGCCCGAGCGGGCGGACTAGCGTGCACGACCTGATCGACCAGGTAACGGCGGCCGGCCTGACCGGGCGCGGCGGCGCGGGCTTCCCCACCGGCGTCAAGATGCAGGCCGTCGCCGCCAGGCGCAGATCGGCCGTGGTCGTCGCCAACGGCATGGAGAGCGAGCCCGCGAGCGAGAAGGACCAGGCGCTGCTTGCCCGCGCGCCGCACCTGGTCCTGGACGGCATGGTCCTGGCCGCCGAGGCGGTCGGGGCCGAGGTGGCCAGCCTGTGCCTGCCCCGCAGCCGGAACTGGCTCACCTCCATCGTTCAGCTCGCCATCAAGGAACGGGAGAACGCGGGCCTGGCCAGCATCCCGATCGAGGTGCACGAGCTGCCCCATCAGTACGTGTCCAGCGAGGAGACCTCACTGGTGCACTGGCTGAACGGCGGCGAAGCCCGGCCGACGATGACCCCGCCCCGGCCGTTCGAGCGCGGCGTGCGCAAGCGGCCCACGCTAGTCGACAACGTCGAAACCCTGGCCAACATCGCGCTGATCGCGCGCTACGGCCCGGACTGGTTCCGCCAGGCCGGGACGCCGGACGCTCCCGGCACCATGCTCACGACGGTCTCCGGCGCCGTCGCCGAGCCGGGCATCTACGAGATCGCCGGCGGCACCCGGATCGGGGACCTGCTGATGGCCGCGCGCGCCGACGCCGACATCGAGGCCGTGCTCATCGGCGGTTACTTCGGCACCTGGCACCCGATCGAAGCGGTGGCCAGCCTGCCATTCACCAACGCGGGCCTCGGGCGCGTCGGAAGCTCACCCGGTGCCGGCGTGCTCTTCGCGCTGCCGAAGGGCAGCTGCGGCCTGGTCGAGGCCGCCAGCATCCTCGGATTCCTCGCCGATGAAAGCGCCCAGCAGTGCGGGCCCTGCCAGTTCGGGCTGCCCGCAATTGCCGAGGACCTGAGTCAGCTGGCAACTGCACGGCCCGACGGCAACCCGCTCGACCGGATGCAGCGCCGGTTCGGCGTCATCTCCGGCCGGGGCGCCTGCCGCCACCCCGATGGCGCCGTGCGGATGGCAGCCTCGGCCCTGTCGACATTCGCGGACGACGCGCACGCGCACATCCAGGGACGGCCCTGCCCGGGCGCCGTCGGCCACCCGAACCGCGCCGCGCTTCCGGTCCCCCGCGCGGAAGGAGAGTGGCGATGAGCCTGAAGCTTGAAATCAACCCGATCGCCTGCGAGGCGCACGGTCTGTGCGCGGACCTCCTGCCCGAGCTCATCCAGCTCGACGAGTGGGGCTATCCCATCCTGGCGGACAGCATCCCGATCGACCTCGAGGCCCACGCGCGCCGGGCCGTCGCCGCCTGCCCGACACTGGCGCTGCGGATCACCAGGGCCAAGGCCCACCACGAGAACCGGAAGGCAAGCTGACGACGCGATGACCGCCAGATCCGTCGCGCAGCATCGCCGGTCACGGCCGGCCGCCAGCCCCGAGGGCAACGAGCATCTCACCGCGATGACCGGTGCGGTCCTCCTCGTCGGCTTCGCGATCGAGGGCCTGACGATCCTGCAGCTGCACCGCCTGCTCTGGCTGCACTTCGTGGTCGGCTTCCTGCTGCTCGGCCCGGTGACGCTGAAGATCTGCTCGACGCTGTACCGATTCGCGCGGTACTACACCCGCTCGCAGCCCTACGTGCGCCGCGGCCCCCCGGCTCCGCTCCTGCGCGTGCTCGGCCCGCTGGTCGTGCTCACCTCGCTCGCCGTGCTCGGCACCGGCGTGATCCTGGCGTACGTCGGGCCGGGCCCGGGCAACTGGCTGTTCCTGCACAAGGTGTCCTTCGTCTTGTGGTTCGGCGTCATGACCATCCACGTCTGCGCGTACGCGCCGCGGCTGCCGCGGCTGCTCCGGCCAGGTCGCCGCAGCGCCGGCCCGGCTGCGGCTCCCGGCGGCGCCGCCCGTTACCTCGCGCTCGCGGCTGCGCTCGCGGCCGGCGTCCTCGTCGCGGCCGTCACCATGCACCTGTCCGGCCAGTGGGGCGCCTGACGGAACGCGGCGCAGCCGGGCCAGTGCACGCCGGCACGCTAGGGTTATGACGCCATATATCAAGGCATACCCAAGCGGGGGAATCGTGATCGGGAAAGTTACTCTCGCTGGCCTGTGCGCGGCCGCGGTGCTCGCGTCGTCTGCGGTTGCGCTGGCAGCACCGAGTGCAGGCCACAAGGATTCGGTCGGCCGGGTCACCGAGTTCGCGGCCAGCACCGGCAAGGCCGGGCGGACCGTGAAGACCGGCTTTCAGCCCACCGCGCTCGTCGTCGCGCCGGACAGCCGCCACGTCTACGTGGCCAACCGCGGCTCGCAGACAATCAGCGAGCTGTCCGCGGGCCTGACCGGCGCGATCCGCACTATCCACGTCGCAGGCGCACCGCTCGACATGGTCATGACGCCGAACGGCAAGCTGCTGTACGTCAGCCTGCTCAGCAACAACCTGAGCCAGGGCGATCAAGGCGGCAGCGTCCTGGTCATCAGGACGTCCGACTTCAAGCCGGTCAAGGACATCCCGCTCTTCGAGCCCTACCTGATGGCCGTGAGCCGGAACAGCGCGACCGTGTACGTGGCCAGCGGGAGTACGGGCGGCAACGGCGAGACCGTGACCCCGATCCGCACCGCCAGCAACCGCGCCGGGAAGGCGCTCTCAATAGCGAACCGCAACTTCGAGGTCATCGCCCTGGCGATCGCACCGAGCGGCCGGGCCGTCTACGTGATCAGCGACGACGTGGCCTCGCGGACGGGCCACCCGAGCTACGCCGGAGTCCTCACAGTGATCAACGCTGCGTCCGGGCGGGTGCGCAAGCAGCTCCGGATCGGGACCTCGCCGTCTGACCTCGCGATCACGCCGAACGGCCGCACCGTCTACGTCAGCCTCGCCCGAGGCGTCCTGCCGGTGTCCACCAGTAGCAACACCGCGGGCAGGCTGATCAGGATCGCCGACTACCCGGGCGACCTGGTCATCACGCCCAACGGCAGGACCCTGTACGTCGCCGCCGATGGCGAGCTCACGCCGGTCAGCACCCGTGACAACGCCGCCGGCCGGCCGATCGGCCACTTTGCCCCCGACCCGAACGCCGGCACCATGGCGGTGTCACCCGACGGCACGACGCTCTACGCCCTGACCTGGTGGCCCACACTCTCGGTCGCAACGATCCGGACGGCCACGAACACCGCGCAGATGGCATTCAAGTCCGGCCCGGACGCAACCGAGCTCGTGCTCGCGCCGAACGGGAAGACGGGCTACGTCGTCAACTGGGGGCTATAGCCTGCGCCCTGGCCTTGGTCAGCTCGAAGCGCTCCAGCGTCAGCCCGTAGTACTCCTTCGTCTGGCCGAGGTACACCATGCTCAGCCGGCGGCAGACGGCCAGCGAGCGGATGTTGTCCGGGTCGACGACGGCGACGACCCGGTCCAGCCCGCACGGCCCGAACGCCAGCTCGAGTACCCCGCGGGCGGCCTCGGTGGCGTAGCCGTAGCCCCAGTAGTCCGGGTTCAGATGCCAGCCGATCTCGACCTCCTCGCTCCCCGGCAGCTGCTGCAGCAAGATCGCGCCGATGACCTGGCCGGTCATCTGCAGCACCATCGGCCATAGCCCGTAGTCAGAGACGGCGGCCGCGCGCTCGGCCATCGCGGTAACCCGCTCGCGCATCTGATCCACCGACGCCACTGCCCGCCGGGGCTCCGGGCCGAGCCAGCGCATCACCTCGTCGCGCCCGTAAATGGCGAAGGCGGCGTCGGCGTCGCCCTCTTCCCAGTCCCTGACTGTCAGCCGCTGCGTCGAGAAATGCTGCATGCGCGCATTCTGCCGTAAGAACTTTGCGCGCCGGCCGGTTAAGTCATCCACTGCCGCCCGTCGATGATCTCCCGGACCGCATCCAGGTGGCCCGCGTGGCAGGCGGTCTCGGAGATGACGTGCAGGATGATCTCCCGCAGGCTGTGCAGCCGCCACTGCGGCCACCGGTCTTCTGGCCAGAAGGCGGGCGCGGTGTCGAGCGCGGTGTTGCGGATGATCACATCCGAGCGTTCGATCTCGGCCCGGTACTCGCTGAGGACCGCAGCGACCGACGTTTGATCGTCAACCATCCACGCCGCCCTGGCGGCCTCTTCGGTCAGGATGAGGTCGATCTTCTCGCCGGCGACGACGCCGCGGAACCAGAACTTCTCGTCACTGACGGTCAGATGCCTGACCATGCCCAGGCAGGTCCAGCCGCTCGGGAGGACGGCCCGCCGGAGAGCCGCGTCGGGCAGGTCCTCGAGAATTCCCAGCACGTGCTCGCGCTGAGTGGTCAGCGAGGCGACAAGCAGGTCGGTTTCGCTCAGCATGGCCCGTCCATTCGCTTCGGCGAGTCAGGAATTGTCGGCTCCGCCCCATCTTGCCCTAGCCGGACCTCGCCCGCCGCGCCGGTAGGCTCGGCGCCATGGACAACGGCTCCGCCGGGGCAGATGGCGTTCCGGTCATCGCGGTCGCCAGCGGCAAGGGCGGCGTCGGCAAGACCACGGTCGCCGTCAACCTCGCCCTCGGCCTGCAGGCGCGCGGGCTGTCGGTCGGGCTGGTCGACGCCGACCTGTACGGGCCGGACGCCGCGCACATGCTCGGCATGCGGCGACGGGCCGAGGCGCGGAGCATCACGCTGTTCGCCTCGCGCGGTCAGGCCGGGTCGCGGCTCGAAGTGGCCACGCACCACGGCGTGCAGGTCGCGTCGGCGGCGTTCCTGATGGGCGAGAGCCAGGGGCTCGGAGTCCACTCCGGCGTCGCGCAGCTGCTGGTCCGGCGGCTCATCGCGGATGCCGCCTGGGATGACGTGGACTGCCTCGTCATCGACCTGCCGCCGGGATCGGCCGACATCCAGCAGTTCGTGTTCGCCCTGCAGGGCCACAAGGTGCATGTCCTGCTCGTCGTCACGCCGCAGGTCGTCGCCCACCGCGACGCGCACCGGCTGATCGCGGAGCTCGACCGCCATGGTGCGGCGATCGCCGGCGGGGTCGCGAACATGGCGGGCCTGACGTGCACCTCGTGCGGCGAGGTCACCGAGCTGTTCGTGCCCGCGCCGCCGGAGGAGAGCATCTGGGGCCGGGTGCCGCTGCTCGCGAGCATCCCGTTCAGCGCCCGCGGCGCGCACGACGCGGACAACGGGCTGCCCGTGCTGGTCACCCGCGCGGTCCCCGAGCAGCTCAGTGCGTACGAGAGCCTGGCCGCGCAGATGCACGCGGTCCTCGCCTGACACACTGATCTGTTATGGGCACGATCGAGGTCAGCGCCGAGCGCGCGATTGACGCGCCGGCACAAGTGGTCTACGGCTACATCGCGGACATGCGGGAGCACCACCCGAAGTTCCTGCCGCCGAACTTCTCCGACTTCCGCGTCGAGTCGGGCGGGGTGGGCGCCGGGACGGTCAGCCGGTTCAAGCTGTCAGTCGGCGGCCGCACGCGCGATTACCACATGAAGGTGGACGAGCCCGAGCCCGGCAAGGTGCTGACCGAGTCGGACATGGACTCCAGCGCGGTCACCTCGTTCACGGTGACGCCGCAGGGAGCCGGCTGCTCGGTCCGGATCGCGACCACGTGGCAGGGGGCCGGCGGGGTCGGCGGGTTCTTCGAGCGGACGTTCGCACCGCCCGCGCTGCGCAAGCTGTACACCGATGAGCTCGGGCGGCTCGACGCCTACGCGCGGGAGCACGCCGCGAGCTGACCCGTTTTGTAACTGGCTAAAGGCTGCTTTAGCCAGATCGGTGTGGCGCCATAGGGGTTTTTCCGGTCCCGCCATTCCCGCATCGCCCGTGGCATATTCAATTCGGCAGCGCCGACAATGGGTGTTCTACGGGGGATGGAACTCATGGCAGGGACGCGCCACAGTTGGTCATGGGCTCTGGCCGCGATCGTCGCCACAGCCGGGACCGTCGCGATGACCGGGCACGCCGGGCACGCCGGGCATTCGGCGCCGGCCTTCACTCGCGGCGAGGGAACCGGAAAGACCTGGTGCCAGACGTATGGCGGCACCAGCCTGGGCAGCTACCGCGATGTCTATGCCTGCAAGGCCGGGAGCAAGAACTCCGGAAAGACGCCGTTCGACTCGGTTGCCGGATTCCAGCCGACAGAGCTGGCCAACCGATTCCTGTATGCCGAAACCGGCCACACCTTGTTCGGAAATGACGTCGCCGGGACGTTCGTCGCGCAGGCAAGCGCGGCCTTTCACCTTCCGTATTCGACGGCGGGCCCGGGCGCCGGCCTCCCGGTAGCCGGCGACATCATCTCGATGTGGGGCGGCCGCAGCAAGCAGAAGCAGAACGGCGAAGTCACCATGGTCGCCGTCGTCACCCACGTGACCAAGACCTCGTCGGGCTGGGCGGTGACGACGCTCAACCAGGGCGACGTGCCGACCGACGGCCACGGCTTCGACGTCATCACCGTGTCGGCCAGCAAGCGGGCCTGGAGCACGCTGTACGGGTTCTACACCTCGTTCGACTGGCTGCGGATCGCCCCCGGCACCAGCACGCCGCGGACTCGGAGCGGGTGGGCGGCAGCGGAGGCGCCGCGGCGCACCGGCGCGCAGACCGGCCGCCTGCTGGCGGTGGCGTGCGGCACGGCCGCGAACTGCACCGCCGTCGGCGCCAGCGGCAAGTCGGCGATGCTGGTTACCCGCAGCGGTGATGGCTGGCGGTCGGCCGGGGTGCCCATTCCGGCCAGCCCGGTCACGACGTCCGAGCTCGACAGCGTGGCGTGCCCGTCGGCGTCCGCGTGCGTGGCCGCCGGCGACTACGCCAGCGCCGGGCAGCAGGAAGGGCTGCTGCTGTCCGGCCGCGGCACCACGTGGACCGCGACCAGGGCGCCCCTGCCTGCCAACGCCGCCGCCAGCCCGGACGTCCATGTGCGCGCTCTCGCCTGCGGCTCGGCTTCATCGTGCGTGGCCGTCGGCCAGTACGCGGCGGCCGGCACCGACTACCCGCTGCTGCTCACCGGCCATGCCTCGTCGTGGACCGATCAGCAAGCCCGGCTGCCGGCCGACGCCAGCGCGAAGCCGGACGCGGATCTCGTCGCGGTCGCGTGCACCAAGGCCGGTGCGTGCGTGAGCGTCGGTTCCTACGTCGACAAGCTCGGCAACCGGCAGGGCCTGATCGTGACCGGCCATGGCACCTCGTGGACCGCGCTCCGGTCGCCGCTGCCCGCGGCCGCCACCGTCCCTGGCGCCCGGCTGGTGGCCGTGGCCTGCAAGCAGGCTGGCGGGTGTGCCGCCGTCGGCGCGTTCAACAACGGCAGGCGCGGCTACCTCGTGTCGGGATCGGCCCGCACCTGGACCGCCGCCCAGATACCGCGGCCAGCGGGACTGAGTTCCGCGGCGAAGCCCTCGTTCCGCGCCGTCGCGTGCAGCGCCTCGGCGTGCGTGGCCGTGGGCAGCTACGCCAGCCCCGCAGGCGGCAGCAAGGGGCTGCTGCTGACCGCGCGCGGCCAGGCGCTGACGGCGGCGGCCGCTCCCCTGCCCGCCGGCGGCGCACCGCCGGAGGCGAACCAGGTCACGCAGGTGGCGTCGGTGGTCTGCCCGGCCGCCACCCGGTGCGTCGCCGTGGGCCGGTACACCGACGCGGCCGGCGACGGCCAGACGCTGCTGCTCTACGGGTTCGGTGCGTCGTGGCGGCCGGTTCGCGCCCCGGTTCCCGGCAACGCCCGGACGGTCGGCAGCCAGGCCAAGGCCGGGCCGGCGCCGCCCATGCTGACGTCGGTTGCCTGCCCGGCCGCATCGGCCTGCGTCTCGGTCGGCAGCTACCCGGCCCGCAGCCTCGGCGTCGAGGGACTGATCGTCACCGGGTCAGGCTGACGAGGCCGGTGTCCTGGCCCGCCAGATCGGGCTGGGCCGGGTAGCGAACCTCTACCGCGAGCCCGCCTTCTGGCCGGGCGACGGCCTGCAACTCGGCGCCGTGCGCGGCCGCGATCGCGTCGACGATCGACAGCCCGAGACCAGGGCTGACGCCGACCCCGGTGCGCTGCACTCCGCCGCGCCGGAACGGCTCGAACAGCCCGGCCATGTCCCCCGGATCGATCGCCGGCCCGGTGTTGGCCACCGAGAGGACGGCCTGGCCGTTCGCGGTCATCGTGGTCACCAGCACCCGGCCGCCCGCGACGTTGTGCCGGATCGCGTTGTCGAGCAGGTTCGCGACCAGGCGCTCGGTGAGCCGGGCATCGCCTGCGAGCGCGGCCGGGCCGAGTTCGGTGGTCATGCGGATGCCGAGCCGATCCGCCTCGGCCGTACGGGCCAGCACCGCCTCGCTGGTGACGCCGGCCAGGTCGACCGGCTCGCGATGATCAAGCCCGCGCTGACTGCGCGCGAGCGTGAGCAGCGCCTCGATCATGCGCTCCTGCTGCTGGCCCGCGGCCAGCACCCGGCCGCACGCCGCCTCGAGCGTCGCCAGGCTGCGCTCGGGGTCGGCGAGCGCGACCTCCATCAGAGTGCGCTGCCGGGCGAGGGGCGTGCGCAGCTCGTGCGAGGCGTTCGCGACGAACTGGCGCTGCGCGGCGAACGAGCCTTCCAGCCGGGCGAGCAACCCGTCGACGGTGTCGCCCAGTTCCTTGAGCTCGTCGTCGGGTCCGCCGAGCGCGAGCCGCTCGTGCAGGTTGCTGGCCGAGATATTGCGGGCCGTCAGCGTGATCGTCCGCAGCGGGCTGAGGACGCGGCCGGAGACGAGCCAGCCCAGGCCGAGAGCGGCCACCGTCATCACTCCGAGCGCGATGCCCGAGGCGACGAGCAGCGTCCTCAGATAATCCGACCCGATCGCGGCGGCCTGCGCCCGGTAGTACGTCAGGCACTGGCCGTACTGGCTGGGCGTCGCACTGGAGAAGCTGCCGCTCCGGACGCAGAACTCGGTGCCGCCCGACGCGGACGCCGACCCGACTGGCCCGGCGCCGCCGGAGGCATTTCCGCTGGCCGCACCGTCGGGGGCGGACCCGGCGGGCGGGGGGACGAACACTCCGAAGCCAGGCAGCTGGACGGCACTGCCGGGCCCGGCCGACGGACCGCCCGCGCCCTTGCCGGCGGCCACCCTCTGTTCCAGCAGCGTCGGGGTGTGGTTGTCGACGACCAGGTACGTGATCGTCAGCAGGACCGCGCCCGACAGCAGGAACAGGCCGGCGTACACCAGCGTGAGCCGCAGCCTGATCGTGCGCCGGGGCAGCCTGCGCCACGACCGCGGCACCCCGGCCCAGCCGCGCGGGAGCGGCCACGTCATGCCGTCACCCGGTACCCGGCCTGCGCGACGGTCTCGATGAGCGGCGGCTCGCCCAGCTTGCGGCGGAGCCGGCTCATGGTGACCTTCACCGCCGAGCTGAACGGGTCGGCCATCTCGTCCCACACCCGTTCCAGCAGCTCCTCGGCGGAGACAACGCGGCCCTGCGAGGCGAGCAGCAGCTCCAGCACCCCGAACTCCTTCGGGCCGAGGTCGAGCTGCTGCCCGGCGCGGCTCGCCGTCCGCCGGCCCGGATCAACCGCGACGTCGCCGCTGATCAGGACCGGCGGGACGGCCGGCTGCGCTCGCCGCATCAGGGCCCGGACCCGGGCGACCAGCTCCGCGAACGCGAACGGCTTGGGCAGGTAGTCATCCGCGCCCTGGCTCAGGCCGTCCACCCGGTCCTCGATCGTCGCGGCCGCGGTCAGCATCATGACCCGGCTCCGGCTCGCGGCTCCGATCAGCTCGGCACAGATCTCGTCGCCGTGCCGGCCGGGCAGATCCCGGTCAAGCACGATCACGTCGTATCCCGTGAAGAGGGCGCGCTCAAGGCCGGTCGTTCCGTCCAGCGCAACGTCCACGGCGAACTGCTCGCGCCGCAGGCCGATCGCTATGGCTTCCGCCAGCTCCGCGTCGTCCTCGATGACAAGCACGCGCATGGTTCATGATGCTCGGCCTAAGCTCGAGGTTTTATCCGGGGACGCTGGCAGGATCCTGCAAGGCGGTGACCGTCGCGACTCCGTTGCTCTCGCTGATCTGGGCCGCGACCAGGTCGTTCACCCGGACGCCGCTGATGCCGGTAACGCTGCCGGAGAACGAGGTCGAGCCGGTCACGCGCGCCGTGACCGACTGGCCGGCCGCACCGACGGTGATCGAGTGCGCGCTGACGGCGGTGACCCGGCCTGCCACCATCATGCTTCCGGTCACTCCCTGCTGCGACTGACCCCCGGACGGCGCGCTCGCCGACGGCTCCGCGGCGGCCGGAGCCGAGCCGGAGCCGATGTCCCTGACGGCGAGCGCCGCCGCGCCGCCGCCGATCAGCGCGACGACGGCCACCACGAAGAGTCGCAGCAGCCGCGGCCGGGCGGGAACGACGCTGCGCGGCGGCCAGTGCTCTCCGGAAGGCCACCGCTCATCGCTCTCGGTCTCGGGGTCGGCGGGCCAGTCGATCTCGGCCGCCCAGTCGTCATCCGGCCGGTCGGGCTGCTTCATGGGGCGCCGCCTCTCGTCACCGTGCCCGCAGGGTCCGATACCCGACACGATGCGACGCCGGCGGTTGCGCGGCGGTTACACGCCCTGGCTAGTGGCTAGATGACACGAGGTCCGGCGGCGCGATGGCGGTCACATCCAGCACCCGCTCGTCCTCCGGCTCCGGCAGGGCCACCGCGGCGGCGCCTGGCGCCGGGCGCGGCCGCCGGGGCTTGCCGGCGGCCGAGGATCCACCGCGACCCCGGTAGATCAGCAGGCCGTTCACCGGATCCGGCACTGCGTCGAGTGCGGCCCGCACGACCGGCAGATCGCGGAAGGCTTCCCACTGCTCGCCGGTCTCGAAGCACACCTCGAACGCGACGCCCCAGTTGTCCGCGTGCCACGTTCCGTCCAGCGCGCCGTTGGTGAGGGCCGCCTCGGTCAGCTCGTCATCGTGCGCGTGCTGCCAGTGGAAGGCCGAGCCCTCACCGTGGAGCACCTCGATGGACCACCACTCAGCCATGTCACTTGAGACATTACGTCTTTGTCCCGCTCTGCGAAAGAGTCAGCGGGGCAGCGCTTCCGGCCTCCGGGCCGCGACAAACAGCCCGGTGACATAGCTGCCGAGCGCCAGAGCCCACAGCCCTGCCATGATCATCGAGCTGAACTGCTGCCCGTAGTTGAGGAAGCTGGCGCCGTTGAAGCCGGCCCCGAGGATGGCCAGCGCGCCGATCAGCGAGGTCACGGTGTAAGCCCGCCGGCGCAGGCGCAACGCCACGGCCAGGCTGCCGAACGCCGCGAGCACGAGCGCGACCCCGAGTGCGGCATGGGCGGCCAGCCAGCCGGGGCCGTGCGGGATCACCCAGGTCACGCCCGACACCACGCCGCCGAGGTAATTGGCGGCATTCGCGCCCGGATGGTGCGCCGGGATCGTGACGTAAAGGTTGGCCGCCATGCCCAGCAGGTACTGGACGAGCAGCAGGATGGAGGCCCCGAAGTTGATCGTCACCATCCGCCGCGCGCGATCGCGTCCCCCGGCCACGGCTACGCCGCCTCGCTGGGTCACTGCCCCTGGCCTCCTGATGCGTGCTGCTCGAACTCCTCGTGCCAGCGCAGCTCCGCATCCAGGCGCTGCTCGCCCCGGCGGAACGCGGCAACGGCGAGATCGGTCAGGACGCCAAGCTCGGTGAGGTGGGCGCGCTCGGCTGCCATCGCGTCGCGCTGCGCTGCGATCTTCTGGCGGCGGTCCGTCAGCCGCTGCGACAGTTCAGCGCGGTCGGCACCGGCCGCGAACAGCAGCACGACCGAGAGCGGATCCGCCGAGCCGAAGACGACTTCCAGCGCCGCATCGCGCTGCACGACGAGTTCCAGCCGGCCCTCGCCCGTGATCTCGTAGACCGTCCGGGCCGGACGCCGGCCGACCTGCTCCTCCCGGACCGGGCGGATGAGGCCGTCGGCGTCGAGTCGCCGCAACTCGGCGTAGAGGGCGCCGCCGGTGATGCCGCCCCACACCTCGGCGTTCGTCAGCTCGGCCGTACGGCGGATCTGATGGCCGTGCATCGGGCCGTGCTCGGCCAGCGAGCCAAGGATCATGAGGCGGCTGAGGTTCATCGCAGATTAGTCTGCACATCCTAATCTGCAGTTGTCAATGTGGCGCACAGGCGGGCGTTTGCCCCGCAGCGCACCGGGTATTTTCGCGGCGCACGGCAGGGCCGACGCCGCGAGCCGGCTTCGCATGCTGGATGGGCAGCGCTAGGGGGGCGCGCTCAGGTGCAGCCGCGCGCTCTGCGGGGGAGGAACGTTTCGTTGCGCCTGTTCAGGTACATCGCCGTGGTTGTCCTGCTCGCGATTCCCGTGGTGGTAGCAGGGACGCCAGCCGCCTACTCCAGCACTGCCTCCGCCTCGCCCAGCACCGTCACGCCGGGCGAGGCAGTGACGTTCACGGTGCACTGCGACCAGGGACTCAACGCCGGCGGCGCGTCAGCCATCCTGGACGGGTCCACGCTGGGACTGGCGTCCCAGATCCCGATGAACGCGATCAACGGCAGCCTGTTCGACTTCAGCATCTCGGTAACGCTGCCGTCGAGCATCCAGCCTGGCGGCTATGCCCCGAGCATCTCGTGCCCCGGCGGCGCCGCTGGCGCCACGGCCAGCCTCAACGTGACGGCGGTGCCCACGGGCGGCGCCGCCACCGGTGACGGAACGACGGCTACCGCCACCGACAGCGGCCTCGCGATCGCGGGTCTGGCGATGATCGGCACCGGCGCCCTGGCGGGCGGCGTTGCCGTGCGCCGCCGCCGCGCCGCCGCCCGCCGCTCAGGCTGACCCGGTCAGGACCGCCGGGTGAGGTCCATGTACCAGTTGTCGAGCCAGGTCTTGCCCCCGTCGGTGGAGAAGGCTTGCTCCCAGTGGGCCGAGTCGGCCGTGATCCCCGACCAGCGGAACCGGGCGAGGATCGGTACGTCGTTCATGGTGTCGTCACCGTAGAACTCCCCGATGCCGTCGTCGAACTTGCCGGTGACGGGCGGGAAGATCGTGCCCCGGCGACTGCTGGCCCAGTACAGCGACCACGTGCCGGTCTCCGGGTCGCGCAGCCGCACGGTCATGCCGGAGAAGTCCTTGGTGGGGAACTCAATCTCGTCGAAGCTCGCGCCCCCGTCGAAATGCCGGGTCGCGCGGCTGACGGCAGGGAACTCCTCCCATCCGCTCTCCGGATCCAGAAAGTCGACACGCCAGCGGTTCGCCACGTCCCAGGTACCTACGAGGAAATCGAAATCTGTCATGCGGGTACGGTAGGGCGCCTCCACTGACATCAACTGTCAGTAGAGGCTGCGAAACTTGGCTCGTGCGCGCAAGCCGGCTGCTGTCCCTGCTCCTGCTCCTGCAAACCCGGGGCCGGATGACGGCGCAGCAGCTCGCCGATGAGCTCGAGGTCTCCGTCCGCACGATCTACCGCGACATCGACGCGCTGAACGGGGCCGGAGTCCCGCTCTACGGCGACGCCGGGCACGCCGGCGGGTACCAGTTGCTCGGCGGCTACCGCACGCGGCTGACCGGCCTGACCGCGGCCGAAGCCGAGACGCTGTTTCTCTCTGGCCTGCCCGGACCGGCCGCGGAGCTCGGCCTCGGCAGCGTGCTGGCGGCCGCGACCCTCAAGCTCCGGGCAGCGCTCCCGGCCTCGCTCCGCGAGAACGCCGACCGGCTCAGCGAGCGCTTCTACCTCGATGCGCCCGGCTGGTACCGCCGCACCGAGGATGTCCCCTTCCTGCCGCTGGTCGCCAGCGCGGTGTGGGACCGCCAGCTCATCGCGGTGCGCTACCGCCGCTGGAAGGACCCGGAGGAAGTGGAGCGCACGCTCGAGCCGCACGGGCTGGTGCTGAAAGCCGGCACCTGGTACGTCGTGGCCCGGTGCGAGGGCGCGTTCCGCACTTACCGGATCGACCAGATCGTGGCGGCGCAGGAGTGCGGCCGCGCGTTCGACCGGGACTCCGGGTTCGACCTGCAGACGTACTGGCAGTCCTATCTCTCCGACTTCCACGAGCGGCTGTATACCGCGCACGCGCTGATCCGGGTATCGCCAGGCGGGGTGCCCCGGCTGCGCTCGCTGCTGAGCGCGGCGGTCGCGACGGCAGTACACAACGACGGGGTGACCGGACCGGACGGCTGGACGACAGCCCGGGTGCCGATCGAGTCACCCGAGCAGGCCATCCGGGACTTCTTCCGGCTGGGCGCCGACATCGAGATCCTCGAGCCGGCCGGGCTCCGCGAGCAGGCAGCACGCACCGCAAGCGCCATAGCCCGTCTCTACGCCTTACCTCCGTGCCTCGCGGTATCTGAGCCCGAGCCGGAGAGCGATCCATCCGGCGGCGATGATGACCGGGGTGAGCCACAACGACTGGGTCGATGATCCCGTGGCCCACAGAACCAGCACCAGCGCTATCACCGCCAGGGCCAGCTTGAAGTGTGAGCTTCTCTTGACCATGACCTGCTCAATGGCGTTCACGACGGGCTCCAGTTCTGCGCAATGATGATTGCGTCTATCAACTAAAGTAGCATGGCGAGCGTGAAACCGAGCCGGGACGAGGTCCGCGCGATGGTGACCGCGCTGTTCGTGACGAACGCGGCGCTCGACCGGGCCAGACGCCAGCGAAAGGGCGCGAGCACCCTCAGCCTCCTGCAGGTCGTCGCAGCGACCCAGGGGATCCGCCCCTCGGAGATCGCCAGCGCGCAGGATGTCCATCCCTCCCAGGTCACCCGGCAGGTCCGGGAGCTTGAGCAGCTGGGGTTGGTGCAGATCACGGCCGATGCAGCGGACGGGCGGTCATGCCTGGTGACGCTCACTCCTGCCGGTGCCGAGGAGCTGCAGGCGCTGACCGAAGAGGGCCTGAAGCGCTTCGGCCTGTTCGTGGCGGACTGGGAGCCGGAGGAGGTCCGGATGCTGACTGCGTTGCTGCAGAAGCTGGAGGCGTCGAAGGCGGCGGTCACCGCCAGGGAGCGACCTCCCCCAGGTCGTCACTGGGCCCGGCGGACCGGCCCACCAGCAACCTCCGCCCCGGCCGGCGATGATCTTGTCGTCTAGGCTTGCTGGTATGGCGAGCGACCAGTTCCAGGTGATCTGCGAGATCGAGCCCCCGACCAGGCCCGGCCTCATGCACGTCCGCCACCAGATCGGGACGCTGAGCAAGGTCGCGGACTCGTTCCTGATCCCGGACAACCACCTTGGCCGGGCAACGGTCTCCAGCGTGGCGGTCGCCCACGAGGTCGAGGCGATGGGCGGGCGGAGCATCGCGTGCCTGAACTCGCGGGACCGCAACCTGCTCGGCTTCCGTCGTGACCTGCTGACGGCCGCGTCCTATGGCGTCGACCAGTTCCTGTTCGTCTACGGCGACAAGCCCAGCTCGGGCGGCCGGACGGGCGAGCTCACGGTGCGGGCCATGATCGACGAGACGCGCGCGCTCGCGGACGACCGGGCGTTCGCCGAAGTCCGCCCGTTCCGGATCGGCGTGGCCACCGCGCTGCGCCCGGTGCCCGCCTGGAAGCAGGCGGCCGACTTCATGTTCGTCCAGGTCTGCTTCTCCCTGGAGGCCATGCTGCGGTGGCGTGAGGCCCATCCGGTGGATATGCCGGTGTTCGCCGGCGTCATGACCCTGGCCAGCGAGGGCCACGCCCGGCGGCTGGCAGCGGCGATCCCCGACATCGACATCCCCGGCGACCTCATCGACCAGGTCCGCGACGACCGGATGGCGGGCGTGGAGGCCACCTGCGAGCTTGTCGCCTCGATCCGGGCCAGCGGTGCGTTCGACGGCGTGCACGTCATCCCGGTCGCCCGGTACCGCGAGGTCGCCGCCCGGCTGGAGGCTCGCCTGCGCTAGGCCGTCCTCAGACCTCGCCGAACAGCCGGTCGCCCGCGTCGCCGAGTCCCGGCACGATGTAACCGCGCTCGTTCAGCCGCTCATCGATGGCCGCGGTGACAACCCTGATCGGGATGCCCCCCTCCTCGTCGCCGAACGCCTCCTCGATCCGGGCCAGTCCCTCCGGGGCCGCGAGCAGGCACACGGCGGTAACGCCGGCCGCGCCGCGGTCAATCGCCATCCGGATCACGGTCTCCAGGGTGCCGCCGGTCGCCAGCATGGGGTCGAGCACGAAGACCTCCCGCCCGGCCAGATCAATGGGGAGCCGGTCGGCGTACGTCGAGGCGATCAGCGTCGTCTCGTCCCTGGCGAGACCGACGAAACCGACCGCTGAGCCGGGGAGCAGGCGCACCATGCCGTCGAGCATCCCGATTCCAGCCCGCAGCACGGGAACGATCATGGGTGCCGGGTCGGAGAGCCGCATCCCGACCGCGGCCGTGACCGGCGTCTCGATATCGACCGGCACGACCTCCAGGTGCCGCGTCGCCTCATAGGCGAGCAGCGTGACCAGCTCGTCGGCCAGGCGCCGGAACTCAGGCGTCGGCGTGCGTAGATCGCGGAGCGTGGTGAGCTTGTGCGCGACAAGCGGATGATCGGCAACGAGTGTCTGCATGCTCGGTAGTGTGCCCCGTCAGGGACGCGAGATCCATACGCCTGCCTGCGCGAATATAGAGGCCAGCGTCCGCGCAATGATCGAATGTATGTTCTACTAGCGGCATGAGCGCAGTCACCCGCCCGGACTGGTGGTGGTACCCGCTGGCATGCTCAGCTGGCCACCCGTGGGCGCCCGGCCTGGTTACGGTCGGCTGGATGCCCTGCGACTGCGCCAGCGCCCTCGCCGCCGAGGGCTTCGGGCACCTGTGGGTCCGGTGCCGGGCGCCCGGATGCTCCTCAATCTGGTATCGCCCGCCGCACCAGTCGCCGGGCTAGCCGCGGGCCATCCCCTCCAGGGTCACCGTCATGTGCAGCCGCAGCATGTCCAGGCGGCTCTGGAGAATGGCCGCCGCCTCGTCCGGGTTCTCCCGCATGCCCTCGCTCAGCCCGGTGGCGCCAGGACCGTGCACGAACCGGTGCAAGACCTTGGTCTGGCCCGGCGCGTCACCGGGCGTCAGCTCGTACCGCCAGGTTGAGCCGGGGTGCGCCGGGTCCTCACTCGGGTCGAGGACGACCCACTCGAAGACGCTCGGCTGCTCCGCCTCGGTGACCACGCAGGTCGCCGTCGCCTCGAACCCGCCCTCGTACCGGTTGTGGCCTTCGAACCTGGCGCCCGGCTTGGCCGAGCCGCCGTCGACCCACGCCGCGCCGACGCACTCCGGGCTCCACTCCCCGATCCTCGGCACATCCGTGATCAGGTCCCAGACCTTCGCTGGGTCCTTCTCGATCGTGAACTCGACGACAACCTGAGCGCCTGTAGCTTGCGTCATTGCTTCCTCCGAGTGCGGTGGCTCTTACGGTAACGACGAATGGCCCGGCCGCATCTGGACATCGCCGCGGCCGAGGATCCAGCCTTCCACCGCGGTGATGACAGGATCGTCGGCAGGCACACCCTCGCCGACCTTGCCGGTGACCACACCGATCAGGCCAAGCACGCCGATAACCGCGTCGAACTCGTCTTCGCCGGCCGGGCCAGCGGAAAAGCCCGCGCGCACGCGCCGCCCGACGTCCGCGTCCCACGTCACGCCGAGCGCGTCCGCCCACGCGAGCAGCCCGGGCGAGCAGGCCCGCCGGTCATCCTGGCGCCGCTTGCTCCACCGGCCGCGCGGCGCGGCGATGTACTGGTAGAACTCGCGCGGGTACGTCTCGGCCACCACCAGCGCCGCTGGCCCGTCGAGCAGCTCGCCTAGCTGCCCGTCGAACGGCCAGAGCGCGATCTCCCCGCCCGCGGCCCGCGCCCGGCGCAGCAGCCGCCAGCCGTGCAGCGAGGCCTTGCCCGCCTGCTTGCCGCCCAGCGTCCAGAACAAGATCTCCGCGTCGCGCCCCTCGCACCGGCGCCGTAGCGCGGGCGCGGACAGGCCGAGACCCGCGTACAGGTGCTCGCGCGAGGTGCCGCCCGGCCGGTCCGGATAGAACGGCCGCCGCAGGCTCACCTCGCGTGCCCGCCCCGCCACCTGCTCGAACTCCTCCCACGGCGGCCGCCCGATCTGGTCGAGGAACTCGGGAAAGCGGCCCACCCCGGCGGCAGCGGCGTACGCCCGCGGCAGCCCGATGACGAAGTCGAAGCCGAGCAGGGCGGGGCCCGTCCCGGCCCGGGCCGCGATGTCGCCGAGCAGGTCCTGAGGCGCGGCGGCCAGCGACTCCACCCGATAGCGCGGGCCGGCAGTCACCGAATCCAGGCTGGCCACGGCGACGATTCGCTTGCGCGGATCGCTGCCCCAGTCAGCGTGCGCTATCAGCGCCGGTCGAACGGGGGGCATCCACCCATTCTGGCCCGTGGTAGAAACGGGCCATGACCGCCGACATCCCGGATCTGGCCGACGTCCTCGGCGCCCGCGAGCGCATCGCGCCCTACCTGCGGCCGACTCCCCTGTACGGCTACCCCACCCTCGACGCCCTGACCGGAGCCGAGCTCCGGGTCAAGCACGAGAACCACCTGCCGGTCGGTGCGTTCAAGGTCCGCGGCGGCATCAACCTGATCAGCCAGCTGACCGCCGGCGAGCGCGGCCGCGCCGTCGCCACCGCGTCGACCGGCAACCACGGTCAGTCGGTCGCCTACGCCGCGAACTTGTTCGGTGTCCGCGCGATCGTGTTCGTCCCGGAGAACGCGAACCCCGTGAAGATCGAGTCGATCCGCGCACTCGGCGCCGAGATTGTCGTTCACGGCCGGGATTTCGACGACGCCCGCGAGTACTGCGAAGCGCAGGCGGCGGCCAACGGTTACCGCTACATCCATTCCGGGAACGAGCCGCACCTCATCGCCGGTGTCGCCACGTACGCGCTCGAGATCCTCCAGGACTGGCCCGACACCGAGGTGATCGTCGTGCCCGTCGGCGGCGGCAGCGGCGCGGCCGGGGCGGCCATCGTGGCCAAGGCGGTCAGGCCCGCGATCGAGGTGATCGGCGTCCAGTCCGCGGCGGCGCCCGCGGCCTTCCGGTCCTGGCAGGAGGGCGCCCTGGTCACGGCCGACATGGGGACGTTCGCCGAAGGCCTGGCGACCAGGACCGCGTTCGACCTGCCGCAGCAGATCCTGCGCGCGCTGCTCGATGACTTTGTCCTGGTGCCGGAGGACGGGCTCGCCGAGAGCACCCGGATGATGATCGAGAAGACCCGCAACCTCGTGGAGCCCGCGGGCGCGGCCGCCCTCGCGGCGGTGCTGGCCGACCCGGCCCGGTTCGCCGGGCGCAGGGTCACGATCGTCTGCAGCGGCGGCAACATCAGCCCGGCGCAGCTGGCCGCGCTCTGGCCGGCGGCCGCCTCCTGAATGAGCGCCGGCATGCACGTCGAGCTGCTCGGCGATCTCGACCGGGAGCACGCCTGGATGCTGCTCGTGGATGGCACGCCCCAGTCGCATGTCGACCTGGATGACCCGACCCACCTCGAGTTCGAGTACGTGCGGCGGCTCGGGCACGTCGTCGATCTCGCCGCTGCCGACCGCGCTCCGCTGCGGGTGCTGCACCTGGGCGGCGGCGGACTGACGCTCGCCCGGTACATCGCGGCGACCAGGCCGGGGTCCAGTCAGCTCGCCGCCGAGGCCGACGCGGAGGTGGCGGCGCTGGTGCGCGAGCGGCTGCCGCTGAGCCAGCCCGGCCGCTCCCGGACGCGGGCGGGGCGCATCACGGTACGCGTGGCCGATGCGCGAGCAGTGCTTGAGCAGGTTCAGCCCGAGTCGTTCGACGTGGTGATCGCCGATGTATTCGCCGGGGCGCGGACTCCGGCGCACCTGACGTCCGTCGAGTTCACGGCCCTGGCCGCCCGTGCGCTCAGGCCGGCGGGCGTCTACGCGGCGAACATCGGCGACGGGCCGCCGCTGACGCACACGCGCAGCCGGATCGCGACGATCGGCTCCGTCTTCGCGCACGTCGCAGTGATTGCCGAGAGCGCGGTGCTGCGCGGCCGCCGGTTCGGCAACATCGTGGTCGTCGCGTCCGGCCACGAGCTGCCGGTCGCCGGGCTCACGCGGCGAGCGGCGGCCGATCCGTTCCCGGCCCGGGTCATGGCCGGCGAGGAGCTCAGCCGGTTCGTGGCCGGGGCGCGGCCGGTGGCCGACGACGCGGCCGAGTCATCTCCGGCCCCGCCGCCAGATGTCTTCGCGGACCGCCGGGGTCCGGCGGGCTGAGCCGCGCTCTAGGGCTGGGTCCCGGCGTCGATCCAGCGCCCGAAGACCTCGGTCTTCTCGGCCGGCCAGGCTCCGTCGCATGGCATCGTTCCATCCTGGAGCCGGGCAAGAATCTCCGCGGCGCGGCCGCGGACGTCATCGTAAGACCCCAGGTCGAAGGCGAAGCTCATCGACTGCCGGTCTTTCTCGCGGAACAGCGGCTTGATGTGAGCGGCGAAGCCGACCGGCTGCCCCGGCGCTGGCAGCGGGGTGTCCGCGGCTGCTGTGTCCGGTGCCGGGGGCGCGGGCGGGCCGCCTGGTCCCCAGTGCCAGCGCGGGCGGGACGGCTGGTCCGCATCGGGCTGGCCGAGCGCGCGCGAAGCCCACTCGAGGCACGAAGACAACGCCGAGCGGAAGCCCGGGTCGGCGGGCAGGCCGGCCTCGTCCGCGGCCCGGCCGGTCAGGCTGAGCCAGCGGGTGCGCTGCTCGTCGCCGTCGGGCCAGCCCGCAAGGCCGATTGCCGATCGCAGTTCGGCTCCGGTGCCGTCGCTGCCGGCGGACGCGCCGTCCGCCGGGCCATCGTTGTTTGCTGCACCGAGTGCCGCGGCGAGCCAGCCCGCGAGGCGCTGCGGCTGATCGGCCGGCATCCCGCCGAACGCAGCGGCGAGCAGCGGGTCGGCCGGCACGTGCTGCTCGTACAGCCGCCGCGTCATGCGGGTCAGCGCGGGCAGGCCGCCGGCCCACTCGAACAAGGTCGGCTCGTGGCCGGGCGGCACGACCGGATCGGTGAAGCCGACGTACCAGTGCATGCCGCTGCAGAAGGGCTTGTTCTGAGACTGGCCGCACCGGCAGAGGGCATAGTGCTCGGGCGATGCGCCCTGGCTGCGGGCGACGGGACTGCCGTCCGCGTCGGCGAGGGCAATCTGCCCGGTGACCCGGTACGGGCCGTCCTTGGTTATCTCGATCGACGGCAGGCGCGTCCCGGCCCGGTCGACTTGCTCCCGTGCCTCGACGCCGTCGATCGCATAACTCAGCGCCCCGGACGGGCAGTCACGAACGGCTCTGATGATCTCGTCCATCCGGCCGCCGCTCGGTGCCACGAACGGCTCGGCATTGGTCCGGAACACGGTGGCCAGCCGGTCCGTGCACAAGCCTGAATGCTGGCAGATGCCGCGGTTATCCATGATCGCGACCTGCTGACCGGGATAGGTATCGCGTCGATCCGCGACCCGGTTCGGATCCTTGGCATCGTTAAAGCCGCTCGCGTGACTGCCGTCGCACCGCGGCTTGATCGAAGACTGACCGCACCGGCACAGCGCTAGCTGCGGCACGGGCCGCTGCTGACCGCCAAGGTAGTCCACGAGCCCGGGCAGGTTCGTCACCAGGTACGGGCCGTTGCGCGCAGTCTGGACGGTCGCGGGCAGCCCGGATTGCAACTGCCACAGTTCGTCCGCACGGGCAGCGGCCTCGGCGGGCGGGACCAGCAGGCGGGCCGCATCCTGGAGGGCGGCGGCCGCCTCCGCCAGTTCTGGCGGGCACCTGCCGGCGCGGCCAAGCCGGACTCGCAGCGCCGTCGCGGTCTTCGCCAGGTCCCAGAGCCGGTCGGCCTGGGGCGCAGCCGGGCCGGCCGGCGCCTGGACTGCCGACGGGCTGGCCTTAGCTCGCTGGAGCACGTCGGCGAGCGGCCGCAGCACGCCGTTGACCAGCCTCGGCGCCATCACCGCCAGCTCCGCGCCGTCGCAGCCACGACCCGCCGCGGCTTCGGTGACAATCGAGTGCGCCGCCTGGAACAGGCCGGCCAGCTCGGGCCCGGTCTCGTCATCGCCGCCGCGCCCGGCCACGGCCGCGGCCAGGTCCGACGCGCGGCCGAGCAGCGCATCGAGGTCGCCAGCAGCCAGCCGTTCGGGGGGTGTTGCGAGCAGCGAGTGCGAGTGACCGGCAGGCAGGTGCACGGCCAGGGTCCGCGAGATTTCCCGCATCGCATCGGTGACCGGCTCCAGCTGGCCCGCGATCCCCTTCCCCTTGCCCGACTGCAGCTGATCGCAGAGCCAGACCGCTACATTCAGCCGCTCGGCGAGCAGGGCCCAGGCGGCCCCGCGGTGCGGCATCAGATAGTCGGTCTCATAGAACAGCTCGAAGCTCGGCCCGGCAGTCATGCCGGGATGCGCTGGCCCGACCGGAAGCGTCGTGATGAGGTCGCCGAGCGGCTTGAGCACGCGCACCATCACGGCGACGGTCGCGTCCGCGAGCACCTTCAGCTGGACATCGGTCTCCTCGGTGTGGGCGAAGAAACGCTCGAAGATCTGCAGCAGGATCTCGTAGCCGACGTTGAACAGGTCGGTGACCCGTGCGGTCAGCGGGTCGTCGATCAGCGGCACATCGACGGCGCGCTCGGGCGTCCGCACGTTCGCCGCCATGACCGGCCGGACGGGATCGAACTTCGGGTTGGCCCGCCGCCGCTGCCGGTATTCGTCCAGGATCTCGACGAACTGACCGAAGTGCGCGGCCCGCCACTCGCCGCGCGGCCCTTCGCCCTGTTCCAGGATCTCCTCGATCGCCTGCTTCGCGCTGGCCAGATCGGTAACAGCGACCAGCTCGGGCCAGCCGAAGTGCGACTGCGTCGCCTGCGCCCGCGGCGGCCCCACGAACAGCCAGTCCTCGCCGTGCTTGGCCGTCAGGCGCTCGAGCCCGGCCTCGATCGACCGGTACAGGTGCCCGACCGTGGCGAAGTCCTGACCGCGCGGGACGATGTCGCGTTCGTTCAGCACCGGCACCGCCCGGCTAACTGCCGCGAGCCCTTCCGCGTCCTGCAAGTCCATGCCCTCGGGGCGCTCGAGGAACATGAAGTGCCTGAGCGCCTGCTCACCGAACGGCAGCAGGGCCAGCTGCACCCCGGCCGGATAGTGACTCGCCGGAGCAGGCAGGTTGGGCCTGGACATATGCGGCGCCGCGCCGATGGCGGACAGGATGTTCTGCACGAGCGCCAGATGCAGCATCTCCTGCGTGGCAACGTGCGAGACCTGCTTGCGCCAGCGCTGGACCGCATCCAGCTCCGCGCCCATCAGTCCTTCGGCGGCAGTCTGTTTCAGGGAGAACGCGGCGAACAGGTACTGGCACATGATCCCGTGCTCCAGCTCCGCCGCCTCGCACAGCATGTAGATGAGCGCCTCGCGATGCTCGATCACGAACGGCGCCTCGGGTGCTGCCAGCCCTCCCCTGGTCGCGATGAGTTCGGCTAGCCGACCAGTACCACCGCCCGTGCTGGCGGCAGCCATGCCCTGATCACTGCTCATTACACCATTACATCACTGGGTACCACGCGCCCGCATGAGGCTTTCCGAGGGCTGCGAGATCGCCCGGTTTAGTCGGCCCGGCTGTATTGTCCGACCATGCGGACGTTCGCGAACCTCGATGACTTCGTCGCTGCCAAAGGCGAGAACCTCGGCCAGAGCGCGTGGCACGAGATCACCCAGGAGCAGGTCAATGCCTTCGCCGACGCGACCGGCGACCACCAGTGGATCCATGTCGACCTCGACCGCGCGGCCGCCGGCCCGTTCGGGACGACCATCGCCCACGGCTACCTCACGGTCTCGATGCTGCCCATCTTCATGACCGAGATCTTCCAGATCGAGAAGCTGACCATGGGCATCAACTACGGGCTCGATCGGGTCCGCTTCCCGTCCCCGGTGCCGGTCGGCTCCAAGATCAGGGCTGACGCCACGCTCACCGACGTCAAGCAGACGCACCTCGGCTCGCTCGCCCACATCCGGATCAAAGTCGAGATCGAGGGCCAGTCGAAGTCCGCGTGCGTCGCGGACACGCTCTCGCTGTTCGTGGCCTGAGGCGGCGCCAGTCTCGCCTTAGTCTCTACTCACTATCATCCCTAGTGAGAGCTATGGCCGGGGTTGCGCAGGTCATAAACTTCGACCGTGAGCGAGCCGCGCGGAGCGGATTTCGATGCGGCGCGGCTGCGAGCGCTGCGCGCCAGCCTCGGGCTCAGCCAGGAACAGCTGGCCCGCCGACTCGGCGTGTCGTTCGCCACGGTCAACCGATGGGAGTCCGGGCGGACGCAGCTGTCGCCGCGCGCCAGCCGGGCCATCGAGGAGCTGGAAGCCGAGCTTCGCGCGAGAAGCACGGACGATGACGCGGGCGAGGCCCGGCCCGGCCAGCTGCCGCTCGCACACACGAGCTTTATCGGCCGGCAACGAGAGCTGGCCGAGCTGGCGCGACTGATCAGCCAGCCTGAGGCCGGCGACTCGGGCGCCTCGCCGCGACCGCGGCTGGTGAGCCTCATCGGTCCTGGCGGCGCCGGCAAGACCAGGCTCGTCATCGAGGTCCTCAGCAGGCAGCCGCCGGGGTCCGCCGCGGTCTTCGTGCCGCTGGAGTCGGTCCGCCTGCCGCAGTCGCTCGTCCCCGCGGTCGCGTCCAGGCTCGGCGTGCACGACCAGCCGGGCGTCGAGCTGGCCGAATCGGTGCGGGCCGCGCTGGCCGATTCGCCCCGTCTCCTCGTCCTCGACGGCGCTGAATTACTCCGCGAAGAGGCCGCGAGCCTCGTCACCAGGCTGCTGACGGCGGTGGCGGGACTGCGTGTCATCGTGACCAGCCGCGTGCTGCTTGGCGTGCCCGGCGAGGTGTGCTGGCCGGTGCCGCCCCTGGAGTGCCCGTCGGTCGCCGCCGGGGCCGCCGACATCGCCGCGTCCGACGCGGTCCGGCTGTTCATGGCCAGGGCCGGTGACCGACTGCCCGGCTTCCAGGCGGCCGACGTGGCTCCGCACGCAATCGCCGAGCTCTGCCGCCGGCTTGACGGCCTCCCGCTGGCAATCGAGCTGATCGCCAGCTGGGTCGGCACGCTCTCGATCCGCGAGATCCTTCAGCAGCGTGCGGTCCTGCTCGACTCCGGCCCCGCCTCCGGCCAGCCCGGCGGCCGGCGCCTGGCCGACGTGCTCCGGGTCAGCTACAACCTGCTCGACGCCCAGGCGCAGCGCCTGCTGCCGATGCTGAGCGTCTTTGCCGGCCAGTTCGGGCTCGAGGACGCCCGCGCAGTGCTGGAAGTGGACGGGGCGACCGCGGCCATCGCGATCCGCGCGCTAGTCGACTCGTCGTGGCTCGTGGTCACCCGCGGCGCGGAGCAGAACCGGTTCAGCATGCTGGAGACGATCAGGAGTTTCGCCACGGCGCAGCTGGACCAGGACGGCGAGGGCGACGCGGTGCGCCGCCGCCACGCCGTGCATTTCGCCGCGCTCGCGGTCGCGAGCGAGACCGGCCTCACCAGCCCGGATGCCGCCACGTGGACCGCGCATCTGGAACAGGTCGACCCCGACCTGCAGCTCGCGCTGCACTGGGCCGATGAGAACCACCAGCTCGACCTCGGTCTGGACGCCGCCGCGGGCCTGTGGCGCTGGTGGCTGATCAGCGGGCGGCTCGCCGTTGGCCGCAGCTGGCTGTCCCGGCTGCTCACGGCGGCGGGCCGGCGTGACGATGAGCTGACCGGGCGGGCGCTGTGCTCATCCGCCGTGCTTGCCGCCGAGAACGGCGACTACCGCGAGGCTGTCCGGCACGCCGAGCAGGCGCAGGACATCTTCAGGTCGCTCGGCAACCAGGAGCGGACGGCGTTCGCGGCCACCGTGCTCGCGTCGGCTCATCGTTATCTCGGTAACAGCGCGGCCGCCCGCCGCAGCTTCCAGGCCGCAATGGATCTGCGCACGGCGCTCGGCGACCGGCGCGGCGTGTCGGTGGCCATCAACAACATGGCGCTCCTCGAGCTCGACAACGATGACCTGGTCCGCGCGCAGGAGCTGTTCGAGCGCGCCCTCGAGATCAAGCGCGAGCTCGGCGAGCCCCGCTCCATCGCGATCGGGCTGGCCAACCTCGCCGACGTGCTGCTGCGGCGCGACGACCTGGAGGCCGCGGACCGCGTCCTAGCCGACGCCGCGGGCATGGCCGCCGGAATCCCGCAGCTCGTCGGCACCATCCGGTGCAATCAGGGCAGCCTCGCGGCCCGCCGCGAGCAGTGGGCGCAGGCATCCGAGCACTTCCTGGCTGCGATCGAGGTCTCGCAGGCCAGCGGTCATCCGCACGACGCCGTGGAGGCGATGATCGGCCTGGCGAAGGTGGAGCACCAGACCGGCCGCCGCGACGAGGCTCGGCTTCAGCTCCAGGCCGCGCGGGCGCTGTCGGCTGATATCCGCAGCCCGCAGCGGGTCGCCGAAGTCGACGCTGCCCTCGCGGAGCTGACCGCGCAAACTTCGGTCCCGCAAACTTCGGTTTCGGAAAATCCGCTCTCGGAAAATCCGGCCGCGCAGCGAGCGCCGGCGGTGCCGAGCGAACTCACCCCGCGCCAGGCGGAGGTGCTGAGCCTGCTGGCCGCCGGGATGAGCAACAAGCAGATCGCCGCCGAGCTGTTCCTGAGCCCGGCGACCGTCGAGCGCCACCTGGCAACCATGTACCGCAACCTCGGGCTGGGCGGCCGGGTGGAGGCGGCGCGGTTCGCCATCGAGCGCGGGCTCGCACCGGATGCCCTGTCAAGCCGTCAGAAGTTATAGCGTTCTGAGCTTCGCCGGCCCGGAGCTATCCGCGTTCCCGAAATTAAGGGCTGCGAATACATGGTTTCCGTGATTCGCCTGCCGATCCCGCCCGGATAGAACGGCTGCATGCATTTCCAGCTGCTCGGCACCACGCAGCCGGTGCTGTCCATTGCCCTGGATCCCGGCGAGAGCATTCTCGCGGCGCCAGGCGAGTTCGCCTGGATGACCGACTCCATCGAGATGTCGGCGCCTGCCGGGGCGGAAGCCTCGCTACCGCTCAGCGCCTACACCGCGATCCAGGTCGCGGGCACCATCGCGTTCGCGGCGAAACTGCCGGGGAGCATCGTCGGTCTGGACGTCGTGCGGGGCGCGGAATACCTCGTGCACCAGCACGGATTCCTCGCCGGAACGCCCGGCATCACGGTCGCGGCCGGCTTGCTCGCCGCGGCCGGTCAGGAGGAGCTCCTCCTCCGCCGGATCGCCGGACAGGGCACTGCCTGGATCGGGCTGTCGGGGGACGTGGTCAGGCGGGAGCTCCCGGCGGGCACGTCGCTGCGCACGCATCCCTGGCATGTCGGCATGTTCGAGGCCTCGGTCGCGGTCCAGATGGCCGAGCTGGACGGCGCAGCCGTCAACTCATCTGGCCCGGGCGCCGCGCATCTCGCGGTGCTGTCCGGGCCCGGCGCGGTGTGGCTGCAAGCGGTGCCGCCCCGCTCAACCCTGCAGTCCCTGGGCCCGGCGACCGAGGGGGACGCCGGGCCCGCGCCGACAGCCGCACACTCCACCACCTAGAAACGCAATTGAGGTCACACCCATGAATCGCTTCGCATCTTCACGTTCACGCCGGATCACCGGGCTCGCGGCCTGCGTCGCCGCCGCCGCGCTGGGGCTGGCAGCCTGCAACTCACACAGCGGCGGGTCGGGCAGCACCGGCTCCGGCGGCTCCGGCAGCGGCGGGTCGAGCGCGGGCGCCTCGACGACGCCAGTCGCGAACAACAGCTCAAACCCGGGCACCGGGACCGGCGGCTCGACGTCGGTCGTCTCGGCCAGCTCGGAGCCGTTCCCGATCGCGGTCGGCAACACCTGGGTCTACAAGGTGACCACGCTCGGCGGCCTGAAGAGCACGGATACGAACAAGGTCGTCGCCGTCACGCCAGTGGCCGGCGGCACCGAGGCGACGCTGTCGGACACCGAGTCGCTGAACGGCAAGACCACCGAGCTCCAGTACATCTTCCACTCCGACGGCTCGATCACCTACCCATCCACCCAGCTGGGGAGCACGGCAACGATCGTCAAGGGCAGCATCGTCTGGCCTCCGGCCTCGGTGATCGCCTCCGGCCAGGAGACCCATTCGACGGTGGAAATCGCAGCCGACGCGGGCACGACGAAGATCAATGAGACCGCGCACATCACGGTCAAGGGTGACGGCACCGCCACTGTCACCGTCCCGGCCGGGACCTACTCCACCACGGTCGTGCAGATGACCGAGACGTACACCATCTCTGGCTACACCGGGACGATCGTCGTCAAGACGTGGGTGGCCGCCGGCGTCGGTCCCGTCCAGTCCGAGGCGATCCTCGAAGAGCTTGGCCACTCCGAGACCGTCTCGCACCAGGAGCTCGTGTCGTTCACCAAGGGGTAGGCAGCAGGGGCCAGGTGGGGTCGCGGCGAGGACGCCGCGGCCCCACCTGCTTTTCCGCTACCTTTCTACGAAAGGTCACTAAATGGCGGCATGTCCGGGCCGGAGGAGCGTCCGATGAGAAAGCTAGCCGTTGCCACCGTCGTCATGCTCGCCGTCCTCGCCTGGCTGTCCGGGCCGGTGGGTGGCGGGAAGGCCGGACGGGCACTGGCCGATACATCCGCGGCGAGCATCTCGATCAACGGAACGGGCGGGGACAAGCCGTTCCAGGGCATCGGAGCGATCCTCGGCGGCGGCGGGAACGCGCGCTATCTCATGGACTATCCGGAGCCGGAGCGCAGCCAGATCCTCGACTACCTTTTCCGGCCCGGGTACGGCGCCTCGCTGCAGATCCTGAAGCTCGAGATCGGCGGCGGGACGAACTCCAGCGATGGGGCCGAGGCGAGCGTCGAGCCGGCCCCCGGCTCGGTCAACTGCCAGGCGGGATACGAGTTCGCCATCGCCCAGCAGGCGGTGCAGCGCAATCCCGACATCGCGCTCTACGGCCTGCAGTGGACCGCGCCGAGCTGGGTCAGCTCTGACGACACCTCGCTGTTCACCGGCACGTACAGCGCGCAGGGCGACACCTCGACGGGCGACATCAAGTACCTGCTCGACTGGCTCAACTGCGCTCGGAACACGTGGGGCCTGCACGTCAGCTATCTGGGCGGCTGGAACGAGAACTCAACCGGAAGCACGTACCAGTGGTATCAGAGCCTGAGGGCGGCTCTGGACGGCAACGGCTACGGCCAGTTCGAGTCCGACGGCACGACCCCTAACCCCTGGTATGTCCAGCTGATTGCCGGGGACCTGTTCGATTCGTGGGAGTACTACACGCCGGCGGATTCGAAGGACTACCCGTACCCGGCCATCTCCGTGCTCGGCGCCCACGATATCTGCGGGCACCCCACCGAGCAGCTGACGGGGAGCGGATCAAAGGCAACGCTGCCAGGCTGCACCCCGCCGCAATACGACAGCCAGAACTACTTCCCGACTCAGCCCCTCTGGGCCAGTGAGCTGGGCAAGATGGACGCCGGCGCGGAGAGCGGCTGCGCCGACCCGTGCGCGCCGGCCATGGCCAGGGCCCTGACCCGCGGTTATCTCGAAGCCAGGCTGACCGGCTATCTCGAATGGCCTGCCCTTGACGCGATGCCGGAGACCGGCAGCAGCACGGAAAACGAGACGCCGCTGCCGTACGAGAACCGGGGATTGATCACCGCCGACGAGCCCTGGTCGGGATACTATTCGGTCCGCGCGATGACCTGGGTAATCGCCCACTTCACCGACTTCGTCTCGCCACCGAACTCCGCCGGCCAGTGGCTGTACGAGGATGACGGCACCGGCTACCTTGCGGGCCACACGGTCGACGGGGCCTACGTCACGTTCATTCACAAGAACACCAGCAATGTGGGTGACGGCTGGACGACGGTGATCGATACGACGACCGCATCGGCCAGCCAGACGGTGAGCTTCAGCGTCACCGGTACATCTGGCTCGAACCCCACCGGGCTGTGCGCCCTGCCCGTGCACGTGTGGTCGAGCGACTTCAACACGTCGTCCGGTGACGACACCGCCAGTAACTGGCTCCAGCCCGGCAATGACATCGACCCGTGGCAGTCGAACTGCGCGATCAGCAGTTACACCCTCCAGCCCGGTTACGTGTACACCTTCACCACCAGCACGCCCGCGACCACGCCGGGGACCAGGACGGCGCCGGCCGGCACCCCCGGATCGTCAAACTTCCGGCTGTCTTACTCAGATAGCCTCGCCACGGCCGGGCAGGCCGGGCTGTGCTACAACACCGCGGGCAGCGCCGTCAGCTGCGGCCAGTGCGGCACCATCACCTGCCTGGACGAGTGCCAGACCACGGCCGGGCAGGCCATCGCCTGCGATGACGAGCCGCAGTACCTGGACAGCCAGGACGGTTCCTTCGAGCTGGTCCCCTGCCAGCTTCCCAGCGCAACGAGCGGCACGTGCACCGAGCAGACAACGGTCGGCAGCGCCAATGCGCCGATGACGAACGGCGACTCAGCCACGGGCGAGCCGGTCTTCTGGCATCCAGCATCGGCCGGCGTTCGATATCCGTACGCCGTCATCGGCGACGGCAGCTGGACAAACTACACCGTCAGCGTGAACGCGAAGCTCACGCAGCCTGGCACCTCGACCGGGCTGATCACCTACTTCACCAATAGATTCGTCGGAGCCGATGATTCGGGGCACACGAATATCGGCCACTTCGACGGCTACGTATTCGATGTCGCTGCTAACGGCTCCTGGCAGCTGGTCCGGAACACCACGGCCGACGGCAGCCGGGACACGCTGAACTCGACCGCGCTGTCCGGCACGCTTGCACCCGTGACCAGCGCCTGGAACCTCCTCTCGCTGTCCATGTGGAACAACAGCGACGGCAGCGTGACCATCACGGCATCGGTCAACAGCCAGAAGGTGGTGTCCTGCATCGACACAACGGCGGACTCGCTGACCCCGCTTACCGGAGGCCTTGCCGGCATCGAGACGGGATTCACCAACTACTATCCCGAGACCCTGGCCACCAACGACCCGAGTACCGTCAACTTCCCGCAGACGCTCTACAGCGGCCTCTCGGTCACGCAGCAGACCGGGCCGCCTGCCGGATCGCCCGGCCAGTGCCGGGGAATATGAGCCAGTGCTGGATCGACGCACCTCGCTCCGCTACTCTCCGGGAAATGGGTGTCTTCCGTTTTGCGGCCGTACCTGCTGCTGTCGTTCTCTCGATCGCAGCTGTCGCGCCCGCGTCAGCCAGCCCGACAATTGCGGTCAACTCGAAGCCACTGCCGTGCCGCGCTTCCATGAGCAAGGCCCATCCGGCCGACTACACAACCACCGATGTGCTCGTCACGACAGCTAGTCGCGCCGGGGTGACCACGATCGCCCACTATAGGACGGTCAACCGCAGGTACCATCGCACGGCGAATGCCAAGGGAAAGGCCAAGGTGCCCTACTACATCAGCGGAGCTACGCCCGGTTACAGGGTCGTCGTCGACGTCTACGTGAGTAGAGCCGGGCGCAAGGGTGCCTGCAAGACGTCGTTCACGCCGCACCGATAGGCAGCCCAGTCCAGGCGCCATCACGCCTGCAGATGACGATCCGGCCGAGCCTGCGTCCCGAGTCGCTCGCACAGGGTTCCCGTAGTGGCGCATGGTGCGCGCCGGTGAGCTGACGGTGAGGATGCGCAGAGAACAACGGGCTACGGCCGGGGTGGAAGGCTTGTTTGCGTACTCGCCTGATCAGCGAGATCTGGCCAGCCCCACTGCCTGGCGGGACTCCCGTCCTCGTTCCGCCCAAACCGGAACCGTTCCTGGTGGTCTGCTTGGTCGAGGAAGACCTCGAACATGCCAGCTGGGGGCAACCGATCCGTCAACAGTCCGGCCTGCCTTTGTTCGCCGACATGCTCCAGTGCGTCCAGCAAGGCGATCGCAGCCAGCGGGCTGTCGAGAGTTGCCTGGGCGGCAGCGCGGGCGGCGAGCGCGGAGACCTGCTCTCCTGCGTTCGCCTCGCTCAAGCTATGCAGCAGGGCGGCTACGGCCAGGGGGTTGTGGAGGGGCGCGTGGGCAGCGGGGTCTCGAGCCAGTAGGGCGTCGACCTGGTCCTCCGCACCCGTGTCACGCAGCCGGTCAGCGCAGCCTGCGGCCAGCCGCCTATCGTCGCCCACCAGCGAGCACCAGCCAACGCACGGGCGACTGCGTCCCGAAACTGACCGCGTCGCGCACCGGCCGCGTGTTGCGGCCAGCGGCTTCTGTGCCAGCCGGGGCTGTCTGTCACGGATGAGACGCGGTCGCACTCTCCGCCGCAGCCGGCAGCGCTCCCGCGCGGACCCGCCCGGCCGGCCACCAGACCCGCGGCCCGAGAGTGAGGAACGCCGCGGGCACGAGCACGGTGCGCACCAGCAGCGTGTCGAGCAGGACGCCAAGCGCGACGGCGATGCCGACTTCGGCGACCGAGGCGCTGGGCAGCCGGGTGAGAGCGGCGAAGGTGCCGGCGAGGACAACTCCGGCGGCGGTAATAACGCCGCCGGTAACGCTGAGCCCCCGCAGCGTGCCCTGCAGCACGCCGGTGTGCCGGGATTCCTCGCGGATGCGGGCGCTCAGGAAGATGTTGTAGTCCACGCCGAGCGCGACCAGGAAGATGAAGATGTACAGCGGGATCGAGGATCCGATTCCCGGCCAGCCCAGGGCGTCGCGGAAGAGCAGGTTCGCCAGTCCGAAGGACGCGGCGAAGCTCAGCGCCGTGGTCGCGACGAGGACGACCGCGGCGATGATGGCCTGCAGCAGCAGCGCGATGATGACGGCGATCACCAGGAGCACCAGCGGTATCAGCAGCAGCGCGTCGTGCCGGGCCGCCTGGGTGGTGTCGTACTGGATGGCCGGGCCGCCGCCGACGAGCGCCCCCGGAGCATCCCGGGCGAGCCGGTCGCGCAGCCCGGCGATGATCGTGCCCGCGCGGGATCCGTAGGGGTCGGCGGACAGGGTCACCGAGTAGCGGGCGTAGCTGCCCGCCGGCGTGCTCGGCGTGACCGAGGCGACGCCGGCAGTGGCCCGCGCCGCGGTCGCGGCCGCCACCGCCCGCCGCGGCGGGACGAGCAGGTCCAGCGGGTCGAACGCCCCGGCCGGGTAGTGCCTTGCCAGCATCTGCTGGCCGGTAACGCTGCCCGGATGACCCTTCACGCTGCTGGTTGGCGAGTTGTCGGTGTGCAGGGCGGCCAGGCTGACAGACGCGATCCCGAGCAGCACGACGGCCGCGAGCGCGACGAGTGCCGGGCGGCGGGCAACTCGCGTTCCTATCCCCGACCAGATCCGGGACTCGTCGCTGGCCGGAGTGCCGGGACGCGGAGCGCGGGGCCAGAACGCAACGCGCCCGAAGACCAGCAGCAGCGCGGGCAGGAAGGTGGTCTGCGCGAGCAACGCCGAGACAATGGCGACCGCGCCGACCGGGCCGAGGCCGTGCAGGGACGCGGACTGCGCCGCGAGCAGGCAGAGCATGGCGCAGGTGACCGTGCCTGCCGAGGCGATCAGGGTCGGCACCGTGCGGCGCAGGGCGACCGCCATCGCGTCCTCGGGCGCGGCGTGCTGGCGAAGTTCCTGCCGGTAACGATGCACGAGCAGCAGCGCGTAGTCGCTGGCCGCGCCGAGGACGAGGACGATGAGGATCGACGCCGACAGCGAGCTGACCGTGAGCCCGGCGTTGGCCAGGCCGTGCGCACCGGCCTTGGCGACGACGATGGCCCCGATCGCGCCGAACAACGGGAACAACCACAAGACCGGGCGGCGGTAGACCAGCAGCAGGATCACGATGATGATTGCCAGCGCGGTCAGCTGCAGGTCGGCCTGCAGCTTTTTGGTGACTCCGCTGTCGGCGACGATGGCGGCCGTGCCGGTGACCGCGACCTGCAGGCCGTCGTGGGAACGGCTCGCGGCGGCGCCCGCAGCCTGCCGGATCGCCTGAACGGCGGCGCTGTCGTTGGCCGTCTCGCTGTTGGCCGGCGTGGTGACGGTCGCGGCGAAATAGGCGGCTTCGCCGTCGGCCGAAGGGACGGGCTCGCCGGGTGCGCTCAGCCCGTCGACGGTCTTGACCAGCCCTGCCACCCGCGCCCGCGCGGACGCGATCGCGCCACGGTCAGCGGCGGTCAGGGCGCCGTTGCGGGCGAACACCACGATCACCGAGTCCGCGTCTGGCTTGCCCGGCCCGCGCTGGGCCGCCTGCTCGAGCTCGAAGACCTTCGTCGAGCCGGCCGAGGACGCGAGGTAAGCCGCGGCGCTGTTATTGGTCACGTTGGACAGGCTCCCGGCCAGTGGGTCCAGCGCGACGATCGCCAGCAGCCAGATCACCACGACCGGCCAGCGCAGCCAGCGCAGAGCGCGCGCGAGCGGGTCACTCGAAGCCAGGCGTCTTTGCTGACGCCTGGTGACGGCAGGCGGCGTGGACATGATGACGGCTCCTTCGGGATCAGTTGCCCCGACCGTAGAGCGCGATGGCAGCCGCCCGAATCTGTCACGACGACGGTAAGAGACCAGTACTGACTGGGGCCGTTTAAGCACGTCCGGCCCCAGCGGCGCCGTCTATCGCAAGACGGTGAGGACGTCGCTAGCGGCTCGCGGCGACGAAGTCCGCGACGACGGTCTCCAGCACGGACTCATCGCCCGCATACCACCCCGATGGCCGGGGCCAGTGCGTGAACACGTCGGTGAAGCCGAGCTCGGCGGCGCGGCCGACCGCGTCGGCGAAGCACGCGGCGCTCGACAGCGCGAACGTGCCCGACGCATCGAGGGACAGGTACCGGCGCACCCCGGCGGAGGTCCCGCCGGCGGCGGCAAGCGCGGCATCGAACCAGGGCCCGTCCACCAGGTCGCGGCAACCCAGATGGTCATTGGTCCAGGCGTGATCGAGAAGCTTCTATACCTGTTTTACGAGAAGCACTGGGACCAGGCACATCCAAGGTGAGCGCCGCCCGATCATCTCCCTGTCGATGTGAGCGAGTTCCGGCATCGCATTCTTATGCAGAGGCCAGCATCTCCATTCGTGATCGGCAATGCCGTGAGAGGTACGTGGCTGGGCGCTGGTACCCCACCCTCCGGTGCGCCAGATCGCCGATTCGGCACGTCGGACAGCATGTATGGGCCCTATGGAGAAGAGGGGGCAGATCTTAGTTACTGAGCATTGTCCTGCGCGCCGTGGTACCTAAAGATGGTCGGCCGCCACCTTGGGAGTGGCCTGACCGGCTTCGCCGGCGGACAGGCTCCCGGGGTGCACCGGTCGGGCGCTTGGTGCTGCGGCCAGGAGGGTCGCTTCGATGCTGGGCCAGGGCACGCCGGGTGGCAGCAGGATGGTGACGATGTCGGCTGCGCGGTCCCAGGGCTGGAGTTGCTCGCGGACCTGATCGCTGGTTCCGTAGGCGGCGAGCTGGTCGAGGATGAGCTGGGCGCTGGGTGGGATGGTCCCTCCTCGTGGGCTGGGACGCGGGTTCGCGGCGATGATCGCTTGGACCTCGGCGGCATAGCCCTGGCCGGACACCGACCGGGCGTAGACCTCGCCCATGGCGCCCAGGTACCAGGCGGTGCAGGCTGCGGCGATGTCGCGGGCCGCGCCGGCGTTCTCGTCAACGGCGGTGATAGGCCCAGCCGCCACCGTGAGGGGTCGCGCGTGCGGGGTCGCGGCGTCGCGCAGCTGCCTGAGCTGAGCCGTCCAGCCGGGGAGGCGGTCCCGGGCCACCAGCGCGGGAATCCAGCCGTCGCCGAGCTCGGCGGCGACCCGGGTGGTGTGCTGGCCCAGCGCGGCCACCCAGATGGGCAGGTCGGGGGCGGGCGGCTGGCCCAGGCGCAGCGGGCGCGCGGCCGGGACGTGGCCGGGCTGGGCGGGCTGCCCGGCCAGCAGCGCACGGACCTTGGTCACGGTGTCGCGCAGCTTGGCGGCGGGGTGCTCGAATGCGGTGTCGTGGAACCCCTCCGCTAGCGCTTTGGTGCTGGCGCCCAGTCCCAGCAGGTAACGCCCTCCGCAGACCTGGTTCAAAGTCGCGGCGGTCATCGCTAGCGTGGCCGGCGTGCGTCCCCATACCGACAGGACGCCAGAGGCGAGGTGAATCCTGGCAGTGCGCAGCGCGATCTCGGTCAGCACCGGGGTCGAATCCAGTCCCCAGCCCTCGGGCACCGCGAAGGTCTCATACCCCAGCTCGTCGGCGAGCACCGCGGTCCGGACGATGACATCCCGCCGGGTCTCCATCGGCGTCAGCGCGACGCCGCGGCGGGAGGTCACGACGCCCCTGCGGCGGCCGGCGCCAGCACCGGGCGCGGCACGGTCAGCCACACGGCCCCGGCCGCGGCGAGCACCTGGCCGCCGGGCCCGAGCAGCGCCGACCCGGCGGTGAGCTTGCGGCCGTCACGGCCGCCCAGCCAGGCGATCACCCGGCACTGGTCGCCGGCCGCAGGCAGCACCGCCAGGCTGGCCGTCATCCGGCCGAGCAGGATCGCGGTGTCCTGGCCCAGGTCGGCGGCCTCAGCTGCGGCGATCCCACTGGGACAATCCAGCGCCGCCCAGACCACTTCCGGCCGGACCCTTCCGCTGGCGTCGGTGACCGAGGCATCCGGTGTCCACGGCGCCGCCCACACCGGC
>Ga0209380_10000220_pt1 | contig 39102 bp, 19 predicted proteins | sample HubBroMetageWFT6_FD_188347 | JGI IMG/M metagenome (GOLD analysis project Ga0209380, IMG submission 188347) | Warmed and freeze-thawed soil microbial communities from the Hubbard Brook experimental Forest, New Hampshire - Hubbard Brook CCASE Soil... | ecosystem: Environmental > Terrestrial >...
AACGGTCGCCGTCACCTGGGTGTCAGAGTTGACTTTGAACGACGCCGTCTTGCCGCCGATGGTTACTTGTGTCGCCTGCTTCAGGCTTACTCCCGTGATGACGACCGAAGCTCCCACAATGCCACCCGCTGGGCTGAAGCTTTTGATCTGCGGCACTACCAGGAAGGCCCGGTTACTGGTCATCGTGCTGGTAAATGTGGTTACGGTGACGGTGCCGCTGGGCGCTCCCGCGGGCACCGTGGCAGTGATATAAGTATCGGAAACGTTCTTGAACGTCGCCGCAACCCCGTTGAACGACACACCGGTTGTCCCAGTAAAGCCTTGTCCCAGCAGGTCGACGGTTGCGCCCACCTTCCCTGCCCAGTTCACGAGCTTCGTAAATCCTTTCAGGCCCACATCCAGGCTGTAGAAGTAGCTGCCGCCCAAAGAGTTCCCGCTGGTGTTTCCGTAGAACTTTCCGTTCGTATGTTGCACAAGAGGTGTTCTGGGATAGAAACCGTTGGCGCACCCGCTGGTCGAGCAGAGGCTATGGAGAATGGTGAACTTTCCCGCAGGCGTGATCTTGTACAGCAACCCGCCGTTGAAATATCCGCCAATCACAGTGGCTCCATAAAAATTGCCATCACTGCCCAACACCAAACCGGTTTGGGGATTGGCTCCGTCGAGATTCGTAGAACTGGGAGCAAAGCTGTGGAGGAGCGTGAGGACGCCTGCAGGAGTGATCTTGAAAATGGTGCCGTAATTATTGGCGCCACCCTGGTAGGTCGTTCCGTAGAAATTGCCGTCGGTCCCTTGGACCAGGACTCCCTGCGGGCTCGCCCCGTCTTTGGGATAGCCCGCGAAGTTGTGCAGAACGGTGATGGCGCCGCCAGGAGTGATTTTGTACACCACGCCGATCTTGCTGGTGCCGCCGTACACTGCGGTTCCGTAGAAGTTGCCATCGGTTCCCTGAATCGGAAGATTGGGGTCAGCCCCATTGGTGTAGTTGAAGTCCACGAGGACTTTCTCCGAATTGGGAGTTGATGCCACCCGGTAGAACGCCCCGTAATCGCCAGCGTAGACCGTATTGCTCGATCCATAGAAGTTGCCATCCAGTCCCTGGAGGGGCGGGTACCACGGAGCTCCCGCGTCGGCGCCGTTGTCGAAGCTCCACAAGGTTGTTAGAGTCCCAGTAGGCGTGAGCCTGAATACCGTTCCTGCCCCGACCTTTCCTCCGCTGGTGGTTGTGCCGTAAAGGTCTCCATCCAGGCCCAGCGTTAGCCCGCCCCACGGACCAGCGCCGTCGGCACACTTGGTCAGCGCGCAGAACGCGTAGATCCGCGTGAAGTGTCCGGCAGTCGTCATTTTGAACGCGGACCCGGCCGCGTTGCTTTCATCATCGCCGATGGTGCCGTAGATGTTACCGTCCTGGCCCTGCGTCATAAATCCGGCAAGTCCGATGCCGGTGTCGTTGCGGGTGTCTTCCGGGTACGCGTACAGCTTGGTGTAGGTTTGGGCGCTGGCCAAGGTTGCCATCAGGCACGCAACCACCGTCACCGCCAGCTTTCGATTCAAGGCTAAACTCAAGATCGGTTTCATCTTTAATCTCCTTCAAACATTGATTTCCTGAAACGAGATCGTCAGACGGTAGTCGGACGCTCTTTTCGGGCACTTTCCGTTAGCTCTTTCCTTTTCTTAGGCCGCAAGTCTCTTGCAATTGCCAAGGCTGAGGAATGAAGAGGCGAGTCGCGCGGTTTCATCGAGAAAAACGCGGAGATCTTCCGGTTTCACTCTCTTGCCTGCGCGGTATACGATCAGCGTCTCCTCCGACCCTTCCAGTCGCCATTCCTGCTTGGGGTCCAGGCCTTCCAAAAAGGAAAGAAGGCTGCCAGTGAACAGCTCACGAGTTTTTTCTTGCGTGGGACTGCGAACCTGATAGCGCCTTGAAAAATCGGCGTGGGAGTCGAAATTGATATTCGCGTGAAAGAGCGCGTCGCCAAATTTTTGCAGGAGTCCCTTCGGTCCCATCTGGAACTCTGGCAATTGCATTCCGGTTTTGGAAAAGCTCGCGACCGTCTGGGCGCAAGTGCGGGAATTCCGTCCGTCGCTTACCACGTAGGAGTAGTCGAACAAGCTGACGTGAAGGCCGATGGAACTGCCGGTCATGACATTTCGAAACGTCTTGGCACTGCCCTTTGTAAACGGCGTTGTATTCAGATGCGGAGCCTTCCGGGGATCGCTCCACGTCCCCCCTTCAAGGGCAAGACCCATCTCCAGTGCTGATGCGGAAAAAGCCCGGCTCCGTTTGCGGGCGCGAGCGGCGCTGATTGCAATCCAAATTGAAGACACGAGAATCCCGCCGGCGGTCCACGGTAACCAGTCAGAAATGAGCAACACTGCCAACATAGAATTCTCCTCAGATTGCCTCCAACCCCTTCTTGCCGTCCGCAAAGACATACTCGCGGCCAGCCGCTGTCTTGCAGCTGGCGCAGTCCATTTGCCGCTGGATCAGGCCGCCATCTTGGGGGCTTGTTGGTAAGTCTGGACATCACTGGCTTTCGCTGCCAGGTATTTCTTGGTGCCGACTCCCGCGAAATACAGGCTGATCAAAAGGGAGAGATAGGTTCCCAGTCCGAGCGAGACCGCCTTCATCATTTCGTCGCTAGCCTGCTTCTGGAGGTCTCCATAGGGTCCGGCGGCTCCCCCTCCCATGGCGCTCGATAGGCTACTGCGCACCATGATTCCGACGATGATCATGAAAACCAGGGGCGCAACTCCGCCGAGATATGCGCGTTTGTCTTTCCAGAACTGACAGACAAATGGACCCGCGAGACCTACGAATGCAAAGAAGCCGTAGATGCCGGCGCTGGGATGACCATTGCGCTCCATCACCTCGAGCAGATTGCTGGCGTTCAACAAACCGAGGACCTGCCAGAACGTGAATTCCAGTTTCCCGCCGAAAGGCGCCTGCATAGAGGCTGCGGTAAGAAAGGTCCACGAAATGAGCAGCAGGACCCCCGCCACCAGATCCGTCATCCCGACTTTGGCTACGATCTGACCAAAGAGTTTTCCACCGTGCTCGCGCGCCGCTTTCAGGGCAGCTTCCGTCTGTTCTTTGGCGAGTTGCGATTCCGGCACCGCTATGATGCCGCTGATCTTTCCCGTGGAGTCAAAGTCAACATCCACGGGCAGGCCGGGGCGCGGCGGGACTTCGGACTTCCATACGCCTTCGAGTGAAAAGGGATATTGCCGGCCCTCTACCATCAACAGACCGGGGCCCGCGTTTGCGTCGCGCAAAATCTTGCCTCTTTTTGCCATGAAATCTCCTTTTTCGCAGTTGTTCCGCCTGCGCCTGAGTGGTAACATTCGGCTCCCGGAAGGAAAGCTAGCTGCTAGCCGATCTCTGGTGCCTAAGTTCTCTCCACTCCGCATTGCGCAAACGCGCAGGAAAAACCGTCATGGCGCAGGAAAATCCTGATGTAGCAAGCGCGATCGAGGCGGTGCAGACGCCCCCGCAAGGATCCAGTCGACCCGATCAGCGACAGGCCCTCGACGATTTGTTCAGCCTGACCTATGAAGAATTGCGCCGCCTGGCGGCCTGCGTTCGCCGCGGAGATCCCAGTGCGACGCTGAGTCCGACGGTTCTGGTCAATGAAGCATGGCTCAAGCTGGCGAATTCCCCGGAACTGGGTTCGTCGTCTCCGCTCCACTTCAAGCGCATTGCCGCCCGCGCAATGCGGCAGCTCCTAATCGAGGCCGCCCGCCGCCGCGGCGCGAGCAAGCGGGGCGGTGAGGAAGATGTCACGATCGTTACTTTCGACGAATCCATGCTTCCGGTCGAGACTTGCGGACAGGAATTGCTGGCGCTCGATGCCGCGCTCGGAAAATTGGCGCAGATGGAACCACGCCAAGCCATGATGGTTGAGTGCCGTTTCTTCGGGGGACTCGATATTACTGAGACGGCGACCTTGTTGGGCGTCTCGGAGGCGACCATTCTGCGTGACTGGCGGGCTGCTAAGGCATGGCTGGCGCAAGCACTCCGTCCCGCAAGACAAAAGTGAGTTCTTACCGAACGGGTAAAGATTTTTCTTCCCCAGGAGCGGAGCGACCGGAAAAAATGGATCCCACTCGCTGGCAGCGAATCCAGACGCTGTTTCACGAAGCTGCCAGCCTTGCCGGCGCGGACCAGCCAGCATTTCTCCGAGCTGCATGCAGCGGGGACGACGCTCTCCGATCAGAAGTTTTAGCCATGCTCGAAGCCGACGCAACGAGCGGCTCGATCCTCGACCGTGATCTTGGCCACCTTGCCCATCAAGTCCTTTCCCAAACAACTTCGACCTCAATTGAATTCAAAGGATTCGGTCCCTACACCATTAAACAGGTGCTGGGCGAAGGCGGCATGGGCGTGGTCTATCTCGCCGAGAGAAAAGACCTCGGCAACCTGGTTGCCATCAAAGTTCTTCGAGATGCCTGGCTGTCTCCCGCCCGCCGCGAGCGTTTCGCCAGCGAACAGCGAATGCTCGCTCAACTCAATCATCCTTCGATTGCTCGTCTCTACGACGCCGATACCCTGTCCGACGGCACTCCCTGGTTCGTCATGGAGTACGTGGAAGGGCTGCCCCTCACCGACTATTGCCAGAAATACGAATGCTCGATCCAACGCCGATTACAACTGTTCCGCCAGGTGTGCGAGGCGGTGCAATATGCCCACGCTCACGCGGTGATTCACCGCGATCTGAAACCTTCCAATATTTTCGTGAAGCCGGACGGCGGAGTACGATTGCTCGATTTCGGCATCGCCAAACAAATCGAAAGTCTCGATACGCCTTCGGACACAACGCGCACGCTCATGCGTCTGATGACGCCTGCGTATGCCGCCCCTGAGCAGGTTCGCGGCGGCGGCGTGGGAGTCCACACCGACGTCTATTCACTCGGCGTCGTTCTCTACCAGTTGCTCTCAGACCGCCTGCCCTTCGATTTATCGAATCTCACCCCAGGCGAAGCTGCGGACATCGTCGCCGGGCACGAACCCGGAAAGCCGTCGGCCACTGCTGTGGGAACCCAGCATACGGGCGTCGGCTACAGCGCATGGGATGAACTCGATGTTCTGTGCCTTACCGCGATGCACAAGGATCCGCAGCGGCGATACCGTTCGGTGGAAGCCCTGATCCGCGATATTGATCACTATTTGAATGGCGAGCCGCTGGAGGCGCGGCCCGACACACTGCGCTACCGGACCGCGAAGTTCGTCCGCCGCAACCGGCGTGCCGTCGCGGCTGCAACTCTGGTCTTCGCTTTGCTTATCGGACTCGTCACTTTCTTTACCCTGCGGCTGGCGAAGGCGCGCGATGCCGCCATGGCCGAGGCCGCCCGCACCCAGCGCATTCAGCAGTTCATGACCAATTTGTTCGAAGGCGGTGACGAAGCGGCTGGGCCGTCGGATTCCCTGCGGGTCGTGACGATTCTTGACCGCGGCGTTCAACAGGCTCAGTCACTCAACAGCGACCCTAAAGTTCAAGCCGAGCTCTACCAGAACCTGGGTGGCATCTACCAGAAGCTCGGAAAATTTGATCGCGCGGATTCCCTGCTGCATTTGGCCGTCGAGCAGCGCCGATCGATCTTCGGAGCAGACAGTCCGGAAGTCGCAGAGAGCCTGGTGGCGCTGGGTCTTCTGCGCTCCGCGCAAGCGCGTTTGGATGAAGCCGAACAACTTGCGCGCCAAGGCTTGGAAATGTCGAAGCGGCACTGGCCGCCAACTCATCCCGCAGTGGCAAAAGCAACATTCGCGCTGGGTAAGGTGCTGGAAGATCGCGGCCAGTACGCTCAGTCCATTCAGGTGCTGGACGAGGCCGTACGCCTGCAGTCCGGCTTCAGTATTCTATCCGCCGACCTGGCCGCGAGCCTGAGTGAACTGGCGAACTCGCATTTCTATACCGGACAATACGCCATTTCCGATTCCCTGAATCGGCGGGTGCTACAGATGAACCGCCAACTATTCGGCGAACGCCATCCTGCGGTGGCCGATACTTTGATTAATTTGGGTGAGATTCAGGTCCAAGGCGGACACTACAGTCAAGCCGAGCAGTTTGACCGGGAGGCGCTTGACATTACTGAATCGTGGTACGGGAAAGACCATCCCGAGACTGCCTCGGCGATGACCATCCTCGGACGCGTGCTGGTCTACGAAAAGCGCTATGACGATGCAAACAACCTGCTGCAACAGGCTCTTGCAGTGCAGGAGCGGGTTTACGGCCCGGTGCATCCACGAGTCGCCTCTGCCTTGAATGACCTGGGGAAAGTTGCACAAAGCAAAGGAGAACTGGATCATGCCGAAGCCGACTTCCGACGCATGGCCGACATCTACCGTTCCGTGTACGGGGATCACCACTATCTGATCGCGGTCGCGCTATCGAATCTCGCAAGCGTATACGTCGACGAGGGGCAGTACGTTCCCGCGGAGCAACAATACCGCGATGTGATCCGGCGTTTTACAGAGGCGCTTTCCGCTGATCATCAGAACACCGGTATCGCCCGCACCAAACTGGGCAGAGCCCTCCTGTTGCAGCATCGTTACGCTGACGCCGAAGCTCAGAGCCGGGCGGGATACGAAATCTTGATCAAGCAAATGGATCCGTCGACAACATGGCTGACAAAAGCTCGTCAGGATTTGGTCGAAGAGTACGTCGCCTTGAAGCAGCCCGAGAAAGCGGACAGGTTTCGCATTGAGCCAGTCAATAGCGCCCGCAAAGTAGTCGCCGCCAGATAGCGGTCCTGGTCAACGCGTTTCGAGCAGAATGTATTTATCAAACTCCATACGAACGCGGGCTCGAGGGCCATGCACTTCGCCAAAGTCTTTGTGGTTTACATAGTCCACAACGTGATAGTCGCGGCTCTCGAGACCGCGTAACTCCACGGTCCCATTCCAATGAAGTGCGTAGATAGCGTAGTACATTTGTCCGTCTTTACGGATTGCGTGAGACTCGGGCCGGTCAAAACCGATGTCGTAAAGATCCCCCAGATATTCTCCGCGTGAAAACATCTTGTCCTTATTGCCGTGCTTTGTCACCAGCCGCGGAAGAACGAACCGGGTCGAGATGGGAGGATTGCAGCGGTGCATTGGATCGATTCCTTTGGCCCTCGAAACTCTAAGTCACAGTCGCCTGTTCATGGCAGAATGAGGACATTGCGAATGATTCCTTGTAACTTTCGTTTGGTTGAGATTGCAATTGAAAACACATCACGCACTTAAGATTGCCGCCGCACGATCACACAGAACGACCTGAATCCCAGCCTCTTTCAGTTCGGCCAAATTCTGCCGCGGGATTCCGCGGTCGGTGATCAGACGATGAATGGCCGAAGGCGGCGCGATTGAAAACTGCTTCGGTCATCTTTTGGCATGGCTTCTGCTGACGCGCAACCTTGGAACCTGTGCCGTGGTTTTGGCCTTCTTGATTCCAGGCTCCACGTAACGGTTCTTTCCCAATGGAGCGCCATCTCGGCTAGTCCAAGGACGAAGGAAATCTGCACCAGTTGGGGTTTGGTTTCGAGCATCTTCGAGACATGCGCGTCGATCTTTGCCCGGAAACATTGTCGGTACATATGTGAATCACGGCATAAGCAAGCCTCTCGGTAGCTGGCCGTAGGTTCCGCCGACCTTTGGGGCTCTGCAACTGGTATGGCATTGTGAATGCCTGACATAGACGCCCGCGGTCTAGTGCATGCTGCGTATTCAACTCCATTCCGGTACGGAACAGTGTCCAATTGTCGGACGTAAGTTCGGAAACCAGACGCCCGTTTACCAGCCTGGGCCGCTGTCGCCGGTGAACACTTCGACCCCTTGACCAAGAGACCTCTGTTTGCAATCGGTTGCCGATGGGCATTTCCTTCTTTCGGAACCTAGACTCCGCTTCTTTAGGAATGCAACGTGCAACGTATCGCCTGACCCATTGCCGCTCTGTTCATAGAAGTCCGAAGAGAACCTCCGATTACCAACGTAAGGCTGATTGCCATCTCGGTCTCACCCTTTCTACCAAAGCAGCCGATGACACAAACAAACGATCAAATCCGGCGGACGGAATATTCCCGACGCGAACACCGTCCTACTTTCGATCACCCTCATATTGGAAACGAAAAGGAACCGAATGCACTGTAACCGAACGGTAATCGCGCTACTGCTGCTGACCTCAAGTCTCGGCCATGCCCAGGACACCACTCCGTCTGAACGAGAAACGATTCAGAAACTGGTGCAGCAGGTAAAGGAACTTCAGGAAGAGGTTAAGCTACTCGAGTCTCAGCGAGTTTCCGATGCCAACCAGAGTGCTGTCCTCCAGCCGGTCGGTGGTCCAGCGCCAGAAGAGGAAAAGGCCGGTAGTACTGAGCGTCAGTCTCTAGCCCAAGAGCTCCATGAACTCCATGGTATTCAGTGGCGAGGGTTTGGGGAAGTTGACTATAAGGTCCTGAACCAGAAAACGCCTGAATTAGGAACGTACGGTTTTGTGCCTGGCTCAAGTGGGAACTTCTACACGGGTGATTTCGATCTATTGCTTACTTCCCGGATCAACGATAAGGCCAGCGTCCTCTCAGAAATCGTCTTCGGAGAAGAGGACGCGCAGAAATTCGGCGTTGATCTGGAACGTGTGCTGTTCAAGTACGACTACAACGATCACCTGAGGATGTCGTTCGGGCGCTATCAGACGGGAATTGGCTATTACAACACGGCTTTTCACAGCGGCAGTTGGCTTCAAACCACGGCAGATCGGCCATTGATTATGGAGTTCGCAAACGACGGCGGCCCTCTCCCTACTCAAGCGGTGGGAGTGTCGGTGACAGGCGAAATACCGTCTGGGAAGCTGGGTTTAAACTACATCGCGGAATATGGATCCAGCGATACGGTTCGTCCCGATCTCAATAAAACTTCGATACGTGACGAAAATAACGGCAACCACGTAAATTTTGGGCTGTTTGTGCGCCCAATCTCCATTCCTGGGCTTCAGGTTGGTGGATCGATCTATCACGACCGGATCAGCGATTTTACGCGAGGCCCGAGCGTAAGACTGGGCCAAACAATCGCCAACGTACATCTCGTCTATACCGCACATGGTATTGAGTTCCTGAACGAAGGTTTTCTCATCCGGCATAACTACGAGCAAAGCTCAATCGTGTACAACATGCCAGCGTTCTATTCCCAAGTGTCGAAACAATTCGGGCGACTTCGCCCTTTCTTTCGTTATCAGTACATCAACGCCAATCCGGGTAGTTTGTTTGAGGATATTGCTTTGCGCCAGGGCCCCTCGTTTGGCGCTCGCTGGGACTTCAACGACAACATCGCCTTCAAAACCCAGTTGGATCACACTCTACGGAAAGGGCAGCCAGATCTGAATGGACTCCATCTTCAGTTGGCGTTCACTTTTTAAGTATGGACAACGTGCAAACGAGACTCGCGATCGCGCTCAGCATTATCTGGATTGCAGGGACCGCCTTTATTCCAGTGTGTGTGGCACAGACTGGTGACATAGCCGTTGCGGTTAACCAGAAAAACCCCATCGATCACCTGAGTACTCAGGAAGTCCGGAAAATCTTTGCTGGAGAGAAGCGGTCTTGGTCGGCTGGTTCGCCGATCAAGCTTTTCGTGCGCGCTCCAGGATCGCGTGAGCGAGTAGTGCTATTGAAACTGTTGGGCATGTCGGAGACTGAGTACAAGCGATACTGGACCGCCGCAGTGTTTCGTGGGGACGCGCAGTCGGAGCCTGTCGCACTGTTCTCAAATGGCATGCAAAAGGAAGCGATCGGAGTCTATCCCGGCGCCGTGGCCTTGGTGAATGCGCAAGACGTGAAGTCCGGCATGAAAATGGTTAGGGTAGACGGTCATATGCCCGGAGAAGCCGGCTACCCGTTCAACTAGGGCGCGGCTTTAACGTGCATACCCAAGGAAAGCAGGCGATGATGTCTCTCTTGGACCCATTCGCCCACCCGACGAGGAGTAACGATGGAGGGCAATCTCTGTGCCTGACAATGTCGCGCGCGGTCACTACAGTCAGGCGAAATCTCGGGCTGTCACCCTAGTCTATTCTGTGCTGGTCGGCGCAACTATCGTCTCTCTGACACTTTCGCACCGAAGTCAGGCATCCGCTTCTCGCAGTATCGCCCGACAAGCGGCCCTAAGTCGGATTGGGCAGATCGCACAGGACCTTCGCAATGTCGGGTGGCTAAGCATCGCAGGAAGAGAAGTAACCTCTGAATCAGAAGTCAAGGTGCGGGACGCCACGAGACAACTGGCTGACAATATTGCCGTCCTTCGGGTACAAACCTACGGCGGTACAAGCGTTGATCAGCTAAATCAAACTCTTTCCTACTATTTGCAGTCGGTGGATTCCCAGTGGCAGCTAATTCGAAGCGGAAAGTTCGAGGACGCCCGCCGCTTCGATTTTGAAGAGATAAGTCCGGAGACGGAGTTACTTCAACAGGAAATACGCGATGCCTTTGCCCTGGAGGGAAAGGTCGCCGGGAAAGCGACTACGAGGAGCCAACTGGAGGTTGTGACAGCGAGTTTCCTCGTCCTTACGGCGATCATCATTGCGGTTCTGCTTTTTCGGCGTCGACAGCAATTCGCGATCTTGCAGCAGATTTCCCTTCAGCGTAGCGAAGATCGCTTTCGAACCCTTACCGAGGAGTCAGCCGATATTGTCTTGATCACTGACCTCGGAGGGCTCATCAAGTATGTGAGCCCGTCCGCGAAACTTACATTGGCGGCCGATCCCGGCACTCTGCTTGGAAAGAGCCTTTTCGACACAGTACATCCAGAAGATGTTCGACAACTCAAGCAACTGTTGACCGTTGCTCAGAACCAGAGTCTCAGGCTGGAGTTTCGGGTGAGACACTCGGACGGCAGATGGCTGGATTTTGAGTGCGTTATCCGCAATCTATTGGACCGTGAAAATATCAACGGGCTCGTATTAAATGCGCGAGAGATCACGGATCGGAAAAAGGTGCAGCAGCAACTGATATTTAGCGCCAGCCATGACCAACTCACCGGCCTGCCCAATCGTGTTCTGTTTCTCGACCGGCTGCAAGTCGTAATCGATCGAATACATCGACATCGACAAACAACCGCGGGAGTTCTCTTTATCGATGTTGACGAGTTTAAGGTTGTGAATGACTGCCTGGGGCACGCGGCAGGTAACGAATTTATCGTCGAGGTTGGCAATCGCTTAAGAGGGTGCATGCGCAGCGATGGTACGGTTGCTAGGATTGGCGGCGATGAATTTACAGTGCTGCTGGAAGACATTGCTGAACCCAGCGATGCCATTCGAGTTGCGCAGAGAATCCAGGCAGCAGTTGCGAGCCCGTTTCTATTGCTGGGGCAGGAGGTATGCAAGAGCGTTTCCATCGGCATCGCGCTGGCTTCATCGGACGATTCTGCAGAGAGCGTCGTACGGAATGCGGATTTGGCAATGTACCGGGCGAAGGCCAAAGGGAAAGCTTGTTCTGAACTTTTTGATTCCACCATGCACGAGCAGGTGATGGGCCAGTTGCAATTGGAGGTTCGGTTGAGGCGGGCCCTTCAAAACCAAGAGTTCCGGCTTCACTACCAACCGATCGTGGAAGTGGCCACCGGACTTGTCGAGGGATTCGAGGCGTTGCTCCGGTGGAAGCCGGCGGACTCCGACTTGGTACCACCGGGCGTATTCATTCCCGTGGCCGAACAATCTGGCTTAATCGTGCCGATCAGTGATTGGGTTCTGACTGAGGCGTGCCGAGAGGCAGGCACTTGGCATCGCCACTATCCTGATGAGCCGCCCTTGTATGTAAGCATCAACGTCAGCGCAAAGCATTTTTCCCATCCCGGGTTTATTGGACACGTCCGAAAGGCGCTTGAGAAAACCGGCATACCGCCCCGATGTGTAAAGATCGAGTTGACGGAAAGTGTTGCCATGAATGACGCCCCAAGCACAGAAAAAACCATGTCGCAATTACGTGCCCTCGGCGTAAAGCTTAGCATTGATGACTTTGGCACTGGATATTCTTCGCTTAGTTACCTACGGAGATTTCCGGTCGACACCTTGAAGATCGATCAGTCTTTTATTGCAGCAATGGAGACGGAGCGAGGCAATTGCGCCATCGTGAGCACAGTTGTCGCTCTCGGCCGAAATCTGGGCTTGCAGGTCGTGGCTGAAGGGGTCGAAACTCTTAGCCAGTTTGCAAAGCTTAAGACGATCAGCTGTGACGCAGCTCAAGGCTATCTCTTTTCTAAGCCAGTGCCTTCAGATGCGGTCTGTGGAGTAATTGACGTCATTCGCGGGCGAGCGAAGTGCGCAAGAGAGAATCCCAGCGTGTCTTCCTCGCACCTGCCCGAGATCACGTCTTGGGCCGGCGTTTCCTCACTTCTCGACCCTGCCGGCAACTTCGAACGTCTGAGACACTGATGTATTCGACTCGATGTTTGAACTTTGATTCGTAGTCAACTCCTGGCGGTTCGAAGTTTCCGACCCTTTACTTGCGAGGTCCCCTCGACCAATCAAGTTGGGTCTGGTCGGAGTGAAGTGATTGGCACCAATCCACGACCAATCTGTCGCGGCGTCTTCCCTGAAGGGGGAGGGACGTCGGCAAGATTTGCGAGCAAGCTTTCATAGGCTGTGATCCCTCTTCGACAGCGACCTGTTCAGATTCGCCTTGCGTTTCTTGAGAGGAAATATTTTTGGATTTCCTTTTCGCGTTCGGGCGACAGTCCGGAAGCCACAGCGGTGCTGGAACAGGCGCGAAAGACGCACCCGGATATTTGTTCTCGTCGTCTCGTGCAACTCGACGGCCGAATGTTTCGAGACAACGCCGACCAAACACAAGTCCTGGCCATTTGCTGGACGACTCGGTGAATGATAGCGGACTGGCCATGACGAGTGCTTTTCCAATATGGTGACCTTCGGACCGTGCTTGGCGCACATTGACCATCTGGGCAGCTGTTAAGAAGTATTGTCTCGCGTAGTTGAGGCGGAGAGGAGCCTTCTGCCGCGCGCTGCAGATTGCGCGTCGACGATCGCGAAAGCAGGTTACACTCAAGCTTGCTTTGTGGGCTCGGGCCCATTGCGGGCGGTGGCTAGAGAAAGAACCCTCAAGCTACTGGAGCTGACTGCCGGGAAAGCGATGACTACGTCAGAATCGACCTTGGGGTTGCGGCATGGCCCCTTGGCGGCTCTCGACCACGACAGTCTCTCATCTGTTCCCTTTCCGGCAATCGCGGGTGCAGCATTATGAGCGTAATCTACTCCAGGAGATCAGCAAGAAGCGCTTGCCGGGTGCAGGGTGGTCGTGACCGGAGACGCATTTCCGGGTGAAGACGGTCTCGCTCAGCACTATTTACACCCCGCGCGGTCCAGCGCAACGGGGCTATGCGCCATACCTGATCAATTTCGACCGCCGGTTGATGTGATGTTCGGACAATTACTCGACTTATTTTCTTCACTGCATTGGAATCTGCGGCCTGACTGTCCCAGTCCGAGCGGGGCCAGCGGCCGGGTCGCACAGAGCTTCAACATTTATCAGTAGTTGGGCGCACGTTTTCCCGATCAAATGGAGGAATTTCATGAGGCCGACCAGACTGCTTCTCTCTTGCCTTTTGGCGTGGTTCATCGCCGGATTTGCGACTTGCGCGCTCGCACAGGGCAGTTACCGGGCGCAGCTTCGCGGCGTTATCTCCGATGACACCGGAGCTGTCGTTCCGAGAGCGACCGTGACCATCACCGACTCGGGAACCAACATTTCCAGTCACGCTCAAACTGGAGACAAGGGGGAGTACTATTTTACCGGTCTGCGGCCCTCCACCTATTCCGTCAAAATTGAGGCTACGGGTTTCAGGACCGCGGAGCATACCGACATAGTGCTCGCTGTCGACCAGGAAACCACCCTCAATTTCACTGTATCCCCGGCGCGGGTGAACGAAACCGTCGTCGTTACCTCGAGCGCTCCGCTGCTGGATACCGAGAGTCCGACGCTCGGCACCGACGTCACCCAGGAGTACGTCAAAGATATTCCCCTGATCAACCGTAATTTTTTTGGCCTGACATTTCTCTCCGGAGGGGTTACCGAAGTCGCCGGATCTGGCACGCAAGACAACTATCCCGCGGGAACCAACTTTGTTTCCAACGGTCAAAGGAATGCGACCGCGGAGGTCAGGCTAGATGGAGCATTGATCAGCGCGCCCGAACAAGGCGAGGGCGCCACCAGCAACGTTTACTACGAACCTTCAGTGGAGATCATTCAGGAGTTCAAAGTTCAGAACAACAGTTTCTCGGCGGAGTTCGGCAATAACGGAGGCACCGTTGTCAACATGGTGCTGAAGAGTGGAACCAATCAGTTCCACGGCAGTGGATGGTGGTTCGCACAACGCTCGGGAACCGACGCGCGCGATTTCTTCAACCCGGCGCCCAATCCGGCACCAGACCATGTCCGCGACCAGTACGGGTTCTCGCTGGGCGGACCGGTCATCAAGAATCGGACTTTCTTCTTTGTCGACTTCGAAAAAGTTCGCGACCGTGAGCCCATTAATATTGTTGCCAGCGTTCCAACTCTCGCGGAACGCACGGGAGATTTTTCGCAAACGACTAATCCGATTTTTGACCCCATAAACTGCAGCCCTGACTGCTCGACAAGGACCCAGGTCCAATCGAATGGAGTCCTGAACGTCATTCCTTCGACAGAAATCGATAAAATTGGACAAGCCATCATTAACCTGTATCCTCAGCCCAACCTTCCTGGAGAATTTTTTAACTTTCGGAAAACCACCGTATCGAATGGCCCGCAGTATCAGTTCGATATCAAGCTCGACCATGAGATTTCCGATAGGCATCGCATCAACGGCCGCTACAGCCGGCTGCACAATAACGTCACCAGCCCGACGATCCTGGCAGACAGTACCCCTAATGACGGGATCACGGATGCTCCGCTGAACGTACAGAACGGCTCACTGGAATACACCTGGACGCTGAATTCAAAAACGATTTGGACGAATCACATTAGCGTAGACCGCGCCGCGCAACTCGAGACCACGAACATTCCGAGCCTCACCAGCGTCGGATTGCCGTCGATCCTTGAAGCCAATGGAATTGATCGCATGCCGACGATTCAGATGTCGGGCGCGCAGCCCTGGACCAATCTCTACGACCAGTGCTGTCTCAATACCACCTTCGCCCACACCCTCGTCAGCTATTCCTCCCAGTTGGTAATTTCCAAGGGAGCGCATCTGATGAAGTTGGGAGGCGAACAGAGAATTTTTTTCAACAACTTTCTTCAGCCTCCCAATCCTACCGGCCTTTTCAACTTCACCGACGTTGTAACCTCGCCGTTTCCCAACAGCAACAGCGACGCGAACGGCAATCCGACGGGCAACCCGTTTGCAAGCCTTCTGTTCGGTTATCCCGACAACACGAGCGTCATCAATATCTACCCTGCGGTGTCTACCAAGTCAAAGGAAACCGGCTTCTATTTTCAGGACGACTGGAAAGTGAACTCGAAACTGACCCTCAACTTAGGTGTTCGCTATGAATGGAGTACGCCTTACACCGAGCGATTCAACCGAGTTCAGTTCAGCAACTTCAGGGGGGACAGCGGGATCAATCTGGATCTAAGCGGCGGTGACCCCAACCTGCAGGCGCTTGGGCTGGGACCGAAAGAATTGATCGGCACTACGCTGTTTCCTACTTCCGGCATGCGGAGTGTTCCCGTCGACCGTAACAACTTCGGGCCCCGGCTGGGCTTTGCCTATCAACTGACCCCGAAAACCGTGGTGCGCGGAGGAGCCGGCGTGTACTACGGCATGAGCGTTGCTACGAACTTCCAGTATCCGGGAACCGCATTCCGCAAGAGCGCAACCATGTTCTTCACGACCGACAATTTCAATACTCGATCTGCCACTCTTGCCAATCCTTTCCCCAACGGCTTGACCGGCCCTCAAGGAAAGCAATATGGACAGCTCGCGGACTGGGGATATCTCAACCAGAACGACCTTGGCACAACCCAAGCGCAGAATGCAGATATTTACCAATGGAACATTGGCATTCAGCATCTGCTGCCAAGCCAGATCGTTCTGGGAGTTGACTACTCAGCGAACCGCAGCACTCATCTGCCATGGGGAGGATACTCCAGCACACGCAATCGAAATTTCATTTCTTCGTCGCAGCTGGCGCAGGTCTCGGCCAGTCAACATGCTCAAGACCCCACCTGTGACGCCGACGGTTGCGTGAGCAATCTTCTCGCTACTCCGGTGAACAATCCGTTCTGCACGATGTTCAGCGGAACCAGCTGCGCGGTCGCAGGGCCTGCTCCAATTTTCAATGAGCCTGACTCGCAATACGGGAACAGCACTCTGCCGCTGGGAAATCTGCTGCGCCCTTATCCGCAATTCGACGCGAATTTCGAGGGTCTCCCGCTACTGGAAGCCTCCTCCTGGTATAACTCGCTGCAGATCCGCTTCCAGAAGCGCACCACTCACCACATCAGCTTCGAAGGAAGCTATACCTTCTCGAAATTGACCGATGACTCATCGGTGGGCGCAAATGCCTTCGTCGGCACCCTCAACAATGGAAATCCCCAGCAACTGGATAATCTCAAGGCTGAGCATGGAATCAGCGCCAACGACACGCCGCAACGTCTCGCCATGGCGGCGGTCGTGGAGTTGCCCATCGGCCGGAAGCAGTGGATCGGCGGAGATATGAATCGTTTTCTGAACGCAATCGCCGGCGGTTGGAATCTCTCTTCGCTGATCACTGAACAGTCCGGTCAACCTCTGGCGATACCCATGTCGAATCCTCGCTTGATGGATGGCAATCAGCGTCCCAACGTCCTGTGCGGTGGTGGCATGGGGATCAGCAGCAACCGGGCGGCAATTAATCAAACCCCTTTTCTCAACATCAATTGCTTTGCCGATCCCGGGGATCAGATGCCGGGCAATGCGCCGCGCTACTTCTCGGGCCTCCGCACTGACGGTATTCACAACGTCGACCTGAGCATTTACAAAGAGTTTTCTCCGAAGGAATCCATGAAACTGCAAGTGAGGGCTGACATCTTCAACCTGGTCAATCATCCGCGCTTCGCGCCGCCAGATTCTTCCTGGGATCCTGGCGACACCCAGTTTGGCATCATCAGTTCCACCGCGGTCGGATACACTCCGCGCAAAATGCAATTTGGGCTCAGATTCGAATTTTGATTCGGAAACTCGAGGAAATTCAGGATGAGCCTACAAACAAGCAACCATTTTGAAGCTGGCGCGAATTCCTGCTGCTACTCGAGATGGAACGATCGCTAGGCGGACTCGTCCGCGCAGGAGGTAATCTCGATTTCCGCTTGTTGCGCACCTAGTTGCGGATGGATGGCTCTCAATCGCACTCTTCCTGGTTTTTCTTGGGCACGAATCCAGACGGCACCGGTTCCGCCAATCAGCGAAAAGGGATTATCTCCGACGATGTCGGCTGGTCCGTCCACTTCCAGTTTGATTGCGTCGTTCGCAAATGGTTGAATGGCGCTGAATTCATCGGTGACGCGCAGAACCACTCGAGTGCAGTCCGCACCATCAGCAATCAGTTGGGTGTCGTCGGGAACAAGCATGAACTTTGTATCCACCCCTCGTCCCGAAAGCCTTTTTGAGATCACCTGTTTTCCCTGGATGTAGCCCTCGATGCGGAGGTCTCCCCATTTATGAAACAACTCGCCCATCTCAAGGACGAAGGGTGCGTAGCGAAGATGCGCAAACTGCTTCCGGTCCGGATCTAGTTCCGCGATTAGCTTATCGTCGATATAAAACTTTAGGTGTTCGCAATTCGAACACACGACTGCTTTTGAGAATCCGACCGAGGCATCCCCCCGCGCCCAATGAAAGGCTGGCTCCATCACAATCTCCTCCGCGGGATCGCACTGCGATTTGTAAAACCCCGCGGCCGGCTTAGGTTCTCGAAATATGTCGGTGACGCCGTGATAACAGATGCGATCGCCAGAGCCGAAATCGCCATGCGTGTTGTAGTCGAATGCGCACCAACCGATGCCGCCGGCGTATTGCGGATTGGACGCAAGTTGGTCATGCACCCGAGCATGACGAATCGTATGTTCGGTGAGGCGTTCCACCTGGTCGATGGTCTTCGTCGGGTAGGTGTGGCCCACAAACTCCGTATTCAAATATCGCGGATGATTGGGCGGATTCAGCGGGAAACCGAAATCGTTCATCGTGAAAACGTCTTCCAGGAACTCAGATGCCTGAAAGTTGCGGATGCCGCCGGTCTGCCGCGTGGGGTCGAGCTGATGGGCCAGCGCATTTGTGCGCGTGTAGAAATCATGGTCGTCCTTTGATTCGTTGATGCGCACTCCCCACAGAATTATGGAAGGATGGTTCCAGTCACGGCGGATCATGCGCCGGGCATTGTCGACTGAAAGTTGCTTCCAGGCCTCGTCTCCGATGTGCTGCCATCCAGGAATCTCTGCGAGCACGAAAAGTCCGACTTCGTCGCAGGCATCAAGAAAATGACGCGACTGCGGATAGTGAGATGTGCGCACAATGTTGCACTTGAGATTGTTGCGAAGGATTTGCGCGTCCCGGCGCTGAACGCGGCCCGGCATCGCCTGCCCGACCCATGGGAAAGTCTGATGACGGTCGAGCCCACGAAGCTTGATTACTTTGCCGTTTAGCTCGAAGCCGTGATCGGTAAACTGGGACTGGCGGAAACCGAAACGACGTGAATCCTCGTCCAGCACTTGCGTTCCGCGAAGTAAGCGCACCCGGGTAGAGTAAAGATTCCGCCTTTCGAGGTCCCAGAGTTTGATTGCTTTCAGGCCTTCCAAATGGACTGCATGCGCGACCGGTTCGGCCGCCGGACTGGAAGACGGCAATGACTGCGAAGCTTTGGCAACGACACGTTCGTCGTCGAGCAATTCGACCTCAACCGTCAGCGCATCTTTCGTTCCTTCAAGATGTTGAACAAAGCATTCCACATCAAGACCCGGGTTCCCCGTCAGCACATCCTTGGTTCGCACGAAGATATTTTCGATAAATGTTCCCGGAACGATGCGTAAAGAGACCTCGCGATAAATGCCACCGAAGGTGAGATAGTCGATTTCATACCCAAAAGGTGGGATCTCGGGACGCTCACTGGAATCTACATCCACGGCGAGAAGGTTTTCCTTGTCAAAATCGACGTGGGAGGTCAGATCAAACGAGAATGGAGTGTATCCACCTTTATATTCTCCGAGCCGCACTCCATTGATCCACACTGTGGAGGCGGTCATCACGCCTTCAAAGTCGACGAAGACCCGCTTCCCGCGCGCTTCTTCAGGAAGCTTGAAGCGGCGGCGGTAGAGGGAAACAAACTCGTAGGTCTTCTCATCGAAACCATGCCACGGCAGCCGGACATTCGTATGCGGGATCACGACTTCATCAAATGCGGAGTCGTCGAAATCTGGCCTATGGCCCCCTTCTACAACACTGCGACTGTAACGCCACTTTCGATTGATCGGAAGAACCAAGCGCCCGCTAGCTCGTGAGGCGCCAGATTGCGCGCCATTCTGCGGGAGCGAGTAAGGTGCGAACGCGGCTCCCGCGAGCAGTGTTCCTGTTTGCTTCAGAAATCTACGTCGATCCATGTTGTCTACTCTTTCTCGCAAATTGCACACCGGGAACACAGGTCCTGTAAAAGTGGAATGCGCTGCTTACACCGTCCATGCAAGTAACTGCCCGAGATCGACGGATGATGTGGATTCGGTTCCGCGCGGTGTGGACGGACCCACCACCAGCGCTTGACTGTGCCCTTCAAACCAAACCAGGAATGAAGATTGCTCAGCTCCCGGAAGGCGCTGCTGGTTCAACCAGTTGTAATACGCACCCATGTCGGCGTCGACCAGGGAACCTGCGAAATCAACTTCTGCAGCGGCGGGGACCGCGGAAAGCATCTCGTTCATGGGCTTCTGCCGCTGCCGCGGAGCAAATCGCACCAGCAGCGTGAGTGGTTGAGCCCGTCGCAATGCTTCGCGCGCAGCCCACTGAGCGAAAACTGTGCTGAAGATTTGAGTTCCTGAGCCTTCGGTCAGCAGGCTGACTTCGAAGTGGCCCAGAACCTCGTCTTTTGGTCTGTCACTTCGCATTCCGTCCATGCCGAGATCTGAAGGGCGCATCCGGGCTAGAAACGTCCGCAACGCTTCGGGGCCCATGCCCGGCCGCTCCAACTCGCTTTGCATCCTGCGCAATAGTGCGGCCCGGGCGGGCTCAAGCCGCTGGTACGAGACGCATGTGATGGCCGGAGAATGATCGACTGGTTCACCGCCATCGATGTACCAATGATCATAGGGAGACGGGTGAGCCGTAGCTCTCGCAACCACCGCATCAAGAAGCCGTCGCAGTCCGTTTTCAGGCTTCACGCCGCTGAAATATGCGCCATGGGAACGCAACTTGCGAAACAGCGGCTGGTCGTAGGAAGCAACGCCCTGACCGATGACCGTAATCCCGAGTCTGGGAATCGCAGGAGCTTCCGGTGGCACGGCCGACCGCAGACGATCGGCGTAGTCATTCGAGGCCATGCGAAACGCATCGATTTGATGTGTGCTCCAGAGATGGGCCGCCAACTGTTCGACGAACTGAGCTGGAGATTTTGCCCAATCGAATGCTTCGAGCTGAGGAGAAAGACTTATTTCCGAAAATCCCTTGAACCATTCTTTCACCTGCCCGATCGACAGCGAACCGAGGTTCGCGAGTTCTCTTTCGCGTGCTTTACGCTCGGCCGGAAATTTGAAATCGTAATCAATGAGTTCCCGGAGCAAGGCTGGAACGAAGCTGAGTGGCAATTGCTGCAGTGTGCCCAAATAGTTGACCACCAGTTTCCGCGATTCCGGAGGATAGCCGGCGAAGTATTCGGGTTTGAGTTCGCGTGGAAGCATGGCTACAACAGCTCGCTGATCGGTGTGCCCTGAGCCAACGAGGGAGAAAATCCAAGCATCGATCCCAGCGTGGGCACCAGATCCGTAGACTGCATCGCCCGGTCGAAAACCACACCCTGGCGAATGCCCGGACCGGCAACCAGCATCCAGGTTGTGCGCGAGAGAACGTCGCCGGTGCGATGATGCTGGAAGCCGTTTCCTGCGGCATCCTCGTCGGAATCTCGACCGAAGTCCGGCAAGATGAAAAGGGTGGTCTTGCCGGCGTATTCCGGCTCGCTCTGGATCGTCTTCCACAAATCAGAGCATAGACGATCGGTGCGGCGGATTCCCTCGACGTAGAGCGAATACGCACCGGAGTGTGCGATGTCAATGTCGTGCATAGTGATCCACAAGAGACTGGGCGCAACTTGCCGCATCAATTGGCGAGCAATGTACACAGAGAGCTCATCCGGGCTCGACAGGGTTTGCGCATGGCTCTTGAAATCGTCGACCGAGAGCTTGAGCATCCTCTCGAGTTGTTGCAACTCGAACTCGCGGCCTTCTAATTCCGGGGCGTAAAAGGGCGTTTCATAGTTGTCGCGCAGCAAATGCTGGTAGTCACTGCTGCGGCCGGAAATAGCCGCTGTCAGTAGATGTTTGGGAAGGATCACACGCGCGCCCAGCCCGGGGCCATACGATCGATGGCTGCTCTCGCCGATCCGGTTGAAACCGTTGCTGGGAGCCACGACCCAGGCATCCGAGGATGGACGTTTCAAGTCTTTCCGAAAGTACTCGAACACGGTTGGAGACTGCGGAGGGAGCGAGGCGAAGTTATTGATGGTTTCATATACACCGGTGGCCAGACTCGCGGTCGCCACGTAGTGGCCCAGAATCCCACGATTCACAACCTGCGTGAAAAAAGTAGCTTGCGGGATCAGTTCACGCATCAGGTGCGGAATGTTTTCCTGGCCTTCGGGCGCAAATGTTTCCTGATCGCGAGCTCCCCCGCCAAACGTGACAACCACAACTTTTCTTTTCAAGGTAGAGGTTGCAGCGCGAGCCCATGGGGAGTGCATCCAGGCGCTCCCTAGCGTCACTCCAGCGGCGCTGCGCAGAAAATCACGGCGAGTACGAGCAAGACGGCGACCAACCTCTTGAGAATCAGATGCGTTCACCGGAGCCACTCGACCGGTGCGATTCTGCCGGGAAGATATCATCGTTGATCCATTACGCTGCTTTGAGTCAGCCGTGACAGCGATTATTGTTTCGCTGGAGTCTCCTCTTTCTCCGAGGAAACAAACTGCCGAATGTCCGCTATCTGTTTGTCAAGATCAGCTAAATGTTGCGCCCGCAGTTGCTGATACACCTGAAACTGTTCTTGCGCTTTATCCTTTTGTCCGGTGTGTACATAAGCCTGCCCGAGCCGATAGTGCGCGTCGGCGAGATCTGGTTTATTGTCCAACGCCTTCCCATATTCGGAAATCGAATCCGCGTACTGCGTCTGGTCCGAGTAAAGATTAGCCAGCTGCAAATGCGCCTCGGCGAGCTTGGAGTCAAGCGTGACCGCCTTCCGGAGGAGTGATTCGATCTGATGGAGATCCAGGCTGGGATCTTGTGCCCTTCTCCCCTTCCATAAGCTCATCGCATAGTAATAAAAGGCTCGCGCATTTCCCGGCTGCAGTTCCGAAAAACGGCGGAAGCTCTGGATGACTTCATCCGCTTGGTTTGGCGAACTGTCGTAGGCCTTGGATAGAAAGAAATAGCAGATCGGGTCGGCAGGCCTCAGATCGGCCGCCCGTAGAAGAGACGTGACCGCATCGTCGTAGTTGCCGCGAGAGTACAGAGCAATACCCAGACCGATCGCCATCCGGGGTGAACTCGGGTAGCGCTGGGCTGACTGCCGGAAAATCTCAATCGCCAGCTCCAGCGTCCTATGCAGCAGGAGTTCGCTGGCCCAGTCGAAGAGGTTACCCTCGCTCGGATCCTGGTGAGCAGCGATCTCGAATTCATTGACCGCAGCTACGAACTTCCCGTCTTTTTCCTCGATCTGACCTAATAGGTTGTGCAACTCCGCAGTGTTTTTTCCTCGCAGAAGGCTTTGGACTATCTGGCGCGCCTGGGCCGGCCGTCCCGTAAGCAGATAGGCAAGCGACAAGTCGTAGCCATTATCGTAGGACGATGGACTGATTTGCTGTGCCTGCTGGAGAAAAGGGATAGCGTCTGGAAGGATTCCGATGCGAACGTAGAGTTCACCGAGGTTGTGGTTGGCATCAAAGCTTCTGGGCTCGAGGACGACTGCTTTCTTCAACTGTGCTTGCGCCCCCTCCAGCTTTCCCAGGCGAACCAAATTGGCGGCGAGATTGGTTCTGGCGGCAGCCGAGCCTGGCCTCAAGCGTACGGCCTTCTCAAGATGCGGGTTGGCCAGCGCATCCTGCGATTCCCCGGCATAGACCAATCCCAGGAGTTCGTGAACTTCGAAGCTTTCAGGTACATCGCGCACCAGCTTCTCCAGCTCAGAGGCAGCTTCCACGAATTTACCTGCGTTGTATTGCGCGACGGCCGCTTGGAATGCGCGGTCAAGCCCGGGGCTTTGCGCCCGACCGACGGCCGCAATCGGCATCGCCGCCAGGGTCGCCAATAGGATGGGAATCGACCAGTGGTTCGGGCTCACGCTCTTCGCATGCTACCACCCCGCCGATGCACAGCGGAAAGGTAACAACCCACGCAGCTAATTTGCGCGCGGACGCCGCAAACGACGTCCCGCAAGCTCCATCCGAAATTAGAAGTACAATTTCAAAGCAAATTGGATCTGACGCGGATCATAAGGTGCATCGCGGGTCGATCCGATCTCGCCAAAGCTGGAACTGGTGTAGTTGCCCGATCCGGAGACTGCAACCACGCCATTCCCACCGAAATTTGGAGCATTGAAGTTCGGGTGGTTAAAGATGTTGAAAATCTCGGTCCGGAACTCCAGCCTGAACCGCTCGCTGAGCTGCATATTCTTGAAGATGGAGAAATCCATCCGCTTGAACGGCGGTCCGGCAATTTGGTCCGGCGGGCCGCCCAAAGCAGACACAGGGCACGGGAGGGCGGTGCACGGTGCTGGCTGGCTAAACGCCTTGGGATTATTGAAGAAGCTCAACTTGCCGTTTGAGTCTATGTGAAACCCTCTTCCCAAAGACTGTCCCGGGACGATGAGGTCATAGCAATTGGACGATGCGCTCGTGGAAACCGTATTCGAAGGACAGGTCAGGGTAATGGGTTGGCCGCCCTGAAGCACGAGGCTCGTGTTGACACTCCACCCTCCGAACACCTTGCTCGCGGCACCAGAGTCGGCCAGGTAGCGCTTGCCCTTGCCGAATGGAAGTTCATATCCGCCGCTCAGGTGGAAAACGTTGCGAATATCAAACGGCGCCAAGCCATAGTCATAGTGGATCCCGAGCCCGACAATGTCGGGAGCGCGGTAGCCAGCGTTGCTTCCGCCATTCAGCAGATCGACTGCATCCGTGCGCGTCTTGGACCAAGTGTATGTGGCGAGAAAGTTAAGCCCGCTCGCAAATCGCTTTTCCGCCCGGGTCTGAAGTCCATGGTAAAAACTGTTGCCCGCCGTGAGTGCATAGCTGTTGTTCCCCCCAAAATCCGGGAACGGAAGTCCGCCCTGGGATGCCGCGAAGGCACCACTCCCTGGTCCACCATTCGCACCCGCGGTATTTGTAAGCTGCGTGCCAGTTGGCAGGATTTGAGTAGGGTTGTTGGATCCGGGAAACACCTCCAGGTGACGGGCCAGCGACGTTACATAGCCTGCCTGAACGGTTAGGGTGGGTGTCAGTTGATATTGCAGAGTAAAGTTACCGCTCATGGTGTAGGGAGTTTGATAGTTAAACTGGATTCCACGTAAGCCTAAGCCGTTGGCTTGCACCAAAGTCGGATTGAGCGGTGTGCAGGCGAACCCGGCTTCAAAAGTTGCGGTATAGCCGACCGACGACACCGCACTGCAACCTGGGAACGTGCGAGGCGTCCAATCATTGGGCTGGCCGTAGTTGAAATTGAACTGGAACGGATAGTTTTCACCCAGGTTCGGCGAGAATCCGCGGTTCTCAAAGCCGTTGTAGAACATGCCAAACCCGCCCCGGGCAACGAGTTTTGGCGTCACTTGATAGGCAAAACCAAGCCGGGGCGCAAAATTCGCCTTCTGGGAATTACCCAGGCCCTTGCCGTACTTATTCGTGATGGCGAGCGCAATGCCGTCCGCTGCCAGCAGGTTTGTGAAGCTTGTCGAGAGGTTCGCAGGGTTCGATCCCCCCGGAAGTATGTACATCGGACCGCCGGTGGGGGCTCCGCTCGGAACAAAGTTCGCTTGTGCTCCGTGGTGCTCATAAACGAGTCCGAAGAAATCCCAACGCAAACCCAGGTTGAGGGTCAACTTGGAATTGACTTTCCAGTCATCGTTAAAGTAGGTGCCGTAATAGTTCTTCCCGTTATCGGTGAGCGAGATATTGGAAGCGTATATGTTGGTCGAGCCTCCGACGTAGTTAACCGATCCGCCGTTCTGCGCCGGGACGGGGGTCAGCAAGAATGCCGCCCGCCCGGTGTTGCCTTGATCGCCGCTGGGCACACCGCTCGGGATTTCAGTGTAATTACCGTTGTAATCGAATTCTCCGCGCGACCACGGTGGTTGCAGCGTAGAAAACTTGACGTGCTGCCACTCAAACCCCATCTTGAACGTGTGCTTGCCGTAAATCTTAGTGAGATCGTCCGTCAACTGGAATGTAGAGCTCACTTCATCGGAGGGCAAGAAGGCGTTGCTGCCCAAAGTTGTCAGTCCGTTGATCCCGAACGCGGGCAAGCCCCCATTCTCGTGCCCTTGAGGAATGTCCGGGATCCCGAAAGTCGAAGGAATATCGGTCGAATTCAGGGCCTCGGGCGAAACGCGCGTGGTGTGCAGGTAATTCAGTCCCGCACGTGCGACGTTCACTAAGTTCGGTGAAAAGACATGGGTATAGGCGAGAGCGCTCTGTTGCGCGAGAGCCGTCTGGTTGCCTTGTTGGAAAGCACCGCCATCGGCGATGCCGCCGAAGATAGCAGGAATGAGCTGCGGATCATCCTTGTAGCTGAAACGGAAGAACAACTGGTTTTTGTCGTTTGCGTTGAGATCGAGCCGCGCATCAAATGCATTGCTGTGTTCGTCCAGTTTTGGAGAATTGGCGAAGTTCGAAAAAAGGCCAGACCCGGTCGGGTTGGGGTACAGATTCAACAACTTGATAGCATTCGGATCCAAGCGGCCGACAGGGATCATGTTCAGATTGCACGCGGCAAGTGTGAAGTTGGTGGTGCTTGCGGGGCACGTACCAAAGGGGTCGCGGACAAAGATTCCCGAGGTAGGAGTTGTTTCCCGAGTAGTTGCGGGATCCAGAATGGTGCCGTAGGGCATCGTTCGGCCTAACTGATCAGTCAATGTGCCCGAACTGGACTGCAGGGCGATTAGGTCGGTGAAATCGGTATAGCCACTGCTGCGCTCCGCGGCGGTGGGTACCGAGCCCGTCAGAATCGTTCCCTGAATCCTCCGCAGTCCTTCATAATCGGCAAAGAAAAAGATTTTGTTCGTGAGAACTGGTCCGCCGATCATTCCTCCAAACTGATTCTGGCGAAGCTCACCCTTGGGTACGTGGCCGGCGTCTTCAAAATAATCCGGGGCGTCGAGTTTGTCGTTGCGGAAAAACTCCCATGCAGCTCCATGAAACTGGTTGGTGCCCGACTTGATAGTGGCATTCAGGACGGCTGCTCCTGAACGTCCGTATTCCGCGCTGAAGTCCGAAGTCTGGACTTTGAATTCCTGAATTGCATCAACGGGGGGCAGAACGACAAAATTGGTGCCGTTGAGGAAGTCGACAGTATCCGAATTGTTATCGATACCGTCGAGCATGTAATTGTTCTGCGCCGGCCGGTTGCCGTTGGCAGTAAAGGCGCCGCTTCCGGCGTTGCCCCGCGTGTCTGCCTGAGGCGTGTTCACGCCCGCGGCAAGTTGCGCAAGAAATGTAAAATTCCGGCCGTTCAGAGGAAGGTCATTCACGCTGCGCTGGTCGATCACCTGGCCGACCGAAGCATCCTGGCTCTGAAGCACAGGAGCGGCCGATGTGACCTCCACGGTTTCGCTAACAGCGCCGGGCTGGAGTTTAAAGTTTGCCGGCACGCGCGCGCTCACGTCTACGACCACGTGCGTTTGGATCTCTTTCTTAAACCCTCCGGCGGAAAGATCCAGCTTGTAGGAACCAATCCTGACCGGGCTAAACTCGTAAACTCCATCCGCTCCTGTTGTCGTGGACAGGCTCGTGCCCGTACCTTCGTTCGTGAGGGTGACTCTGGCTCCGCTGACGACTGCGCCTGAGGGGTCGGTAACCGTCCCAGTGATGGAACCGGTGTCGACTTGGGCTCGCAGCGAGGTGACGCCTATAGCAGTCAGGAACAGAACGGCCAATATGGGGCGGACGGCCGAGGCGAATCCGTATCGGTTCATGAGCTCTCCTTTGAGCCTCACTGGCTTGCTTCCTGGCAAGCTATTTCACGAAACTGCTCAGAACTGGTTCCCCAGATTGCGGAAAGATATTTCGTTGGTTAAGTGCCTACGCATGCGACACGAATTAAACGCTTAACCTAAAAATACTAGTGGTCCGAAATATCACGCTGCCGGGCGCGTTGTCAAGATTTTTTTCTTGATTTACACTCCGCGCTGTCCCTGCTCGCGGTGCGGACTTTCCGCGCCCCGACATAAGCTTGCGTCTTTAGCCGGCCGAGTACTGCCAAACATGACCGTAACTATTCGTGATGTTGCGAAGGCCACAGGCGTCTCCACAGCCACCGTCTCGAACGTTCTCAACCAGACCGGCAAGGTCGGACAGGAAACACGGCGACTGGTCCTCGGGGCCGTGAGGCGCATGGGATACATTCCTGATGTTCATGCGCGCCACCTCGCCTCGCGCGATCACCGCACGCTTGGAATCATCATCTCCGATATCGAGAACCCGTTCTTTCCGGAGGTAGTGAAGGGTTTTGAGACACGGGCGAGGCAACTCGGCTACGACGTGATCCTCAGCGATACCAACTACGACCCCCGCCGGACTCGAGAAGCCGCTGAGCGCATGATGGAGCACAAGGTCCGCGGGGTGGCGGTCATGACCTCTGAAATCAGCATCAAGCTCATCCATCAACTCGCCCGAAGAAGAATCGCAGTTACATTTCTCGATCTTGCGCCCGTCCGAAAATACATGAGCAACTTGCGGATCGATTATTTCTCCGGTGTACATCAAATCGTTCAGTACCTTTACGCAGAGGGACATCGGCGCATCGCATTCGTCGCTGGCAGGCCCGGTCTTAAGTCCAACATCGTGCGATTGGAAGCGTATGAAAAATCCATGCGGGAGTTAGGACTCGAACCTGGACCGGTGTTGCCCGGCGATCTGCGTTTCGAAGGTGGCCTTGCCGCGGGCATTAGCATCGCGAAGCTCTCTTCCCGGCCCACTGCAGTGGTGGCAGTAAATGACCTCACGGCGGTCGGCGTGGTTAAGGGCCTGTTGAACTCTGGCTGCCGCGTGCCCCAGGACATCTCAGTCACGGGATTCGATAAGACTCGCTTGGCCGAATACAGCAACCCTTCTATCACCACGGTCGACGTTCATCGCGAGACTCTCGGCCAAGTGGCGGCAGACGCTCTGCATGAACTCTCGAACTCTGACAACCCTCAAGGCCGTGAGTATAAGATCGGCGCCGAACTCGTGTTAGGAGGCTCCTCAGGGACAGCTTCCGGTTGAAGCGTCACCCCAGTTGATAGACTGACGATGTTTTCCAACGGAACGCTTCGGCATGCCGCATCGAAACGACGAAGATCAGTCTATGTCACGTCGCCTGTTCTTGAAACAGATGGGGTGGGCGCCCGTTCTCTTTCTGCCTGCTCCGATTGCGAGTCCGCTCATTCCTTCACGTGCGCGACCGATCGCTCCTGCCCAGCTTCCCTCTTTCTCCCCGGTCGATGTTAGGCTGAGCCCGCACTATCCGACGAAGTCTCCGCTGGATGACGTTCTTCGCCGGGCTGCGCCTGGCACGGATGAATACCTCACCGAAGGCTACGCAGCTGAACTGTTGATGTTGCTTCAAGAGTGGAGCCAACATCTAAAAGTCGATCCACCAGCAATTGCAGTTATCCGCCAGGTCGCAGACCCCGCGATGCAATCGACGGCGCTTGTCCCGGTTCGTCAATCCCGCGTGCGCCAGGACGATCGAATCGAAGTGCTTCGGAGGGAATTCGCGGCCGCCCTGGTACCGGGCCGAGACCGATTCCTTGAGGCAATGAAAACTTACCTCGCTCCCCTCGGGCAATTTGAAACTGCTGACTTTGAAATTTATGAGTGCAAGCGCGTGGCAGACTCACCGCTAACCCTCGAATCCAAGGTTCGCTATGACTTTGTCGGGAAGCGAGAAGACAATTCGCGGGAAGAGCGAATCGGTTCCTGGGTAATTCAGTGGTCGCGGAATGGATCCGATGCGTGGCGGATTTTGCAGTGGAGTGTGGCGGAGGAAACCGTCAGCCGGGTTGCCGGGCCGGTATTCATCGACGTAACTTCCCAAGCCCTAGGACAAACCGGCTCATACCAGGAACAACTCCTCCGCGGAGCCGACTATTGGCGGACAACCTTGGACGGGGCAATCGGGCCAGACGTTTATGGAAACAACGGTCTCGCGGTCGGAGATTACGACAACGACGGATGGGATGACTTGTACGTCTGCCAACCTGCCGGACTGCCGAACCGACTCTATCGCAATCGTGGCGATGGAACATTCGAAGATGTGACTGAAAAATCAGGTGTCGGTGTGCTGGACTTCACGGCGTGCGCACTGTTCGCCGATTTCGAGAATCGTGGAATTCAGGATTTGCTCGTGGTCTCGTCCGGCGGACCTCTGCTTTTCACCAATGAAGGCAAGGGAAAGTTCTCTCTAAAGCGGGACGCGTTCCGCTTCACGCGTCCGCCTCAAGGTGCATTCACGCATTGCGCTGCCGCCGACTATGATCGCGACGGACGGCTCGATCTCTATTTCTGCCTCTACAACTACTATCAGGGATTGGATCAGTATCGCTATCCCGTCCCGTATTTCGACGCTCGAAATGGGCCTCCCAACTATCTCTTCCGCAACCTGGGAGACGGAGTCTTCCAAGATCAAACCGAAGCTGCGGGCCTCAACGTCGAGAATGATCGTTACAGTTTCGCCTGCTCATGGGGCGACTGCAACCGAGACGGCTGGCCGGACTTATACGTCGTAAATGATTTTGGCCGCAACAATCTGTACCGGAACAACGGCAACGGAACCTTTGCCGCCGTTGCGAGCGCAGCCCAAGTCGATGAGGCAGGAGCCGGCATGAGCGCCTGCTGGCTGGACTTCGACAACGACGGAAAGCAGGACATCTACGCAGCGGGCATGTGGGTGGCGGCCGGCATGCGAGTTTTTGGAGATCCGCATTTTCACAATGCTGACCCGGAAAACATTCGCGATCTTTACCGGCGACACACCGCGGGCAATTCGTTGTACCGGAACCAGGGCAACGGCACATTTCAAAACATTGCCGTGAAAGCGGGGGTCGAAATGGGCCGCTGGTCATGGTCCACCGATGCGTGGGACTTTGACCATGACGGCTTTCCCGATCTGTACGTGGCGAATGGATATATCTCAGGCGTCGAACGACGTGATGTCTCGAGCTTTTTCTGGCGGCAGGTCGTCGCGAAATCGCCGTCGGATTCCAGTCCTTCGCCCGATTACGAGCGCGGGTGGAGCGCGATGAATGAACTCATTCGTTCTGATTCGACCTGGAACGGTCACGAGAGGAACGTTTTTTTGGCCAACAATCGCGACGGCACATTCTCGGATGTCTCCGGCGTCGTTGGCATGGATTTTCGGGATGACAGCCGGGCGTTTGCGCTCGCCGATCTCGACGGCGACGGCAGGCTCGAAATCGTGCTTAAGAACCGAAACGCGCCGCAAGTCCGTATCCTGCGACTGGCAATGGACGGCATCGGCAATGCGATCGTTTTCCGTTTGCGAGGACACAAGAGCAACCGCGACGCGATTGGTGCTGCGGTGACGGTCGAAGTTGGAAGGCTTTGCCAGACGAAATATCTGCAGGCCGGGTCTGGATTTTTGTCACAGCACACGAAGGAACTCTTCTTCGGTGTCGGCAAAAATCACGGCCCGGTCCACGCGACAATCCAATGGCCTAGCGGTCTGACGCAGGCCTTTTCCGGTTTGCCGGTCAACCATCGCCTGGAAATGGAGGAAGGCATCCCAGACTTCCGGTCAAAGCCGTTCACGACTTCCCCGCCATCATGGGCCCGTGCCGGAGATATCCCAGTTGCGGATATTCTGCCGTCGTCGGTCGGAACTTGGCTGATCGAACCGGTGAAAGCCCCGGATTTTGTTTTGCCCGACCTGGCCGGCAAACTGCGCGATCTACGCTCGTTTCAAGGCAGCTTCAGCTTGCTCACATTCTGGACTACCCATTCGCCCGCGTGCCGCGATCAATTGCAGCATCTCGGGAAATCTCAACTGTCGTTAGCCTCCACCGGCCTTCGCATTGTTGCCATCAACGCCGATGACCCCTCCGAACCTCAAACGATACAGTCATTCGTCACCCGAGAAAGGCTGCCATTTCGGGTGCTGCTGGCAACTGCGGAAGTGGTTGGCATCTACAACATCGTCTATCGATATATGTTCGACCGTCACCGGGATCTTCCGCTCCCAACGTCTTTCCTCATCGACGAAACGGGAAACATAGTCAAGGTATACCAAGGAGCTTTTCCTGCCGACTCCTTGTTACGAGACTTGGCATCGATCCCTGGTACTCCAGAAGATCGCGCACGTAAAGCGCTTCCTTTCCCGGGGACTCTTTATCAAGGGACATTTCAGCGCAACGCGTTTACCTATGGCGTGGCTTTCTTTCAACGCGGATTTCTCGATCCAGCCGCGCAATCGTTCAGGCAAGTCGTCCGAGCAAAGCCCGACGATCCTGACGCTTATTACAATCTAGGAACGCTTAGTCTCCAGAGAAATTCCCTGGAAGAAGCAAAAACATACCTTGAGCAGGCCGTGAGGCTGCGGCCGAACTATCCCGAGGCCTGGAACAATCTGGGCATGCTCGCCGCGCAGGAAGGCAATACCGAGGAGGCGATTCGAAACTTCCGGCAATCGCTCGAGTTGCGCCCCTCCTACGCTACTGCGCTTCTGAATCTGGGGAACGTTTATCGGCGACAAGGGAATTTTGATGAGTCGGAAAAACTCCTAAAACGTGCCTTCGATAGCGAGCCCGAAAATGCCGAGATTAGCTACAACCTGGGAATGCTCTATGCTCGCCGGGATCAAACCGAGCACGCCGTTCTGTATTTAGAGAAAGCAATAAGCCTGCGCCCGGATTACTCTGACGCGCTCAATAACCTGGGAGTACTGTTTGTTCAAGCGAGGCAGTATCCCGAAGCTGAAACGAAATTCAAGACATGCATCCAGCAAGCCCCGGATTTTGACCAAGCCTACCTTAACCTCGCCCGCCTGTACGTTATTTTGAGCGACAAGGAAAAGGCACGAACAGTTTTGCAGGCCCTTCTACAGAAACAACCGCAACACACCATGGCCCGGCAAATGCTCCAGATGCTATATTGATTCCTTTCGGAGAGGCATGTGCAGATGTCGGGTTGCGCCTCGATTCATCTCCAGTTAGCCAATTGCAGTCCTGGACTCGTCGGCGTTCTTGCTTTGGCCATGCTTTCGGTTCCCAGTCTTGGACAACAGGCTCCACCGCGATCCCCTCTTTCCAACCGCGACGCCCGCCACTCTCCTGCAGTTGTTTCAACCTTGCAGGAAGCCGAAGATCTGATTCAGAAAGGCCTTTTCGAGCAAGCAACGACAATCCTCCAGAACGATCTCAAAATCAATCCCTCCAGCCTAGAGGCCTACAACCTGCTCGGAATCGCCTACACCGGCGAAAAAGACTACGACCGCGCGAACGACGCTTTCCAGCAGGCGTTGAAACTATCTCCCAACTCTGCAAACACCCGCAACAATCTGGGCAATCTTTATGTCACCCAGCAGAAACTCGACCTCGCCGAGCAAGAGTTCACAAAAGTCCTGAAGATATCTCCGGCGAATCGCGATGCAAATTACAACCTGGGCCTGCTTCTCCTGGCAAAGGGAGCGCCCCTCGCGGCCATTCAACGTTTTCAGCGAGTGCATCCTCTGAACGTCGAGACTCGATTCAACCTGGAGCGCGCTTACCTGCAAGCAGGCAGAACTTCCGATGCGCTGAAAGCAGCGGGCGAATTGTCGGCTGCGCATCCGCAGGACGTTCAGCTGCACTTCACTCTCGGCGTGCTGCTCGCCAGCGCGAAACAATACAAGTCTGCGCAAACCGAACTTGAAAAGGCAAACGCTTTACGGCCGGAAACATTCGAGATCCTATATAACCTCGGGCAGGCATACATCAGAGGGCACGAATATGTGAAGGCAGACCTCGCCCTTAATCGCGCGCTGAAGATCAAGCCCGAGTCTGCCGAAACGCTTTACCTACTGGCCCAAGCTGATTCAGAACAATCGAGGCCCGTCGACGCTCTCGATCTCCTGTTACGCGCTCATAAGTTGGCCCCGCAGAACACTGACGTAATCTTCCTCATGGCCCGTGTCAGCATGACCCAGAACTATTTTGAAGACGCGATTCCGCTACTGGAATCCGGCCTGAACATTGCCCCGCAACGCGCCGATCTTCACGCCGCCCTCGGCGAAAGCTATTTCATGTCGGGCAAAACCGAGAGCGCAATTGCGCAGTTCAAGAAACTGATCGAATTAGACCCGGCAGCGCGCTCCTACGCTTTCATGGGACTTTCGTATCGGCATCTCGGTCGATTTGACGAGGCTCTGAAGTATTTCGAGGACGGGCTGAAACAGGATCCGCGCAACACCTCGTGTCTGTTCAATATTGGCTATATCGAAGAGCGGCAAGGAAATTATGCGCGAGCGGAAGATTTGTTTCAGCAGACCCTCCGTTCGAACCCCGATTTTCCGGAGGCGCTTCTGGAGCTTGCGAATCTCCGCACGAAAGACAAGAAATTTGCCGAAGCCGCGGAGCTGCTTCGGAGATTTGTGAAAGTCAGCCGCAACCCCGCCGACGGCTATTACAAACTGGCAATGGCTGAGCGGAGTCTCCATCAGATGGTGGCGGCGCAAAGAGACTTGAACGTGTTCCAAACGCTGTCCAAGAATTCAGCGAACGGACCTTACCCGTATCAACACCTTTTCGATTACCTCGACAACCGTTCCACCCTTTCTCCTCGGCAAAGGACCCAGTTCGATGTCTCCGAGTTGACCGAACAGATCCAGAAACATCCCGGGCAGCCCCAGGATCTGTACTTGCTTGCCGAAGCGTACCTGAAGCTCGGCAAGCCGCATGACGCTCTAGACACGATCGCTCAGCTTGATCACATTAGTGCGGAGGACTATCGCACACAGACCGGTATCGGCGTCTTGCTGGCACGCTACCGGTTGTACGACGATGCCATTCAACATTTTCAGGCAGCTTTGAATGCAAATCCCGACTCTGATGATGTCAAATTCGATTTAGCCGACGCTTATTTCCGCAAGGGTCGGTACGCGGATGCACTCGATGCTGCGCAAAAAGTTTCGAGCGCAGGCCAGCAGGATGATGCCTATCAGGCGTTGGTAGGAGACATCGAGGGTCATGTTGGAGAAACTGCAAAGGCAATGGAAGTCTTCCGCAATGCCATCACCCGCAATCCTGATAACGACCAAGACTATCTCTCACTCACCCTGCTACAGCTTCGCGCCAATGATCTCAACAGTGCGGAACAGACATTGCAGAGAGGGCTTGCGAGAATTCCAGGCTCGGGAAAGATTGTGTGGGGCTTGGGTCTCGTCTCAGTCTTGCGAGGGAATGCCACCCAGGCGGCCGAACTGCTGGAGCGAGCCGTGGATTTGCTGCCGGAGTGGGTCGGAAGTTATTCCACGCTCGGAGCTTTTTATTATCAGACCGGGCAAATTGAGAAGGCGCGTGAAGTGCTCAGCCGTTTCAAGGGCAGTAATGCCGGAGGTTTGGATGTCGGCCGGATCGAAGCAACCTTGTCGAATGCCCCTGCCAAGGCTCCTGCCACAGGCCAGCCAATACCGATGGTCGCCCGCCAGCAGATGCTTCAGTTAGCACTGCTGATTGCGGATCGCAGTTTGTGAAAGAAGGCTGAGCTACTGGTGAATTCGGGCAGCCCAACCTCCTCCGCTTGCCAGTGAAAGTTTTAGTTTAGTGGTTCGGTTCACCTGGGTGGTTGTCTTCTTGTAGTCGCTGGCGTTGCGATCCGCATTCACACCGTCTTGGTAAGCTTCCATCGTGAAATTGCCATCGGGCAAGAACGACAAGTCGACTTCCACAGTGCGCGGCGTCCAGTCGGTCATTGCCCCGATGTACCAGTCCCGTCCATTTCTTCTTGCCACCAGGACGAACTCCGCGATTTTCCCATCGAGTACCTTCGTTTCGTCCCACTCAGTTGGCACTGGGCCTAGAAAATCCATAATCTCCGGCTCACGCATGTAATTTGAAGGACTGTCGGACAGCATCTGCAGCGGACTTTCGAATACCACATACATCGCCAATTGGTGGCAGCGAGTTCCCAGCGCCATGGGTTGCTCATGGATGGCTGCGAAGGTAGCCTTCGTCGCGTTCCGCATGGCACCGGGCGTGTAGTCCATTGGGCCGAGAAACATCCGGGTAAAAGGGAGAGTCACGTTATGCTTCGGTTCGGAATCGGCGCTCCACTTGCTCCACTCCATCCCGCGCACGCCTTCGGTGCTGATCAGATTGGGCCACGTCCTGGTCATGCTCGCGGGTTTCTGATCCCCGTGAAAATCGACAAGCATTTTGCGCTTGGCACATTCCCTGCTTACTTTGTAGTAATAGTCCATCAATATTTGATCACTGCGCTGCATGAAATCTACTTTGATGCCTTTCACTCCCCATTTTTCAAACTGATCGAGAGCAGGAATCAACTGATCGTCTAATGTCTTCCATACCACCCATAGAATGATCCCGACATTCTTCTTCCTCGCGTATGCAGTGAGTTCCTCCATGTTGAGCTCGGGAACAACTTCCAATACGTTCCCCAGTTTGTACCAGCCCTCGTCAAGAATGATGTAGGAAAGGTTATAGTTCGACGCAAAGTCGATGAAGTATTTGTATGTTTCGGTATTGATTCCCGCTTTAAAGTCGACACCGTAAACGTTGTTGGCATTCCACCAGTCCCAAGCCACTTTTCCTGGCTTGATCCAGGACGTATCCTGCACCTGCGACGGCTTCTCTAGTAAATAAACGATCTGGTTAGTAAGCAAGTCTCCATCCTTATCGGCGATGCCAATCACCCGCCATGGAAAGGTGCGAGTCCCGCCAGTCACAGCGATGTAGTCGGCGCTCTCCACAACGCGATAGTCGCGATCTCCCGTCAGATTCTCCTTGCGCGGGTAGGGGGGGAAGGTGGCGACCAAGGCGCTGCCGCCTGTTCCGCGCAACCAGAGGCCCGGATAAGAGTCCACATCGGATTCTGCGATCGCGACCTTCGCGCCACCTTCGACGTCCACCACCGCCGGCAGGGTCGCGAGAAACTCCGGAGCAATCTCACTCAAGCGCTGCGGAAGATATTTGCGTTCGTTGTGCGAGAAAAAGCTGTCTTCCTGCGGGTAATAGACATTGAAATTCGAAGGGAAATTAAACGCGGATTCTTCACCATAGACCTTTACCTGCGCCTGCGGTAGAGATGTTTCGAAGCGGTAGGCCACGCCTTCGTTGTAAGCACGAAACACGACCGCATATCCGCCCTCCATGTTCAGCCGCAGTTCGTTGTAGTGATCGCGAATCTTCGCGAACTTTTGCCGAACCACAGGTTCGATCGTCTGGTCGTTGGTGCGCTGCTTGGCGTCCATCACCTTTGGCTGGACGCCGAGTTTCTGATGCTCCACGTCCAGAGAGATCGTGGAATTCTCCAGCACGGCCCTTCCTTTCAGCACCACGTCGTATCGGAATTGCGTCGCAGTGCGGATTCTGATTTCGATGCGTCCGTCGGGCGACCGCAGGTCGTAGCTCGATTGCGCGAGGGAATTTGCCGTGGGAACGGCGACCAATAGAAGTGATACCAACAGAAAAGCAACTGCCCTCATCAAGTCACCCTTTCGCTTCGCGATGTCCGCAGGCCGCAATCATCGAATGTCCGCGTCCTTGACGATCTCGGCCCGAACGGCTGCCTCTAGATCACCTGCGTTACTCCGTCGGCGGCCGAGCAAACATAGATCTCGGGCATGGATCTTGTCGCCCTCTCATATCCCTTGCTGACTTCCGTCTTGAAAGTGTCTACGCAGTCCGCGCGCACCAGGTTTACCGTGCACCCTCCAAACCCGCCGCCAGTCATTCTGGCGCCATACACGCCTTCCACCTTTTCGGCGAGTTCCACCATCCGATCCAATTCGGGACAGCTTACCTCAAAATCGTCTCGAAGGCTCTGATGAGATTGGCTCATCAGGTTTCCGAATTCTTCGAGGTTTCCGCGTTCCAGAACGTCCGCGGCTTGAACGACACGGGCATTCTCAGCAATCACGTGCCGGCAGCGGCGCATCACCTTCTCGGGCAGTTCGTGGCTAAGTGCCTCGAAATCGGCTGGCATCACGTCGCGCAAGGCCCTCACCCCTGGCAGATGCCGGGCAAGTATCTGAACGCCCTGTTCGCATTCACTCCGTCGTTTGTTGTATTCGCCGGCGGCCAAGCTGTGGCGCACCATCGTGTTGCAAATAACCAAGCGCGCCTCTTCCGGCAGAGGCAGCAAACGGTATTCCAAGGATCGGCAATCCAGCAGTAGAGCCATGCGTCGTCGTCCATGACTTGCGATGAATTGGTCCATGATTCCACATCGAGCTCCCACAAATTCGTTTTCGGCGCGCTGACACAGCAGTGCGACTTCCTTCGGCTCAGCCGTCTTGCCTGTCACGTCAAGCAGAGCGGAAGCAACCGCAACCTCCAGTGACGCTGAAGAACTGAGCCCGGCTCCCTGAGGTACGTTTCCGTTAATGAGGAGATTGGCCCCAGAGAGCGGACGGACGGATGAGTCCAGCATTTTCGCGACACCGACGACGTAGTCGCTCCAGTGATGTTTTCCCTTCGCGGGCAATTCGTCGAGCGAAACCTCGACCTGCTCGTGAAGGTTCTCCGACCGAATGACAAGCTTGCGATCGATTCGTGCAGCGGCAGCCACCCACGTATAAAACCCGACTGCCGCCGGCATGACAAAACCGTCATTGTAATCCGTGTGCTCCCCGATCAGGTTGACTCGTCCCGGCGCCCGGTAAATGCGCGGCTTTTTCTGAAACAAGGCCGCAAAGCGGTCTCCTAAGCCCTGCTCCGGCACAACATCATCCGCCATCACGTCGCGATTGGGCATCACCGTCTCTCGGCAAAGAATTGGGTCAAACCTCTCGGTCACCCATCTCCCATTTCGAATTCATGACGCAGCTCAAATGACGCTGCGCGCGCCTGGAGCGCAAGGGTTGCCATGGAAATCCAGCTTAAACGCTTAACTCTCGACCTACCGAGTTTTACGATGGTCTCGCGGCGATGTCAACGTCGTCGATTGCGGTCGCGCCACGGAGAGGCGGCCCGTTTATAACTGGACGCCAATTGTTACACTGACTGTCCTGACAAAGTACGGCCCATCAGAACCGCTTCCAACTTCATCACCGCCGCTCTTGCCTAGGCAGCAGCACGCGTAAATAAACATCGAGTCTGAGCACCGGACTGACTTGCCGAACTGCTCGGCGACGACCTTGGGTGGAACGCTAGCCCCTAGGACGAGGGGTTTCGAGCGGTGTGACGCAAGTGGTTATGACAGGCCGGCCAGCTTGGCGCTGTATTGCTGCTCTGCGCTCAACCAATTGCCGGGATCGGAATGCGAACTGCTTCACTCCTTTGACGCGGCTAATCCCCGGCGGCCAACTCGGGACTCAGCAAGCCCGCGTCGGCGGCTTCGTGAGCGAGGCGACACACGGCTGCAAGCTGTTGGTTGATGGTGGTGGCGGCCAGGTGCCGCGATTCCAGGTACATACGATAGTGAACGACGACGGGGCGATTGAAGGCCAGCCGAGGCTCGGAACAGTACCAAGCAATGAATTGATCGC
>Ga0209380_10000221_pt1 | contig 39074 bp, 34 predicted proteins | sample HubBroMetageWFT6_FD_188347 | JGI IMG/M metagenome (GOLD analysis project Ga0209380, IMG submission 188347) | Warmed and freeze-thawed soil microbial communities from the Hubbard Brook experimental Forest, New Hampshire - Hubbard Brook CCASE Soil... | ecosystem: Environmental > Terrestrial >...
GTTCAACGCTTGCGTCGGTATGTCTACTTTGAGCGCAAGCCTTCTCCTTCGGAATGACCCACTCGACGCGGTGTGGCGCGAGTCGGAGATTGCCCTGGACTTCGCCCGAACAGTCGTCAAGCACGCCGACTGGGCGGACGTCATCGTAAGCAAGCAACGCTTTATCCGGACAATGCAGGGCCGCACCACGACCTTCACCACATTCAGCGATGCGCAGTTCGACGAGGCCGCGTTCGAGGCCGGGCTCACAGCGGACCGGGTTCCCATGATGGTCGACTGGTATTGGATCCTCAAATTGAAAGCGCGGTTCCTGTCGAACGACTACGCCGCGGCACTGGAGGCCGCCGGCAAGGCGAAGCAGTTGCTCGTGGCTTCGGTCGGCCAGGTTTCAGTGTTGGACTACTTTTATTATGCCGCGCTGACGGTATCGGCGCTTTACGAGACGGCGTCGGCCGATGACCAGCAAGCGTGGCGGGAACTCCTGGAAGCGCATCGGGAACAGCTACGCGAGTGGGCCGAAAACAATCCACCGACTTTTGGCGACAAGCACACGCTGGTATTGGCCGAGATCGCCCGCCTGGAAAAGCGAGACGCCGATGCCTTGCCTCTCTACGAGAAGGCTATCCATTTGGCGCGCGACAACGGCTTCGTTCAGAACGAGGGTTTGGCGCACGAACTGGCGGCGCAGTACTGCCTGACGCGCGACCTCGAAACGGCAGGCTACGCCTATCTACGCTCCGCGCGCAACTGCTATGACCAGTGGGGCGCCCACGGTAAGGTAAAGCAACTCGACGAGCGCTATCCGCGCCTGCGCGAGGAGCAAGCTCCCGCCTCTTCGGCTACGATTGTCCCGCTAGCCCTGCAGCTCGACATCGAGACTGTAGTCAAAGCCTCGCAGGCACTTTCGAGTGAGATGGTCCTTCCCAATCTGATCGAGAAGCTCATGCGAATTGCGATGGAGAATGCAGGGGCCGAGCGCGGTCTCCTGATCCTGGATCGGGACGGTGAGATTCGGATCGAAGCCGAAGCCACGACGGGTCGCGGCAGTGTCGAGGTTGTGGTTCGACGGGCAGCCGTGACGCCGTCCGAACTGCCGCAATCCGCGCTGCATTATGCGATCCGGACGCAGGAGATCGTGCTCCTCGATGATGCCTCGGCCGACACCTTATATTCCAAAGACGAATATGTCGGGCGGAAGCGCTCCAAGTCTGTGTTGTGCCTGCCAATCGTCAAGCAGAAGAAGCTTGTCGGCACACTTTATCTTGAGAACAACCTGACACCGCGCGTCTTCACGCCGGACCGGGTTACCGTACTGCAGTTGCTGGCTTCGCAAGCCGCTATTTCACTGGAGAATGCCACCCTCTATAGCGATCTGCAACTCCAAGTTGCGCTGCTGCAGCGTCTTCCTGTATCCGCCTGGACGCTCGAGCCTGATGGGAAACCGGATTTCGTGAATCAAGTTTGGCTTGAATTCTCTGGTCAGACGCGTGAATTCGTCCGGTCGCGTCCCGAGGCCTGGATGACCGCGGTCCACCCTGAGGATCGGGAGATGGCGGCCAGAAACTTTTGGGAGGGCGTGCGCTCGGGACAGGGCTTTGCGTTCGAAACCCGATCTCTCCGCGCTAAGGATGAGACTTATCGCTGGCATCTGCAGCAAGCCGTGGTCTTGCGCGATGCGGAAGGAAAGGTCCTCAGATTCGTGGGTACTACCACCGACATCGACGACCAGAAGCGTGCTGAAGAGAAGATCCGCCAAAGCGAAAGGAAAGCCAGGCAACTTCTCGATTTGTCGCCGTTGCACATCACCGAATTGGGGCCCGACGGCGCACGCATCTACACGAATCGGGCGTCGCTGGATTATTACGGCATTACTTTGGAGGAATGGCAGGGCGCCGACTTGCAGCAGGTGTTGCATCCTCAGGACGCCGAAATCGTGACAAAAGACCTTCCCGGAAAACTCAAAAGTGGATCGCCGTTTGAATACGAAGCGCGGCTCAAGAGAAAGGACGGACAGCATCGTTGGTTCCACTGCCGCTTGAGCCCGATGTCAGACGAGGAAGGGCGTATCACGCGGTGGTATGCCGCTGGAACCGATATTGATGATCGCAAGCTAGCCGAGCAAAGGCTCTTCGAAGAGAACATTTCGTTGCGCGAGGAAGTCGATAAAACATCGATGTTCGAAGAAATCGTGGGAACTTCCGCGCCTCTCAAAAAGGTGCTCTCCCGAATCTCCAAGGTCGCTCCAACCGACTCCAGCGTTCTGATCACCGGCGAAACCGGCACAGGCAAGGAACTGGTGGCGCGCGCGATTCACCGGCGGTCACAGCGATCCTCACGCCCATTTGTGAGTGTGAACTGTGCCGTGATCCCCCGTGACCTCATCGCATCGGAACTATTTGGCCATGAGAAGGGTGCCTTCACAGGAGCAACTCAGCGTCGCTTAGGCCGCTTTGAACTGGCAGAGAAAGGCACGATCTTCCTCGATGAAGTCGGGGAGTTGCCCGCCGAAACCCAGGTCGCGCTGCTGCGTGTCCTGCAGGAGCGCGAATTTGAGCGCATCGGAGGAACCGATTCCATTAGGACCGATGTGCGGGTGATCGCCGCCACGAACCGTGACTTGGAGTCCGACATCGAATCGGGTAAGTTCCGCAGCGACCTGTTTTACAGGCTAAACGTCTTTCCCGTCGAGCTGCCCCCTTTGCGGAAACGAAGCGAAGACGTCCCACTGCTTATTACATATTTCCTAAATCGCTATGCGCGGAGAGCAGGCAAAAATTTTACTGCGGTCGACAAAAAGAGTCTCGATCTGCTGCAATCGTACGCCTGGCCCGGTAATATTCGGGAATTACAGAACGTTATCGAGCGATCCGTTATTATCAGTGAGTCGCGGACATTTTCAGTAGATGCGAGCTGGCTTTCCCGCCGGCCTTCTGCCAGTGATGGGGATGTCCGGCCGAGCCTCTTGAAGCGACTCCCTGCTCAGGAGAAAGCTGTCATTGAGGCTGCCTTGAGGGAATGCGGAGGACGCGTGTATGGGCCTTCAGGCGCTGCCGCCAAGCTGGGCATTTCGCGGACCACACTGGAGTCGAAGATCAAGTCCTTGAAGATCAACAAGAATGGCTTCAAGGGGCCAGATCCATTGAAGGACCGCTAGTCAAGCCTCTCTAGTCGCGCCCTTTCCAAGAATGATTGCGCGGCCCTCGTCAATTGACGAGATTCGTCAATTCAGCCTGACTTCAACCCCTTCCATTTCAGTTATTTCCGCTTGGCGTTCAACTTGCTCCTCTTTATTTCAAGGGCGCTGAATGCTGAGAATTCACAGGAAAGCGAATAGGAACGTGGTCTTTGTCCTAAGCGGCCAGCTCAACAAGGAGAATATTGTTGAGCTGGAAAAACTCATCGGAGCAGAAGGAAAAGATCGCCCAATCACTCTTGACCTCCAGGATATGACTTTGACCGGTCAGGACGGCGTCAATTTTCTCGCTCAGTGCGAGGCGGCTGGCATTGCGTTGGTGAATTGCGATCCATACGTGCGCGAGTGGGTCACGAGACAAAGAACCGGAAGCTAAGCGCGAGCTGGTTTCAATCAGAAGAAAACGCGGACCACAGTTCGCATTCATAAAGGAGTACGGCTATGACTACTTCAGTGCAAATCGAGGAGCGAGAGATGACTCAGTGTGCAAAAGCAGAAATGTCGGGGAGACAGACCATGAGTGCAGCGCACGTATTTGGCTATGATTTGGCATCGGCATCCAGGTCGCTCGCGATGCCGATGGTGTTCGTAGTCGACGAGGACGTTGCAGTGCGCGAGTCGCTGGATTTGTTGATTCGCGGTCAGGGCTGGAAGCCTGAAACTTTCGCTTCCGCGCAACAATTTCTGAATCGTCCACGACCTCTTGTTCCCAGCTGCCTCGTGCTCGACGTCTCTATTTCAGGTTTCCATGGCCTTGAGCTTCAAAAGCGGATTGCCATCGAACGCGCCGAAACGCCAATTATCTGCGTTACTAGTCAAGCCGACGTGTCAACGACCGTGCAGGCAATGAAGGCTGGCGCCTTGGAGTTCTTGACCAAACCGTTCGACGATGATGAGCTGCTGAACAGCGTCCGGGAAGCTCTCGAACACAGCCGCGTTATTCTTGCCCACGAGGCTGAGGTGCAAACGCTTCGCGACCGTTATGCGTCGCTTACCCGTCGCGAACGCGAGGTTCTTGCATTGGTGGCCGCCGGTCTCCTAAATAAACAAGTCGGTGGAGAACTCGGTATTAGCGAGATCACAGTCAAGGCGCACCGAGGCCAGGTGATGGTAAAAATGAAAGCCGACTCTCTCGCCGACTTGGTGAGAATGGCCGCAAGACTCGGGCTCCCTCATCCCCACTTGTGTTCAGACCACTATGGCTCGGCAACCAGACACTTCCATCACGATCTGCAAGAATTGAGCCGACGAGATCCTTTGACAAACCTCGGCCGGCAGTAAAGGTCGACACTGCGAAATTGCGCAGATCCACGGGTAACCCAGAATTAGGTTTCGCGTTATGACCTTCACCGTTGCGCTAGAAACTCTGATTTCCAGTTTATTGTTCAGCAACAATTCTCGCACCCAACCCTTTTGCTTAATCACATTTTACCGGAGGGGGGACGTTTTCCGAGGAGAATCAGCAAGTTGCGATGACGCACGAGAGCCGACTTCTCTTCTATATTCACCTTTTGTTCGCGGTTTTTCCGGCATTTTTCTCCGACTATCGCTACACTAGCGTGGCACCCAACCCTTCGCGCGCTCTAAGGCTGGGCCTGAGCGTGGTTGCGAACACTCGGCGTGGCCTTCCGGATAAAGAATTCTTGAAACACGCTGGCGACAGCCGTTTCACCGATCCTGATTAGTGCCGTCGAAACAACTAAGTGCGCCCCACCCCTTCTGCCCGGCGGAGCATAAAGAGATGCAAGGCCACCCGCTGCGAACGCTCCCCCAATGTTCGAGTAATTTGGCTCGACTTTTCCGTTATCGCCCTTGCATATCACGGAACTTCCCAGCGCATGCAGAAGGCGCGACTTCTTACTGCCGCTTCCTTGATAGAAATAACGCGGATCTTGCTTTAGAAGGGATGGCAATACGGCTCCTCCGACGAACGTGCCGCCAAAAACGTCGGCGTAGGACGCCCCATAGCGCTTGGCATATCCCTGCGCCCCCTGCCCATATCCAGGCCACTGATTGCCCGCTTGCTCCACTCCCGCGACCGCGCCAATCGCCAACAGCGTGAATGGATCGACAGACGACTTCCAGGCGAGTCTGAACTTTAGTTTGGGCGTCAGGGGGACTGGATGAGGGTCGTAGGTCACGAAGAAATTTGGGATCATCCCAAAGATGCGCTGCTTCTCTTCCGCTTTGACCTCGTCCTCCGCCTCCTCGGCAGGCGTGACGCCTACGCGCACTTCGGTGACTTGCGTGGCAACGATCAAGACCACGTCTGGAACGGTCAACACTTGCCCCGCCTTCAACGTTTCGTACATCGCCTGCCCAGTCAAACCCTCGGAAGTGAAGGTAAGCTGCAAGAGACCCGGTGCGAGATTTGCGAAAAGGAACAGGCCGTCGTCGTCGGTCTGGGTCTGTAATTCCTGCGCTTGACCTTCGCGCGAAAGCGCCACGCGTGCTGCGCTGATCGCAGTACCCGATTGATCGACGACTTTTCCGCGAATGGTCCCGAGAGAATGCGACTCGCCCTGCTGTGCGTTCGCGGGATCAGCGGCCTGAGTTGACGCGCTAGACGGGCTCGGACCGCTTTGCTCGACAGGCATCTGTTGAGACCACGCAACTGCTGGCAACACGAGCCCTAGAAGCAACAGTCCTATCGCCAACCCTGGCACTAAACTGTCAATTTGGCGATTCCTCGTGCAATCGCCATTCATCGCTTCCACCCTATTTCGTTGGAACCCATCTGACTCGACGACGTCAACCCTTGACGCGCTCCTTTATTCAAAACTGCCGGTCACACCCTGGAAACCATGGCTGGCCTGCTTCGCCAGCCACTTCATCACTCTCGCGATGTCGTAGCAGTACGCAACGTTGTAGCCGAGCGTGGAGAAGCAATTCGGTTCGCAGCCCTTTTTCATTTCGGCCAGTTGTTTCAAGTCAAATTTCTGCTTTTCAACGGTGCCCCAGTCGAATTTTGCGTTGTACATCGGGAAGCAAGGAGCGAGCGAGCCGTCGGTGCGGATGATCAGCCAGTTCTGGCCGGCGCGGCAGCCCCAGTGCTCGCCCGCACCACGCATGAAACCCTTCATATTCTGGAGCCGGGGAATGGAGAGGGTCAAATCCGCTTGGCTTTCACATGCCTTTGGATTCGCGGACCGGACCACATAAAGGGTCAGACCATATAGAGGATAGTAGCACTTGGTGGCCCGCGTCCGATGATTCTCGACTTTTCCCGCACTTGCACCGAGCAGCTTCAATCGCAAAGCGTTTGATAAAGCCAGTAGCGAAAGAATTGGACGAAGGTATCTGCAATACCTTCGTATTGGTGGCCGTGCCGAACGGGCTTCGTCTAAATCCCTATGAACGGGTCACCGCCTCTAAGAGCGATTAGGAAGTCATATGATGATTCGCATGGCTAAAGTACGAAGAGGGCGGGCTTTGAGCTTCGAGGTCGGCGGGCATTGATTTTGTCCCGGATGTGGTGTCGCAATGAAAGAAGAGCTTCCGGGCAAAGGATCTTGCCCGTAATGTTGAGGTAAGATCGGAAGAAGTCTTATGTTTCGGCTCGTTGAGCTGCATCCGCATTCCTAATCAGGCCATGGTCTGGGCTTAGATTCCAAGTTTTGGGTCACCGCGTTAGTCAGGGCCTATGTTCCGCCCAGGTCGAACCTGTACGGCTATACAGACTCCGCGCGACGCTGCAAGGGCTGTGCTGTGGGAGCGAGTGCGGGTGTGGCTACATCCTCTTTGGCGCTGGCGACTTTGTGGAGCATGAAGTCGACAATTTTTTCTTCCCGGACACAGCCGACCGGTTCGGCATCGTCGAGGCTGCGCACAACCGGTATCCAGGCGATGCCATGCTGAAGCATGGTCCCGGCAGCGACGAAGGGCGAATCCAGGAGAGTGACACAGAGTGGATCCGGCAGCAGAAAGTCAGTCAGCTTGCGCTGGCTCAAGCCGTCGTGCTTGTCGGGCGGAATGAGGGCGATGCGAGCGACAATTTGGTAAAGGTCCCTGCGGTCCAGTTTTCCCCATAGACGGTTGTTTTCATCAAGGATGATGAACTGTCCGGCGCTACTTTCCCGCAGGGACTCGATCGCGTCGCCGAGACTAGTGTCCTTCCGAAGAGGGCTCCCGGGAAGCGGGGCAAGGAAGGAAGCAAGTGGCTCACGATCTAATAAAGGTTTCGCGAAAGGCAGGCGACGCCAAAGTTCGGCTGAGTCGCGGGTTACAGCGTTGGCTAGCAGTTCTCGTAGCGGCGCGAAGGAACCTGCTATTTCTGAAAAGAGCGTGCTGCTGGCTTGACGCAGACGAACGACGGTCCGCGCGCGAATACTGGTTTGATGCGGGCGGTTCTCAAGCAGGGCGGCGTTGCCAAAAAAGTCACCCTTGCCCAGGACGGCCACGACTCTTCCCGGGTCGTTCGGTGCGTCCGAAATCAAGACTTCGGCCTGCCCCTCCTCGATGACGCTGAAGACCTGAGCCGGGTCTCCCTGGTGTTGAATGAAATCGCCTTGGCGATAGTAGGCATGCGTGAACTGTTTCGAGGTGTCGCTGTTCAAAAAGCTGAGATCCCGAGAAAAGAGCAAATCCCAGGTCCAATCCAAAGCGACCTTGAACCGGCGGGACCACGTTGGCAACTTAAATAGATATACACTGCGCCATAGGAACCACGCGAGAAAGCCCGAGATATGCAATCCAAACATTTCCGCCACCGCTTGATAACCGCCGATCGAACAGAGTGCGCCTAGTGCTTTAAAGCTGAATGGCTGCGTGGGCTCACCTTTCCAAACTCGTGTCAAGTTCAGGGCCGCTTGGCGGCCCTGGCGCTCCGCGAACTGGCCGGTGGTCAGCGACGGCTTGTTATCGTAAGCATTGATGATGAGAGCGCAATCGCCGAGGGCCCAGGCGTTGGCGCGGCCTTGGACGCGCATGTCGGGCTGCGTGAGAATACGGCCACGCTCTTTAGGTGCGTCGAGGTACTGAACCAGTGGAGAGGGAGCTGTGCCGATAGTGCAGACGATCGTCCCACCAGCGAGCATTCGACCATCATTCAGTTGTACTCCTTCGTGAGTCGCCGCGACGGCGCGCGTATTCAGTATCAATGTGATGCCAGCTTTCTCCATTCTCTTCTTGGCGAATTTCGCCAGGGTTGGGGCGACTTCGGGCAAGATGTGGTCCTCAGGGTGAACCAGCGATACCACAACATCGTCCTTGTGAAAATTACGGTAAAAGCGCGTGCTGCTGCGAACTAGTTCGTTGATTTCTCCGGCGACTTCAACACCACTGAAGCCCGCTCCTACGATAGTGAAGCTGAGATGCCAGCGTCGGCGCTGGGGATCGCGGGTGGCTTCGGCCTGTTCCATCTGACTGACAATGTGTTGGCGCAGGTCTATCGCATCGCGCATGACCTTGAAGGCGAAGGCATGCTCGGTCATTCCTGGAATGATGCTCAAGTTGCTTTTGGCGCCGCAGGCAATGACCACGTGATCGTAATGCAAGCGATTGAGCACGCCGCTGCCATTTTCGAAAGCTATCTCTGAAGCGGCAAGATCGATTCTCTGGACGCGCTCCGTGCGGCAGCCAACCGTAGGGAGCATCTGCCGGAGAGGAGTAGCGGCTGCGTCGACGTTGATGGATGCCCCGGCCACGTCTGCCAGCAGAGGGTGGAATACCATGTGGTTCTCCGAGTTGAAAAGGAGAATCTCACACTCGGACGGGGACAGCTTCCCGCGCAAGGTCTTGGCGAACTGCACGGCGGCAAATCCGCCTCCGACGATGACCACTCTTGTAGGTGTCACTGCTGGTGTTCTCGGTTGAGCGACATTCGCACGTCTTTTTTTTGATGCTCTCAAGCGTGCCGCGGATGAAGGAAAAATACAGGCTCGGCAGCAAAGCGAGATACTGCGCTTCCGCCAGTCGAGTGCCGGTGAGTCGTGCTAATCCAAGTGCACGACGGTCTACTTCAAGCCATGTCCGGTGCCGAGCTGTCTCGCGCACGAACTGAACTCTAACAACGGCGAATATGCAAATCCATTCCGCCACATCCAGTACAGCAGAACCGCTAGCCGGCGCCCCCGGAGCTACCTCGGCAATACTCTTGGCCAGCGCATCGCCAGACGCTTGTAGCGACGCCTCCAGTCCGGATGGCTACGTGCCGCCGCCTGGGCCGCTTCCACCAGCAAGAATCGCAACAACGAATTCCCTCGCTTGCTGATGTGTCCTAGCCGTTGTTTGCGGGCACGGGACTCCATTCCGGTTAGCGTTGCCAGCTCAACCGGTCGCTGCAAAACCCTCTAATCAGTTGATCCGATAGCACTTCCCGCGGAGGACCGCTTTGCTGTGCCGCGCATCAATTAGACCTGGCCAGGGCGGTTTTCAGTTTGAATCAGCGCGCGTCAACGGCTCTCAGCAATTGAGGCTCCCGTAGGCTCATTTCGGCTAGTGTTGCGTCGACCTCTTGAGACCACCGTGTTTTTGGGCGAAGCGGGATCAGGATCTTCAGTTCACATGACGAAAATGGAGGCATTAAAGAAAATGGTGACAGAGGGCGTACGAATGAGAATTTGAGATCATTGAAATCTGCTCATGGCTGGCTGCCTGTTGTGCACAGTGAGCGAGCATTTCCGCAACATAGGAATAACCCCTCTCGGTGTTAAACATTGCTTCATACAGGTCGCACTCGGGCCAATTCAGCTTAAGGTATCTCTTCACAAACGCGGCGCGGCCCCCGTCAATCGTGTTAACGTCCGTTATCGCCTCTTCTTGAGGCGTTCCAGTTGCGATCAGTCTCTGGATCTTAGACGTGCGTGAAGCATAGAGGAACGCCCGAAACACATCTTTGCGATTTCGAAGAAAATATTGCGAGCCCCGGCCAACAATTATGCATGGGCCGCGAGAAAGTGCTCGATTGACCGCCAACTCGGAGACGGTAGCGATTCGGCGTGCATCAAGCAGTTCCAGCCGATCGGCTGGCGGTAGGACACCCTCGAATGCTCCTCTAAGAAAAGACATAAAGACGCGGTAAACCGCAGGATCAGTTTTCCATTCTCGCCGCTCGACCGCTTGCGGCGTACTGTTGGTTAGCCGCGCGATTTCTTCAGTTAATTCGTGGTCCCACAGCTTCCAACCCAGAATATCGGCCAACTTTGCAGCAATCTCCGAGCCGCCACAACCAAACTCACTTTCAATTGTTATGGCTCGAATCAACATGATAATGCTTAACCGGCCGCAACCTGGCCGCCTGCTCCCGGGTCATTCTTTTTCAAGAAAAATGCGAGAACAAACATCAACGAGCAAAACGCGCCTAGGATCCAAAAAGTGTCCATGTAAGACAGCACGTGTGCTTGTTGATTCACTAAGTCGTAGAACCTCGCAATGGCCTGTTTGCGGGCGTCCGTGGCGCTAAGCCCAGAATGTGCGATTTGAGAGCTCAGCGCATGGAACGCGGAACGAAAAGCAGGGATACCGGGAGCGAGATGGCCGACGAGGATTTGCTGGTGATACTGAGATCGCCGAACGATCAGAGTGGTCGCCAATGAAGTTCCTATACTGCCGCCGATGTTGCGCATGAAGTTGATCATTCCGGAAACGCTGTCGCCTTTCTCTGGAGGAACTCCGATGTAACCTGCCGCGGTGATGGGGACGAAAAGAAATCCGATGCCCACTACTTGCGTGATACGCAGCCACATGGCAAAACGGAAGTTGATGGATAAATCGAGCTCGTGAGCCGAGTAGAATAGGCCGGTAGCGAGGCACAGCCATCCAGCCGCAATCAAGTATCTCGCCTGAATCTTTGAAGTAAGGCGGCCAGTGATGGGCATCATTATTAACAAGACGAGTCCGCCTCCGGACAGAACAAGACCTGCGAGTCCGGCTGTGTAACCCATCAGTGTCTGCAGAAATTCGGGAATCAAAACCAAGGTGCTGAAAAGCAGGAAGCCCATCATGAACATCATCAGGTTGGCCGCCGCGAAGTTAAAGCTCTTGAACATACGGACGTCGATGATCGGATCTTTTCGAAACCATTCCCAGATGACCAGTGTGATTAGGCAAAGCGCCGCGGTTGCCGTCAGGGTGGTGATGAAATGCGAGCCCAACCAATCGTCTTCCTGGCCCTTATCCAAAAGTATCTGCAGCGAACCAACTCCGAGCGCCAACATGGATATTCCGATGTAGTCCACGCGGATACCCCCCCTTTTCAGCCGGCGGAGGAAAGGTGGATCTTCCACCAGTGTGTAGGTTAGATAGAGAGCAAGCAGAACCACTGGCAAGGTAATGAAAAAGATCCAGCGCCAGGAATAGCTGTCGATGATCCAACCTCCGAGCATTGGGCCCACCGTCGGGGCAAGAACCGCAGAAATGCCGTAGAGAGCAAATGCGATGGCGCGCTTCTCGGGAGGAAAGGCATCGTTGAGAATCGCTTGCGCCATGGGTTGCAATCCGCCTCCAGCGAGGCCTTGCACAGCTCGGAAGCCGAGCAATATAGGCAGAGTCGGCGCGAGTCCACAAAGCAAAGAACTCACCGTGAAAACAAAGAGGGAGAGCATGAAATACCGCTTACGGCCGATTATTTCGGCAAGCCATCCGCTCATTGGCAGGATGATGGCGTTTGCTGCGAGATATGACGTGAGTACCCAAGTACTGTCGTCATAACTGGCCCCTAAACCTCCTGCGATGTAAGGCAAAGCAACATTGGCAACAGTGGTATCTAAAATTTCGATAAATGCAGCCATCGAGACCGTGGCGGCAATCGCCCAAGGATTTACTTTGGGACGCCAGACGACCTGCTCCAGAGGCAAGGTCAGCGCTTCGGAGCTCATCGTAAGTACACTTTCGCTTCGACGTTCATGCCGGGGCGAAGCTGATGGTCACGATTTTCCCCGGGTTCTAGAACAATCTTCACCGGCACGCGCTGAACGATTTTTACGTAGTTGCCGGTAGCATTTTCCGGAGGCAGCAGGCTGAAGAGGGGTCCTGTGGCGCCTGCGATGCTATCGACGTGGCCGTCGTAAGTGCGTCCGTTCGAGTCAAGGTGAATCTCCGCCTTCTGGCCCACGCGCATGTGTTTCAGCTGCGTTTCTTTGAAGTTCGCGGTGATCCATACTTGATCCAATGGAACCACCGTGAGCAGTTCTTCGCCGGGGTCGACATTCAAACCGACAACGACTTTCTTATTTACCTCACCGCTGACTGGCGCTGATACCCTGGTGTATCCGAGGTTGAGGTCAGCCTGGTCGAGTTCTGCCCTCTTTTGCCGCACGTCGGCAATGGCTGAAAGCGCGCGGGCACGCGTGGACGCCACGCGTTGTGGTCCGGCCTGAGCGGATTCATCCCGAGCCATCGCTTCGATGAGCCGGCTTCGTGCTTGCGTGACATTTTGTTCAGCACTCGCTTCTTCCGCTTTGGCTGCTGCTACTGAAGCAGTGTCGGTTTGTGCTGCGGCGACGGCGTGGTCGTAAATCTGTTTAGCTACTTCGTCCTTAATCAGCAGAAGGTGATAACGCTGAACGTCGTCCTGGGCTTTTACGTTTTCCGCATCGGCTTCGAGGATGCGTGCCTGCGCGGCAGCAACTTGTTTTTCACTGGCGGCGATCGCGGCCTTGGCGTTTTCGATGTCCGAAGAAGTGAACTTGAGTTGGCTGATGGTGTCCACCGAGCTAATGGGAACATCGATTTTCAGGGCGCGAGCGGAGGCCTCCGCAGTTTCGAGATTTGCCTGCGCTTTCGCGTCAGCGACTTGGTAGTCTTTTGGGTCAATCTCCAGGAGGGTGGCGCCTTCCTGAACATACTCGTTGTCTCCTACGTGCACCGCTTGCACGTAGCCTGAGATCCGTGCGCTCACCGGATAGAGATGAACATCGACTTGCGCATCGTCGGTGGTCTCGAAACCCGAGAAGTAGCGCCACAAAAAGATGCCACCGACAAGAACTACCAACACGACAGCGACAATCACCCAGCGCTTGTGAGAGCGCCGGCTCGGGTGCACGACTGGGGACGGCGTGCTGGGGCTTTCGGTCGCGGTATTGCGCGTTGAGGACGATGAAGTTTCGGGGCTCTTGGCCGTCTCTTGGTCGGGCATCTTATTGTCCTTTCAAATACAGCGCGTAGTTCGATTCCGCGACACCTATTGCTCGCGCCAGAGAGATTTTTGCGGTGTTATAGAGGTAGAGGCTGGCGATATACGCGTCATTAGCATCCGCGAGAGATTCCTGAGCCTGAACGACTTCGATGGTGTCCGTGACTCCCGAGGCGAAGCGATCACGTGATTGCTGCAGGGTCTCGGTAGCGAGCCGGACGGCATTCTTCTCGACCGAAACTTCTTGCGCGGTATCTTGCAAGTCAAGGAAAGCGTCACGAACCTCCTGGTCGATCCCAGCGCGCAGGTCTTCCAGTCGTTGCTTGGCGCTTGCCAGGAGGGAATCTGCGACAACGTTATCTCCGTGAACCCTGCCTCCCTGGAAAATAGGTAATCGGAGCTCCGCGGCGGCGTCCACCGTGCCATGGTTCGACGCAGAATTGGTGCCTATAGATCCGTAATCCGCAACCGCGGACAGTGTGGGGTAACGCTCGGCTGAAGCGGCCTTTTTTTGCAACTCTGCGGACCGCTCTCGCTCAACTTGGCTTTTATAGTCGGCGCGAGAGGCATACGCCTGCTGCAAGGCTTCATCGAGGGTCGAAGTCGTAAGCGGCTGATACACAACCTGCGTGGTTATGTCGAACGTCTGACCTGCCGGAAGTCCAATCGCCCGCGCCAGAACTAACTTCTGTTTAGCCAGACTGTTCCGCGCGACAATCAATTTTTGTTCGCGCGCCTGGAGCTCGACGTCGGACCTCAGTACGTCAACGGCGGCCGCAAGCCCGGCTTTCTTTTGGTCCGTCGTTTGATCGAGGAGAGCTTTCGCGGTGTCGCGCTGAGCTAAAGCGGACTCTACTTGCGACTGGTCGGCAATGACCAGCAAGTAGTTGGACACCACCACAAGAACAATCAGTTCGCGAGCGTTCTTGTAGCTGTATTGGGCCGATTTCACTTGGGCAGCGGAAGACCGTGCCCGCTCGATCGACTCCCAGTTGAAAATCGACTGATCGAGGTATGCACGCGTGTCGAAGACTCCGAAAGGGCCGATGACGGGCGGCTGGCCAGGGACAGTTATGCCGATGTCCGCTTTCAAATCATTTTGGCGAACGCCGAAACTAGTAGCGGTGGTCAGATTTGGGAGCAACGCGCCGAGTGCCCGCCACCGCTCGCCTCGCGCTCCGGAGACGGCGTCCGCCGAGAGAACTCCCGCAAGGTTTTGTCGGAGACCCCGAGCTACGGCGTCTTCCAGGGAAAGCGATAATGCCGTTGAACTGGCCGTGCCAGTGGGAACTCCTCCCAAGTAGGGATTCTGCAACTGAGAATCTGAGGCAGAAGTGTCCTGAGCAACAAAGGCAGCGGCACCGGAGGACACTGTTCGTTGGCTCGCAGCAGTCAATCCAGACTGTCCGTAGAGCGGAACACCTGCGAACAGAGCCAGGCAAAGGGCGATCAGGTTACCGCAAAACGTCCGACGATCGGCAGCCATCATCTTCAAAGCTATGAAATTCACGATGCCCTCACCGTCTGTTAGACACATCCGATAAGATCGGCTGTGATGAGGCGATAACACCAGAAGCTCAAAAAGGAAACAATTGGACGATGGTATTGGCGATACTTTCGTATGACTTAGCTTCCCAGAACCCTTCGTATTCAGTTGGCAAATGCTTCCGTGCGATCGAGCGAAGTAAAGGGGGGCATTTACACCGGAAGCTGCCAGCTCAGACAACCAGGCGCTTTACGGATTTCACCTTTTCGCGCTTTAGCTACTCGCCGGATTTGTGTTTCGCCAGCTACCTATTGCTTTTGCGGATCTGCGATCATTCGGATAGTTGGCAGTTGAAGAGTCGTTGCCGCTCAGAAATGCAACATGTGCATTAGAAGACCCGCAAGGCTCGCGCCGATAAGAGGGCCAACCACAGGAATGCCCGCATAGCCCCAGTCGGAGCCTCCCTTACCTGCAATGGGAAGAACCGCATGAGCGATGCGCGGACCGAGGTCACGCGCCGGATTGATGGCATATCCTGTTGTGCCGCCCAGCGAAAGACCGATAGCCCAGACCAAGCAGCCGACAAGATATGGTCCAAGCCCAGCAGCTGGACCATTCTGCGAGATGGCCTTTGAAAAAATCGTGCCGGCTATGAACACAAGGACAAAAGTGCCAACGATTTCGCTGATGAGGTTCGCGCCGAAACTGCGAATCGCAGGCCCGGTACAAAACACGGCCAGCTTTGCGGAGCTATCCGGCGTTTCTTTCCAGTGGGGCAAATAATGAAGCCATACGAGAACGGCACCAACAAAAGCACCCAACAATTGCGCCGTCACGAGAGGTGCGAGCTTGGAGTAATCTCCGGAGGAGATGGCAAAACCGAGAGTAACAGCTGGATTGAGAAAAGCGTCCTTACTGCCGCACGCGATCGCCGCGAACACCCCTGCCATTACGGCGAAGGCCCAACCGGTGGTAATCACCATCCATCCCGAGTTCTCCGCTTTTGAGCGTTTCAGGAGCACGCCGGCGACCACGCCGTCGCCTAACAGAATCAAGATGAATGTTCCTACTAATTCTCCAAAAAAAGGTGAGATCATATTTCTTCTCCGATGGAAATGTGTGCCTGCCTGGCCTGTTAAGAACTACGCGGTCGCCTTGAGTTCGCGCTCTTCCACCCAACCGAAAGATCGTGTCACGGCTTTTTTCCAATGTGCATACAACTGCTCCCGTGCGTCGCTTTCCATGTGGCATTTCCAGACATGGTCTACGCCCCACTGTTTGCGCAATTCCCCCAAATCCTTGTAGAAACCAACGGCGAGTCCGGCAGCATAGCTGGCGCCGAGCGCTGTGGTTTCCTTGATCAGTGGCCGAATGACGTCGCGATTGAGAATATCTGCCTGGAATTGCATCAGCAGGTCGTCGTCAACCATGCCGCCATCGGTACGGAGGGAGTCTAGCTTCCGGCCGGAATCCAGTTCCATAGCTTCGAGCACTTCACGCGTTTGATAAGCGGTGGCTTCCAGAACCGCGCGTGCCAAGTGCCCTTTATTCGCGTAGCGCGTTAGCCCTGCGATGACTCCACGGGCGTCTGTCTTCCAATATGGCGCGAAAAGCCCCGAGAAGGCCGGCACAAAATACACGCCACCGTTGTCCTTGACCGTCCGGGCCAGTGTTTCAATGTCCGAGCTTTTTTGGATGAGTCCAAGGTTGTCACGCATCCATTGCACCAGCGCTCCCGTGACGGCCACGCTGCCTTCCAGAGCATACTGCGCAGGATTCTGCCCAATTTTGAACGCAACTGTAGTGAGTAGCCCGTACTTGGAGAGAACCGGCTCCGTTCCGGTGTTCATCAGCAAGAAGCAGCCAGTGCCGTACGTGTTCTTTGCCTGCCCGGGCTCAAAACAGGTCTGCCCGAAGAGCGCGGCTTGCTGGTCGCCAAGGATTCCGGCGATGGGGATATCCTTTACTTCTGCCGGCTGTGCCAGTCCATACACTTCGCTGCTCGACGCGATCCGCGGCATCATCGCTTCCGGAATTCCGAACAGCTCAAGCTGCGCCTTGTCCCACTTCAGCGTGGCCAGGTCCATGAGCTGCGTACGGCTGGCGTTGGTCACGTCCGTGACGTGAATGCCGCCGCGTGAGCCGCCGGTAAGTTTCCACACCAGGTAACTGTCGATATTTCCGAAAAGGAGATCTCCTGCCTTGGCTTGCTCTCGGGCTCCCGGTACGTTGTTCAAAATCCACCGGATCTTCAAACCGCTGAAATAGGCGGCCAGCGGCAGGCCGGTGAGTTTGCGAAAGCGATCTGGACCACCGTCGCGAGAAAATTCGGCCACAGCATCTTCTACGCGGGTGTCTTGCCAGACTATGGCGTTGTAAACGGCGACGCCTGTCTTGCGATTCCAGACTATGGTTGTCTCGCGTTGGTTCGTAATCCCGATGGCAGCCACATCCTTCGGTCGAATTCCGCGCTGCTGCATGGCGTCGGTCATCACTTCGTGAGTGCGCCGCCATATTTCCTCCGGGTCGTGTTCCACCCATCCCGGTTTCGGAAAGATCTGCTCATGCTCTTTTTGCGAGACGGACACGATGCGTCCTCCCGAGTCGAAGATGATGAACCGCGTACTGGTCGTTCCTTGATCGATGGCACCTAAATAAGTCGACATGGCTACCTTTCCTTTCTCTTTAAACCGCCGTGGAGCGCGCGGCCGAAGAACCCTCGGATCGTTCCTGTTCCAGGCCGGCGCGCTCCAGGAAATGATTGATTTTGTCCACGTAAGCCTTGATTGCCGCTTTGGTTTCTGTATCCGACCAGTGCAACTCCTTCGCCATCAAAGAACCGACGACCGGAGCTGCGTGAATGGCTTCTCTCCAGGAATAAAACTGGATGCCGAGCCTACGCGCGACAACGTCCTCGATGGTGACGGCAAGTTCCTGGCGTACGGAGTAGATGACCTCGGCCTGAATCGCGGGATTGGTGGGAAGAATAGGTTGCGCGAGATCGCGATTTTCGAGAGTGAGCTGGAGCACGTTCTCTGCAGCCGTGCCGAATTTGGCTGCCAGGTGGTGGGCTGTTTCTTTGGAGATGGGATGCGCAGCCATCAACTTTTCCCAGAGATCGCCGCTGAATCCTTCACCGCCGTAAAGGGCGTGAGCGCGCGTCGGGCTTTCGGTGAGTGGCACGCCGAGCGCTTTCTGAACGGCGTTGATGGTGTCCTCCGCCATGGCGCGATGCGTGGTCCACTTCCCGCCCATGATGCTGATTAAACCGCTGGATGGGTCTACTTCGATGACGTCGTCCCGCGCGATTTTTTTGGTGCTCTGGTTCTCGCCAGCGCTGACCAACGGACGCGCGCCTGCGAAACCGCTGACGATTTGCGAAGGCGATACTGGGTGTTCGAGATATTTGTTGAGCTGGCCAAGCATGAAGGCGATGTCTTCGCGCGAGACGAAAAACTCATCCCCGGGCGACACCTCCTGCTCCGTTGTGCCTACGAGCAGTCGGCCATTCCATGGAACAGCGAATAGGACGCGGCCATCATCTGTTTTGGGGATCAACATAGCGTCTTTGGTAGGGAAAAGATCGAGCGGCAGTAAGATGTGCGAGCCTTTGCTGAGTCGCATGCGTTTCGGCACTGAGGGTGTGGCCATGGTCCGAATGGAGTCGGTGAAAGGACCGGTGGCATTTACGAAGACCTTAGCCTGCACCGAAAATTGCGCACCAGTCCGCTCATCCCTGACCGAAACGCCAGAGAGAAGTCCGACATTGTCTCGGCCAAAATCAACTACACGGGCATAGTTGAGCGCGCTTCCCCCGGCCTGCGAAAAGGTCTCAACCAGGGCAATGTTGTATCGCGCGTCATCGAATTGGCCGTCTGCGTATTCGACGGCCCCAATCAACCCTTCCTGTTTTAATTCCGGCATGCGCTTCAAGGTTTCTTCGCGCGAAAGATATTTGCTCGGCGAGATGCGCCCGGAACCCGCGAGCCAATCGTAGATCTTCAGCCCGATATCGAGATACGCGGCGTCAAGCCAGTGATAGCTGGGTACCAGAAATTCGAGTTGCCGTGTGAGATGCGGTGCGTTGTTCAGCATGCGAACGCGTTCGTGCAGGGCCCGTATTAGCACGTGGTATTCCTTGGGATCCACGCCCTTGATGGCTTCTTCGAGATAGCGCACACCTCCATGAACGATCTTCGTAGCCGCGCTAGAAGTCGCTCCGGCGAAGTCGCCGGCGTCGAGCATCACTGTGCGAAGACCACGAAGCTGGGCGTCGAGCGCACATCCTGCTCCCGTGGCCCCACCGCCTATCACGCAAACATCGAACTTTCTTCCCTCTATATCTTGTAGTTCCTCAGCGCGGTTCTTCATCAGTGCACCTGCATGAATCAAAAGTTAATTTTCGTGCGGAACCCGAAAACGGTTGCGTTAGGAATACGCGAGTTTCCACCGACATCCTCGTAGTATTGAAAGACTGGTTGGACGAGAAAGTACCGCGTCAACTTAGCGGCATAGTTTACTTCGAGCGCCTTTTCCGATCCCAGAGGGGGCATGCCGAAGGGTATGCCAACCGATTGAAACGGATCGCTGATCCTCGTATATACGAATCCAAACGCCACTCCATCTTGCGGTCGGCTCGGGATTGGTCCGTTATAGCGCACGCCGGCGGTGATCTGACTGTTTTCTCTGTTGAGGTCGCCGGGGCTCCAGTCAAATCCAATCGTTGCATCGAGGCCGGTGCTTGAGCCAGCATCCGATCGATACAACGCCTGGTTGGCCATTCCGTAGATCAGGTAATTGCCATTGCTTTGGATTCCGGCGGCATTCGTAAATTTGCCGCCGTTGTACGCTGCCCCGAACTTATAGCTGCCTGGGTAGGTTTTTTGATCTAAGTACGATTTTTGGCCTGCCAAGGCTTCCTCGTCGTGCGTGAAACCTATTTCGTAGACAAACACCGGAATATTTCGGATCTGGAAATTGAATCCTGTAGGATCTTGTTGATACGGATTGCGGTTGCCGGCTAGAACAGCCGACTTGATATAGAGAGTGCGCCAGGGAAAGAGCTGAATCTGGACCGCCGGTGTCGCCGCCGGGTCAAACGATTCGTACGTGGTAGGAAACAGATTGCCGAGCGCATAGTCCAGCGGTTCGATTAGATAAGAGGCCCCGTATTCCTGATTGCCGTAGAAATCGAGTCCGGCAAATTGACCTACGCGGACGAAAAGGCGATTGTGCAACAATGCCTGCTGCAGCCAAAAGGAATCCAAGCGTGTGGTGTGCGCGCTAACCAGCCCACTGGGGTTCGCAAGCGTGCCAATGTCGGCGCCCAGGTTGCCGCCGAATTGCCAGAGGCCAGTCGCGTGAAACGTCAAACCATTCCAGTCGGTTAGTTTTCCGAAATCAATGTCCATGGTTCCGCGAATGCGCCCCCACCCGGCCTGGGTTTGCTCCAGGCCACCAACGGGGTTTGCCTGCAGATCGGAGACATAGAAAAAGTCGAAGGTCACTCCCTTTGACGCTAGCGAGGATCTTTCCCTACCCCAATCGCCGAATAGGTACTGCCTGGGCCGGTCATCTGAGACATCGGATGACGTTTGCGCGGAGATTCTGAATACTGAGCAAAAAAGCGACAGAACCACCAGACAAAATATCCTTTTTATGCCTTTTGCTTGCCTAATATCTGCACAACCAGTTGAAGGGAATTCTTCTTTATTTCTCATCACTGCTACCTCTGTGCTGCTTCCGCGACCATCGCCGTTTTCCTCCCGGACGCGTGTGCTCTTCGCCGGAAGTTTCGGCATCAGGATGGATGATTAAGCCCGTGGTGCCGATGTAAGACAAAGGTATCGTCGACACCTTGGTATCGATCAGTGCAGCGGAAGGATTCGCGCATCCCTCGGAAATTACTTCGTCGTGAATGAAAAGGAGATTTACGAAACCTACCTAATCGCGGTGAGACAAAACTGGAGCGCGCCAAAGCGAGGAAAAAACGAACCAGTTGAGCGCAAAGGGGTCCAGTGATGATTAGCGCCGAAGAAGTAAGAACAGGGGAAAGCCAGAAAAAGAAGGGGAAGTCATGATGCATTCCCCTTCCTTCAACCTTATGTGAAGCAGATATCACGGACTAAGAGGCGGCAACTGCCTTCTCACTGACCAGCTTGAGCAGAGCCACGGCTGCCGAAGTGGACGACGCTGGATTCTGGCCAGTGATGAGCCTGCCGTTAACGATTGAAAACGGCTGCCAGTTGGGGAGTTTTTCAAAGATGGCTCCCAGCCGCTTCAATTCATCCTCCACGAGGAACGGCACGACATGAGTGAGGTGCACCGCTTCTTCCTCGCCGTTGGTGAAGCCGGTTACGCGTTTACCTTTCACCAGCGGCGCGCCGTTGTATGTCACGTGACGAAGCACACCGGGTGAATGGCAGACCAAAGCCACCGGCTTGCCGGAATTGTAGAAGGATTCGATCAGAGCGATGGAATCAGAGCTTTCGGCGAGGTCCCACATGGGGCCGTGCCCGCCGACGTAGAAAATCGTGTCGAAATCTTCCGCTTTCACAGTCGCAAGCTTGACCGTCTCGGAAAGCGCATTCTGCGCGGTTTGGTCTCGCTTGAACCGCGTCATGGCGGACGTCTGATTTTCCGGTAAATCGCTCTTCGAAAGACCGGCGGCTGTCCGCCTTTCGGTGAGGCGAGCGTCAGCTGCACGCCGGCATCCCCGAAAACAAAGTAGGGAGCCGCAAATTCTTCAAGCCAAAAGCCGGTCTTGCGGCCGGTGTTCCCGAGTTGATCGCGCGAGGTGAGCACCATCACGATTTTCATATTCCATCTCCTTCGTTCTTCACTATGCACATCCGATTGAATTGGGCGACATACCTAAATCAGACCGGAAGCACGGAACGCGCACAATTGGACGAAGGTATGGTCGATACCTTGGTATCGGTCAAGACGGCCCGGCGAACTGCTAAGAGCGGAGAGATTTCGACAATGAACCTGGTCACGAATCGCGGTTTGTAGATCTAGCGTGGAATCAGGTCACTCGGTTCGAAGATTGGGGTGATGAGAAGGGCAGTATTGTGTCCAGCAGCAGACCTTCAAGACTTCCCAGGACCGCGCAAACTCTCAAAATATAGAAGATCTGATCGTAGAGTTATGATTCGATTTCGACCGGCAGGTTGGAGCGTGTTGGTTCATGCCGTACTTGGCGCCTCACGGCTAGCACGCAGGGTCGGAAGCTTGGGACATAACGCCATCGCAGTTCCGTGTTTGTTGTCGATGGCGAAGTGTCGGTGTCGAAAGTCGGGTGTCGGGATCTTCGCGACCTCTCTCTGCCTTTCTCATTCGGGCCCCGCGCTCTTTCCCAAATCGCGACCGCATGTCATTAGGCTCTGACCGCTTATGCAAATCGTGCAGCCTTGTGCGGCGAACCGGCGTACGGGAAAGAGCCGAACAGTTTCACGCCGCCAGATACAAAGGTATCGTCGACACCATCGTCCAATTGTTTCGACTCCGAGCTCCTGGCTTAATCGCAACTGTGTATCGCATCCGAATCAATCGGGAAAGCGCAATGCACAATTTCGTTGAGGAGAGCTCACCATGGCCGTCGCAACAGTTTTGCACACTCCCCATTCCTCTACCACGGATGGGAGGAGAGACCTCGATACAAGCGAGACAAGAAAAGTCAGATCGCTGCTCGAGAGACTCGATATGAAACGTGTGTCGATGTTGGAGTGGTACCGAATTTTCCGAGTTCACCAAGAATGGACGATATTCCAGGTCATTCGATTTGCGCTGTGGCTTGCACGCTAGGTCGTGACCATGCTTCCCGGTGAATGATGCCGGACATCACGCGGTTCTGCGGATAAGAACCAAGCTGCTCGGTGGCGGAGCCGATTCTTCGTGATAGTGCGAATCTGTTCTCGCAAACACTGTTACCGTGATTCAATTGCAGTCGGCGGTGTACTTGGCCACTCTTTTGGAGGCGAGATGGAAAATATGATTGCTAAGCTACTGGACGATTTTGATCACGGGAGGATGACGCGACGTCAACTCATCAAGAGCCTTGCCGTCGTCGCAGCAGCCGCGTCGGGCACAACACCAGCGTTTGGAAAAAATGCGAAGGGTTTCAAGGCGGTCGCGGTCAACCACATCTCGTACCAGGTTAACAACTATGCGAAGACGCGGGACTTCTACGCGGACTTGTTAGGAATGAGGGTCGTCGGGGATACAGGAACCCAGTGCAACTTGATCCTCATCGACACAAATACGTTTGTGATTCCCCGCAACGCTCCGCAAGGGAGCGCGCCGCCGCGGATCGATCACGTTGCTTACACCATCGAAAATTGGGACAAGAATGCTGTGAAGGCTGAACTGGAGCACCGCGGGCTTAACCCACAACCCGATACCGACAACAGTTTTCACATAAAGGATTCTAACAGGTTCGATCTCCAGATCAGCGGCAAGGACATGAAGCCTGCTTAGGCGGTTGGTTTCTGCGCGGTTGTTACCCCGGCGGTAGGAGAGAGTAAAGGCCTGATCCCACCGGCTGGTCGATTGCATCAAAAAGGTGAATCGACGCCCCTCAACGGACGTCAATGGAAGCTGAAAGGTAATGTAAATCCTATGCGCCAATTACGCGACCTGCTGCAAGAAGCACAGCAAAATGGAGTTGTCATCAGCCACTTTAATATTTCGGACCTCGTCCTATTGAAAGCGGTTTTTGCCGCTGCCCGGGAACTGAACGTGCCCGTCCTGGTCGGTTTGTCAGAAGGCGAGCGTGCGTTTGTGGGAACTCGCCAGATTGCAGCTTTCGTGCGAAGCCTGCGTGAGGAATTCGACTTCCCTATTTTCCTTAACGCCGATCATACGCACTCGCTCGCCAAGGGGATCGAAGCTGCAAAAGCGGGCTTTGACTCGATCGTCTTCGACCTTTCGACCTTGCCGATGGAAGAGAATATTCGTCAGACCAAGCAGGCTGTAGAAGCGTTGAAAGCGATCAATCCTTCCATGCTCGTCGAGGGTGAGATCGGCGACATCGGAAGCGGCTCCGAAATACACGATTCAGCTCCGGACATGTCGAAGGGTCTTTCGACGCCGCAACAAGCGAAGCAGTTTGTAGAAGCCACGCGAGTGGACATCCTGGCTCCAGCGGTGGGGAACATGCACGGCATGCTCAGGAGCATGGTCAAGGGAGAAACGAAGAAGCATCTAGAGATCGAGAGAATAAAAGGAATCAAGCAAGCGGCGGGTGTTTTCTTAACGCTTCACGGCGGCTCAGGAACCGATGACGCCGACCTGCGCAAAGCCATCGCAGCGGGAATCAATATTATTCACATCAATACGGAACTTCGGGTGGCATGGAGACGTGGACTGGAGCAAGGATTAGCCAAGCAGCCAGACGAGGTTGTGCCCTACAAGATTCTGCCGTCAGCCGTGAATTCCGTAAGAGAAGTAGTCAGCTCGCGCTTGAAGTTGTTCAACGGCAGACAAATGGCTCAGGGAGCCTAGCTCCGCAGTCCCCTACACGGAAACAATCACGAACTCGCGCACCAACGATATCGGATCTGAGTAGGAATCCCGAACCCTCTCTCGGTTCAACAATGAAGGGTGCCAACCCGCCTTCGGCTTGGGACCAACTGGAGGACCATTAAGCGTTTCTGACCGCTGTAAACGCGACTTAGTACTCCTGAAAGTGCCTAGCTGCGGACACTCCGTTCCCTACAAGAAGCGCCTGACCCGCCTCAGAATCAATTGCCCCAGGCCTAGGACTGGGGGACTTGTTTGGAAGAGTCGGCAAGAACCAGGAAATATTGAGAGGCGCGAGCCACCACTTTTTCACGGAAGAGAGCGCCACCGCTGCCTTTAATCAAACTGAGGTCAGGGGCGATTTCGTCGGCCCCGTCGATATCCAGGTCGAGGAGCAGCCCTCTGCGCGGAGTTATGAGCGGGATGCCCGATTGACGGGCGAGTTCATCACTCGATTGAGAAGTGGCGATGCCTTCCACGCGTAGATCACCCCGCCGGACGCGATCACCGAGAAGCTCGATGAAACAGTGAGAAGTCGAACCACTCCCTAGTCCGAGCCGCATCCCGCTGCGTACCCAACGCAGGGCGGCCTCTGCAACCGCTCGCTTTTCAGCATCGTGCGAATCTCTCATGGTGTGGTTCCTTGGCGGAAAGGACGGCCAAAGTTAAACCGAATTTGTATGAGAAACGTAGCACACAATCAGACAGCCTCCAGGCCTTTCGGATCTCTTTGCGGGACCTCGACGCCTTGTAACTCCGAGTGCGGGGCTTCTTCCACGTGAGAAATCCGCCCGGTAAGCAATTGTATGGTGAGAATGGCGGCAGGCAGAAGATAGAGGATCGTGATGCAACTCCACATCAAGGCGCCCGCGCATTGCTGGTCTGCAAGGGGGGAAATTGCGAATGCCCTGGGCGTGTTGAGGTAGACCGGGTAGACGACTCGATCGCAAAAGCTGAGATATGCGGAAAGAATGTCGCAAGGTAGCGTGGCAAGAAAAAGATAGAGGAGGATGAGCCAGCGCGGTTCCTGCGCGACACTCGGCCAGGGCTGAATGACGGGCCACCAAAAAAGAAATCCGGCTGCAAGGAATGAAGAATGCTCGACGACGTGCCAGCCTTCCGATTGCAGCGCAGACGTGAAAACGGATGGGACGTGCCACCCCACTAGCGCGGCGGCGGCGGCGAGCCAGCAAAATGCCGGATTGGAAAGCAAGCGGCCCAGACGTTGCATCGGCGGATAGCGAAACAGCGGAGCGAGAAAGATTTGCATGAAGTGTCGCGGCAAACCGTGAAGCAAAGGCATCAGCGGCGCGCCGAGCAAGATCAAAGCAGGCGCGATGGTCATGAGGAGCAGATGCTGAGCCATGTGCACGGTCAGCAATTGTTCGTCGAAGGCGGCCAGTGGCGAGCCCACTGCCGCCCAAATCAAGAACAGGCCGAGAAGGAAACTGACGGCGCGCCAGGCGGGGACGACGCTTACGCGAGAAAGTCGAAGGTGGATCCAGCCGCGCAAATAGATAAGCGCCTCAAGAATCAGGACAAGGTCAAGCGAAACGGGAAGCGTCCACGGTGCTAGGGCGGTCTGAAAGGAATGGATCATAACCGTTTAGGGCTGCGCCGGAGCGTGCGTCTCGGGAGTTTCCGAGATGGCCACATCGCGCGAGGCGTCACGCGCGGGAGCCTGGTTTGGAGGATGCAGCCTTTCGAGAAATGAGACGAGCGCAGTGGTCTCCGCCGGACTCAAATTTTTGCCGTACGCCGGCATATTGCCGCCGCCTTGAATCACCTGTCGGATGAGTTGGTCCTGCGTGAGCCGCGTGGCAACGCTGTCGAGCGCTGGACCACGATGGCCTCCCGCATCACCCAGGGAATGACAGTTGCGGCATTGCTTGCCCTGAAAAACAAGCGCGCCTTGCCGCTGAAGGGCCGTTGTGCCGCGAAGGAATCGGTCTGGAACCGGATCGCCGCTCCAGGAGTTCATGTGCGGGCTCCAGGGCGTGTAGCCCGAGAGATGCGTAAGCGTCCCTAAGGATATTGCAAGCAGCAGGATGGTAAGAACCGCGATGGGGCGCCGTCGCCAGCTTTTTTCTCCTTCACCGGACAGGAATGGAAGAAGTAGCAGAAAGGCGATGGCAACGACCGGACCAATGAGCAGTGCAGGTGTTTCCATCGACGGCGGCAGAAGGGAGAGCAGCGCGTAGAGCCACAGAAAAAAGTAATCCGGTCTCGGTGCTGTCTGAATAATCGTTGGGTCCGGACGGCCCGCAGGACCAAATGGGCCGAAGTACACAGCGCAAGCGGCGACGGCCAGGAGGATGAAGGCGGCGAAGAACATATCTTTCCAGACGGCGTAGGGTACGAACGGCTCGCCATCTTTCTTCGTTAATTCGTGGTATTCGGCTTCGTAGGTTGCTTTTTTCACGAGACGGCCCGGCATGGGCCACTCGTTGATTCCTAGCTTGACCACCATCAGGAGATGAAGGCACACAAAACCGATCAGCAACCCTGGAATCACGAAGACGTGCAGGGCGAAAAACCGAGAGAGCGTTGCGCCCGCGATGATGGGGCCACCCAGCATCAGTTTTACGGCGGCCGGTCCGATGATGGCAACGCGGCTCGCGATGGATGCGCCGATTCCCAATCCCCAGTAAGCGTCTTGGTCGAATCGCAGCACTTGCCCGCTGAACGCCATTCCGAGCGTCATGAGCAAGAGAAAAACACCCACGATCCACGTGAGTTCTCGCGGAAACTTGTAAGCGCCGAAGAGGAAGACCTGGACCATGTGGATAAGAACGATGGCCACCATGAAGTTCGAACCCCATCCGTGCAAGGCGCGGATGAACCAGCCGAGAGTCACCTCGTGGTTCAGAGACTGGAGACTGCTCCAAGCTTCACCGCCAGATGGAACATAAATCATGGCGAGGAGAATTCCGGTGACGATCTGCAGGACGAATACGGTAAGCGCGCCGCTGCCGAAGATGTACCACCAGCTCGCCGTGTTGCGCGGCACGCGATGCTCCGCGACTTCGCGAATGGGAGCAGCAAGCTGCAATCGCCGGTCGAACCATTCGCCGATCTGGGAGATCAGGCGCATGGCGGTTTCTTCCCCAGGAGAGCTGCGGTCGGCGATCCCGGCGTGGGCAGCTCACCCGCCTGAATGGTGACCAAGCCGTTTTGCACTTTGTTTGGATACTCGAACAGGCCACGCTCCGGCGGACCGGAGGCGCGCGAGCCGTCGCGGTAATATGCTCCGCCATGGCATGGGCACATGAACAGGCCGGATTGCGGAAACCAGCGGACAGGGCAGCCGAGATGCGCGCAGTTCACCGCAAAAACCTGGAATTGATCGCCTGCAACGCGCCGCACCCAGCAGGCAGTGTCAATTGTTTTGCCGTCGGTGGGCATCGCGTTGGGATTGCGGAAAGTGGCAAGGCGCGTTTCGCCTTCGGGAAATTCGGCCACCGATCCGAGAGTCACCCAAGCGAGATAGGAGTTTGCGGGCCCGCGAGTAATCGAGGAAAGCAAAAATCGCACGATGGGCACCGCAATCGCGGTGGCCACGATGCCGTTAAATAAAATTCCCAGTTTCATCAACAGGCCGCGGCGGGAAAGCGTATTGTCATTCGACATCGTGAAGCTCCTAAGGATGTTGCGTGTGGCTCGAAACTGAATAGGGCTGCCCAGGGTTTTGAGTGCGGTGTGAAACGAGCCAGGCCACGACGTCGGTGATCTCCTGCTCGGACATCGGTTTGCCCGGCACGTTTCCCCGCCAGTCCGGGCCGCTCAATTCAGGACGCCCAGCGATGACTATGGTACGCAGCCCTTGATCGCTAACCAGCGCGAGAAAAGAATCATCGGTGATGGCGCTGCCTTTTGGTCCGCCACGACCGCCCGGGCCGTGGCAGGATTCGCAGTACGTTTTGTAAGCGGCTTCGCCTCGCGATGCGTTGCCCGGGGATTTCGGAGCGTACGAAGGGAGACTGGCTGCGCTAAGGTCACTGCGCCGGCTCCAGCGCGCGCGGATTTGCGTTGTGATCACGTCGATCTGTTTGTCGGTCAGCATTCCACCGGAACTTTCAGCGAAGGCGGGCATGGCGGTTCCGCGCACGCCGCTGGCGATCACTTTGCGGATCGCCGCATCGTCCGCGATAGCCAGATAGACCGGGTCGGCCAGCGCGATGGCCGCGCCTCCGCGACCTCCTGCGCCGTGGCAACCCGAGCAATTTTCGGCGTAAAGGGTCTCAAAATCTGAGACTTCGTTGGGCGCGAGAGTTTCGGAGCCTTGGAGCGGCTGGCCGTCGGGCGTGCCGCAGCCGGAGAGAAGCATTCCCACAAGCGCCGCAGTCGCACACAGATGACGGAAGGGGGTCACGGGCGTTTGTCTCCGTCTTCGCGTGGCGACATCAGGCCAGGAGCTTCGACACCTGCGCGCACTGCGAAGGGCACGTTTTCTCGAGTGCGCACAGGCGCATGACGCATGACCACAAGGCCGGCGACGATCCCGAAGGCAATTTGCGAAGCGACAAACCAGCCCCAGTCGATGTGGCTGCCGAGCACAGGATCGAGAATGCCCATGAGGGAGTAGAGCAGCCCCGACCACAGCACGGGCGCGATCAAGCCGCCAAGAAGAATCGGGCGGCGCGCGAACATGGGTAGCATCGCGCCGTAGAGCAATCCGACTGTCGTGGAGCTGACGAGATGCAAGACCACGGCAATGAAAAAGATGCCAGCGTGAAACGATTGGAATTGCGACGCGGAAGGCACTTCCGACGGCGCATACACAACCGCGGCAAGAAGATTAATAGGATACCAAATGCTTCCAGCTTTCAGCAGCCCGTAGAGACACGCGAGAACAGCCATCGCCGCGCCTCCTGCCAGCCCGCCTTTCACGCCGGCAGTTATCGGATACGTTTCGATGGGAAGCCACGCGCGTACATGATCATGATCAGGAGCCAAGTGGAAGCGTTCGACAATGCGGCGCTCTGTGGTCACTGAGAGATCTTCTGGAACGACTGGGACAACTTCTTCATGTTCCTGCGGGAAAACCTCCCGAAACCAGCCAACGCACCCTCCGATGGCAAGCACTGCACCTAGAACACTCACCGAGGCGCTCGTTAGGAGCCCCGCGAACAAAAGCGTAAATCCAAGAGACAGAACGAGAGGCCAGGCTGTTCGCGCGGGCACTTCGATCTCGCTAGGCGTGCGAAGATTTTGCTCCAGTTGTTCCGTGTGCTGCAGCGTTGCCATCAGTTCCTCTCAACGGCCTAGAACATAAACCACTGTGAAAACAACGATCCACACGGCATCCACAAAATGCCAGTACATCGTGAGCACATCGACGCGTGCTGACTGCTCTGGGCCGACACGGCCCGCCAACCCAAGAAGCAGCGCGATGCCGAGCATGAGCAGACCCACCGTGACGTGAGTGGCGTGCAGACCGACGAGCGAGTAGTAGGTCGTTCCAAAAAGATTCGTGGAGATGGTCAGACCGTGTTCGTAGATCAGCCGGTGCCATTCCTGGCCGGTGCCGAACAAAAAGAGACTGCCAAGAAGAATAGTGAGAAACAATAAACCAAGAAAAACGGCTCGGTTGCCGCGTTCGAGGAATCTCGACGCAAAGTGAATCGTGAGGCTGCTGGACAACAAGCAGATCGTGTAAAAGATGGGCGTCTCGAGCACCTCGCGGGGAGTCGGCCCGGCGAGGCTCTTCCCCACATAAAAGAGATAGGCAACGACGAAAATCGTGAAGATCGATGACTCTGCAATGATCAGGCAGGCCATGGCGACCTTGCCCTTATAGGGAAGGCTCCAAGCTCCGGGCGTCTGAGTGATTGGAGTTGTGATTGCGTTCATTCGTGGCTCCCCTCACTCATAGCGGCTGTCCGGGTCTTCAGGATGTTTGCGATCCCACAGCGGGCGGCGGCTGGCGACCGTCGGAATCGTAGCGAAGTTGTACTCAGGCGGTGGTGAACTCACCGACCATTCGAGCGTCCACGCGTCCCACGGATCGTTCCCTGCCTCGGGTCCCTTGAAGTAGGAGTAAATTAGATTCGTTACGAACACCAGAACCGCGATCCCTTGAATAAATGTGCCGATCGTGACGATCAAGTTCAGCGTATCCCACCCGCGGCCCGGCTCGTAGGTGTAGATACGGCGCGGCATGCCGAGGATGCCGGGAATGTGCATTACGTCAAACGTCATGTGAAACCCGATGAGAAACAACCAGAAATGCAGTTTGCCGAGGAATTCGTTCAGCATCCTTCCGGTGATCTTCGGGTACCAGCAATAAAACGCGGCGAAAAGTGAGAAGAGGATGCCTCCCACAATCACATAGTGGAAGTGCGCGACGACAAAATAGGAACCGCTGAGCTGCCAGTCGAACGGCGAGACGGCCAGCATGATCCCGGTCAGCCCGGCGATCAAGAACTGGAACAGGAATCCGATGCAGAAGAGCATAGGAGTCTTGAAAATGAGCTTCCCGCCCCACATTGTGCCGAGCCAGTTGAAAATCTTTATTCCCGTTGGAACACCCACCACCATCGAGGTGAGCGTGAAGAAAGCGTTCGAATAGGAGCTCATCCCGATGGTGAACATGTGGTGCGCCCAGACGCTCATGCTCACGAACCCGATGCACACCGTGGCGCCGACCATCACCGGATAGCCGAAGATCGGCTTGCGCGAAAACACCGGGATAATTTCGGACATAAAGGCAAAGCAAGGAATAATCAGGATGTACACTTCCGGATGCCCGAAGATCCAGAAGAAATGCATCCATATCGCTGCGGACCCGCCCGCCTGCGTATCGAAGAAGTGCCCGCCCAGATAGCGGTCGACCAGAAGCATGATCTGCGCCGCCGACAACGGCGTGATGGTGATCAGAACCATGCCGGACATCACGAGGTTGAGCCATATAAGCAACGGCATGCGGCCCAGCTTCATGCCCGGGCACCTCATGCAAAGAATTGTGGCAATGATGTTGATGGCGGTGCCGATACTGCCGAAGCCGGAGACGAGCACCGCGATGGTCCAGTAATCAGAACTGTGGCCTGGAGAAAACGCACGCGCTGTCAACGGAGCGTACGCCCACCAGCCCACGTCGGGAGCATTGCCGGCGCCGTAGAGGCCGCTTCCGCCAACAAAACTGAAATAGAGAAGAAACCCTCCGAATGCCGTCAACCAGAAACTAAATGCATTCAGGCGTGGAAACGCCATGTCTCGCGCGCCGATCATCAACGGAACAAGGTAGTTGGCGAAGCCAAACAGGACTGGCATGGCCACGAAAAAAATCATGGTCGTGCCATGCATGGTGAACAAGCGATTGAAAACCTGCGGCGAAACAAAACCGTTGTGCGGGCGCATTAGTTGAATGCGCATGACGGTCGCTTCGACTCCGCCGATAATAAGGAAAATCAGCGCAAAGACAATGTAAAGAATGCCCAGGCGCTTGTGATCGACGGTGGTCACCCACTCATGCAGGGTCTCGACCCAGGGCTTGCCCGAAGCTTCCGCAGCTCGAATGGCCATCGCGTCTGACGACATTGCGGGTCTCTCAAAGTTTTTAGCCGCTTGCTACTTGAGCGTCTCCAGGTAGCGCACAAGTGCATCCAAGTCGGCGTCCGTCAACTGCATGGCCGGCATCAGTGAACCTGGCTTGATGGCGTCCGGGTTCTGAATCCATAAACGAAGATTTTCCTTCGTATTTTCGGCTGCACCCGCCGCAATGGTGTCGCGGCTCATCAGGTGCGTCAGGTCGGGGCCAAACCGCCCCGTTGCATTTGTGCCGCTGATCGCATGACAGTTCACGCAAGCGGTAGTCTCGAAGACGCGTCCGCCTGCGGCTTCTTTCTCATCCTGAATCGCAGGTTGTTTTTGCGCGTTGACCCATGCCTGAAATGCTCCAGGGGTCTCGACCGAAACCCGCAAAAGCATCTTGGCGTGCTGTGTGCCGCAATATTGCGCGCACTGGCCCAGGAAGAGCCCCGTACGGTGTGGCTCCACCCAAGATTCGTTGATACGATTCGGAATCAAATCGGTCTTGCCCGCAAGCTGGGGAACCCAAAAGCTATGATCCGTATCGGCCGAGAGCAGCTTTAGAAATGTAGGAGTTGGATGAGCTGGATCACTGACGGGAATATGCAGCTCATTCGCCGCGACCACGCCAAGAACTGGGTACCGAAACTCCCACCAGAACTGGTGCCCGATAGCTGTGACTTCCACCGCCGCACCAGGCTTGGGAGCATCCTGAATCGCATGAATCACACGAGCCGTCGCCAGAAACAGAACCACCACGATCAGAATAGGGATGACCGTCCAAGCCAGCTCGATCTGAGTACTCCCGTACACTTGAGCAGGCTCGCGCTGCGCATCGCCCTCTTTGTTGCGGAATTTCACGATGGCATAGGTCAGTAGGGTAGCCACCACGAGAAAAATGAGGGCCGTGATAGAAAGAACAAAAAGAGAGAGGTGAAAAATGGATTCAGCCGGCGTCGAGTGCGGCTCGAAAATGCTAGGCACCGGGTTAGCGGTTTGCGGACTGGCGGCGCACAATCCCGCGGCGAGCAGAATCCCGGCGAGGATGACGAGCACCGCTGCGATAGCCATACCTACGCCTGCACAATCTCCCGTGTATTTCGTCGCCATAGCGAAGCTTTGATGCTCTGGCACTATCGAGTGGCTATCGAATTTTCGACGGACACGCAGTTCGTTGCTGCAGGTACATTTCGCGCACCAATAGAGATCCCTTACACTTCGCGCCTATCTTCTTTATCTCGAGGAGCTTCGGCCGGAATCGGGGCATGAGGTTAAGCCACAGGCGCGGCTGCCGTCAGCGGGTTGACGTAGTTCGCAAACGTTGGCGTACCGCAAGTCCGGCCTCCGTTTTCAGGTCGTCCATCTCTCGCCAGGAGGGCGTTCTCGGAGCATTTCCAATCGCCGAGCTGTACGGAGTACGCATCCGACTTCGTGCCAAACCACTCTGAAGAAGCAGGCAGGCCTCGCACCTCTGACCTGCAGAGTCATCAGTTCCCCGCAGCGAGAGTATGCTCCACGCTGCCTGGCAAGCTTCTTCCTTTTTGCAGCTTGCTTAGGGCGCTTGCTCTCTTAAAGCTCCGTTCAAGATACTTCCTCAGATACCTCCGCGCGTGAAATGTGCGCGCCTTAACAGCGCTCACTGTCAAGCCAAGACGCCTAGCGGTCTCGGCGCTGGTCAGGCCCTGCAGCTCACGGTGCAATACGACGATCCTAAGGTTCTCTCGAAGCCGTCCAATGGCCTGAAGCAATACCGCACGGCGTTCGCTTTCGCAAAGGATTTCTTCTGGTGTAGGCCCACCGTCAGCAATCTCCACACTTCCATCACCTTCTGCAGCATCCACACTATTTTCATGAAGCGGCTCTCGTGTGCGGCGCTGGCGCAATAGCATCAAGGATTCGTTGACGACTATCCGGGTGAGCCATGTCGAGAAAGTGGAGTCTTCGCGGAACTGTTGCAGGTTCACGAGTGCCCGCTGAAACGCGCGCTGCACCGCATCTTCGGCATCCTGCTGATTGCGAAGGATGCGGAGGGCCGTGGATTGGGCTTTGTGCCGGTGACGCCTGTACAGTTCTCCAAAGGCGTCGCCGCGTCCGGACTTGGCCTTCGCGACGAGCGACGACTCGTCGCATATGCCCTGAGTACCCGCGGCCACGGGCAGGTCTCTGACTGGGTTTACCTCCGGCTGAATCTCGAATGCGAACATAACTCCTCCTTGTCTTCTTTCGTTCCCCGCGCTACCAGCGCCCACCGTGCGCGCCGCCATCCACGTGAAGGACTTCGCCCGTGATTTGACGTGCGTTGGACAGATACAGAACGGCATCGACAATGTCACTGATCTCGGCGATGCTTCCCATCGGTTGCAGCGTTTGGAGCTCTTCTTTCGGGTTCTCTTTGTGCAATGGCGTATCCACGACGCCTGGTGCAACGGCATTGAAGCGGATGCCGTGCTTTGCGTATTCAATCGCCAGGTGGCGGGTGACGGTGTTCAGGCCGCCTTTCGTGATCATGGAAACAGAGCCGTTTACGCCGGCGATCGGGTTATCAGCGAGCGCGGCAGAGATCGATATCACGCACCCCGATTGTTGCCTCAGCATTTGCTTCACCACCAGTTGCGTCATATAGAGGAATCCCAAAAGGTTGACGGAAACGAGCCTGTTGAAGTCGTCCGTTGTGAATTCCGTGAAAGGCTTGGTGATGTAAATTCCGGCGTTGTTCACCAGGACATCGACGGCTCCAAAATGAGTGACCGCTGCTTCCACGCTTTTCGCGGCGGTCTCGTAATCGCGAATGTCTCCGTCGACAACAACCAGATCTGGTGTGGCGCGCAATGATTCGCTGGCGCGAAGCGACGTTGCGACAACGCCATAGCCGCTCTTCAGAAAGCCATCGACAAGGCCCGCACCAATTCCTTGCTGCGCTCCCGTAACAATTGCTGTCTTGTTCTTTGCCATATCGCTTTGCTCGGACCGCACCTTGAACATGCGTAATTAGGACAGCGGGACGGAGGGGAAACAATTGAACGAAGGTATCGGCAATACCTTCGTATCGGGGCGCAGAGCGAGCACGAAAAACGGAACCTTCCTTCTTCGCGGTCGTCCAATGCATGACGAACTAGGGGTGGCCACGCGCAGCAATGCTTCGCATCGAAGCAACGATAAGGAGAGATAAACGCATTCCATCTTCGATCACGGGAACCACCGCCGACAGCGTGAGTCCCGAGGTGAAGTCGTACCATGGCGATCAGTTCGCAATGTGGCTGCACGAGAGCTTAATCTCAGCGGCTACCAATTGGTCTTCGGATGTGCTTGTTTCCTGGGCGTGGCCAAGCTTCTCTTGTGGGCCCTTCTCAAGCTGTGGCTTTCGAACCGTAGCGTTTAATACGAAAGTATTCCCAATACTATCGTCTGATTGTTTCGCTTCTGCGCCTTTGCTCTTATCGACCCGTCGTTTGGATATGAAAGCTGTATGGAAGGGGAACTCGTGATGCAACTAGGAGCCTCAAACGCCGCACCTGCTCGAAAATTGCGCGTCTCGAGAAGGCTGCCAAGCGCCGAAGAGCGCCTGAAGGAGTTAGGGATTCAACTCCCGTCACCGCCGACACCATTTGGCTCGTATGCCGAAGCCGTTCGCAGTGGCAATCTCTTGTTTCTGAGCGGAATGCTACCGACCGAAGGACACACTGCCAAATTCGTAGGTCGAGCCGGTGCCGAATTCGATGTGGAAACAGGCCGCCAGGCCGCCCGTCTCGCGGCCCTCAATGGCCTTGCGGCCGCACGCGAATACCTTGGCTCACTCGACAGAATCACGCGCATCGTCCGTCTCGGCGTGTCGTTGGCCACAACTGAAGATTGTCGCGAGCACCCAAAGATCGCCGACGGTGCTTCGGACTTGCTACAAGACATTTTTGGTAAGGACAAAAACCCAAGCCGCCTCATCAACGGTGTCACCAGTCTGCCTCTCGGCACGCCCGTCGCGCTCGAGCTGATTTTCGAAGTGGCTTAATCAAGCCACATTTTAGAGCCGCTGAAAGATGTGGGAGGGAGCGAGATCATGAGCGCGCCAGACAACACGAGAGTGATCCAGGGAGATGAGGGATGCAAGGACGGACGTTATTGCGCCAAACAAGAGCTGGGCGAACGGTCCGCGAACTGCGAAGGCGCAAAGTGGGCGGCTGAGCTGGATGCAAATGATGCTAACTCGAAGGCGGCGCAAAACCCGACGGATTTCGGCGAACTGCGGGTCGGGCAGTAACCTTGAGGCAGTATGAAAACCTGGCGCCGGTCGCTGCTCGATCAGACATTTCACGCGGGCATCATGCTGAAGGGACTTGACGGTGCCCTCGAGGTCCTTGGCGGCTTACTCTTATGGTTCTTGAAGCCGGTTGACCTGAACGAGATCGTCCGTTTCTTGCTTCAACACGACCTTTCGCGCGACACACATAACTGGATTGCAGAACACCTACTGCACGCGGCAGCAAAGACGGCGGACGCGAACCCGGCATTCGCATCGTTTTTCTTGTTGTCGCACGGCGTGACCAAAATCGCACTTGTCCTCGGCCTGTGGATGAAAAAACTCTGGGCCTATCCGCTGACGATTGCAGTATTCGCTGCCTTTTGCGTTTACCAGACTTACCGCTACGCGTTAACGCATTCTGCGTGGATGCTGGTGCTGACGATTCTCGATCTCGCCCTGGTTTATCTGACGTGGGAGCAGTGCAGGCAACAAGTCGCAAATCTTCACAGTTTCCCCGATTCGCGTGCCGCTCTTGGCGCGAAGATGGAGGATAAATTGACCGTTGTCGCAGGTCGGGAAGAAATCCCGACCAAGGAATGGTTCTAAGAGAAACACTGCGAAACACGCGAGGAGAAAGCCGGGGATAAAAACAGCTCGCCGGTGCACGAACACCGTCAGCAGGGTGCCGTAGCCATTCCGCATCTGCTCAAATGTCCTCTCGAAGCAAGGAAAGATGTCTCCCCAAGCTCAGCCCTGACTCCAACCACATTTGGCACTTCGCTCGTAAAAGTTCCGGGCAACTCCGTAAACCGATACCAAAGTATCGGCAATACCTTTGGCCAATTGTTTCCCCTTCGCCCTTTTGTTCTGCTGGGTTGGTCGGGTTGATTTTAATTACGAAGGAGGAGGAAATGAGAAAAGTCATATGGAATTTGGTTGCAGGAAGTATGTTACTGGTAGGGCTGCTGTTGGCCACAAGTATTCGCGCGGATGAGTGGAATAAAAAGACCGTCGTCACCTTTACTGACCCGGTTCAGATTCCTGGAGCAGTCCTTCCAGCCGGCACGTACGTTTTCAAGCTAATGGATAGCGCAAGCGACCGCACCATTGTGCAGATTTTCAACGCTGACGAGACGCACCTGTTTGCGACGATCATGACCATTCCCGATTATCGGCCAAATCCTTCAGACAAAACGATCTTGAGCTTCGCCGAGCGGCCCGTGGGTCAACCGGAAGCTTTAGAAACATGGTTTTATCCCGGCGACAATTACGGACAAGAGTTTGTCTACCCGAAAAGGAAGGCCATCGAGTTGGCTCAGGTGAATAAGCGGTCCGTGCCTTCGATTGCGGACGAGGTGAAAGAGCCAGCAGCTCTGAAAACAGCTACCGTTACGCGTGTAACTGCTGTGCCAGCAAACGCTAATCCCAGTCCTGCAGCTTCTGCTGCCGCCACAGAAACCTCCACAGTGACAGCCGTGGCGATAGAGAGACTGCCGCAAACGGCCGGTTCGCTCCCCTCGATCGCGCTCCTAGGCATGCTCTGCTTGGCAGCGGCGGCCATGCTGCGTCGATTCGCAGCGGCGAAGGCGTAGCACCCAAAACGCTGAGGCTGGCGCGCAACAGATGCTGCGCCAGCCCTCATTTCCTATTACCATGAAGCCCAAGAAACGATCTGATGCTCGTTTGCGAGCAATGCGTTGGATCGAGTATTGCCTCTGTTTAGTTGGCTGTGGCGCCATAGGTTATTGCCTCTTCGCAATAGGCAGCGCCTTGATTTTTCAGGCGCACGCGGCTCGGATGTTCGATGAAGTTCGTGCTGCGGCGAGTCTCGTTGGGGCAAAGCCTCACGCCGCGAGAATAGCGACAGCTTCGAATCCCCCTCTTCGCGCGGGACACGCCGTGCTTGGACGCCTAAAAATTGCTCGCATTGGCATTTCCGCGATGGTGCTGGACGGAACAGACGCCGCAACACTGCGAATCGGCCTCGGACACATTCCGGAAACTCCCGAGCCCGGGCTAGGGGGAAATACAGCAGTTGCAGGGCATCGCGACACTTTCTTTCGGGCACTCCGCCGAATACAAACAGGCGACTCCATCGCTTTCGAGACGCTTCGCGGGAGCTATATCTACCGGGTGAGTTCTATAGAAGTTGTCGATCCAAGTGACCTGGCGATTCTGCAGTCTCACAAGAAACCCGAGTTGACATTGATCACCTGCTACCCGTTTTCATATTTGGGTCACGCTCCAAAGAGGTTCATCGTCCACGCCATTCTCGTACACAATGCAATCCCCTAACCACCCGACCACTAAATGTCGTCATAGCGCGAAGCGCTCGCAATGGTCCTTTGGCTCGTCTTTCGTGTAAGCAAAACGGCTGGTGCTGGTCCGGCTCTACCAGCGCTCGTGGGCGGCTGGCGGGAATGGCGGAGAATTTCGGAGATCGGCCTTGTGGCGATGTACAGGACTAACTTCGCCATGGGCTTTGTTCATCGAACCTGCCTAGAGTCCTTCTCCTCTGTTGCTTCTTTTGGCTTACCTGGATGAATGGTCGGCTTTTCGTAGGTCTGCCCCACACTTTGTACATAGCGAAATCCCCGAAGCCGTGTTTCGCGACAGAAGACAACGGTTCCCTAGACCGTTGTACATGGCCACAGCGGTTTTTTTAAACCGTTGTGCGCGATGGAAGGTTCGAGGCGAACATATTACAAAGGTCGCATTCCTGATAAGGGCGAGGTCGGTGGTTCAAGTCCACCCAGGCCCACCATTCAATAAAGGTCCGGCCCGGAGGGCCGCTATTCTCGCTTTTTACGTTTCGCGGAATATCTCTCGAAAGAGCGATTTGCCAAAAATTTGCCAAAAGTTCCAGTCGTTTGACACTGCCTTCCATCCGGGTTGGTGAGCGTAGCTTTCGCAGCTCGTGGCCTGGTCCACAGGGTGCGCCGTCCAAGCCCTGCTTCGACAGGGAATTTGATTGTGGCTATCGGTGTGTGTCTTCCGGCTCGGGAGCGAGTTTGGGCGCGGTGCGAAGAAACTTCAT
>Ga0209380_10000222_pt1 | contig 39008 bp, 28 predicted proteins | sample HubBroMetageWFT6_FD_188347 | JGI IMG/M metagenome (GOLD analysis project Ga0209380, IMG submission 188347) | Warmed and freeze-thawed soil microbial communities from the Hubbard Brook experimental Forest, New Hampshire - Hubbard Brook CCASE Soil... | ecosystem: Environmental > Terrestrial >...
CTGGAGTCGTACCACCCAGAGCATTGATGGCGGAGGTGCAACCCGGTCGGCCGTTCAGCGCGTCGGCAACGAATTGATCGCTAATCCCGTTGGGAGTTACGCCGTCGGACCACGTTGCCGGAAAACCACCGGCGAAAACACTGCCACCCTGCGCGGCTGAAGGCCTCTCCTGCGGAGATAGCACAGCCACCGTTTCCCCAGAAACTCCTTGCCGTATGCGCCGCCCTTCATAGGACGTAAAGAAAAAGGTTCGATCCTTCCTGATCGGGCCTCCAAAGGTTCCGCCGAACTGATTCTGATTGAACTGCGGCTTTGCCGTATTGAAATAGCCTTGTGCGTTCAGAACCTTATTGCGGAAGTATTCATACACGTTGCCGTGCCACTGGTTGGTGCCGGACTTGGTAACGACGTTAACCACGGCACCCGAGTTTCGGCCGTACTCAGCGTCGAAGGTGTTGCTGATCACGCGGAATTCTTCAATGGCATCGGGAGTCGGCTGGATGGTGGGCAGGTTCACGAACTGATCGTTGGCGTCGCCGCCGTTCACGCTGAAGTTGTTGGCGCGGTCGCGGCCGCCGTTGACCGATACGGAACCGGCGCTGTCGCTGCCATAGAACGTTCCGCCGCTCGAGCCTAACTGCGATTGCACACCCGGCTGCAATTGTAAAAACTGGTAACTATCGCGGGCATTCAGAGGGAGTTCGTTCACCGAACGGTTATTGACGACCGCCCCGAGCTGAGTGCTGCTGGTGTCGACGAGCGGCGCCTCGGAGGTGACATCGACAACTTCCTGGTTCTGGCCCACTTGCATCGTCATGTTCAGGGTGATGACCTGATTGATGTCGAGTGCGATGCTGTGGCGAACACTGTTCTTGAATCCGCTCAAGTCGAAGCTGATCGAGTAGGTTCCCACCACAAGATTGGGAAACACATAATCACCGCTGTCGTTACTGAGAGTGTCCTGGCTGACGGCGGTGGCATCGTTGACGGCCGTGACTTTCACTCCGGAGAGGACCGCACCCGTAGGATCGGAAATGCGTCCGAGAATACGGCCGCCAGTTCCTTGAGCCCGGAGCAGCATCGGGAGACACAGACACAAGACAAGAGCCACGCACACAGTCACAAGCGCAGGGCGCGTGCACGGCTTCGACGAGCGGGGTCGCAGTGAGAGCATGGGGTCTCCAGACACCTTCGAGAGAGTTGTTTTTTGTTTGAACGCGATTGCTTGTATCCGGCCACAACCTTGCTATAATCCCGCAAGGTTAGAGAAGAGGGCTAGGAGCTGTCAAGGAGAAAAAAACTGCTCCGTCCCATAAGAATTTCTAATCAGGATTTCTAACCCCACCGTGCGAGTAATTAAAGACCGAGCATGGCAGAACCTTACTTGAAAATCGGGGACGTAGCGCGAAAGGTTGGAGTGTCGCCGTCGGTCATCCGCACGTGGGAGAGCCTTGGACTGACGCGACCACGGCGCACAGAAAGCAAGTACCGTCTGTACACCGCGGAAGACGTGAAGCTGCTGAAACGGGCGCGTTTTTTGCGCAAGGTGCGGGGGTTGAACGCGGCCGCCATTGTCCAATTGCTGAAGCGGGAAGGTAAGGTGCGTCCGGCAGCGAATGGCAGCGCCAGCGCTATCGGAGGACATCTGCGGCAATTGCGGTCGCGACGCGGGCTTTCGCTCGCGCAGGTGGCGAAAGCGGTGAGCATCTCGGTGGGATTTCTCAGCGCGTTGGAACGTTCACAAATGAGCGGGTCGGTAGGGACGCTGCGCAAACTCGCGCGATTCTACAAAACCAATATTCTGGATTTTTTTGACGCCAACGGAACCAGCAGTCGCCGGGTTCGTCCTGCCGAAAGAAAAGTGCTCGAAGCAGGCGCGGGTGTGCGTATGGAATTGCTGGCTTGGGGCAACACCGTGATGGAGCCTCATCTGTTTCGCATTGCGCCGGAAGCGGGAAGCGGAGATCCCTACACCCACGAGGGAGAAGAGTTCATCTATGTGTTGCGCGGAGATCTGGAAATCACGGTGGAAGGCGAACAATACCGCCTGAAACCGGGTGACAGCTTTTATTTCGAGAGTGCGACGCCGCACCGGTGGAAAAATCCGGGCCGTAAAGAAACATGGGTGTTGTGGATCAACACTCCACCCACATTCTAACGACAGAGCGATGGTTGGGTAGGGCATGGGCCGCTTTGTATCCGGGAGGAAAAATGAACGGGCACCGCTGGGTGCGTCTGTTGCCTTTGCTGGCAGCGGTTTTGTGTGTCGGATCCTGCTCTAAGAAGACGCCGTCCCTCAACCTTCTGGTTTGGGAAGGTTATGCGGATCCCTCGTTCATTCAAACGTTCGAGGAACAGAACCATTGCAAAGTATCGGCGTCGTACATGGGATCGAGCGACGAGTTGGTCGCCAAACTGCGTGGCGGCAGCGCCGGGAATTACGACGTGATCTCTCCGTCAAGCGATGTGGCAACCTCCATCGCAACGACCGGCTTGGCTGCGCCCCTCGATCTTTCGAAGATACCGAGTTACAACCAACTTTCCCCTCAGCTCACTTCCCTGCCTCTAGTGCGCGCGAACAGCCAAGTGTACGGTGTCCCGTTCGTGTGGGGACCGGATCCAATCATTTACGACACCACCGTCTTTCCGCAGGCTCCGGATTCGTGGAATGTGATGTGGGACCCGAAATACAAAGGAAAGGTGTCGGTGTGGGACGATCTGTCGACCGTCTATATGGCAGCACAGGTTCTGGGATACGACAAGCCCGATCCGTCGCAGCTTTACAACTTGAGCGACGATCAACTGGAGACGGTCAAGAAAAAGCTGTTGGAGTTGAAGCCAAACATCCGCAAGATGTGGGCGACCGGCGGTGAATTGACGAACTTGTTTGAGAGTCACGAAGTCGTGATTGCGATGGGCTGGCCGCTCAATACGGCGGATCTAAGAAAAGCGAATTTCCCCGTGGGTGAGACCATTCCCAAGGAAAACACAACCGGGTGGATCGATCACTTGATGATCACCGCAGGCAGCGAGAATAAGGAACTGGCTCACAGATTTCTCGAGTACATGGTGGAGGCGAAGACGCAAAAACTGGTGACTGACAAGACCCACTATGTTCCTGCGAATCCGCAAGCGGCGCAGTTCATGACCACGGACGAGGTGAAGACGCTCCATCTGGACGACGTGGAGAAATACCAGAAGCGGCTGTATTTCTGGCAGAACGTGCCGCGGCGCGCCAAATACACCGAGGTTTGGAACGACGTAAAGGCTGCACAGTAGCGGACCCAGGATTCCTTACAGATTCAGGATTCGAACAGAAAACCATCCATGGCATCCCCGATCACTCCTGCCATCCCGTCAACGGCGAGCGCGCACCCAACCGCGAAAACCGTACTGCTCAGCATCCGGAATGTGGCCAAGACTTTCGGTCGCAACGTCGTGCTGCGCAACGTTTCCCTGGAGATCGCGGAGGGAGAATTCCTGACCATCCTCGGCGAAAGTGGCTCGGGAAAAACGACGCTGCTGCGCGTTATTGCTGGCTTCGAGACTGCCACTTCCGGCGAGCTTTGGATGGGGGCGGAGCGACTGGATCACCAGCCTCCCTACCGCCGGCGCGTCAATACCGTGTTTCAATCCTATGCGCTGTTCCCGCATCTGACCGTCGAGCAAAACGTCGCCTATGGATTGCGTGTGGCGAAGCGGCCTGCGTCCGAGATCACCGAGCGAGTCGCAGAAGCGCTGGACAAGGTAAAGATGACGGCGCACGCGAAAGCCAAGCCATCGAAGATCAGCGGCGGCCAGCAGCAACGAGTCGCGTTAGCTCGCGCGCTGATCAATCGCCCTCGATTGCTTTTGCTCGACGAGCCCCTATCAGCGCTCGATGCGAACTTGCGGCGTCAGATGCAGGTGGAACTGAAATCTCTGCAGCGCGAGGTAGGCATCGCGTTCGTGTTCGTGACGCACGACCAGGAAGAAGCCATGGTCATGTCCGACCGGATTGCATTGCTGCGGTCGGGCGAACTGGAACAGGTGGCCGCGCCCCGCGAGATTTACAGCCGTCCCGCCACGGCCTATGCGGCGCAGTTCATCGGACACACAAATTTATTGAAGGGCGAAGTAAAGGATGGAGTGGCGCGATGCGCGATGCTGGCGTGGCCGGTTTCGCTTCCTGATGGGCCCGCACTTTTTTCGTTGCGACCGGAACATGTTCGCCTGCGCGAGGACGGAGCTAACACAGAAAGTGATCATGGCGCAACGGTGCACACCCAGGGGCGAGTTCTGCATCGTGCGTTTCACGGGGCTACGGAATTGATTCGCGCGGAGTGCGCTGACGGACTTGTCCTGGTCCTACGCACGGCAAGCGGAGGCGAGGGAAAGAACGAATTTGAGATTGAGTTCTCGCCCGCCGATGCGGTTCCAGTGCGCGAGTCCGCTGAAAGGAACTGATGTTCTCCCGCGCTTATAAAACGGCTGTGACGGTGCCACCTCTGGTCTGGGTCACGGTGTTCCTGCTGACGCCGTACCTGCTGATGTTCTGCTATAGCTTCTGGTCCGTCTCGCCGGCGCAGGCCATCGTGCATTCGTGGAATCTCGACAACTATAAGGAGTTGTTCCAGAAGACGGTGTACTGGCAGACGCTGCTGCGCTCGATGTGGATCGCGGCTCGCGTGATGCTGCTTTCTCTGCTGCTGGGATATCCGCTTGCATACTTCGTGTCGTTCTATGCAGGAAAGAGAAAAGATCTGCTGTACCAGATGGTGATCATCCCCCTGTGGGTCAGTTATCTGGTGCGAGCGTATGCGTGGAAGACGATTCTCGGCTCAGATGGCGTGCTGAACACACTCTTGCAATATGCGCATCTGACGAGACGTCCGCTCGACTTTTTGCTCTACAGCCCTTTTGCGGTCGTGCTGACACTCACGCACATCTATACGCCTTTCACGTTCCTACCGATTTATGCGGCGCTCGAGCATATCCCCCGCAACCTGGTAGAAGCCTCTCACGACCTGGGCGCGACGCCGGCGCAAACTTTCTGGAAGGTTATTTTCCCGCTGTCGATTCCCGGCGTTGTGGCCGGAGCGACGTTCGCCTTCGTCTTGAGCTTGGGCGACTTTCTTGCACCCCTGCTGCTGGGAGGCCCAAGTGGCATCATGATTTCGAACATCGTGGTCAGCTTGTTCGGCGCGGCTTACAACTGGCCACTGGGCGCGGCAATTTCACTGGGCATGCTGGTGATCGTGGTGAGCCTCCTGTTTCTTTCCGAGCATCTGGAAAAGAAATGGAGTTTCTCGTGACTCCCGGCCCGATGTCCAACATTCCCCGTTCGCGCTGGCTGCTCGCACATGCTGCGGCGGTATTTGCATTTCTATATCTACCGATTGCGATCCTTATTCTTTACTCGTTCAACGGACAAGGCGTCGGCGGATTTCCGCCGCACCACCTTACGTTTGACTGGTATCGCATCTTGTTCGCCGATGAGCCGATCTGGGATTCGGTGCTGAACAGCCTGCAGGTGGCGTTTGCAGCTATGGCGATTTCGTTGACGTTCGGAGTTCCGGCCGCGCTGGCGCTCGAGCGCGCACAGTTTCCCGGCAAGGCATTTTTTCGGAGACTGGTGCTGCTCCCCTTAATCCTGCCCGGCATTATCACTGGCCTGTCGCTGCTCATGCTGTTCAATGTGATGGGGGGGAAGCTCAGCCTGATGACAATTGTGCTGGGACACGGGACGGCTTTAATCTCGGTGGCAACCACAGAGGTTTTTGCGGGCCTGCAAAAGCTTGATCGCGCGCAAGAAGAAGCCTCACTCGATCTGGGAGCGAACTACTGGCAGACGTTCTGGCGCATCACGGTGCCGAACCTGAAGCTCCCGATCATCGGCGCAGCGCTGCTCATCTTTACGCTCTCCATGGACGAAATCGCAGTCAGCTTCTTCCTCATCGGCCGCGACAACACGCTGCCGCTAGAGATCTGGGGACGGCTGCGCCGGGGTATCACTCCCGAGATCAATGCCGTGTCGACCATCATCTTTGTGTTTTCGCTGGTGACGATTGTCGTCTGGTACCGATTGCGCGTGCGTGCCGAAGGTAGTGCAGAAGTGCGGTCCGAACTGATCCCGGGTTCGGCAACGGCCGACCAGTAAAACCGACCCACAAATTCGCAAACTTTAGAGTTCCGAAACTTGTCTCCCCGCAGCGTCTTTCGTGGTGATTTCATCCCTAGCATAGTAAAGTGGTAGTAGACAGTATTCTGGGAAGGATCCTTTTGAGTTCAAGCATTCGCAACATCGCCATCATCGCGCACGTCGACCACGGCAAGACCACGCTGGTGGACGCCATGCTGCAACAAAGCGGCACCTTTCGCTCCAACGAACACCACGTCGAACGGGTCATGGACTCGAACGAACTGGAGCGGGAGCGCGGCATCACGATCCTGGCCAAGAACACCGCGATCTTCTATCACGACGTGAAAATCAACATCGTGGATACGCCCGGCCACAGCGACTTCGGCGGCGAGGTCGAGCGCGCGCTGAAGATGGTCGACGGCGTCATGCTGCTGGTCGATGCCAGCGAGGGTCCTCTGCCCCAGACGCGCTATGTTCTGAGCAAAGCGCTGGAAGCCAAGCTGCCACCGATTGTCGTGATCAACAAGATTGATCGCGCCGACGCGCGCCCGCAGGAAGTGCTCAACGAGATCTACGACTTGTTTATCGATTTGGACGCCAAGGAAGATCAGATCGATTTCCCGGTGCTCTATACCAACGCCAAAACTGGCACGGCTACAACCGACATCAAGGGCGGTGGCGAAGACCTCCGTCCGCTGTTCGATGCCATTTTGAAGACGATTCCCCATCCCCAAGGGGATGCGTCGGGCCCGCTGCAGATCCTGGTGGCGAACCTCGACTATAGCGAATATCTGGGACGACTGGCGATCGCGCGTGTCTTTAGCGGAAAGATGCATACCGGCGAGGAAGTTGCGATTGCCAAGCTTGATGGAACGCTGCACAAAACCAAGATCACGAAACTGTTTTCATTTTCCGGCCTCAAGCGGACCGACATCACTGAAACGGAATTAGGCGACATCATCGCGGTCGCGGGCGTCGAAGGGATCACGATCGGTGAGACCATCACCGAAGTCGACAATCCTGCGCCCCTGCCTCACATCGCAATCGATGAACCCACAATTGCGATGCTGTTTACGGTCAACACTTCGCCGTTCGCCGGCAAGGACGGAACCTACGTCACGTCGCGCAATCTGCGCGAACGGCTGGAAAAGGAACTGCTCACCAACGTTTCTTTGCGGGTCGAAGATACCGGCACTACGGATTCCTTCAAGGTGCTGGGACGGGGGGAACTGCAACTTTCGATCCTGATCGAGATGATGCGTCGCGAGGGTTACGAACTCATGGTGGGAAAGCCTGAGATCGTGACCAAGCGCATCGACGGCAAATTGATGGAACCGGTCGAGCATCTGACGGTGGATGTGCCTGAGGATTTCGTGGGCGTGGTGATGGAGCAACTCGGATCGCGCAAGGGCGAAGTCACGAACATGCACAATCACGGCTATGGACGCGTGCGAATCGAGTTCCGTGTGCCCAGCCGGGGATTGATCGGGTTGCGCAGCCAGTTGCTCACCGATACGCGCGGAACGATTGTCATGAACGCGCTGTTCGACGGATACACCGAATGGCAAGGCGACATTCCCCACCGGCTCACTGGCGCACTGATCGCCGATCGCGGTGGCGTCTCCACGGCGTACGCGCTGTGGGGACTGCAGGAGCGAGGAGAACTCTTCTTGGGGCCGGGCGTGGAACTCTACGAAGGAATGATCATCGGGGAAAACGCCAAGGACACGGATCTCGACGTGAACGCCGTGCGGGAAAAGAAGCTGACAAATATGCGAGCGTCGACTGCGGACGAAGCGATTCGGCTGGTTCCGTTCCGTCCGTTGAATCTGGAGCAGGCCATCGAATTCATCGCCGACGATGAGTTCGTCGAAATCACGCCGAAGTCGCTTCGGCTGCGCAAGAAGACTCTGCAATCCAATCGCCGGAAGAAAAGCTCATACGCAACTGTCGAAGAGTCGTGAAGCACAACCCCAATTTCGAAAAGAACAAAAACAAAGCGTCGTTGCGCATGTTCCTGGTTCCGTGCAGTTGCGGAACAACCTTCGCCGTAGCAGAAAACTACGACCATCAAGGTACGGCTTGGGGCCGTTATCTGATCTGTCCCGGCTGCGGGAAGCGCCACGATCCGAAAAACCGCTTGCTGCAGATGGGATTCCACGCTGAAGGATACTGGAAAGTGGACGAGTGCTAGCCTTTCCGCGATCGGTCCAAGCTATTCATTTTAAAATCAATTTAACCAGCTGGTCTAGGAAAACCTGCTATACTGCTCGGCGCATTCGACTGTTCGCTAGCTGCGGTCCCGATTTTCAGGAAAGGTCCTCCCGACCTGCCAAGTCCGCCGAATTGCTTGCACTTCGACAGCTCAATGCAGAGGCAGACGCGTGAAGAATATTTTTGTTGGAAATTTGAGCTTCAACACGAACGAAGACGAACTGCGGCAGATCTTTGAACCCTTCGGACAAGTGGACCGCGTAAGCATCATGACGGACCGCGACACCGGGCGCTCCCGTGGCTTCGGATTCGTTGAGATGGCCAGCAACGAAGACGGCGAGAAGGCGATCACGGCTCTGAATGGATCCTCGGTCGGTGGACGCACCATCAACGTCAATGAGGCGCGACCCAAAACCGAACGCGCTGGCGGTGGTGGTGGCGGCGGTGGACGCGATCGCGGGGATCGTGGTGGCAGCCGTGGCGGTGGTGGCGGTGGCGGTGGCGGGCGCGGGCGCGACCGCTGGTAGGAGAACTTTTTTTCGAAAATTGTGCGAACCGTGCCTGCGGTGCACTTGCTATGCAGACGCGAGCTATCGTGCTCGGTTCCCTGTGTGCGTCTGCCTTCGCCTGCTTCGGTCCGGCAAACTGATTAGGCCGAGATTGAAGCTATTTCCCTCGCCCGTGTGGACTGTAAGCCCGGCTTCGTCCAAATCGCCATAACGCATTGACACCCTGGGGCAGGGATTTTGAGTGCTGACGTTGCCCCGCCACTACAATCGTCCCCATGCAGAAAAAGATATTCTGGATGGTCTTCACGCTGCTCGGGCTGGTGGCCGATTTCTTACTTCCTTTCTGGTGGGCCTGCGCCGCCACCATCCCTATCCTTTTCGCCGCATGGTGGGTCGCCTACCGCAGCGACTGGTTTTAGGTGACAAGGGGTCAATGCGCGCTATGTCTGTTCTCGACAGTTTGAGCCTACACTGGGCCGCAAGCGAGGAATACGAGCATGTCAACCTGAAGTTTGGTGGGCGCTATTCGGCGTGCCCTTATTCGTCATGGCAGTAGCTTGGGTCGGTCTTTCATCGGGATGGAGTGAAGAAGTCAACCGGACCTGATGACAATCGCGATGTTTTTCCCGACAGCAGCTACATTGCTAGGCTGTTGCGCCCTCGCGTACGTCCAGTTGGGCGGAAAGGGTACACTCTGGGAACGAATTGGTGGTTTATGGTTGTGGCTCCATATTCGCTTTGATCGGTACCGCTTTGGGCTTCGTCGTCGCACTGAAGTTTCGGCGCTGGCTCTCTGCGCTGGGGCTTGGAGTGTCAGCTTGGATGTTGTTTTGATTCGGCCTGATGATGTCAGCGGCGGACTAACTGTCGACAAATCTTAGGCTCCTATCGCCGGTGCGCCGGCGCCGTGTAGCCGCGTGGACCCGACTGTGTCCCGCCGGAGGTTGTGAGACTCGCTGGTTGGGTGTATGTTACTGAGAGTATAGGCTTTGGCTTGTTCCGGATAGACCAGTTGCCTAGGGGCAACCGTTCTATACATCAACGCCAATAAGCTTATAATCAATGGTTTGCGCCCGTAGCTCAGCTGGATAGAGCGGTTGCCTCCGGAGCAACAGGTCGGGAGTTCGAATCTCTCCGGGCGCACCATCTCCCACATCAATCTTCGCCGGGCAATCACCTGCGATTCTGAACGAAACGCATGACCTACGATGCCATTCTTGTTGTCTCCTTCGGCGGGCCTGAGTCGCGGGAAGAGGTGATTCCGTTCCTCGAAAATGTGCTCCGCGGCAAAAACATTCCGCGCGAGCGAATGCTGGCGGTCGCCGAGCACTACTACCACTTTGATGGAAAGAGCCCGATCAATCAGCAGACTCGTAACCTCATCGCGGCGCTCGAGAACGAACTGACGCAACATGGGCCAAAGTTGCCTGTCTATTGGGGGAATCGCAACTGGCATCCGATGCTCGCCGAAACCTTGCAGCAGATGCAGCAAGACGGTATCCGCCGGGCTTTAGGTTTCGTGACCTCGGCCTACAGTTCGTACTCCGGATGCCGGCAGTACCGCGAAGACATTGCGAGGGCGCAGAAAGAAGTTGGCCCTGAGGCGCCGCAGGTCGACAAGCTGAGGGTATTTTTCAATCACCCGGGATTTGTCGAGGCAACCGAGGATCGCTTACGTGACGCGTTATGGGAGCTGCCTACGAGCGCGCGGCAGAATGTTGAGATCGTTTACATCGCGCACAGCATACCGTTCTCGATGGCGAACACGTCCGACTACGTCCGTCAATTAGAAGAAGTAACGAAACTCGTCTCGGAGAAGCTTGGCGTTTCCAACCATGCGCTCGTGTATCAGAGCCGCAGTGGTGCACCAGGGCAGCCATGGCTGGAGCCCGATATTCTAGACTATCTGCGCGAGGTGAAACAGCGCAATCTCGCGAGTGCGGTGGTGCTGGCTCCCATCAGCTTTCTCTCCGATCACATGGAAGTCTTGTACGACCTCGACATCGAAGCGCGCCAACTCTGCGATTCGCTGCAATTGCCAATGGCTCGCGCCAGGACGGTGGGTGTGCATCCCAGGTTCATTGCAATGATTCGCGAATTGATTCTCGAACGAACGATTCCGGGTGCGGAAAGGCGCGCGCTGGGAGCCCTCGGGCCAAGACAAGATATTTGCGAGGAGAATTGCTGCCCCGCACCACCGCGCCCAGTTCGGCCGTCAACCGCCCAATCAAGTCCCAGGAAAGGTGTTTAACGCAATTCGTAGTGCGCAGACTACGAGGTCGGCGCCGGCACGTTCGGATGCTCGTAGTCCGTGGCTTTAGGTCGACCCTCAACAAGATGCATTGTGTCCAGAATCGTCTGCACTACAGCTTCGTTCCCTACCGCGGTGTTGAGCATGACGTGGTAGAGCGAGCGCGTGGGCCAGTCGGCATTGAAATAGTGTTTCACGTAGGCAATACGCTCAAGGTCGATCGAATTGACCAGGCCCACTGCATCTTGTTCGCTATGACCCTCGGCGATCAAGCGGCGGATCTTTTCAGAACGCGGAGCATAGAGAAAAACATGGAACGCGTCGGGATTCTCCCGCAGTAAGTACGGAGCGCCGCGGCCTACGATGACCGCATTCCCTACCTGTCCGATCTTGTTCATGGTTTCCTGCATCATCGACATCATGCGATCGGTATCGAAGACCTGACTGCCTAATGCTGCGGAATTGCGCTCGTAACTGCCGCGCCAGAAGGATTTCGCGAGGCGATGAAAGCGACTGTCCATGCGCTCGTCACAGCGTAAGACGGCGGAAGGTTCAACGTTAGCGAGGCGTGCAATTTCGTCGGTGAGCAACTGGTCCCAGACCTTCCAGCCCAGGTGGTCAGCCAGTGTCGTGGCGATGGCGCCGGCGCCGCAGCCGAACTCGCGCTCGATCGTGATGAGGCGAAACATGGCTGGCTTTAGTGTACTGCCATCCCCCCCGGCTTCGACTTCTTCATCAGGAGGATCATGGGGATCATCGCCATAATAGCCACCCCAAGAAACCAGAAGCAATCGATGTAAGCCAGCATGGAAGCCTGCCGCTCCACTGTACCTTGGATTAAGGCATACGCCTGCCGGGTAGCGGTTGCCGCGCTTGCTCCGTGAGCCTGCATCGCGCGCGAAGTTCCCTGGATCATCGACTGAAGAGCAGGGTTGGACTGGCTCAAGTTGCTGGCCAGATCCGTCATATGTACCTGGCTCCGACGGTCCAGCAAGGTCGTGACCACGGAAATTCCGACACTTCCGCCCATGTTGCGCGCGAGATTCATGAGACCGGAAGCTGCATTGTTCTTTTCGCGCGGCAGGAACGCATAGGCAGCCGTGTTAATGGGAACAAACAAGAAGGCCATCCCGACGGCTTGGAATACACGAGCCATGACAACGGTGCGGAAATCCATCTGCAGGTCGAATCGGGTCATGTTAAATAGCGAGGTGGAGAGCACAATCAGTCCGAAAAGCAAAAGCCAGCGCGGAGTATAGCGCGATAACAGGAACCCTACCAGAGGCAACAGCAGCATGATCACAAATCCACCGGGCATTAGCGCCAGGCCCGATTGCTGGGCGGTATATCCGAGCATCGTCTGCATAAATAGGGGCAAGAGCAAGGTACTGCCCAGCAGCGCGAAGCCCAGCATGAACATCAGCAGATTCGAAACTCCGAACGTGCGGTCGCGGAACAGGTGCAGGTCGATGATCGGATCCTTGTGCCTCCATTCCCATATGGCCACGAAGATCAACGATGCCGCTGCGATCAACGTAAGAATCACAATGAAGTGAGACTCGAACCAATCGTCGCGCTGGCCCTTGTCAAGCACGATCTGGAGCGCACCTAGCCCAAGGGCGACAAAGCCGAGGCCAACGTAGTCAATCCTGGTCTCGCTAAGCTTACGCCGCCTGAAGTAGGGCGGATCCTGAATCAATCTCGAGGTCAGCAGCAGGGAAATGATCCCAACCGGAATGTTAATGAAGAAAATCCAACGCCAGCTGAAATTGTCGGTGATCCAACCTCCGAGGGTCGGGCCGATCGCAGGTGCTGTGACGACCGCGACGCCATAAACAGCAAACGCCATGCCGCGCTTGGCGGGTGCAAAGGTGTCGGCAAGAATAGCCTGCTCGCTCGGCTGCAATCCGCCACCACCCGCACCTTGCAGGATGCGGCAGAGGATGAGCGTCGCGAGATTCGGAGCCAGTCCGCACAGGAACGAACTCACGGTGAACAGGGCGACGCAGCCCATATAGAAATTCTTGCGGCCGACGATCGACGACAGCCAACCACTGAGGGGCAGCACGATCGCGTTAGAAACAAGGTAGGAAGTCAGGACCCAGGTGCTTTCGTCCTGTCCCGCCGAGAGACTACCCGCGATATGCGGAAGCGCGACGTTGGCAATGGAAGTATCGAGAACCTCCATGAACGTGGCCAGCGTGACCGCGAGCGCGATCACCCATGGATTAAACGCGGGACGCCAGGCATCGGCATGATCCATGGTTGCGGTTGTGCTGCTCATTACCGGATCCAGACCTTAGGCGTCACCGACATGCCGGGACGCAACGGGTGATCATTATTCGCACCGGGATCGAGCACGATCTTCACTGGAATGCGTTGCACGACTTTCACGTAATTTCCAGTCGCGTTTTCTGGAGGCAACAGGCTGAAGCGAGCGCCGCTGGCTCCGGCAATGCTGTCCACTTTGCCATTGTAGGTCCTACCATTGGCGTCGACTTCGATGGTTACGTGCTGGCCTATCCTCATTTGCCGGAGCTGCGTTTCTTTGTAATTCGCCGTTATCCACACGTCGTCCAGATTGACGACTTTCATCAACTCTTGCCCGGGAGCGACGTTTTGCCCAATTTCAACGGTACGATTACTGACGATACCGTTCACCGGAGCCACGACTTTCGTGTACTGCAAGTTCAGAGCCGCCTGATCGAGGTCCGCTTTCTTGCGCTGCGCTTCGGCCAATGCGGAGGTCGCTCTGGCGCGCATAACCTCCATCTGCTTGGGCGCGGTGTTGGCCGTCCGCGAGTTCGCCTGCGCTTGCACGAGTTTGCCTTGAGCCTGCGTGACCTGTTGCTGCGCCGCATCCGCGCTGGCGCGCGCCGCTTCCACCCCGGCGGCGCTGGCCTGGGCGGCGGCGGTAGCTTGGTCGTACTGCTGCTGCGAAATCTCCTGCTTTTCGACCAATTGCTTGTAGCGAGCCAGATCGTTCTGCGCTTTCACGTTGTTGGCTAAAGCTTCCTGCAGTTGAGCTTTGGCGGCTTCGAACTGCTGTTTGGCAACCTGAATTCCAGCGCCCGCGCTGTTCACGTCGGCTCCGGCCGCTGAAACCTGGCTGCTGGTATTGACTGAGGTGATTGGGACGTTGACCCCGGCCGCGATTGCCGCAGCTTGCGCATCTTCGTAATCAGCCTTGGCGCGGTCGTAGGCGACCTGATAATCCGCCAGGTCGATTTCTACCAGCACCGTCCCTGCCGGTACGTATTGGTTGTCCTGGACGTTCAGTTTGGTGACATGTCCAGAGATACGCGCGCTGATGGAATTGACGTGCCCGTCAACTTGGGCGTCGTCAGTGGATTCATAGCTGGTGAAATAGCGATAGGCGAAGAAACCGGCGATGAAAAGGACAATGATTGCAATGACGACCGCGATGCGGAAACCCGAACTCTGCGTACGGGAAGGCCGGGTGTGGAAATCCCTCTCAGTGGCCGGTAACGGCTTTGTACTGTTCGCCGGCTTTTCGGTTTCAGCCCGATTGCCGGGAGTGGGGGGGCTCTGGGTCGTTTGCTCCATACGCTTATTGATTGCCTTTCAAATACTGTTTGACGCCTTGTTCTGCGTCGCCGATGGCGTGCGCCAGTTCCACCTTCGAAAGATTGTGGAAATAGAGACTCTGAATATAACTCTCGTGAGCGCTGGCGACGGCTTCCTGCGCCTGTACCACTTCCAGATTGTCGGCCACCCCGGCGGTGAAGCGATCCTGCGATTGCGCGAGAGCCTGTTCCGCCAGTTCCACGGAACTGCGAGCCACATCGACCTGCTCCGCCGCGGCATTCAGGTCGAGCAGCGCGGTGCGCACCTCGTAGTCGATTCGGCCGCGCAGGTCCCCGAGTTGAGACCGCGCCTGCTTCAATTGTGCGTCGGCTTCAAGAACGTCGCCGTGAACGCGATTGCCTGCAAAGATGGGAATGTTAATCCCTCCGGTGACCTGCCACGTCCCGTTCGATTGGGAGGGGGTCACTCCGATGTCGCCGAGATTCGCATCAATCTCCGCCGTGGGATAACGGCCAGCGGATGCCGCTCTGCGAGAGAGTTCGGCCGACCGCACCTGTGCCATCGCTGCCTGATAGTCGAAGCGCGCGGTGAAGGCGTGCTGCAGATAGGTTTCGAGTGGAAGAGGCGTTAATGCCTGGTACGGCGCTTTCTCGGTAAGAACAAATTCCTGTCCCGGCGGCAGCCCGATGATCCGTGCCAGACTCAATTTTAGTTTCGCCAGGTCATTGCGGGCAACGATCAGTTGCTGCTGGCGCGTCTGAAGTTCGACCTGGGCGCGCAGCGCATCAATGGCTGGTGTCAATCCAGCTTTCAGCTGATCCGACGCCTTGTCGTACAGCGCCTGAGCGCTCTTCACCTGGGCGGCCGTGGTCTCCACTCGAGCACTGGCCGCGATCGCCTGCAGGTAGGAATTTCCCACCGCGAGAACCACCATCTCACGGGCATCCCGGTAACTGAATTGCGCGGCTCTCAGGCTTTCCGAAGCCGACCGTTCGCGTTCCAGATCCTTGAAATTAAAGAGCGACTGGCTCAGACTCGCGCGCGCGTCAAAGTAGTTGAAGGCGGGCAATACCCGCGGAAATACCGCTGGGTTAGTTCCGGGAGCGCTGAGCTGCGGCAAGAGTTTGTTGAACCCTAATGCGGCGAGACTTTCATTTTGCACATTCTCCAACACCTGCGCGTTAAGGTTGGGAAGCAGTTCGCTCAGCTCCTTCCACCTTTCCCCTCGCGCCATTTGAGTCTGATCCGAAGCCAGCAACAATCCCAGATTGTTGCGCAGCCCTCGATCAATCGCGTCCTTGAAGTCAATCTGCAATACGTCAGCCGTGACCTTGCCTTCCGGAGCGCTACCTTGGAATGGGTTCTGCTGGCCGGGAAGAGAGACGCTGGGAGTTGTAGAGCCCCCTCCTGTCGCCTGAGACAGAAGGCTGGAAGCGGTGAAGAGCAGAAAAGAAGCGAAAACTGCCGTTCGGTGGACGATCAATGAGCAACGCATTCTTGATTGTGGGAACGTTCGGGAATCCACGGAGGAACCGGTACGTCCTTTCTCGCCTCTAGCATAACTCGGCCGGTTTGATTCGTTTGCGCGATTTTGAGATGCAAAGGAATTCTGTTTCGGCCGCTTTGGCATCGTATTCGCAACCACTCGCTAAGCGGCATCATCATTCCCAAGCACGCAAAGCCCGACCTAAGGTTCAATAACTTCAGTACTCTGCCCGTCAGGCGATAACCCCGTTAAGCTAAACGAGTACAGGGGAATGACCGGATGCGGAGAAGTCTCTCAGTTATGGCGGCTGCATTCATAGCCCTCACGGCAGGTCTGGCAACTGCTCAGAACGCGTCCTCGTCGGCTAATTCCGATCGAAAAGTCTCGACTCGCGTCGCACCGAACTACCCGGATCTAGCAAAAAGAATGCACATGCGCGGCGTGGTCAGGATCGAAGCGGTGGTGCGACCCAACGGAAGCGTGAAGTCCACCCGCGTACTCGGCGGAAATCCGGTCCTCGTCGACGCCGCGCTTGAGGCCATTACCAAATGGAAGTTTGAAGCTGGACAAGCCGAGACCACTGAAGTAGTCCAACTTGCGTTCGAAGCGCAATAAACGTTCCGAGTCAACTCCGTTTTCCTGCCATCCTCGACACTCTGGACACCTGAACCCTGTGACTTAGGTCATCTTGAATGAAGGTGACCTTCGGTTCAAGCTGTTGGAGAGTCAAGACTATTAAGAACGAGAGAGTGTAACTGATGAGTGCGGCAACAGGAACTGACTGGACCCGAATTCTGTCCGATCCGGACCTCGTCCGGCATGTCGCAAAATTGCTCCAGGCCTACCGCGAAGCCCCATTGGAGAAACGCGAAGACGCGTTACTGGCGGCTATGCGTCAGATAAAAGCTGGTGCGACTGCGGCTGCGAAATCGACTCCGGAATCGGCTACTACGCCCCAGCCAGTGCCAAGTCTACCAACTCCAACTTCTTCCACACCTCCGTTTGAACCCGATTTGTACAGTCCCAATTGGGGATCCGACCGCCGTCGCCATCCGCGATTGAAGTGCTTCGTCGCCGTGGAGCTTCGGGTGGACGGGACTCCTGCGTCCATCTGGGGGAATCTTTCCAATACCGGCGTGGGTGGTTGTCTGGTTGAAACCGCGAGCCCTGTTAAGCCTGGGGCAAAGGTCGAAATCGGCCTCTGGTTGCCCAACGGAAAAGTTTGGGTCAAAGGGTTTGCGCTCAGTGGTGTCGTTACGCGCAGCGCCCCGGCAAACGGAGTCCGCGTCCGATTCGACGGAATGATCCCGCCCGAACGAGAAAGTTTGCGTCAATTCCTGAAGTTCGTGCAAGAGGCGACTCGGGCGTTTCAAAACGAAAGCACATACCTGCAACTTCTGAAATAGAGCAATTCCCCGATCCTCCCTGCCAATTTTTCACCGTACCTCAATCCACGCCCTCCCGGAAATTGATACACTTTCCTGCGTGAACCCTTTCTATAATCTGTAACTCTAATTGCTACAGGCCATTCTTGCCGGTACAACAATCTCCCTGTGGAGGAGCGGATTCGCATGGTAGCCAGTGAACAGGTTTTAGCGACAGCGCAGCAACTGGACACGCTCAGCATTAACACGATTCGAACACTGGCGATCGACGCCGTAGAACAGGCCAACTCAGGCCACCCGGGCGCGCCCATGGGACTCGCGCCCGTAGCTTATTGTCTGTGGCAGAATTTCCTGCGCTACGATCCCGCCGACCCGACGTGGTTGAATCGTGACCGCTTCGTCCTCTCCAACGGGCACGCATCCATGCTGCTCTATGCCATGCTGCATCTGGCCGAGGTGCGGCGGGTGGATAAGCAGGGACATGTTTTAAAGGACCTTGCCGTTCCGATGGAGGAGATCAAACGCTTTCGGCAGTTGGGGAGCTTGACTCCGGGACATCCCGAATCTCATATCACTTCGGGAATTGAAACCACAACCGGACCTCTCGGCCAAGGCGTGGGCAATAGCGTCGGAATGGCCATTGCCAGCAGATGGCAAGCCGCAAACCTCAATCGGCCGGATTTTGAGATCTTGGACTTTAATGTTTACGCGATCTGTTCCGATGGCGATCTGATGGAGGGCGTCGGGGGCGAGGCCGCATCTCTCGCCGGACATCTGAAGCTTTCGAACCTCTGTTGGATCTACGACAACAATCACGTCACCCTCGATGGGCCCGCCGACTGGTCGTTCAGCGAAGATGTGGCAACGCGCTTTGTCGGATATGGGTGGAACATCACGCGCGTGGCCGATGCCAACGATTTGACGATGCTCTCGCGGGCGTTTGAAACCTTCCTGCATACCAAAGACCGGCCGACTCTCATCATCGTGGACACCCACATCGGCTACGGTTCGCCTCACAAACAGGACACCAACGCCGCTCACGGCGAACCTCTGGGCGCAGAAGAAGTTCGGCTGGTGAAAAGGTTCTACGGATGGCCCGAAGACGCAAAGTTTCTGGTTCCGGATGGCGTACGCGAACAATTCCGCGAGAGAATTGGAAAACGCGGGCGCGAACTGCGCGCAAAATGGTCCGATCTTTTCGCGGGATATTCGAAGAAGTACCCGGACCTGGCCGAGCGACTGGGACACATGCAGCATCGCGAACTGCCTGCGGGCTGGGACAAGGACTTGCCGACATTCCCCGCCGATGCCAAAGGCATGGCGACTCGCGAGAGCTCGGGCAAGGTGCTGAACGCCGTGGCACAAAACATTCCGTGGATGATTGGCGGGTCGGCCGATCTGGCGACCTCCAACAAGACGACGCTGAAGTTCGAAGGTGCGGGAGATTTTGAGGCCGCCACTCCGGCTGGACGCAACCTGCACTTCGGCGTGCGCGAGCACGTGATGGGGGCCAGCGTAAATGGACTGACGGTTTCCGGGAATCGCGCTTTCGGCGCGACCTTCTTTAATTTCAGCGACTACATGCGGGCGAGTATCCGGTTGTCAGCGCTGATGCAATGTCCGTCGATCTTTATCTTTACGCATGATTCGATTGGCCTGGGCGAAGATGGGCCTACTCATCAGCCGATCGAGCAACTGGCGTCGTTGCGAGCCATGCCGAATCTGATTGTGCTTCGCCCCGGGGATGCGAATGAAGTGACCGAGGCGTGGAAGATCATTGCTCAGCTGCAAAGCTCGCCTGTGGCACTCGTATTGACCCGGCAAGCGCTTCCAACTTTGGATCGTTCAAAGTATGCACCGGCTTCGGGGGTGGCGAAGGGCGCCTATATCCTCGCCGATTCGCCTGGCGGCAAGCCCGATGTGATCCTGCTTGGCACCGGTAGTGAAGTATCACTCTGCGTGGATGCATACGAGAAACTGAAGGCGGACGGCGTGAAGGCTCGTGTCGTCAGCATGCCCTCTTGGGAAATCTTTGAAAAGCAGGATGAGTCGTACAAAGAAAGTGTCCTACCCTCCGACGTAACCGCTCGCGTGTCGGTCGAAATGGCAGCCACCTTAGGATGGGCACGCTATACCGGACTGAAGGGACGCAACGTCGGTATGCACAGGTTCGGAGCTTCGGCGCCATTGAAGGATCTCCTGAAGTATTTCGGATTCACGGTAGAAACCGTCGTAAAGGAAGCCCGCGCGGCGATGGCCGAGAAATGAAGTCGGGTTCGGAATCACAAAATCACAAAATTAGCATCGATATTCGTATCGAAGACTGTGGAGAAGAAATTTATGCAGCCAACTGGGGTTATCGATAATTCGAAAGCGACAAAAAATCCGCTGAAGGAATTGCTTAATTACGGCCAGTCGATGTGGCTCGACTACATCCGGCATGATCTGTTTACCACCGGAAAGCTCGCGAAACTGATTGACGAAGACGGACTGCGAGGAATGACTTCGAACCCTTCCATCTTCGAGAAGGCGATCGGCGAGAGCACACTGTACGACGATATTTTGCATTCGCTCGCTTCCCGCAAGGATCTCACGACGACCGACATTTACGAACAGATCGCCATCCGCGACATTCAGTCTGCCGCCGACGCTCTACGTTCGGTATACGAGCAATCGAAGTTCCGCGATGGATATGTCAGCCTGGAGGTGTCTCCCCTCTTGGCGCATAAAACGCAAGAGACGATCGAGGAAGCGCGCCGCCTGTGGAAGGCCGTAAAGCGCGAGAACGTCATGATCAAGGTCCCTGGCACGGCCGAGGGCCTTCCGGCGATTCGGCAACTAATCAGCGAAGGCATCAACGTCAACGTGACTCTGTTGTTCGCGCAAGAGGTTTATGAGAAGGTGGCCGAGGCTTATATCGCGGGGCTCGAAGACCTGGCGGCTCGCGTTGGCGATCTGAAAAAAATGGCGAGCGTCGCCAGCTTTTTCATCAGCCGTATCGACACGCTGGTCGATTCCAAGCTCAACGACAAGCTCAAAACGACGACCGACCCCAATCAACAGTCCTTGTTGAAGAACTTGCCGGGAAAAGTAGCGATTGCCAACGGCAAGCTGACGTATCAACGCTACCAGCGAATCTTCAGCGGCCCGCGCTGGCAGGCCCTGGCCGCCAAAGGCGCTCAGACTCAGCGGGTACTCTGGGCCAGCACGAGCACCAAGAATCCGGCCTATCGTGACGTGATTTACGTCGAGGAATTAATCGGGCCCGATACCGTTAACACCATGCCTCCAGCTACGATCGATGCGTTCCGCGACCACGGACGCCCCAGAAATAGCCTTACCGAGGATGTGCCCGGAGCTGCCAAGGTGATGGACGATCTGGCACGCGCCGGCGTCTCCATCAAAGAAGTCACCGACCAACTCACGTCGGACGGCGTCAAGTTATTCGCTGACGCCTTTGCCAAACTACTGGCTGCGGTCGAGAAAAATACGCAGCAGCAAGGCATGCAACCGAAAAAAGGATAGCCGTGAGCCGAGTCAAGACTTCCCTGCCGGAATCGCTGGCCACGACCGTGAAAGCGACGATTGCCGATTGGCAGTCGCGCGGAACGATCGAACGTTTGTGGAATCGTGATGCCACGCTCTGGACCGGCGCCGACGAGGCCAATTGGCTGGGATGGCTCGATATCGTCGAAGAGCAGATCGCTCAGCAAGACCAACTTCAGAAGCTTGCAAAGGAAGTGCAGAGCCGTGGCTTCCAGCGTGTGCTGTTGCTCGGCATGGGCGGATCCAGTTTATGTCCGGAAGTTCTGCGCGTGACCTTCGGCAGGATCACGCACTTCCCTACCCTGCACGTGCTCGATTCGACCGATCCCGCACAGGTCAAATCGTTAGAGCATCAGATCGATATTCCAAAGACGCTTTTCATCGTTTCGAGCAAGTCCGGCAGTACGCTCGAACCCAACATCTTCAAACAATATTTTTTCGAGCGGACAAAGCAGGCCGTGGGCGCGGTGAAGGTTGGAAGTCACTTCATGGCGATCACCGATCCCGGATCGAAAATGCAGCAGGTCGCAGAAACGGATCGGTTTCTGCATATCTTCTTCGGACGCCCCTCCATCGGCGGGCGGTATTCGGCACTTTCGAATTTCGGCATGGTGCCCGCCGCGGTCATGGGAATCGATATCAAGAAGTTTCTTGCTCGGGCTGCGGAGATGGTTCGTGCGTGCGGTACGGGCGTTGCTGTCGAAGAAAACCCTGGTGCCGTACTGGGCATCATCCTCGGAACCGCCGCGAAAGCTGGTCGCGACAAGGTTACGATCATCGCTTCTCCCGGCGTTGCGGTTCTGGGCGCGTGGCTGGAACAACTGCTCGCCGAATCTACCGGCAAAAACGGCCAGGGCATCATCCCCGTCGACCGCGAAATGTTGACCACTCCTGAGATCTACGGCAGCGATCGCCTGTTCGTCTATGTTCGGTTGGAGTCCGGTGCGGATGCCGATCAAGAAGCGAAAGTGGCCGCGATCGAGAAGGCCGGGCACCCGGTCGTGCGCGTCACGATGCCAGATATTTATGATCTTGGCGCGGAATTCTTTCGCTGGGAAATTGCCACTGCCGTGGCCGGATCAATTATCGGGATCAATGCCTTCAATCAGCCCGACGTCGAAGCCAGCAAGATCGCGACTCGCGAGTTGACCTCGGCGTACGAAAAGACTGGCTCCCTGCCTCCCGAGAAGCCGGTCGTCGAAGACTCCGGCATCAAATTATTCACCGACGAAAAAAATGCCGCGGAATTGGCGAAAACCGCCAGCCGTGACAAGTCCCTCGTGGGATACCTCAAAGCGCATCTCGCTCGCATCAAGGCTGGCGATTACTTCGCGGTGCTCGCTTACCTCCAGATGAATGCTGAGAATGAACAGAGCTTCGAAACCCTGCGGCACTTGGTCCGCGATAAGAAGCACGTGGCAACTTGTCTGGGCTTCGGGCCTCGCTTTCTCCACTCCACTGGACAGGCTTACAAAGGCGGACCAAACAGCGGAGTGTTTCTGCAAATAACCTGCAGCGACTCCGTCGAATTGCCGGTTCCAGGACAGAAATACACGTTCGGAGTCGTCAAGGCAGCGCAGGCGCGCGGGGATTTCCAGGTGCTCGCCGACCGTGGCAGACGGGCACTGCGGGTGCATCTCGGCAGCAATCTGAAGGCGGGCCTGGCAACTTTGCAGTCCGCGATTCAGAAGGCTCAGTAGGAATTCTGTGGTTATGAACATGAGGGCAGAATTGCCCTCGCTACGAGCGGCCGGACGCCGGCGCTACTCAGGAGCGAAAATGCAATTGGGAATGGTGGGTTTAGGTCGCATGGGCGCGAATATGACCCGGCGTCTCATGCGCGGCGGGCATCAACTCGTAGTCTCGGATCTCAGCGCTGACGCCGTGAAGCAACTCGCGGGTGAAGGCGCAGGCGCCTCTGCTTCACTCGAAGGTCTGATTGCTGAGCTAACCCCGCCCCGTGCCATTTGGATCATGGTGCCCGCTGGCGGTCCAACCGAGATCACTGTGCAGAAACTCGCGTCGCACATGCAGGCAGGCGACGCCATCATCGACGGCGGCAATTCGTATTTCAAGGATGATGTGCGACGGGCGAATGAGCTGAAGGTTAAGGGCATTCACTACGTCGACGTGGGCACGAGCGGTGGCGTGTGGGGATTGGAGCGCGGTTACTGCATGATGATTGGCGGCCCCAAAGAAGCAGTGCAGCGGCTCGATCCTATTTTCGCGACCCTCGCTCCTGGCAAGGGCGACATCCCGCAAACTCCAGGACGAGAAAAACTCGGGGGCACAGCAGAGAGTGGATACATCCATTGCGGTCCCGCCGGGTCCGGACATTTCGTCAAGATGGTGCACAATGGCATTGAGTACGGCCTCATGCAGGCCTACGCCGAAGGCTTCGACATCTTCAAAAACGCAAACAGCAAAGACTTGCCGGAAAACATGCGTTACGACCTCAATTTGCCGGATATCGCCGAAGTGTGGCGGCGCGGCAGCGTGGTCAGTTCCTGGCTGTTGGACCTGACCTCAATGGCGCTCGCGGAAAATCCCACGCTCTCCGAATATGAAGGATATGTGCAAGATTCGGGCGAAGGCCGCTGGACGATTCAGGCGGCGCTCGACGAGGCGGTCCCTGCGGATGTATTGACCGCGGCGCTGTTCGTGCGTTTCCGTTCACGGCAACAGCACACGTTTGCCGAGAAAATGCTGTCCGCCATGCGGCAGAAATTCGGCGGGCACGTGGAGCAGGGCGCCGGCAAAACGAAGAAGACCGCTTAAACGCGGGATCCTATTTTCTATAGAAGATCCAAAGGAATTTACTTTATGGCTGAACTAGCGGAACACCCGACGGCAGCGCCGCCACGCATCGGCAAACAAGGGGATCCTTGCGTAATGGTGATCTTTGGCGCGGCCGGAGATCTTACCGGACGCATGCTGATTCCAGCGCTCTACAACCTCGCAAGAGCCAGCTTGCTGTCGCGCGAGTTTGCGGTAGTGGGCGTAGCCCGCACGCAGTTGTCGAACGATGAGTTCCGGAAAAGGGTCTATGACGACGTAAAAGCGTACTGCGGGGAATGCGTAGACGACGAGCTTTGGGAGTGGTTCGCCCGTCGTTTTTATTATTTTGCCGGGGATTTTAACGACGACGGAGTTTATCCAAAACTCAAAGATTTCCTCACCGGGATCGATCGTGAGCACTCCACCCACCAGAACTTCTTCTACTACCTGGCCGTGGCTCCCAATTATTTCGGACCCATCGTAGATAAGCTCGCGGCGGCGGGATTGATGGAGCAAAGCAATAACCACTGGCGGCGAGTGGTCATCGAGAAACCCTTCGGGCACGACCTTGAATCTGCCAAAGCGCTCAACCAGGAACTGCTCAAAGTAGTCGAAGAGAAGCAGATCTACCGCATCGACCACTATCTCGGAAAAGAGACGGTGCAGAACATCATGGCCTTCCGCTTCGCCAACGGAATCTTTGAGCCGGTGTGGAACCGGCGCTATATCGACCATGTGCAGATTTCGGTGGCAGAAACCGTTGGGGTGGAAGGACGCGGCAGTTATTTCGATCAAGCGGGCTCGTTGCGCGACATGGTGCCCAATCACATCATGCAACTGATCAGCCTTACCGCCATGGAGCCCCCGATTTCCTTTGACGCCAACGCCGTCCGCGACGAGCAGGCCAAGATTCTGCATGCCATTCAGCCCATGAGCGACGAAGAGGTATTGAGCCGCAGCGTGCGCGGTCAGTATGGTGACGGGACCGAAGACGGCAAGCGGGTCCCGGCGTATCGTACGGAGCCCGATGTTCCTCCCGAGTCGCGCACCGAGACCTTCGTCGCGATGAAACTGCTGATTGATAACTGGCGGTGGGCCGATGTGCCGTTCTATCTGCGCACAGGAAAGCGAATGCCGGTGCGTAACACGCATATCGTGATACAGTTTCGGCGGGCGCCATTCGTGCTGTTCCGCGACACCCCGGTGGAACACCTGATGCCGAACCAACTGGTCCTACATATTCAGCCCGAAGAAGGAATCTCGCTGCAATTCGCGGCCAAGGTCCCCGGTCCGGTCATGCGCCTGGGCACGGTCGACATGAACTTCGAATATCAGGAATACTTCGGCAAGCAGCCCAGCACCGGCTACGAGCGACTGCTCCATGACTGCATGATCGGCGATCAAACGCTGTTCCAGCGGGCAGATATGGTCGAAGCAGGCTGGGCCGTGGTCAATCCGGTGCTCGATCTCTGGAAGGCGCTGCCTCCGCGCAATTTCCCCAACTATGCATCTGGCACTTGGGGACCCAAGGATGCCGACGAATTGCTCGAACGCGACGGCCGTCGCTGGAGGAACTTCGAGAAATGATTCTGGCCGGCGATATTGGCGGCACCAATGCTAGGCTGGCATATTTTCAACCCCAGAACGGACACTTACACATGGTGTCCGAACGCGTCTTTCCCAGCCGCGAGCACAGCGAACTCGGCGAAATTGTAAGTCAGTTTCTGGATGATTCCGGCGCTCATCCCGACGCGGCGTGTTTCGGCATCGCGGGCCCTGTGCGAAATGGGCGCGTTGAGACCTCAAACCTCCCTTGGGTGATCGAGCAGTCGCGCCTCGCCAAGCAGATTCACCTTCCCGAGACCCTGCTGATCAACGACCTCGAAGCCAGTGCTTGGGGCATCGGTGCACTAGAACCGGGAGACTTGGTCTCATTGAACCAGGTGAGCGGGCCGGTCGTTGGCAACCAGGCAGTGATCGCGCCGGGAACGGGATTAGGTGAAGCCGGACTTTTTTGGGATGGAAGCCGGCATCAAGTTTTCGCCTGCGAAGGCGGCCACTGCGACTTCGGCCCTCAGGGAGATTTGCAGATAGAGTTGTTGCGCTTTCTCCAGGCTCGCTTCGGCCATGTGAGCTACGAGCGCGTTCTCTCTGGTCCCGGCCTGGTCAATGTTTACGAATTCCTGCGCGGCAGAGGGTGCGGGAAGGAATCTGCGGAGTTTTCAGCCGCCCTCACCAAGGGTGATCCTGCCGCCGTTATCTCCCGGGCTGCGCTGGACGGAACTGAGAATCTGGCGGTTCAGGCACTGGACCTATGGATCGCCGTTTACGGCGCGGAGGCCGCCAATCTGGCGCTGAAGGTGATGGCGACTGGAGGGCTCTTTCTGGCTGGAGGCATTTCTCCTAAAATTCTTGCCAAGCTGGCCGGTCCAGTGTTTATGCAGTCTTTCGTCAACAAGGGGCGCCTGCGCCCGCTGGTGGAAGCGGTTCCGGTGCAGGTTGTCGTCAACCAGAACGCCGGACTATTGGGAGCGGCACGCTGTGCATCTGTCCAACGCAGCCAGCGGTAAAGGCAGCACCAGGGAAAGGCAAGAGCAAAATCTGTGAACCCTTCCGTTGAGATTCGAGCCCTGACCACTCCGCAGGAGCTGTTCGGAGCCGCGGCTGAAGTAGTGGTGCAATGTGCGAATGAAGCCGGGGCACAGCGTGGCCGCTTCACGATCGCCTTGGCGGGTGGATCAACTCCCAAGAGTCTCTACAATTTACTGGCTACCAATGCGCGCACGGCTTTGCCATGGGATCGCATGTTTTTTTTCTGGGGCGACGAGCGGCATGTTCCCCCAACCGATCCCGACAGTAATTTCCGCATGGCGGACGAAGCGATGCTGTCGAAGATTGCTGTGCCCGCCGGAAATATATTCCGGATTCCAGCCGAGAATCCCGACGCGGAAGCCGTTGCGCAATTCTATGAGCAGACGCTCCGGAAATTCTTTGAGCTGGAACCAGGACAGTTTCCAACCTTCGACTTGATCCTTCTTGGCCTAGGTCCGGACGGACATACGGCTTCGCTTTTCCCCGGCACCGCGGCCTTGCACGAAAAATCGCGCCTCGTAGTCGCCAACTGGGTTGAGAAGCTGAAGACCCACCGCATTTCCCTGACGCTTCCAGTCCTGAACGCAGCGCGCTGCGTGACCTTCTTGGTCAGCGGTACCGACAAAGCCGCGGTGCTTCGGACCGTGTTGGAGGAAGATGCTCCGGCCGAGCAATATCCCGCGAAACTGGTCAAGCCCAGCAAAGGAAAGTTGATTTGGCTAGTGGACCGCGCCGCCGCGAGCGCGCTATCGACTCACCCGAAGTGAATCAGAAGTGAATCAAGTTGAAAACCGCGGAGGTCGCGGATTCGATTTCTTTGCAGACCAGAGGTTGATGCTCTTGCCCCAAATCAGGATTTGTTAAGGGATTCCTCTGCGCTCTCGGCGGTGACGTTTCCTTCCTAGTCACGCCAGTCGCCGATTTCCTTCAACCCCTTGCCCCGGGCATGTTCGAACAAGCGAACTTTGTGGCGGGAGTGTTCAAATTCGTGAATGTCAGCCCAAACCTCAGCCTGCCAGCCCCTGTCGTGCGCGGCCGATTCGCCGCAGGTGGCGCAACGGGTATGGAGCGTGACCGGAATGGACTCGACTCCAACCGGCGACGCCCCCGGTAGTTCTACGAAGATGCACCGGACTTCCTGCACCTCTTCATCCTCGCCGAGAATGTGCTCGTAACGCAGCAGGTACCCGAAACCGAGCTTCTTGGCTTCAACTTCGGCCTCGGTGCGACTGTGAAAAGGACCGTACTCCGCCCGCAATTGCTCGGTGGAGTCGCATGTCATCCAGAAAACCTCTTTGAAGCCCATGGGAGCGTTCGCCTTTGCGTTCGCGAAGCCGTCTAAGGCGGACCTGAGCGACCGGGCGAATCCACTCTCGTGAGGGCAATTCAATTGCCGTTGCTGTCTGTCTGCAAACTATTGTCGGAGACGAAGTTAACCGGTCATTGAAATCCAGCCAGATCCCCTTCGTGAAACGTTTTGCAGAGTTTGGACGATCACTGACTGCCAAAATGTCGCGAGAGCAGAGCCGCGTCATCTTCTGGACAAGCTGACTGGGTCCAAAGCCTCGCAACTCCTGGCTCGTCAGCCCGACGGCCTGGCTATACGGCGTGTCGGCTGGCTCGGATTCGGGCCAATTCTTCCCCCGTGGCTGGCAACCTACATGGCCAATTCCAGGCGGCTCCAGACACTCAATTTGTCGAATGCGCTACACAGATGGCTCTTGATCACCGGTTCGGCGGGGCCAATGATCTTCCCGATTTCGCGATTCGTAAGCCCCTCCCCAACGAGAAGCGAGATCTGAATTTCTTTGCGGATGCCGGCGCGCAAAAACAGGGTGCGCAGGTGTTGTCTTACGGTGCGGGGACTAAGGTTGAGCTGGCCAGAAATTTCTTGGTTGCTGCCGCCCTGCGCGAGCAAGTTCAAAACCTGCCCGTCGTGACTTTCAGTTGACCGCGATCAATCATGGATGATTCCCTCCTTATACTTCCTTGGCATGACTCTCGGCTTCACAGCTAGCACGGCTTTCGCCAATTCTTCGTGCGGTGAAATCGCCTACCCTAAGTACTTTGGGGCGCAGCACTTTAACACCAGAATGCGGTTTTCATGTGGCTTTCAGGAACTCCGTGGTAGCCTAACCGAGTTCCAAATTGGTCCAAGCAAGTGACTCATGGAGAGTTCCCGCGATCGATTTTGTCTCGCCCTTCCGCTCGCCGCTGTCGATCGCTGTTGCACCAGAACATCCTTTCGCGCTGGCCCAACGTCTGAGCAAGTCCTTTTGTACAAGGGGATTTTCGTGATAAACCAAGCCCCGCCTTCAATCCGAGGTGACCTGTGAAGAAATGGCCGAACCACGTTGTTACAGGCAAACAGACGCGCTCCCACTTTCGAGAATGCATGAATTCTCTCGGTCTGATTTTGGTCTTTCTACTTGCGGGAGGCTCAAGTTTTGCACAGGTAACCATCACAGAGCAGGCTCAGGGCGCAGGCGCGACTCCAACCACCGGAGCTCCCGTCACCGTCACGCTGCAGGACGCCCTCGAGCGGGCGCGCGCGAACACTCCCCAATATCGGTCTGCACTCACCGATTTAGGGCTGGCTCGTGAAGATCGAGTCCAGGCCCGCGCCGCGCTGCTGCCCAATGTGAACTACAACGCTTCGTTCATCTATACCGAGGGTACAGGCCCGCTTCCCGTGCGGTGCGCAAACCCCGCGCTCGGGTGCCCCGCGTCCAGGTTCATCGCCAACAACGGCGTGCACGAATACATCAGCCAAGGGAACGCGCATGAGGCGCTTTCGCTTACTAATTTTGCGGATTATCGCCGCTCCTCTGCCGCTCTCGCGCAGGCACGGGCCAAGGCCGAAATCGCCGCACGCGGACTCGTGGTCACGGTGACCCAGTCCTACTACGGGCTGGTCGTCGCCGAACGCAAGTACGCAACCGCGCAGCGCGCCGCCGCCGAAGCAGCACGATTTCTCGATATCAGCCAGAAGCTGGAGAACGGTGGCGAAGTCGCTCACGCCGACGTTGTCAAGGCACGGATTCAGGCACAGCAGCAACAGCGCGACCTGCAGGAAACTCAGCTCGGCATGGAGCGTAGTCGCCTCGATCTAGCGGTGCTGCTGTTCCCCGATTTCAACCAGAACTTCGCCATCGTCGATGACTTGCAGACTCCCGAGCCGCTGCCCAACTTCGCCGAAGTCGAAGCTGCCGGCAAGAAAAACAATCCCGATCTTCGCGCGGCTCTCGCGGCATTTCAGGCCGCCAAGCACGAGGTGACGGCGGCCTGGGGAGGCCTGCTGCCATCCCTCAGTCTCGATTACCTTTACGGCATAGATTCGAATCAATTTGCCCTTAAGACCAACGGGGTGCGGAACCTTGGATATTCCACTGTGGCCTCTTTGCAGATTCCGATTTTTAGTTGGGGCTCCGATCGCAGCAAGCTGAAGCAGGCCGAGTTGCGTCGCGATCAGGCCCACGTGGAGTTGACCTTCGCACAACGAGAACTGCTCAGCCACCTGCGCCAGTTCTATAGCGAAGCCGACACCTCGCGCCAGGAAATGGAGTCGCTGGCGAGTTCCGCTGAGTTGGCGGCTGACAGTATGCGGCTCACCACACTGCGCTATCAGGCAGGGGAGTCCACTGTGTTGGAGGTCGTCGACGCTCAAAATACCCTGACCCAGGCCCGCAATGCGTACGATGATGGCCAGGCCCGCTTCCGAGTCGCGGTGGCGAACCTGCAGACTTTGACTGGAAACTTCTAGCCGAATGACGCTCACTGAAACCACATTGCTCTCCAACAGCAGTCGCAGCAACGGTGTATGGAGGCGTTGCAGGCTCGCGATCGCCGGTATGGCTGCGATGACGAGTCTGCTGATTTCCGCGGCTTGCTCTTCCGACAAGGGCGACACTGAGCCAATAGTCGCCGTACAAGTTGCGGCCGTCGAAAAAACTACGGTCCAGCATACGATCACGACGCAAGCCATTCTTTTTCCCAAGCAGCAGGCGGCGATTGTGCCAAAGATCAGCGCTCCGGTGCGGAAGTTTCTGGTCAGGCGCGGCAGCCCGGTTCGCGAGGGCCAATTGCTGGCCGTTCTCGAGAACCGCGACCTGAGCGCCGCGGCACAGGAAAACAAAGGAAGCTACGAGCAAGCTCAGGCCTCCTACGAAACCACCACCCGCGCGGGTCTACCCGAGGAAATCCAGAAGGCCGAGGCCGACGCGCAACAGGCTCAGCAAGCCCTGGAAGCACAGGAAAAGGTCTTCCAGAGCCGCCAGCAACTCTTCGATCAGGGAGCCCTCCCACGGAAAGAGCTCGACCAGTCTCGAGTCGACGTGACGCAAGCCCGCAATCAGTATGCGATCACCAGAAAGCATCTGGACTCGCTAAACGCCATCGGCAAGCAGCAAGAACTCAAATCCGCCGCTGGACAACTGGAATCGGCTAAAGGCAAGTACATGGGAGCGGAGGCGCAACTCAGCTACTCAGAAATTCGCAGTCCGATGGCCGGCGTTATCACCGACCGTCCTCTCTATCCAGGCGAAATGGCCGCGGCCGGCACTCCGCTGCTGACCGTGATGGACATTTCATCCGTGATCGCCAAGGCACACGTTCCCCAGAGCGATGCTGCGGCTCTGAAAGTAGGCGACAGGGGAACCATGACCGTCCCCGGAATCGATGATCCGATCGAGGGCAAGGTCACGGTGGTAAGTCCCGCCCTCGATCCCAACAGCACCACGGTCGAAGTCTGGCTTGAGGCCAAGAACTCCAAGCACACATTGAAGCCAGGCACCAGCGTGCAACTCTCTCTGATCGCGCAGACAGTGAAAGACGCGCTCGTCGTTCCGGCAAGTTCGGTCATCACCACTCCAGAGGGAGCCCCGGCCGTTATGCTCGTTGGTTCCGATGGCCGCGCACATCAGAAAACGGTGAAACTCGGCATCCGTAACGGCGACGACGTACAAGTCATCGATGGCCTCACGGCCAGCGATAAAGTCGTGTCCACCGGCGCTTACGGACTGCCCGACAAAACCAAGGTCAAAATCGAGGCCGCCGAAGCTCCAGCTGAAGGATCGTCGAAAGAGGGATCCAAAGAAGGATCGAAAGCTCCCGCTGGTGGTTCCGATGAAAAATAACCGTTGCGGAGCGAGTGCGTGAACTTATTGACGGCCAGTCGCCCGAGTGATCAACCTTCGGCTGACCAACATTCGAAGGAGCAGCACTGGGTTTCGCAACATGCCCGGCCAGTCATATTCGTCATCCTGACGCTGGGCCTCCTGGGCGCGTATCTCGCTTTTACCATCCCAGTCTCAGTCTTCCCGGAGACGGATTTTCCCCGCGTGCTGATCGCGGTCGACAACGGCGTTATGCCGATCGATCAGATGATGGTCACCGTGACCCGTCCGATCGAAGAGGCCGTCAACAGCGTTCCCGGACTGCTCAATGTGCGCTCCATCACGAGCCGTGGATCGGCTGAGGTTGACCTCTATTTCCGCTGGGACATCGACATGTTCCAGACACTGCAATACGTGAACGCAGCGATATCGAGGGTACAGCCGGAGCTTCCCGCCACCGCGAAGATCGAAGCGCACCGCATGACCTTCGCCAGCTTCCCCATCATCGGCTACAGCCTCACCTCCGACCGTATGCCCCAAACCAGGCTGTGGGAAATGGCTACGTATGAGATGAAGCCGCGGCTCAACCGCCTGGAAGGCGTCTCCACGGTAATTGTTCAGGGGGGGCAGGAACCTGAATTTCAGATCACACCCGATCCTGCCAAGCTGCTGACAGCCGGAGTAACCGTAAACGACATTCTCGAGGCGGTGCGGCGCACTAATTTGGTCGACTCTCCGGGACTGCTGGAGCGAAATCATCAACTCTATCTCGGCCTGGTCAACGGCCAGGTGCGCACGCCCGAGGAAATCGCCAATGCGGTGATCAAAACTACTCCGGCGGGAATTCCGGTTCGGATCGGCGATATAGCCAATGTAGCTCCCGGCGTGAAACCCGTTTATACCGTCGTCACGGCAAACGGCAAGCCTGCGGTTCTGCTGAATATTAATCGCCAGCCCGACGGCAACACCGTGCAGGTTGCGCAGGAAGTCCACGACGAAATCGAGAACATCCGCAAAACGCTACCGCCAGGAATTCAGATCCAGCCGTTCTACGACCAGTCCATTATCGTAAGCGACTCCATCAAAAGCGTGCGCGATGCCATCCTGGTTGGACTGATTCTGGCCTCCATCATCCTGGTAGTGTTCCTGCGCGACTGGGGAACCTCTCTCGTCGCCGGCCTCGTAATTCCTGTCACCATCATGGTCACGTTCATCGCTCTCAAGATGATGGGGCAGACCTTTAATCTGATGACACTCGGCGGTCTCGCCGCCGCGGTTGGACTGGTCATCGACGATGCCATCGTGGTCGTCGAAAACATTGTCTTGCATCGAGACGCAGGACAAGGACGCCTGCAGGCCATCCGAAGCGCACTGAAGGAAATCACGGTTCCCTTGATCGGTTCGACGATCACGCCGGTTGTCGTTTTCATTCCTCTGATCGTGATCACAGGCGTCACAGGAGTCTTCTTCCGCGCGCTCGCCGTGACCATGACGGTGTCTCTGCTCACCTCGCTGGGGCTGGCGGTCACATGGACTCCGACTCTCAGCCAATACTTCATCAAGGGACGCCACGAAAAAGAAAAAGGACGGGGGCAGACTTCGGGAACGGAAGCGCCTCAGCCCTCGCTTTCGCCCGCACCGAATGAAACCGGCATCTCCGCCGACGACGACGCGACGAAGTTGATGGCTGCGGAAGAAAAGCATCTGAGCGGCTTCTTTCTTCGCGTGGTCAATTTCCACGAACGCTGGCTCCGCCGTGCTCTCGAACGGCCGCTTCTGCTCGTGATCTTCAGCGTGGTCCTGATTGCTGCTGCCTACCTCTGCTATCACTTCGCCGATACCGGCCTGCTTCCGGAAATGGATGAAGGCGGGTTCACCATCGACTACATCATGCCGGCGGGAAGCTCGCTGGCCGAGACCAACCGCGTCGTCAGCCACGTTGAAGAGATGCTTCATGAACTGCCGGAAGTAGAGAGCACTTCGCGACGCACCGGCTTGCAACTCGGGCTGGCGGCGGTGACGGAAGCCAATACCGGCGACATCCTCGTGAAGTTGAAGGCCAAGCGCAGTCGCGATATCGAGGAGATCATGGCCGATGTGCGCGCCGACATCAAGAAAGAGGAACCTGCCCTCGACGTCGATTTCATACAAGTTCTGCAGGACATGATCGGCGATCTGACCTCCTCCCCGCAGCCCATCGAGATCAAGATGTTCTCCGAGGATCCCAAGCAACTGGAGACGTGGGCGCCAAAAGTCGCCGACGCCATTAGCAAGGTGAACGGCGTGGTGGATCTCCTGAATGGAATCGACAACACCATCAGCGGTCCCGCGGTCACCTTCCAGGTGGATCCCAGTGTCGCAGCGCGGGCCGGGTTCACCGCGGAAGAAATCGCGATCGATGCCTCGGCTATTTTGGAAGGAGAACCCGCGCCCACGCCCGTGGTGGCGAACGGTCGCGCTTACACTCTGCGCGTTCGTTTTCCTGCCAACTACCGGTCTTCGCTGGAAGCCATGCGCGACACGCTGTTAGTCAGTAGCACGGGGCATACGGCGACCTTGGGCGCACTGGCAAGCGTAGTCGAGGTTCCGGGCCAGACTGAGATTCGCCGCGAAAACCTGCAGCGTGACGTGGCCGTAACCGCCCGGCTCGAGGGCAGAGGCTTGGGTAGCGGCATGGCGGACGTTCAAAAAGTAGTTGCGGGATTGCACATTCCATCCAATATTCGGGTAGCGTACGGTGGGACTTACGCCGAACAGCAACGTTCGTTCCACGACCTCGTCGTGGTGCTGATCCTGGCTGTGCTGCTCTTGTTTATCGTGCTGCTGTTTGAGTTTGGAACCTTCGCCGCGCCAGTTGCAATTCTCTCGTCGGCGTTGTTGTCAACTTCGGGTGTTTTCATTGCCCTGCTCCTCACGCGCACGACGTTCAACATTTCCTCTTTTATGGGCATGATCATGGTGATCGGCATCGTGGCCAAGAACGGCATTCTGCTGCTCGACGCCGACCAGAAGATGCGTCTCCTTGGTTTGGACACCGAGAAGGCGATGCTGCAAGCCGCTCGCCGCCGCCTGCGCCCCATTGTCATGACAGCACTGGCCACGGTCGCCGGCATGCTGCCGTTAGCCTTCGCAATCGGCGCGGGCTCGCAGATGTTGCAGCCGCTCGCCATCGCCGTCATCGGCGGCGTCCTGCTCTCCATGGTCCTCTCGCTGATCATCACTCCCGCCGTGTACTTCTATCTCAGTGGCAAAAACGAATCCACCGCATCCGAGTAGTCATGCGTGGGTGCTGCTCTCAGGCCCCGACTGGCCGAGCAAAGCTCGGCTCCAGTTGTTGTCGCCAAGGACGAAGGTTGTGGCGCAAACCCTGAATCGCCAAATTTTAAAACTCCCAAGCAGCGTTGTGACATGCGCGAGATCTGTACTCGAACCTCCAGGCTCCCAGCGCCCAAGGTGCGTCCCGAAAACAGCTCGGCGCTTCAACAACGGTTTCGAACCGCAAAACCGACATCTCGTACCGGCAGCAGCCTGGTCGGAACTCGATTCTTTCCGCGAAAATGGCGCGACTATCTTCCTGGTCGCTAGGTCGCGAAGCGGCGAAGAATACAGCCCACGGCGTGAGCCGTGGGTGAGTGGAGAAAATATGAACAAGCCCCGATATGGAGCGAGAGGAAATGCCATGACCCAGATTCCGGAGGAGCCACCGAGTCCACTCCCAAGTAATTCCCAAACCGGGAAGCATCATCCACCATTCCCTCGCGGGGTCTGGCGTCCACCTAGAAAGAAAGCCGGCTAGCTTCGCCTGATAAGAGTCTCAAAAACTAACCCCTAACTCCTTAGCGCTCAAGGTTTTGCCGCAACTGATTGAAGCCCTGGGATTTCTCGACGATTTCCCCTAACTCGTTGATTGCAATAGGACCATGGGAGAGCTCCCCACGATTACCAATAAGTAAACACCATATTCTAAAACCGAAAAGCCCCGCAGTCCCACGTTGTAGACTTGGAAAAGCTGATCCCAGAAAATGAAGTTTCGATTGAAATCTTGAGCTCAGCGAACGCCGCGACTTGCTCTAGAATGAGCACATTCCCTCCGGTTGTCGGGCTCTCCGGGTGAGCCGTTCACGGCTGGTAGACAAGAAATCGTGTCTGAGGAAAAAGACAAACGAATTTTCGACGAGCAGACGCTCGCTAAGGTGCTGGAAGCGGCCTTTGTGCTTCAGGAGCACAACCGCGATCAGAAGAAGGGACCCGACTCACCGCCGGCGAAAGGGCAGCGGGTCGCATCAGAAATTTCTCGTGGCGAGCAGCCAACGCAGACTACCATGCCTGCTGCCAAAACCGGTTCCACATTCACCCTCGCCCAAATCGTCGAGGTTCAGCACCAGATTCAAGTTCGTCATCTTGAATTGGAGAGCGCGATGTCGTTGGTCGTAGAGCGCCTGGCGCAGATCGGTCGCGCAAGTGGAGCTTCCATTGGCATTCTCTGCGGCGACAGAGTGCGTTACCGCGCGTCGGCGGGTTCCACGGCCTTGCCCGTGGGCACCGAAGTCGCCGCGCAAAAAGCGCTGTGCGCCGAGTGCCTTCGGACGGGCCAGATTTTTCGCTGTGCCAACATCGCTTCAGAATTGCTTCTCGATACGAGCGAGTGCCGCCGACGAGGCATTCAGTCCATGCTTGCGGTTCCGATTTTTCACAGTGGTGAAGTCGTCGGGAGCCTGGAACTATATTTCGCCAACCCGAACGCCTTTACCGAAGAAGACGTTCACACCTGCCAGCTCATGGCCGGTCTGATGACCGAAGCGTTGACGCGAGATGAAGAAGTCGGCCGGAAAAAATCAATTGCGAGCGAACGCGCCGTGATGCTTGAGGCTCTCGAAAAACTCCAGCCGAATCTCGCGGCGCTCATCGATAACCGTATTGCCAGAGTCCCCGCGGAAAGAATTGCGGTACCGCCAACGAAATCTTCCGCACCAGTTTTCGTCTGCCGCAAGTGTGGACACGAACTCGTAGGTGAAGAGCAGTTCTGCGGGAACTGCGGTTCGCCGCGTAGCAGCGACTATGAAGCGTCCACGATGCAGAGCAAAGTAGCATCGCTATGGAATATGCAGCAGTCGATGAAGCAGACTCCGACGACGCCCCTAACGGACGTCGCAGAAGGCCACGAGGAGTCTTCGGCGAATCTTGATCAAGGCTACGCCGATCAATCGCTTGCTGAATCCCTCAAAATCAAAATAACCGAACTCTTTGCCGCCGCCGAGCAGCTAGGCGACGAACGGAGCGAACCCAGGGATTTACCTGAAACGGCGCTGAGCGCGGATCTGGAGAACTCCGAAAGCGCAGATCTTGAGATTCCTCTCCAGTTAATACCGGATGCAAATCCGGATGTCGTCGACGGCCCGCAAGTTTTGGAGGCTCCCGAAGTTACGGCCCTGGTAAAAGCCGAACGCCCTGTAGCCTGGAGTTCCGCTGCAACAGCCCGCGACTTTTTGGAGCAACTGGCCGGAGCCAAGCGTCCAGGGGGGTTAGCTCGCTTCTGGAACGCTCGTCGCGGAGACATCTATTTGGCGGTTGCCGTGATTCTCGTGCTCTGCGCCCTTCGCTGGGGAATCCGGTCCAGCCATTCCGTCAGCGCGACCGGCAAAACGCCGTCGACTACTCACCGCAGACCCGCTCCCGACGCCGATCTTCCCCTTTTCGAGCGAATCCTGGTTAAGCTGGGCTTGGCGGAGGCGCCTGAACCGCCTGAATATAAAGGAAATCCAAGCACTCATGTTTGGGTCGACACACGTACCGCACTTTATTATTGCCCGGGATCCGATCTCTACGGTAAAACTCCGAAGGGGAAGTTCACTAGTCAGCGGGATGCGCAGTTAGACCAGTTTGAGCCCGGCTACCGCAAAGCCTGCGACTAGAGGTGTTTCAAAACTGGAATTTTTGGCTTTTGGGGTCGTCCTGATCGTTTAATTTGACAACCCCCTGCCGTCGGAGTGCAATCATACCTATAGGTTTCGCCCGCTCAGTCGCAAGAATCTCGTTCAACGGAGAGCCTATTTGTCGCGTCAAACCGAGCATCCCGAAGAGCAAGGAATTTTAACGCCCCCTGAGTTAAACCCTCTCCTCAACCCCGTTCTGGCGCAAAACATGGGTCGATGGGCAGAAGTGTATTTCACGAGTCCACCCGAAAAACGCGAACAGGCGGTGCTGGATCTTGTGCGTGAACTGGAAGCGCAAAACTCGATACGCGCAGAACCGGTCGTTGCCCCACCAGTCACCGTCCCTCAGCAGAGAACATTAGAACCGATGATCTCCCCAGTCTCTCGTGAACCGCAGGTTCCGCGGACATTGCTTCCCTGTCAGTCCTGCGGCCGCGAGAACCCTTCCTCTCAGAGATTCTGCGGCATGTGCGGCACGCTTTTGCCAGAGGCAGAACAAGCATCCCCGCTACCGCGCGAACAATGGCATGTTGCCGATCTTCATATTCAAGATCAGCATGTCGAAGATTTCCCTAGGGAAGAATCAGTACGGTTCCAAGAAGAAGAATCGCAATTTGCCCCGCCTGAGCGCGATCATCGCGATCTCTACGAGCGGCAGCGACAAAGATCGAATACGAACGAACTGTCGTTGTTTCAAACGGGACGCGAAGTCGACTATGGCTACGATGACTCCGGCGAGATTATGGATGCGCCAAGCTCAGGCTCCTATCGCATTTATATTGGATTGGCCTTGGCAATGATTATTGGCGGTCTTCTGTACATGGCGTGGCGAAGCGCGCAAGCCGCGCCACAGGCTTCGAATCTCACGCCGCCCGCTCCGGAAGAGGTTGCGAAGGAGCCAGCAACGCCTGCCTCATCTCCGACAACCTCCGCGAAAACAAATACGCCGGATCGAACTCCCGCCACCAGCAACCAACCGGCCGCGGCAACAACCGCGCGTGCGCCCGCCGGCACGCACTCTGCCGCCGAACCAACTCGACCAGAACCCGCTCGTAATGGAAGACCCTCGCAAGTTGACCGAGTTGCGACGCCGAAAACGGCGATTCCCGAGGAGAAATCGCTCCCCGAAGCGTCAGCCGGAAATGGCGCGGAAGAACTCTCCCTCGCGCAGCGTTATCTGAACGGAACAAGCGGCCAACGACGCGACAGCGCTGAAGCGGCTAAGTGGCTATGGAAGTCCATCGCCAAACACAATGCAGAGGCGTCGCTTCTTCTGTCGGATTTGTACTTAAGGGGCGACGGAGTTTCGAAGAACTGCGATCAGGCACGCGTATTGCTTGACGCAGCTGCGATCAGGGGAGTGAAGGACGCGGGACCGCGTCTGCGGCATCTCCAGGCATTTGGTTGTCAGTAATTGTGAAGACGTTCTCTTCCATCTCGGGTATCGCTTCCAAGGACGCCGCATCTGGCGGTAGCGACGTCCTTGGCTGCGGGATGAAATGAGAATTATTGAGTCAGCATCATCAACGG
>Ga0209380_10000223_pt1 | contig 38934 bp, 32 predicted proteins | sample HubBroMetageWFT6_FD_188347 | JGI IMG/M metagenome (GOLD analysis project Ga0209380, IMG submission 188347) | Warmed and freeze-thawed soil microbial communities from the Hubbard Brook experimental Forest, New Hampshire - Hubbard Brook CCASE Soil... | ecosystem: Environmental > Terrestrial >...
TTTCGCCGGAGAATCGTACGCCAGTCATGCGGTTGTCCCGGGGGCCCGATTGATTCGCATCCCGGCTGGAATCAGTTTTTAGCAGGCGGCAGCTGGCATGAACCAGGGCTTCCTGGCGTACGCGTTCACACATTTTGCTGATCCGATCAAAGCGGACGAGTGGTGCCTGATCCAGGCGGCGGCCGGCGGCCTGGGGCTTTTGCTCTGTCAGATGGCAAAGGTTCGCGGGGGACTGGTGATTGGAGTTACCTCAAACGCGGAGAAAGCTGAATTCGTGAAAGCTGCGGGCGCAGAGGCGGTCATCATTTCCACGCGGTCCGACGTTGCGAAGGAAGCAAGGCGAATCACCGAAGGCCGAGGGGTAAGCGTTGTCTACGACGGCCTTGGGAAAGATAGGTTCGCGGCGAACCTCGACAGCCTCGCACCGGGCGGCTATCTCCTGATCTATGGGCAATCCGGCGGATACGTTCCGCCGTTCGACCTGATGACCCTCGAGGAGAAGGGATCTCTGTTTCTCACCCGCACCAACCGGCTGCCTTACCTCAAGGAGTATCCTCATTACCTTGAGCTATTCGTGGAATGGATGAGACAAGGAAAGCTTTCCATCAAGATTGACCGGACGTATCCATGGGCCGAGGCAGCCCGGGCGCATGCGGCCTTTGCACAACGCCAGGTCAGCGGGAGGATCCTGCTGCTTCCGTAGCAGTGCCGAGCCCCCTCTATCATGTCATCTCCCGAGCAGAGCGCCTCGAGTTCGCCTGGCCTTATCCGAGGGATGGGCCTCGGAACCGCCACCGCGCTCAACATGATCGACATGATCGGCGTGGGACCGTTCATCACGATGCCGCTGGTGCTGAGCGCGATGGGCGGCCCTCAAGCCTTGCTGGGATGGATTTTAGGAGCGCTGCTGGCTGTGTGTGATGGCTTGGTGTCGGCGGAATTGGGCGCCGCGCTGCCGGCCTCAGGCGGATCGTATCGCTACTTGCGCGAAATGTATGGTCCTCAGGGGTGGGGACGGCTGATTTCGTTTCTGTTCATCTGGCAAGTCTCGTTCAGCGCCCCGCTTTCGATTGCCACGGGATGCATCGGTCTGGTGGGCTATTCGGCGTACTACTGGCCAGAATTAGAAACCGTGTACGCGCACCATGAGGCCGCACTGCACATTCCATGGGTGGGAACGCTGCAGGCGAGTTGGATCTTCACGCCGGGAACGGGGGTGGCGGTGTTGATTTGCTTCTTCACGATGTGGCTGCTATACCGGCGTATTACTGCGATCGGACGTCTTACGAAGGTGCTGTGGTTCGGCGTGATGGGAACGATTGGCTGGATCATCATTGCCGGGCTCACGCACTTCAATGCCGCTCGGGCGTTTGACTTCCCGCCGGGGGCGTTCACCCTTTCCCACAAATTTCTGACCGGGCTGGGCGGAGCGATGCTCGTCGCCACTTACGACTACTGGGGCTACTACAACGTCTGCTTTCTTGGGGACGAGATCAGGGACCCGGGAAAGAATATTCCGCGTGCTCTGCTGCTTTCCATTCTGATTGTCGCTTGTCTATATCTAATGATGAACCTGTGCATCATGGCCGTGGTCCCTTGGCGGGAGATGCTACAGGCGGGACAGAACAACAGTGGTCTGTATGTTGTGTCTTTGTTCATGCAGAGGATCTATGGGGCGTGGGCGGCTCGGCTGGTGACGGGACTGGTGATCGTGACAGCTTTTGCATCGGTCTTTTCATTGATGCTGGGATATTCGCGCGTCCCTTACGCCGCGGCAAAAGATGGCAACTATTTTCGTGCATTTGCCAAGGTGCATCCCGTGCACCGGTTTCCTTATGTTTCCCTGTTGGCGCTTGGCGTGGTGGCAGCGGCATTCTGTTTTCTGCGATTGAAAGATGCGATCGCAGCTCTGGTCGTGATTCGCCTGATCCTGCAGTTTCTGGTGCAAGCGGTCGGATCGATCGTGTTGAGGATCCGGCAGCCGGAACTGCCGCGGCCGTTTCGCATGTGGCTCTATCCGCTGCCGGCGCTGCTGGCGAGCGCCGGGTTTCTGTTCATCTTGTTTAATCGCGTGAACTGGCAGAAAGAGGTCCGGTATGCGGCGGTCATCTTATTGACGGGCGTCATCATTTACATGATCCGGGCCTGGAAAGATCGAGAGTGGCCGTTTGGGCAAAGAGTAAGAGCTTGACCACAGCGGACACAGAGGAAAAAGGACTTGGTAATTTTTGTGCTTTAGGCGCCGTGCAGTAAGATGGCTGCGGCTTTGCAGGGATTAGGAAACCAGGGGGGATCATGAGAACGAGAATAGGAATTATCGCGTGCGGTTTGCTGGTGCTCACGATTGCGTCGGCGGCGCAGGCCGCGAAGCCCAAAGAAGAACATCGCTCCGTCACCGAAATATTGGATCGTACCGTCCTTAATCTTGAATACGAGTTCGTTCCGGCGGCTGAAGCTATGCCGGAGGATAAATTCGACTTCGCTCCCAGCAACGGTGAGTTCAAGGGCGTTCGCAGCTACGCCGAGCAGATCAAACATGTAGCAGCGGTGAACTACGAACTGGCCGCTGCGCTCCTCGAACAGAAGCCCCCGGTCGACATCGGCGACGAATCCGGGCCCGCGTCGATCACCAGCAAGGCTGACATTCTCAAGTTCCTGAAAGAGTCCTTCGAGTACGTGCACAAGGCGATCAAGACCATTAACGAGAAGAATCTTGTGGGAACCGTGAAGAGCCCGTTTGGCGAAGGGGCAGTGTCGCGCTTAGGGCTGGCCACGAGCGTTTCATCGCATGGTTTCGACCACTACGGGCAAATGGTCGTATATCTGCGGATGAACGGGATTGTGCCGCCAGCCAGCCGTTAGTCACTGAGACGAAACTACACGGGAGGACGAGACTGCGCGCGGGCGGCGCGTACGAGTCGGACGTGGTGCTCTTCAAAACTAATTTTCGGATCGCGGGCGAAACGCTCCGGGTAGGATTGAAGAGCTCTGAGAAAGCTCTGTATCTCTTTGCGGACTTGCTCGTTCCTCGAGAACCGCCTATGTCCCGGAGAAACTTGACGCGTTTGTAACTTCATTTTCAGCATATCTTGGCCAGAGACCCGCTGCCTGCGCAGTTGGCAAAATCCCCGTGCTATACAGGGTACATTCGCCGATTCTGCCAATCCTAAAAACACGTTGATGTCAGATTAGTTTCGCAAGCGGGGAATCCTAATTTAAGGCGTGCGAAAGCCTTAGTGAATACAGTGTTTTCTGTACCAATCACGATTTCGAGAGTGAAGAATGCGCACCACGGAGGTTGATGGAGGTAGGAATCAATTCCGCGGCCAGCCGGCGTCGTGCAAGGTGGTCGTTGACGTTTCTGCGGGTTTTTTGTAGAGAAGCGCGGGGATCGAGGAAGATCAACACCGAAGGACCGGCGCCGCTCAAGGCTGCACCGAGAATCCCCTCCGTTCCTTTTAGCTCTTGCAAACAACCCAGCAGCGGGCACAGAGGTGCGCGATAGGGTTGGTGAATGCGGTCTTCCAGAGCCGAGGAGAGCACGTCGGGGCGTCCCTGGATGAATGCCGCCAGCAGGAGCATGGAGTTCTGGACATTCGTAACCAGGTCGGCGCGCGAATACTGCTGGGGCAGGACACGGCGGGCCTGTTCGGTCGATAGGCTGTCGTCGGGTACGGCGAGCAACAGCGGCCAGTTCCCTTTCGGCCGGACGCAAACCACTTGGGCTTCGGCGTGCCCGGACATCCGCGCAACCGTCAGTCCACCCATCCAGCATGCGGATGCGTTGTCGGGATGGTGTTCGCGACGGGACGCTTCGCCGATGATTTGAGCATCAGTCCACCGCCGACCGCCAATGTGCACAGCCAAAGCGATGCCTGCCAGCCGGGCGGCCGCCGAAGACCCACAGCCTTTGCCGATGGGGATGTCGTTCGCGATGCGAAGGGACAGGGGGATGACCGGCTGATCGGCGTCCCGGAGTACTTCGCGGTAGGTGTTCAGGATGAGGTGGTCTTCGAATTTTCCGCAGATTTCGCGATCGCGTCCGCTGGCGCGGATGGAGAACTGTTCGGAGGCGCGAGCGTCGATCTTGATGTAGAAATCCATCGCCAGGGCAGCAGCGTCAAAGGCTGGGCCGAGGTTGGCGGATGTGGCGGGGAGCGAGAGGCGGAGGCGCGACGGCTTCGGATTCGAAATCTTGGATGGCATGCTTGAGTTCTGACTTCGTTTTCTTCGTATCGCCTACATCTCGCCGGCTATCTTGAGGACGCCTCGGCCCGGGCAGCGGGCGGCGAGACGCTGTCGCGACAGCCGCCGGGACGGCGGCGCTACCAACATCAAGACTTCTCAGCTTGTTCCAGTGTACGGATCACTGCGTCCAGCGTGGCGTCGAGGACGATCGGCGGACGTCGCCAAGGGTCCAACCGAGCGCTTGCGCTTTCGTCGGGTGTGCCTCTGAATAAATCGCCGCGATGGAATCCCAGCGTGAAATCAGGATCCTTTAGCAAGTTGCCGGTTAGAACCAGGATTACGCTTTCTTCTGGCTTCACAAAGCCCTGCTTGAGCAACTTTTTCAATCCAGCGAGCGTGACCGCGGATGCGGGTTCGCAGCCAATTCCTTCGGCGCCGATCTCCGCTTTGGCTTGGGCTATTTCGATTTCGGTGACTTGTTCGCAGGCTCCGCTCGTAGCTTCGAGAACATTAACCGCTTTCTTCCACGATGCCGGGTTGCCGATTCGGACGGCGGTGGCACGGGTTTCGGCCTGGACGCTGATCAGGCGTTTGCCGCCAGCTTCGCGAAGGGTGCGAACCAGCGCATTGGCCCCTTCGGCTTGAATGACTGACAATTTGGGCAGGCGCGAGATCAGGCCGAGGCCGTGCATTTCCCCGAGCGCCTTGCCAATCGCGGAACTGTTGCCCAGGTTGCCGCCGGGAACGATGATGTGGTCGGGCGGCTGCCAGTCGAGTTGTTCGAGCAGTTCGAGCGCCAGTGTTTTTTGGCCTTCGAGGCGAAAGGGGTTAATCGAATTCAGCTGATAGACGGGCGCGCGCAGAACCAGTTGCTGAAGAAGGCGAAGACAACCGTCAAAGTCGGTTCGCAACTGACAGGTGACGGCACCATAGTCGAGAGCCTGCGAGAGCTTGCTCCAGGAAATTTTGCCGTCAGGCACCAGCACCAGACTGCGCAAGCCTCCGCGAGCTGCGTAGGCGGCCATCGACGCAGAGGTATTGCCGGTGGAGGCGCAGGCCACCCAGCGAAATCCGGCGAGTCGCGCGAACGTCGCGGCCACGGTCATGCCGGCGTCTTTGAAGGAGCCGGTGGGATTCAGTCCCTGATGTTTCGCGAACAAGCGTGGCACGCCAGTGATGCGAGCGCACTGCGGGAGTTCGTATAGTGGCGTGTTACCTTCACCTAACGTGATCGCTTGCTGGCCGCTCTCGAGCGCGGGCAGAAGATCGCGGAACCGCCAGACGCCGCTTTGATCGATCGGTTCGGAAGACAGGCGGCGATTGCGCCAGGTCGATTTCAGTTTCGCTGCGTCAGGACTGGCTTCCTTCCAGCGGGGATAGGTAATCTCGAGCAGGTCGCCGCAGTGCGCGCAACGAAAATCCTGACTCGCGCTGTCGTTCAGTGTGCCGCAAGCGATACAGCGAAAGCGGAAGGCCGCTTGACGCACGCCAGGCGCCGAAGTGGATAAAGGAGACATGGCCCGGATTTATTTCGTTTCCCGCAGATATCGATCGGTTTTGTTGATCCAATCGGCGCGCGGAGGATTGAAGACATCCAGGTCGACGGTGTCTTCCATTGCCTCGGCTTTGTGCGGCATGTGAGCCGGAATGCAGAGAACTTCGCCGGCGTGGACGACAATCTCTTTGCCGTCGATCCAGAACTTGAGGGATCCGTCGAGGATATAGGTCAGTTGCTCGTTGTGGTGGCTATGCTCGGGAACGATGCATCCTTTTTTCAATAGAACCCGCGCCACCATAATTTCCTGGCCGACCACGAATTGCCGCTGCAGCAACGGATTCAGCTCTTCGAGCGGGATGGTATGCCAGGGAATGTATTGCAACTCGGCGCGGCCCGCAGCGTGTTTGGTGACGGCGCGCTTGGCGCGGGAGTGAGAGAGTGTACTTTTTGTCTTTGCGCGGGAGGAGGGTTTCGTCGTCGTTCTCGCCTTCGGTCTACTCTTCAGTTTCTTTTTCGCCATATTGATTGCCTGCTGCTTCTTATTCTTTCGCCCTTTGGAGCTCTATCCGATCAACCCTCGTTCTACCCGCGGCTTGTGCCGCGGGCTCGATCGTTCGCCGCTCTGCGGCCGGGCAGCAGAGCGTTATGAATCGCGCCTTGACCCATCGAAATCAGCTCTTTCATGCACACGAGATCTCAATGTACTCGTCCGCCGTACAACTTTACCGCCGTGTCGTGCAGGTAGGCGTGGGCCAGCTCGAGCGCCCGCGCTTCTGTGATTTCGTTCTCCGAGATCATCTCGGCCAAGGCCGCGGCCAGGGCGGTGCGGGAGGACAGCACGCCCAGCCAATAACTCTCTTCCGACCCCAGCACTTGATTGTAAGGGAAACAGTCGGTGCCGAAAGTGATCTTATCGGGAAAAGTTTCCAACCACATCTTGAGCGTATCTTTGAAGGCCGACGGATATTGCGCGAGTTCGCCAAAGGAAGAATCAAGATACACGTTCTTCATGGCGGCGAGCCAGACGGCCTCGCGCTCCAGCGGATATCCGCCATGAATCATCACAAAAGTGGTGGAGGAGTAGCGCGGATCGCGCAGCACGCTTTCCAGATTCATGATGTTGCTCGCCGACAGGTTGAAATAGTCTCCGATACCGATGGCGGTGTGAATGTGCACCGGCAAGTGCAGGCGGCCGCCTTCCTGAACGAGATAGCGGAAGATGTAGTCCTGGAACGAGCGGTAATCTTTTTCTTCGGGAACCCCGCCGCTCGCGTAGTGCTGATAGATGGCTTCGGCCTGGGCGCGCGGGGGATCGCCGAACGTGGTCGGACGAAAATAGGCGACCTCAAACTTCATGGCGATGCCGCCGCGCTTCGAATTGTCTTCGAGCACCTGGGAAATGAAGGTCAGATAATCAGCGAAGGTGGCCGGAAGTTTGGCGACATTTTCCTGCTGCATCCAACGGTGCAGCATTTTTTCCTGCAGTGGAATGTAGACGCCCTCGTCGGGATTGCGCGCGGTCTCGCGTTCATTGTTGAAAGGCCACATGAACGAATCGGCGAAGAAGACCCAGGGAAAGCGCTTGGGGTCCAGGTAGTCGGGCATCATGGCCCGGTTCGCCACCGAACTCTCGATGTTGATCTTGTCGAGAATCGAATTGAAGTAGGCGGTTCCGGGGAGTTGCTTCTTCAGTTCTTTCTTTTTGTCGACCAGCCATTTCGCATGGTCGGCAGAAAAATCGGTGTAAGGGTAGCCGAACAGCGCCTTAGCCGCAGCAACCAGTTCAAGGTTGTCGTCGCGCGTTCGCAACGCTTCGCTCGCGTTGGGCGGTGCGGCCATGGCGTCGACATCGGGATCATCGGCGTAGCCCGGGTGTGCGTGGTGGTCAAACGCGGGGATTTTTTCGACCAGCGGCAATAGGCGCTGGTAGATTTGCTGGACGTCGGGGCCGGGGAACGGGCGGGCCTGGGCAGAGGAAAGAGTGGAAGTCCAGCCGACCAGAAGAACCGGCAAACAGCGCACGACCGAACGTTCGAATTTCATGGATTCCTCAGGTGCTGATGTGTAAAACGGCAACAAATGATGTGGTCCCTGCGGGACGCTTGCTGCTATTGACAGCACGTAAGTTACTGCTTCTGCAATGTGTTAGAAGCGCAGAATGTGCAGCATAGAGGGTTAGAGTGTCACTTGATGGTCACTAGGGGTGCTCTGTGCGCTCGCTTCTGCGGGGTCATTATAATACAGACCGACTGAGCGAGCGCACGGGAGCGAGCAGCGTCCTAGCGTGGGGCAGCCAGAGCCCGAAGTGCTGGAGCGAAGTGCTGGAGCCCTTGACCCCGCAGCCAGCCGTTCACTTTTGTCGCAGAGCCAGCAGCCCAAATTCCTGATTAGCACGGGAGACAGCGGGGAAAGCCGTCCCAAGATTTAGGCTTGCCGCAAAGCTTGAGCCAGCCATTCATTCATTCATTCATTCAGCCGAAGGGCTTGCGATTTGGTCTGTTTTGAACACTTTCCGAAATTGCCGTGTGCGACACTACCATGGAAGCATGGCCCCAGTAGAGGAGTACAGCTTGACGAAATTGAAGTTAGCAAGCGTTGCGGACATATTGGAGCGGGAACTCGAAACCATGACCAAAGAATGGCTGAAGCGGGTAAATCTGATTCCAGAACTGACCGATATTCCGCTTAGCGATCTGGATCGCACGGCCCATCTGGCCAAATTGTACTCCGACTTAATTTCCCGGCTGCGCCTTGCCGAGGATGTCGAGTCGCCCATCTCCGTCGCCGCTGTTGCGCACGGACAAATACGGCATGGGCAGGGCTACTCTGCCTCCATGCTGGTTGAGGAGTCGAGGATGTTTCAGGTCGCCACATTCAGCACGCTACATCTCCATCAGAACGAACTCCATCAGAGTCAGGTGCTTTCAGACGTAACGGTCATTGCGGACGAGGTGGATGCGCAACTCGTAGAAACCGTGCGCAGCTTGATGGCAGCGGCGAACCGGGCTGCCCCCCGCAGTGAACAGCCCGCTCCCTGAGTCGGCTTTTCTATTTTCCCATCTTCGGAATTATGCCTTTGACAAACCCGACCATGCGTTGATCAAAAATAACAGTAAACCATAAAGGATGCAGTGGTAGTCTAAGTGTTACGTGATTTCTCCCTCTGAAGAGCGGCTTCAACGTTTGTGGGTAAAGGCTATGGCTGCGACCGATCCTTCTGAGATCGAATCCCTTCTAATGGAATTCAGAGATGCCCTGCATGAACATATTCAGCAAATGAAGGCAGAGGCCAAGCAAGAAGGTCTTGACCGGAAGTTAAGTGCGGGGAGCCAGAGCAAACCGTTGGAGCCCTTGACGCCGTAGCCAGCCGTTTATATTTTTGGCGCAGAGCGAGCAAGGCGAATTCCTCATACACCGCATCCTTTTCTCGTCCTTCTAATACTCTTGCACGGCTCAATGCGTCAACCAGTTCTCTCGTGTGCCCTTTATCTATCCACTCTTTGGTTATCCACTCTTTGGTTATCCACGGCACCCATAATTGTCCGTCGAATACAGGTTTCGGCTGAGTGACGATCCGTACTTGACCGAGCCTCAAGGCAAACTTTTCTCGTAGCGCCGGGTCATCCGTCCGCTGCTCGCAATATTCAACCGTCGCATCAGCTACCGGGCGAGACAGCGGGAATAACGCTTGCAGCCTCAGAGTCATCCAAAACCGGCCATTCATTAAAATTAAAGACCATCTGGACATTGACTCCGGCGGAAGGCTTTACCTTCGTCGGCATGAGCAATGTCTTGAGCGAGGCAGAGAAACAAAACGTCATCGCGACGGGGCGGCTGGGATGGTCCCTACGGCGCATTGAGCAGGAGATCGGTGTACGTCGGGAAACCGCCAGTGCTTATCTGAAAGCAGCGGGAATCCCGGTGTCGCGACCCGGCAGGCGGAAACCAGGGTCGGGGCAAAACCGGCCATTTTGACCGAGCAGGTGACCACCGACCTTGGACGCGGCGAAACCGGCCATTTTGACCGATCAGGTGACCACCGACTCTATCGTCTGCCAAGCGATGAGCTGGTGCGAGCCTGTTCATCGAACGGCTTCTGTTCTCTGCCAGGCGGTGGATACTTTCACCATGCGTTCTACGGCTTCCTCGAGCGTCGCCATCGAGGACGCGAAGGAGAAACGGATGAACTCTTTGCCGGACGGACCAAAGGCGGCTCCGGGAATTGCGGCGACGCCGGCGTCCTCAAGCAGGACGCGGCACAGGTCTTCGGCAGACCTTCCAGTACCAGTGATGTCGACCCAGGCGTAGAAGGCGCCCTCGGGCGGATGGCAGCGAAAACCCGGCACGCGATTCAGATCGCGCACGAACTGTTCGCGGCGACCGGTGAATTCGCCCACCATGTGCGCAGTGTTATTCTCGCGATCACGAAGCGCGTCAATCGCGGCATACTGCGTGAACTCGGCAACACAGGTGTAGGTATTCACCGCTAACATCGCCAACGCGGGAACAACTTCGGGCGGCGCGACCGTGTATCCCAGGCGCCATCCGGTCATGGCGAAGCTCTTGGAGAATCCGTCGATGATCAGCGTGCGCTCTGCCATGCCGGGATAGCGCAGCATGGACAGATATTCGCCGCCGTAGAGAATTCGCGCGTAGATTTCGTCAGAGAGCACCCACAAATCGTGCTTTACGGCTAGTTCCGCCAGCGCGCTCTGGATGGCGTCGGTGTAGACGGTGCCCGTCGGATTGCCCGGCGAATTCGTGAGCAGCATCCGCGTGCGCGGCGTGATTTTGGAGGCGACTTGCGCCGGGTCCGGCTGCAAATGATTGCGCGCCGAGAGCGTAAAGGGCACAGGAACGGCGCCCAGCCCGAGTGCGATCGAAGGGTACCCGGGGAATCCGGGATCGGGATAGAGGACTTCATCGCCGGGCTCGAGCAGCGCCATCATCGCGAGAAAAAGCGCGATTTTGCAACCGGGCGCCATCACCACATTGGCCGGAGAGACCTTTATGTCGCGCGTGCGCGCAAGGTAGGCGGCGATTTCTTCGCGCAGAAGCGGAACACCGGCAACGGCGCAATAACGGTCTTTGCCGTCTGCCAGCGCCTTCGCGGCCGATTCGATGACCGACTTGCCAGGATGGAAGTCGGGTTCGCCGAGTTCCAGGTGAATGATGGAGCGGCCCTGCGCTTCCAGTTCCTTGGCGCGTGCGAAGACGGAAAGCGCGCCTTCGCCACTCATGACTGACATTCTTGAAGCAATCGATCGCATGGATCTCGGTTTGGCTTTTCTTCGCGGCCTTTCGCCGCCTTCACAATCCTTTATACATTCCACCGTCGACCAGTACGGTCTGTCCGGTTACGTAGGAGGCGCGCTCCGACGCCAGCCAGACGACGGTATCGGCCAATTCGCGAGGCTCTCCCAGACGCTTGAGCGGGGCGTCGGCGGCCCACCCTTCGAAAACTTCCTGCTCGCTCTTTCCCGTGGCGGATGAGCGTGCTTTGGCCAGCTCTCTCAGACGATCTGTAGCCGTGAATCCGGGCCCGACGTTATTCACCAGGATTCCATCTTTGCCAAACTCGTTGGCCAGACTTTTGACCAATCCGACGACGGCCGCTCGGACTGCGTTGGACAGCACGAGGTCAGTCACCGGTTGTTTGGTGGTGATCGACGTGATCGTGATGATTCGGCCCCAATGCTTGCGCTGCATGTGGGGGATCACTTCACGAGCGAAGTAAACCGTGCTCAGGAAGTTGAGTTCCAAAGCGCGCTGCCACTCCTCGAGAGTGACCGCAAGAAATCCTTTGGCGGGTGGTCCACCGGCGTTGGTGACGCAAATGTCGACGCCGCCGAACTTCGTCGCCACGGCGGCGACAAATCGGCTCACGGCGGCGGAGTCAGTGACATCGAAAGCCCCGGTGAAGACTTCAACCTTGTGCTGCTTTCCGATTTTGGCGGAGGCGGCCTCGAGCGTCTGTTGATTACGAGCGCACATGGCGACGCGGCAGCCTTCGGCGGCAAAGGCTTCGGCGGTGGCGAGGCCGAGTCCTTGACTGGACGCGGCAACCAAGGCGACACGGTTTTTCAGACCCAGGTCCATAGAGTGCGAATGGGGCATTATAAACGGTACGAAGCACCGGTCGAGTGCTAGCTAGTTTAGTTACGGTACGAGCGAGAGACTTTTGCGCCAGGGCGCCGGGCCTTCGCCCGGGCCGGGACAGCCGAAGCGCTGCTACCCCCATGATCATCGCGAGCGCTTTCGCTTGCCCGCGCGAACCGGCACAATTACTCTGGAGGAAGCGAGGTAGCCATGAAACACAAGTTCGATCATCCGGAAACGCAAGCCACGCGCGGTGCCGCGGACCTCGGAAAGAAAAACGGTCCGATGTCCACGCCGATTTACCAGACCTCCACCTTCGAAGTGAAAGATAACGATGAGCAATTGCGGCTAACCGGAAGCGACAGCTACTACACGCGCTACGGCAATCCCACCAACACGGTGGCAGAGAAGACGGTCGCGGAACTCGAAGGGGTAGACACCGCGCTCACTTTTTCGTCGGGCATGGGCGCCATCACGACAACCATCATGGCATTGCTGAAGGCAGGCGATCACATCGTCTCCCAGCGCGACGTCTACGGCGGAACGCACAAGTTTCTTTCGCAATGGCTGCCGAGACTCGGCGTTGAGACTACGTTTGTCGACCCCACGGACTACGCTCAACACGAGCGTGCGATTCGTCCGAATACCAAGCTGCTGTATCTGGAATCGCCGACCAATCCTGGTCTGCGAGTGGTTGACCTGAAAGCGGCCGCCACGCTGGCGAAAGAGCGTGGCCTGACCAGCATGATCGACAGCACCTTCGGCACACCCATCAACCAGCATCCGGCGGAATATGGCATCGACCTCATCATGCACTCCGGAACGAAATATTTGAGCGGCCACACCGACCTGATCTGCGGCGTAGTGGCTGGGCGACGCGAGTTGATGGAAAAAATTCTTGCCACACGGACCACATTGGGGAACTGCATGGACCCGCACGCTTCCTGGATGCTGGTGCGCGGCCTGAAGACTCTGGCAGTGCGCGTGGCGCGCCAGAATGAGAATGCGCTGCGCGTAGCGGATTTCCTGGAACAACATGCGAAGGTCCGGCGCGTGCACTATCCGTTTCTGAAAAGCCATCCGCAGAACGCGCTGGCCTTGCGGCAAATGTCCGGCGGCGGCGGCATGGTCACCTTTGAGGTGGAAGGCACGGGCGACGACGCGCGCCATGCGAGCGAAGGTCTGCGCCTGTTCACGCTGGCACCTAGCCTGGGCGGAGTGGAATCGTTGGTGTCGATCCCGGTGCTGACGTCGCACCTGATGGTGCCCGCGGACGAGCGCGACCGAATGGGGGTTACCGAACAGATGATCCGGCTTTCGGTGGGAATCGAGAATGCGGAGGATCTGATCGCGGATCTGGAACACGCGCTGGAGGCCGTCAGGACCCGTCAGACGGTCACGGTCGGGTAAACCGGGAAAGCCTCCACCGGTTATCGGGCTTCCCTTCCTGAGCCGCTCGGGTTCGCCTTCGCGGGACAGCCGAGGCGTGCTGTGGCTACGTGAGCAGAAGAAACCCGGCCTCTGGCGAGGCCGGTTTTGCTTTGTGCTGCGGGAGTGAAGCTAGAAGATCAGTTTTGCGCCCAACTGCAGGATGCGCGGGTTGTGTGCGGTGTTGATGTTAAGGAACCCGCTGCTGTTAAAAACGTTAGTCGCCGAGTTGACGACGTTGGCACCGGATCCGCCGCCTCCGGCGAGCGCACCCCACTCGGTATGATTAAACACGTTGTACGCTTCTGCGCGAAATTCGAAAGCCCGGCTCTCTCCAAAAGCAACGTGCTTGAACAGTGCCATGTCAAAGTTAGTGCGACGCGGATTGGTCAGGGAGTTTCTACCCACATCTCCGAACGTCAAGCCTCGCGGAGCTGCATATGCGGCCGGGTTATAAAGCAGAGGACCGAATCCAGACCCCGGTACTTGGACAATCCCCGAACGCGGATCGCCGACAATATCCGGACGCGAGCCCGACCCGGCAACGGCGTTTGCGACGCCGGCATTGTCGGTGTTAAAAACCGGATTGAACGGCGAACCGGAAGCGACGGTCGTAATTCCGGACCACTCCCATCCGCCCAAAAACTTATTAGCAAGTCCTGGCTGCCTGAAGAGCGGAATGTCCCAGACGTAGCTGAAGTTGAAGACATGCCGCTGATCGAAGTTGGAACTGGCCCGGTTGGCGGCGAAGTCGTAAGAATTCACGAAGGTGTTGTCGCCGCGATCGGAGGAGTCGTCAATCGAGTGGCTGTAAGTGTAGGCGGCACTGATCGTGAGTTGGCCAACATTGCGCCGAACTGATGCTTCCATGGAGTGGTAAATAGAGGACGATTCGTCCTGTAGGTTCGTGACGGTTCCATACCCGAGAAAGGGACGGTAGAAGTTGGGGTTCGCACCGCAAGCGGCCACACCTAGGTTGATTAGAGCCTGACCTGTGATGGGAACTCCACTAGGGGTGGTCCCGGTGGTGCAGTCGTTCGGACCAATCGCTTCGCCGACTTTGTACGGGTTCTGACTCAGCGGTGTTGGGAAGATCTGGTTCAAATTGCTTTCGCGGGTTAGGTGGGTTCCTTTGCTGGCCACATAGGAAACTGTGGCAACGGTGTTTCGAGCCACTTCACGTTGGACATCAAAGTGCCACTGTTGCATGTAGGGCCACTGCACCTTGGTTGGAACAGCCACCACACCGAGGGGGAACTGTTCCGGTGTTCCCGTTGCACTGTTGATATTTGTGTAGCCCTGAATCTGAATTTTCTGCACAACCGTGGCTAGCGGAGGCGAATTCTCCAATGACTCGGTGTTGCCTTCGTTGCCGTTTGTGTGTTCAAAGAAAACCCCGTACCCGCCGCGGACAGCCGTCTTGCCGTCTCCCTTCGGATCCCAGGCGAAACCAATCCGGGGTGCAGGATTGAACCAATGCGGCTTCATGCATCCGTCCGGGACGCCCGCCGTTACGCCGCATTGCACGATACCGTTAGGTAGGTTTGTTACCGAAGGCGTAAGTCCGTTCGCCGTCAGGTTGTTGACGCTTCCATCTGGATTAAGCGTGGTTTGACCCTGAACGTAATGAGTTGGATCAAAGTTGAAAGCCTGTTTCTGTTTCTCGCGATAGGTTTCGAAGAGGCTGAAGCGCATGCCCAGATTCAGAGTCAGGCGGTTCGTAATATGCCAGTCATCCTGGAAATAAGGCTCAAAGAGTTTGTAACGGTTGTAATACTTGAGCAGGTGGTTCTGCTGGCCGAAGCTGGCAATGTTCCCAAGCAGTAGGTCCGCGAATGGATTGCCCGTGCTACCCGCGGGATATGTAGAGGGATCAAAGCTCAAATAGCCGGGGTACGAGCCATTCGCCAGCTCGCCCCCAAACTCGTTTTTCTGGGCCGCGGCAATGTAGGCGCCAAATTGCAGGATATGCTTGCCCAAGACTTTGTTCACGTTGTCGCGGAAGGTGTAGGTCGGGTTGGAATTGTAGATGCCGTTTGGAATGTAACCCGCATCTTCCCCGAAATTACCGTAAACGCCTGCCGGATCGGTCAATGCAATTCCTGGCAGTACGCCTTGCCCGTTCCCCGGAAACAAGTCTGTGAAACCGGAACTGAAGCCGCTGGGCCTCTTCCAGTTCCCTGTGTCGTTGAGGATGATGTGGTCGGCGGTATAGCTGAATACGAATTCGTTTAATAGTGTCGGCGTAGCTGTGGCAGTGAGGCGAGCGACCAGACCCACGCCCGGCCCCTTGAAAGCAGTTCCGATGGTCGGAAAGCTGGTTTGGTTGGTCCACAGTGGAACGGCTGTAGTGGTTTGCCAGGAGTCGTGGATGAAGCGGAAGGTGGCACGTATCTTGTCGCTGAAGTTGTGATCCACACGCACCAGTTCTTCACGCCAATTCGTTGCCTGCGCGGGGGCAGCCGTAAAGAAGCATGGGTTGGTGGTGCTGCCGGGGACGCAGGTCGATGCGTTGGATCCGTTCGGCGCCGGAATCATCGTCAGCAGCGCCTGCGCGACCGCTTGATTGGCGGCGAATGCCGGCAAACCTGAGATATTGGCGCCCACGGTTGGGCAATCCGGTCCGGGGCAAATGTCACTAAAGTTGCCGCTGCGCTCAGCCATCGACGGAACTACAGCGTGAAAGCTCTGGCCGGGAACCAGGTCTTTGTGCCACTCCTCCGACCAGAAGAAAAATGTCTTGTCCTTATTTCTATTGAAGACGTGCGGGATGTATGCGGGCCCCCCAATCGTGTACCCATAATCGTTCTTTTTGTATTCAGGTACGGTGGAATTGAAGTAATTGCGCGCATTGAAATCGTCATTCCGAACAAATTCGTAAACGTCTCCGTGGAATCTGTTGGTGCCTGATTTGGTCTCGACCTCGACCGTGCCGGAGCCGTTGCGCCCATACTGCGCCCCATAATTTGACGTGAGAACCTTGAATTCGGCGATGGCATCGATGCTGGGATACACGTTCAACGTGCCATTGCTGCCGTTATCCATGTTATCGCCGCCGTCGAGCTCCCAGTTGTTGTACTCTACGCGCCCTCCGTTCATGCTGAAGCTGACGCTGCCGTAGACTCCGACCGTTCCTTCATCCTGCCCCGTCTGGTTGCTTACACCGGGCGTAAGCGTCGCCAGCTGAGTAAAGTTCCTCCCATTCAGTTCGAGCTGAGAAATTTCCTTTCCCGTGACTGTTCCGGTCAGTTCGGAGGACTGAGTCTCCACTTGCGCCACGCTCGTGCCTTCCACCACGATCTCTGTGCTGGTCGCACCGACCTGCATGGTGACATCGACGCGAGCCTTCTGCGCCACGTCCAAGACCACACCCTTGGCCTGGAATTTCTTGAAGCCGGTGGCCGTGACGGCGACGTCATAAGTCCCCCCGGGCAGGGCGGACTCGTTGTATTCTCCGGCAGAGTTGGTGACCGTGTTGCGGTTGATGCCGTGATCGGGGCTGGAAACCAGCACACTGGCACCCGCGACCGTTGCGCCGCTAGAGTCCTTTACCGTGCCCGTAATCGATCCTGTGTCCTGGCCCCAGGCAGCCGCGCTGAACGTCACCACCAGCAACGCAATCCGGAACAGCACTTTGTCCAATTTCATGGTCACACTCTCCCCGTTGGCGCGGGCGTTTCCTGGCGCCAGTTCAATCGGCCTTTGCCTTGCTTTCCGAGCATTGCGCTCGGGGCTTCATTGCGACGGACACTTCTAGCTGTAGGTTGAGACCCGAAAGGGGTGTATTAAAACGTATGAATAGTGCTTTTATACGGCATCGACTGTCAAGAAAAAAGCGCGATCATGTGCGCTGGATCACAATCTTCCCGGGAAAATTCCAGGCGGTTTTTGGAGAATTTGGTGAACCTGGGACCGCCGGGCGGTTCACTACGGCGAAAACCCTACAGCAGACTGCGCGTGGACTCCCGAACCACCAATTCCGGGGCCACCTTGCGATGGGTAGCGCCGATTTCGCGTTTCTCGAGCACCGCATTGATGCCGTCGACCACAATGCCCACAGCGGAAGCACCCATGGCTTCCATGGGCTGGCGGACGGTGGTGAGCGAGGGCGTGTAGATAGCCGAAGTCGCCACGTCATCGAATCCGATCACCGAGCATTGTTCCGGCACGCGCATCCCGGCCTTGGTCAAGGCGCGGATCGCTCCGAAGGCGCTCATGTCATCGAACGCAAGCAGCGCTGTAAAGGGACGCTTCTGCCGAATCAATTCTTCGGTGAGTTTGAGACCTGATTCGAAGCTGGACATGGGATCGCGCGATTCCGGAAGCTCCATGATCAGCCGGGCATCGAGCTCCAGATCGCATTCTTTGGCGCAGTTCCGGATGCCGCGCCAGCGCGGAGAACTGTCAATCAGCGGCTTTGGGCCGCGGATGAAAGCAATCTTACGGTGGCCAAGAGAGTGCAGGTGTTCGAGCGCCATGTGGCCGCCCACTTCGTTGTCGACGATGACCGAGCTGATCGAATCCGTCTTCATCTCACAGCCGATCATGGCGGTGGGAATGCTGCTCTTCTCCAAATCACCGAGCAGATTGATGTCGAGAAAAACCCAGTTCGCTACCACGATGAGGGCTTCGATGCGGCGATCGAGAAGCATTTCCAGGTAACGCTCGAAGCGGCTGCGCTCATTGTGCACGTCGGTCAGAATGGGAAGATAGGACGACTGGTAGAGCGTGTTTTCGATCCCGCGCAGAATCAGGGTGCAGAACGGGTCGGTCATGTCGAAAACCATGACGCCGACGGTGTGGCTGCGCTTGCTGCGTAAGGATCGGGCGAACTGGTTGGGCCGATATCCGAGCTTCTGCGCAGCCCGCTCAATTCGCTTTTTGGTAACGGCGGGGATGTAGCGCGCGAGTGGTGCATTGTTGAGAACGATCGACACCGTGGTCGAGGAAAAGCCGCTTTCTTTCGCCACGTCCCGAATGGTCACCATCGCAACCCTCGCGCCCAACCGAGAGGCGCACCTTTTTGACCAATTACGATTCGTTTTCAGACTCAGCGTCGCCGCTTGAACTGAGAGGCTACACTGGCGGACACTACAGCAGAGAGTCATATCAGTGTCAAGCGCGCCGATCACATCGAAATGTTTAGTTTTGATCTTGCTGGCAGGGACGGCGATGGCCGTCTCTCTGCAGCAAGGCAGGTCTGCGCCCCCCGCAAATGGGAGCAATGGCGCTCCCCTGGCTTCTTCTGGGGACACCCACACCGGGAATCCCGCGAAGCTCTTTCAAAGGGGCCAGGACGCTCTCACCCAGGGGCGACTGGAAGAAGCGGAGCGCGATTTTCGCCAGATCCTTCAGATCGATCCCGAGGCTGGAGGGGCGTACGCGAATCTCGGTGTCGTTTATATGCGACGAAGGCAATGGACGAAGGCACTAGAAACCCTCGAGAGGGCGGAGCATCTGCTGCCCCAGGTCGCGGGGATTCGGCTGAACATCGGCCTGGCGTACTACCGGCAGAATGAATTCCTGAAAGCCACGCCGCCGTTCGAATCGGTCGTGCGCGATCAGCCCGACGCCCTTCAGCCGCGCTATCTGCTGGGACTGTGCTACTTTTTTGCGGGGCGCTGGGCGGATGCGGCCACCACCCTGGAGCCGCTCTGGCCGCAGGAATCGGAGAAACTGCCGTATTTGTACGTGGTTTCGAACGCGGCCCATCGCGCCGGCCGCAAAGAACTCGACAACCGGGCTACTGAAAAGCTCATCCAACGGGGCGATGGTTCTCCTGAATACCGCATGTTCGTTGGCAAATACTATCTGAACCTCGAGCAGTACGATTCAGCCCTGGCGGAATTTCGAGCGGCGGCCAAGACTGCTCCCCAACTTCCTTTCGTGCACTTCAATCTGGGCCTTACCTACCTCAAGAAGCAGGATTATCAGCAGGCCTGCGACGAGTTCTTGAAAGATGCCTCCATTGAGCCGGATCTGGCGCTCAACTACGAGGAACTTGGAGACACCTACTGGCTGCTCGAGGACGACAAGAACGCCGAAAAGAGTTACCGCGAGGCGCTGCGCCGCGACCCCAGGGGGATGAATTCACATTTTGGGCTGGCGAAGGTTTATGAGCGCCGGGAGAAATACCTGCCCGCTTTGGCGGAGATCGATGCGGCGGTCACCCTCGATCCGGCGCGTACCGACCTTCATTACGTTCGTGGACAAGTTCTGCTGCACCTGGGACGCAAAGAGGAAGCAAAAAAAGAATTGGAAGCCGCCGTGAATATGGATAATCAGCGCCGCGGTGAGCGGGAAAAGCAGATGGAAACCGGGACCGTCCCGTCCCCCGAATTACTGCAGGACCCGCAGTGATACACTCGCCGGCGGCAGTTCCCGCCGTAGATCGAAGCGCCGTATGCCGTTCTGGCAGGAGGTAAGAATCATGAATCGCACCGTGAAAATCGTCGCCATCGTGGTTGGCGTGCTCATCCTTCTCGTCATCGCAATTCCCTTCTTCATCGACGCGAACGCGTTCCGACCGAGACTCGAGTCCGAACTCACGGCCGCCCTGGGACGGCAAGTCAAAGTCGGGAACCTTTCACTCTCGCTGCTTTCGGGAAGCGTCGGTGCGGATGACATTTCCATCGCCGATGATCCTGAGTTCAACCAGTCTCCGTTCGTGCAGGCGAAGTCGCTGAAGGTAGGGGTTGAACTGATCCCGCTGGTTTTCTCGAAGACCCTGAACGTTACCAACCTGACGCTGAATGAGCCGGAGATCAGTCTGGTGAAAGCCGACAAAAGCGACAAATGGAATTATTCCAGCTTGGGCGGAAATAACAAATCCGCCTCGGCCCCGTCGAGCACTCCGAATCCGCAACCTCCCCCCTCGGGCTCGGGCGTAAATCCGAACCTGTCGGTAGCGAAACTGAACGTAAATAACGGGCGCTTGACCGTCTCCCGGGCAGGATCATCGGAGAAGCCTCACGTCTACGACAAGGTGAATATTGAGATGTCTGACTTCTCTTTCACCTCGTCGTTTCCCTTCAAGGTAGCGGCTCAATTGCCCGGAGACGGAAGCCTCAAAATCGACGGCAAAGCCGGCCCCATTGATGCTAACGATGCCTCCAAAACTCCGCTCGACGCCAAAGTTACCGTGCAAAAAATGAACCTCGCCCAGTCGGGATTCATTGACCCGGCCGCCGGGATCTCGGGCATCGCGGATTTCGACGGCACCGTCACCTCCGACGGCCATGAGGCGAAGACCAACGGCACTCTGAAGGCAACGAATTTACAGGTCGTCAAGAAGGGATCGCCGGCGGGAAGGCCGGTGCAGGTGACCTACACCGTGAACTTTGATCTGGCCAAGGAAACGGGCACGATACCCCAGGGCGAAATTACCATGGGGAAAGCGGTCGCCCATCTGACCGGCACCTACGATGCCCACGGCCAGGTAACGTCCGTGAAGTTGAAAATCATCGGCCAGAACATGCCGGTCGACGACCTCGAGGCCATGCTCCCGGCTCTAGGCGTAGTCTTGCCCCCGAAGTCACAACTGAAAGGTGGCGTCCTGAATACGGCGATGAACGTCGAAGGCCCAGTCGACAAACTGGTGACGGTCGGCAACGTCAAAATGGAGAATACGACGCTCGCCAACTTCAACCTGGGTTCGAAAATGTCGGCCATCTCTGCCCTGTCGGGCAAGACCAGTACCGGCAACGACACCACCATTCAGAATTTCAGTTCCAATGTCCGGGTGGCTCCCGATGGCACCAAGGCCGACGATATCAATCTCACGGTTCCGTCCATCGGAGTGGTTACCGGAGCCGGCGTGGTGAGTCCTGCGAACGAACTCGCGTTCAAATTGAGTGCCAACCTTGGTGGAATGGGTGCCGTTCCATTTACGGTGCAGGGCACAACTTCGGACCCGAAGTTCATGCCCGACGTAAAGGGAATGGCTTCCGGGCTTCTGAAGAACGCACTCGGCGGCCAGGGCAAGCCAGGCCAACAGAATCCGGTCAACACGGTGATGGGACTTTTCAACAAAAAGAAGCCGCAGTAAGGCCGCAGTAAGGCTAAAGACCGGCAGACCGGAAAGCCATGCTCCCAGAGCATGGCTTTTATTGATTGTTCTCGGTTTACTGTGGAGAACAATTGTTTTATCTTAAGGAAATGGCCACCGGCATCACCGAAACGATTTCTGAAGGTTTAGGGCGATATTCGATTGGCGAGAAATTGCGCTCCATGCGCCTGCGCAAGAGCATGGGTCTGGTGGAGTTGGGCAAGCATACCGGGCTTTCGGCGGCTCTGCTTTCTAAGCTGGAGAGGGGAAAGTTGTTTCCCACTCTGCCCACACTCTTGCGCATCGCCATGGTCTTCGGGGTTGGCCTGGACTACTTCTTTTCCGATGAACGCAAGCGCCGTAGCGTCGGGATCGTTCGCAAGGACGAACGGGTGCGGTTCCCGGAGAGGCCTGGAACGCAGGACGTTCCGTATTACTTTGAGTGCCTGGATTATCGCGCCACGGAGCGCAAGTTGAGCGCCTTTCTGGCAGATTTTCAAGAGATGCCGGTGGAAAAACTCAAGCCTCACCAGCACCCCGGGGTCGAATTTCTCTATGTTTTGAAAGGGTCGCTAACCATCAAGATTGCCGGCGAGGAGTTTCTTCTTGAGCCCGAAGATGCGATCTATTTCGACGCCGCCGCGGCGCACAGCTACCGCAGGCGGGGTTCGAAGCCGTGTACGGGAATCATCGTCACCGTGCCGTGAGCTTCAACCTTTTCTGCCTTCTGCCAGTCTGCCCGCTGCCTCAAGGCTCAATTCCATAGGAGTTCGGTGGTATCTTAATTGCTATCTACCCTTCATCGACGAGGCCGCTTAGCATTCCAGGCTTGCGCGTAAGCTCTTCTAAGTTACAACTTTGCAGAGTCAGGAAAACAGACGCGCGGTCCCGGGAGGTTCAAGCTCGGGCCGAGTCTATTCTCAAAAATGGGTGTTTCAGGATTTGATCACTGGAGGTTTTTCGTGTCTAAGCCATCTGCCCCAAAGGTGTTAACGCCTGCTGGTTGGTGCGTCGCGGCTGTCCTACTCGCCATTATCGGAGTCATGACCTATGCCGGGCTGCGCATGCACCGCGGAAGAGTACCCGTCAAACCAGTGGCCGCGGTGTCGAGGAACTCCCCGGCTGTCGGCGCGAAGGAAAGCGGACGCGTCCGCGCCAGTCTGGAAGCTCTTCCGCTGGCCTTTGAAGCGAACCAGGGCCAGACCGATCCGCAGGTTCAGTATATGGCGCGGGGCAATGGCTACACGGTCTATCTCACACCCAACGAGACGGTTTTCGCCCTCCAGTCGATGGGTCAGGCAAGGACCACACCGGCGGCACGAAAAGGCGGATCACACCCGAGCACGCAGCCGGCAACAGTGGCAGATCGCGCCGCCGCCATTCGCATGCACCTTGTAGGCGGCAACTCGCAGGCGCAGATTTCTGCCGGCAACCGACTGCCCGGCCGAGCCAATTATTTCATCGGAGCGGATCCGAGCCAGTGGCACTCGGACGTAGCTCAATACGCGCGCATCTCTTACCGCGACGCCTATCCGGGCGTAGACATGGCCTTTTACGGCGTCCAGAAACAACTTGAGTTCGATTTCATCGTCGCCCCCGGCGCCAGTCCCGCAGCCATCCGCCTGGGAGTTTCGGGTGCAAACCGGATCGCGACCGACCATTCGGGGAATCTGATCCTGGCATCTTCTGCAGGAGACGTGCTGCTCCACAAACCTGTCGCCTACCAGGAGAAAGATGGAACACGCCAGCCCGTCGATGCCGGTTTTGTGCTCGAAGCCAACAATCAAGTGAGCTTCGAGCTGGGCAACTATGATCGCAGCCAGGAGCTGGTGATTGACCCATCGGTGAGCTACGCCACCTACCTGGGAGGTACGGCCGAGGACGATGGATCGGCCATCGCCGTGGACAGCAACGGCAACGCTTATATAACCGGGCAAACCAAATCCCTGGACTTTCCGACTAAAGCAACCCTTTACCCATACAAGGGCAACTTCGATGTATTTGTAACCGAGCTTTCCTCAACTGGGTCGCTGGTCTATTCAACCTACATTGGGGGAAGCGACAGCGACAGCGGAAACGCGATCGCCGTCGACGCTTCCTTCCATGTGTTCGTCGCTGGCGGAACCAGATCGATAGACTTTCCTACCTCCGGCACAGCTCTCCAGAAAACTCTTAAGGGCGGCCTGGATGCGTTCGTATTCGAGCTCGGTGCGACGGGAGCTTCTCTTGTCTATTCAACCTACCTTGGGGGAACCGGCGACGACGTGGCTACTGGAATCGCGCTGTCTACGGTCAGCGCCGGGGACGTGGTGGTTGTAGGTTCCACAGGTTCCTCAGATTTCCCGAAACAACCTGCGGGAGGGATTCCAAACACGGTCGGAGGGGGATTCGTCACCAAGCTAAACTCCTCTGGCAGCGCCCTGGTTTTTTCGAGCTACATAGGGGGCGGATCCGGCGACCTTGCTTCCGCAGTTGCCGTGGATGCTTCCGATAACGTGTATGTCACCGGTGCTACGCATAACACCGCTTTCTTTACGACCCCGGGTGTAATTCAGGCGACTTGCGGTACTGCCGCAAACTGCAACGGCGGCCTCAGCGATGCGTTCGTTTCGGTCATCAAACCCGACTTCAGCGGCTTCGTTTATTCGACTTTTCTAGGCGGCAGTGGCGCGGACCAGGGCCTCGGCATTGCGGTAGATTCTGCCGGCGGCGCCTACGTGACCGGACTGACACAGTCCAACGATTTCCCACGCCACCTTCCGATTATTCAATCCGCCTTCGGCGGCGTTCAGGACGCCTTCGTTTCGGCGCTGAACCCCACTGGAACCGCTCTCTCCTATTCCACCTACCTCGGAGGGACCCAGGGCGACGCAGGATCGGCCATCGCCATCGATGGAAGCAAGAATGTTTACGTGACCGGACAGACGGGATCCTCGAATTTCCTGACGGCAATCGGCGCCACCAACCCGACCCAAGCCACGTTGGGTGGCGGCAACGACGCATTTATCGCCGAAATCAGCCCTGTGGGAAATCTGGTTTTTGCCACGTATCTGGGCGGATCAGGGAACGAGGATTCGACCACGGCCGGTCCGAACCTAAGTCCGGTGGGCGGAATCGCGGTCGACGCCTCCGGCGCTAACTTCTACGTCACCGGAAACACCGGGTCACCGACGGGAAGTTTCCCGGTAACCACGGGAGCGGCACAGGCATCTTTCGGAGGCGGCAGCTTCGACGCTTTTGTAGCGAAATACTCGCAATCCGGAACCGCGACGAACTTTACCGTAACCGACGGTGCGCTCTCCCCAACTTCGGTACATCCCGGAGGGTCGGCGACTGCCACGATCACGGTTACCTCGACCAATGGCTTCGCCTCGGCGGTCACTCTGGCCTGCGCGGTGGCGCCGGTACTCCCCAAGGGCCCCACCTGCTCGTTCAATCCTGGTTCGGTGACTCCGCCTGCCAACGCCACCGTGACCTCAACGCTCACGGTGTCTACGACAGGGTCGAGCGCTTTGCTCGAACCCCCGGCAGAGCGGCGATCGCCCGGTGTCTTCTACGCAATGGTATGGCCGATCGGCGGCATCACGCTCGTGGGCCTAGGACTTGGGTCTGCCGGATCGCGCCGCAGAAAGATGTTCGGCTTGCTGATCGTCGGCGTGATCGTTAGTGCGCTGCTCCTGATGCCGGCGTGCAGCAGCAGCAGCAGCGGGGGCGGAAGCAACAGCACTCCCACCGGAACCTATGCCATCACGGTTACGGGCACGAGCGGCACAGCAGTTGCCACCGGTTCGCCGGTGCTTAACCTAACCGTAGACTAGCGCCACCGAAGACTGAAACGGCCGTCGCCCACGGGGGAGGCGGCCGTTCTGTTTTCCCGGCAGCAACCGCTGACTCGCGGCGGCATGATGTAGTATGGATGTTTCTGTGTGGAAATGTTCGGTGGGACAGGCTCGGGGATGGATCTAAAGAATTGTGCCGGTATTCGGTCGAGGCCTCTGCGATAAAATGAGGCGTTTGGTTTCGCATGATCCTCGAGACCGCCGGCTTATTTTCCCCGGCTGCCGGAAGTCGGTAGTGCGCCGGGCAGCCTTTAAGTTATCCCAGGAATCGAAGCTAATTGAATCTGCTCATGTTGAAATCTGACTCGTCGCCATTCAAGTCATTGAAATCCAAGTTGAAAATCCGGGCCACGGACGCCGGCATCTCGATATTCTGCATACTGGCGGCTCTTATGAGCGTATCCTCGGCGTCCGCCCAGACCCAGGCCGACTTCACCCTGCAGGCTGCCTCGTTCTCTCCCGATGCGGTTGCCCCGGGAGGGACAGCTTCTTCCAATATCACGATTGGCACGGTCAATGGTTTCACGGGCACGGTCGCACTGACCTGCCAGGTCTCCTCGGCGCAGACGACGACTTCCCCACCCGCGTGCGCGGTCAGTCCGGCGACGGTGACTCCTCCAGCTGGCGCCGTAGCCACGGTCACCACGACAAGTGCGACAACGACCGTGGGATACTCCGTCACGATCACCGGAACGGGGCCTTCTCCGACTGTCCCCAAAACAGCTCCGCTGCCCCTAACCGTGTTGGCGGTAACGCCTCAGTTCACGATCACCATTCAAAGTCCCGTGCAGCCAAACAGCGTCCCGGCAGGCAACGGTAGCCAGGGTGTGATCATCATCAATCCGATCAACGGGTATACCAGCCCACCCGACCCTAACAATCCCGCTGGCGGCATCACCTTGTCGTGCGCGTCGATCACTCCGCTGGTCACGATTCCGCCCGTGTGCTCGTTCAACCAACCGTCCGTTAAAATCACCGGGCCGCCGGAAACCTCGACCGTCACGATCAGCACTTTTGGTCCCATCATCACGGGCGCCCTCCCCCGTTCCCCTAGTTTTTATGGGCTCTGGCTGCCTTTGCCTATGCTGGCGCTCGTTGGTCTGGGCGCCGCGATCGGCGGAAAGCGCTCGGGAAAGGCGTGGGGGCTGCTGGCGCTTTTTGTGATCAGCGCCGCAGTTTTCCTGATGCCTGCCTGCGGCAATACCACCGCTCAGAAGACCAGCCCGAACGGCGTCACTCCCAACAACACTTACACATTCACGGTGGTGGGCGTTGACGCCAATGGCGTGGTCTCCAGTAACGCAACTTCCTCCAACAATGCGAATCCGACGATCAGCCTCACGGTGACTTCGCCAACCAACTAAAGCCATGCGCAGGTTCTGGCATCGCACGCCTCGTGAACTTCTGTTGGCGCCGGCTATCGCTGTGCTGCTGCTTACGAACTCAGGGTTCGCCGCTTCCCGCAACGACAAGTCGAAAATTCCCCTGGTGCGTTGGGATGAGCAGCGTCCCGGCTGCACTTTTTCGCGCAGCGACGACGGCAAGTATCGTTATGGTCTGTCCCACGGCGACGTCCGAATCACCGTGGCCGTCGATTTCCAGGAACTCGAAAAAGTCCGGCACCGGCCCGAGCCGTTCTTCGCGGTGCTCCTCAACGTAAGCTATAAGGGCCCGGCAGCGATCGACTTCGACGTAAACAATATTTCCCTCGAGTTCGTCAGACACTTCCGGGTGGTTAAGACTTCGCTCGATCCCGATGACTTCTCTCAGAAAGTGCAGAACGACGCCGATGAGTTGGATCACCAAACCGCCCGCGAAGTGGGAAAGCATCCCGAGCAGAAAGAGACCAAAGAAGCCTACGTGCGAGCTTTCCGGAAAGACTCGGCGGAGCTGCAGGAATTTGTCGGCAACAATAGTCTGCGCGTCGGGCGCCTGGGTCCCGGCAATCCTGAAACCAGCGGTTGGGTAATGTTCAGCACCCAGAGCAAGTGGATTAGCGGGTGGAAGAAGCCGGAAGAATTCATTCTGCGCGTACCATTCGATGGGAAAATATTCGAATTTCCCTTCAAACTTCCGCTCAAGCCCGGAGAAATAATCTTGCGGCGACGGGAATAAACAACCGGCCTCAGGAGTCGACCTCAGCAGTTGAGATTTGCAAGGTCCCGACGCCTGCCGTCCGACGGCGGTTCCTACGACGCTGTCTTGCGCGCCTCGCGCTCGATTTCAGCAGCCTGGTGCATCAGAATATCGCGCAGGGAAACCAGTCCTTTCAAATCCTTGCCGTCAACAATGGGCAGATGGCGAAATCCAAATTCGCGCATGATGAACAGGCACTCCTCGACACTCTCGTCGGCCGCGACCGCCCGTGGATTCGCGGTCATGACTTCTGAAACTGCGGTGGTTCCAGGAGTCCGGCCCACGGCCACTACGCGATTCATGATGTCGCGCTCGGACAGAATGCCGGTCAGTTGTCCGTTGCGCAAAACCGGCAGCGCGCCAATGTTGTGCTCCATCATGAAACGCGCTGCGTCGAGCACGGTCTTTGTGGCTTCAACGGAATAGAGTTTGCGGTCTTTCAAGAGATCGCGAAGAGTGGTCATGGAGGTACTCCTTCGGTAAAGAGGAACCGACTCGATATGGCCAGCCCCCACGGCCGGCCCTTGCTTTGGGCAATACTCTATCACAGCCGCAGGACGCTCAACAGCCCGTCAGATAAGGCGTTCCAAGATGTGTGCCCTGGCATGAAGGGCCGGCTTCCGAACGACGAAGCGCACTCCGGTGAAGCACCAGATGATTCTCTTCTGCAAGCGCATCTTCCCGGTTCGGTTCTGGGAGAATAGCGCGCTCGCAATTACGTTATTGCAGGTGATTCAGACGCACAGCAGTGGCATCGGCTGTGTTGCTGTCGCTGCGCGGAGTCATCGAGACCACGATGTACTCGCGCTCTTTGCCGTCGAGATCCTCCACCCGCAACAACATCTTGTCCTTCTGCAGCCGGAATTGGGCCTGCTCGCCTACCGGTAGCAGTACGGGATGCTTTTCATCCCGCGGACGGATACGGTAAATGACTCTCTCCGATTCGAGAACGTATTCCTGACCAAGAAGTTCTTGCGTCTTCTTGCTGCCGGAGTCGGTGCCCAGCATTTCGCCGGCGAAGCTCTTAGCGTCTTTCTCGGCCACGCCGCGCTGAACCGAATCCATCTGCAGAAGCTTTCCGCTTTGATAAGCCTTGGGATCTTTGGCATAGGCCGCCGAAGCCAGGCCCAGAATCATGCACATCATGACCTTCGAACCCATTCCACGCACCCCCCGGAAAAGTGAATCCAATGAACCTCGAGCCGAGGCGAAAAAATCCCTCAGCCAGCCATTATTTTTGAACGGATCGGCAGGAGAAGACAGGTCACGAGGGTAATAGCCCTGAGGTTACCTTTAGAAGGGGAGCAAGCTATCGTTCGGTGATCTCTTCCAATACCTGAAAGAACGCTGGATAGGAAATAGCTGCAGACTCCGCCCCACGAATCAGGGTTTCGCCTTTCGCTCGCAAGCCTGCAACCGCGAAGGCCATGGCGATGCGGTGATCGCCGAAGGAATCGAGCTCCGCGCCGTGGAGACTTTGTCCGCCGGGAATCCGGAGTCCGTCTTCCCGTTCTTCCACCTGCGCGCCCATCAGCCGCAGGTTCGCGGCTGCAGCAGCAATGCGGTCCGATTCTTTCACCCGCAATTCCTTTGCATCTCGGACCTCAATTCCCTGCTCCGTGTACGGAGCAATCGCCGCCAGCACGGGAATCTCATCGATCAGCCGAGCCGCATCGGCGCCGGCAATCGTGGTCCCCTTGAGCGCGCCGCCTTCGACCTGCAGCGTTCCGACCATCTCACCGTGAATCTCCTCAAGTTGTGTCACCGAGATTTGCAGCCCCATCTCGATCAGGATGTCGAGCAGCCGGGCGCGGGTCGGATTCATCAGGAGATTGGGGATCGCCAATGCCGATCCGGGGAACAAGCCCGCCGCGCAAAGAAAGAACGCCGCACTCGAAAGATCGCCCGGGATGTGGGCCTCGATTCCCCTCAACTGCTGGCCGCCACGAATTCGCACTTCGCTTCCCTGTCCAATGTTCCTACGATCGAGTTTCGCTCCAAACGCCCGGAGCGCCACTTCTCCGTGATCGCGGGTGCGAATTGGTTCTTCGATCCGACTCTCGCCCTCCGCGAATAATCCCGCAAACAGCAAACAAGATTTCACCTGGGCGCTGGCAACTGGCATTTTGTAGTCGATGGCTTCGAGAGCCGCGCCGGTAATGCGCAACGGTGGCTTCCCCTCTCGCGACGAGATCTGCGCGCCCATGGCGGAAAGCGGGCTAATGACGCGCTCCATGGGGCGACGGGAAAGCGACTCATCCCCCATCATTTCACTGGTAAAGCTTTGCCCCGCTAGAATGCCGCTCAACATGCGCATGGTGGAACCCGAGTTGCCGCAATCGAGCGCACTCGAAGGCGCCGCAAGCGCCAAGCCGCGCCCTTTCACTTCGATAACGTTGTCGTTTCCGTCCTTGCGCCCCCACTCCACTCCCAGCGATCGCATGCAACCGAGTGTGCTGGCGCAATCCGCGCCAGTGGAGTAATTCTCCAGCCGCGATGGCCCCTCGGCGATTCCTGCCAGCATGGCGTAACGGTGGGAGACTGATTTGTCTCCCGGCAGCTGCACATTGCCACGCAGGTTGCGCGCCGGACGCACCATCACCTGAAACCCGTTTTTCATTCTGAGATCAATATACAAGGATGGAGAGTGGAAGAATTGCAGATTGCTGATTTTAGATTTCTTGATTAAAACAATTTTCGATCGCGATGTCTTCAATCTGAAATCAACAATCTGAAATTCGCTCAGGCCGTCTTCGCTTGCACTGCAACCTCTTTCAAAATGTCGGCGGGCACTTCTTTCAATGTCACACCAAACTCGAACATCGGCGTTTCGACGCCGCGCCCCCAGCGAGCCGATTCCCAGTGCGAGCGCACAGACTTCACGTCCGGATGGGCGGTCAGATCGAGCAGCAGCGGCGACTCTCCGCAGTAAAACCTCTGGGGAAATGCGGCGATCGATTTCGCCCCCCAGGTCGCGCCGTCCGTCGAACCGTAGATGCTAACGTCGAGCGACTCCTGCTCGATGATCTTTGTGATGGCGAGCGTCACCAGGAACACTCGGGTGGAAGCGCCGCTGACATCCACCGTGGGTCCATCCCCCTTGGCGCTGGTGACCGTCTTCGCAGGGACCAAAACCGTTTCCGTCATAGCCAAAGGATTGTAGCAAATCGGGCTGGCAAATTTAGCCTGGATCGGTAGACGAGCGGGAACGGGATCTCGGACACCGCGGAGTTCGATCGAATCTATCGGTTCACCAGCGTCGAGTGGTCGTCCAGCACAGGATGCGCCTGACGAGCTTGTTCTGCCTCGATGGCAGTCCGCTTCGATTTGCGATAGACGTTCGCCACCGCCAAGGTCCAGAACGGAACCAAGTCGACGCCTGGCACCAGTTTGGCGAAAAACGACGGCAGAAATTCCCAATGCCAGCCCAGCAGATTGACCATCAAAGCTCCAACCCCGAAGTCGAGCACGTCCTCCGCCGGTGACAAAGCGCCCGCAATGAACGCAGGGAAAACGAAAATCTGCAGCGCATCGGCGATGATGGCCAGAATCATGGCGGCCTGGAAGTTCGGACCCGGGGAAATGGTGATCTTATCGTCAGTCATGGCAACCCCAATTCGCTCATTCCTTATTTTAAATGATATTGAGCGTTCGACCCCGGGGAAAATGCCTCCTAAAAGAGGCGACGGACAAAGCTCGGAGGTTGCCTTGAGGGCCGGCAAGCTCCAACCGCGGTACCGCAAAATCTCATGCGACGACGCTGTGCACTTCGTCGGTGACGACTTGGAAGTTGACCAACTTCGCCCGCCCGAACGACGTAGTGATCGCACAGTCGGTGGCGTCGCGTCCGGTTGCCATCAACACGCGTCCGATGCGCCGAACATTGTGTCTGGCATCGAAGGTCCACCAACCGCCTCCCAGGTAAACTTCAAACCAGGCGCTGAAGTCCATCGGACTTGGGGCCACGATCACGCCGATGTCGCCCAGGTATCCGGTTGCGTAGCGCGCGGGAATGTTCAGCGCTCGGCAGAAAGTGATGGCAAGATGCTGGAAATCTCGGCAAACTCCCACGCGCTCGGTATAGACTCCCAGCGCGGTTCGAATGGGACTGGAGAATTCATATCCGAAACTGACTTTGCTGTGTACCCAATTGCAGACTGCCTGTACCCGTGCCCACCCCCGGGGAGCGTTCCAGAATAATTCCGCGGCAGTGTTGGACAACAGGTCCACTTCGCAATACCGGCTGTTCATCAGATAGGGCAGGACATTCACAGGAAGGCTATCGATCGGAATCTCCTCGGCATCCAGGCACACTTCATCCGGCGTTCCTGGATCTTCAATCAGGGTTGAGTTCTGAAATCGAATCCTGCCATTGGGAGCCACCAGACGACAAGCATTGTTGCCAAAGCTGTCTTCATAGCTCTCGACCTTCACCAGGGGATCGGTTTGCAACTCGTCTGGCTCTCGTAAATCTCTGGTACGCGATGGGTGCACGCTCAGTAGCGTAATGATCGGCACTTCTCCCACCGTTTCAAACTGGATGTCATAGCCGAGGCGAATCAGCATAAACGTCGGATTTTCTCGTGCCTGGGGATGCTTGCGACACTGAGATGCGAAAAACTACCACGTAGTCTGGTCGATCTTCTACGTTTTTTATTGCTGGCCCGGATCATAATTCGAAATGAGTAATCGGTGTATCATGCGATAGCTTCTCACTAGGGGACAAATTGACATACTGTTTAGGCATTGTTACGCAACAGGGGCTGGTGTTGGCCTCGGATTCGAGGACAAACGCAGGTTTTGATCAGGTCAACGTGTGTCGCAAGATGCATCGCTTTGTTCAGCCGGGCGAAAGAGTCTTCGTAATTTTGACCAGCGGCAGTCTCTCGATCAGCCAATCGGTGATCACTCTGCTGGGAGATGATTTCGATTCCGGGCGAGGTCTTGCTCAAGCCAACTCGCTCTACGATGCCGCCCGCATTGTAGGAGACTGTGTTCGCAGGATCTCCGACATTGACCGGGCTTCACTCGAGCGCGACTCGTTCAGCTTCAACGTCCATTTGCTCCTTGGGGGGCAAGTGAGGGGACAGGAGCCGAACCTGTACTTGATTTATCCCCAAGGAAATCCTCTGGCGGCAACCGAGGATTCTTTGTACCTGCAACTGGGTGAATGCAAGTATGGCCGGCCCATCCTTGATCGCGGGATCCAGTCCACAACGTCTCTGGAAGTTGCGGCGAAATACGCCCTTCTGTCGCTGGATGCAACCATGCGTTCCAATGTGACCGTAGGGCCGCCGTTTGATCTGTTGTTGTACACGAAAGATAGCCTCGACATTACCCGCTATCGCCGGGTTTCGGCCGGGGACAGGGACCTGAACCTCATCCACTCCAGCTGGGAGCAGTCTCTCCGGAGGGCGGTCGAACAGTTGCCTGACATTGAATTCCAACCTTCCGGTAACGAAAAGCCTGCGGAACGCATCGAAGTTGGGCGATCCCGGGGATAAGACTTGTCTCGGCGCGGTCTGCGCGGTTTCTTCAATGACCCGCATCGTTTTTCTCGATCCGCGGACCGCCATCTGATGCGCTATCCTTGCGGGGATCGGGCGCCAACCATGATTATAGAAACCAGTGCGGCGAGTGCCGGCGGGGCAGAAGGCCTTCGCCACTACTTTCTCAACGGCGCTTACGACGAGATGTTCCGCTCCCTCGACCATCCGCGAAAACAATACCGCCCCCTTCACAACCTGCTCTTGAACCTGGGGCCCGACGAGCTGCGGCGCAGCAAACACGAGGCCGATCAATCGTTCTTCAACCAGGGAATCACGTTCACCGTCTATGGGGGCGACAAAGGCACCGAGCGCATCTTTCCTCACGACCTTCTGCCTAGGATTATTACCGCTGCCGAATGGGAAAAAATCGAGCGCGGACTCACCCAGCGGATCACGGCCCTGAATCTTTTCCTCAGAGACGTCTATCACGAAGCCAAGATCATCGCCGACGGCGTGGTTCCTGGCAGCATCATTTACACCTGCAAACATTACCGTCGTGAAATGCGCGGCATTAAAGTTCCACGCGACGTATACGTCACAGTCGTCGGTACGGATCTGATTCGAAATCCGGAGGGAAACTTCGTCGTTCTGGAGGACAATCTCCGCGTACCCAGCGGCGTCTCGTACATGCTTACGAGCCGCAAAGTGATGAAGCAGATATTTCCGGGATTGTTCCAAAAATGCCGGGTGCGGCCGATTGAACAATACAGCCAGGCCCTGCTTTCTACTCTGCGATCCCTCGCCCCCGAAGGCCGTCCCGAGCCCACCGTTGTTTTGCTGACGCCGGGCGCCTACAACTCGGCGTATTTTGAGCATACCTACCTGGCTCGGCAGATGGGCATTGAACTCGTCGAAGGCCGGGATCTCGTGGTCCACGACAATATCGTTTACATGCGGACCACGTTCGGCCTGCAGCGCGTGGACGTGATCTACCGGCGAATCGACGACGATTATCTCGATCCTCTGGTTTTCGAAAGCGGTTCGGCGCTCGGCGCCGTGGGCCTGTTCAACGCCTATCGCGCCGGCAATGTTGCCTTTGCCAACGCTCTCGGCACCGGAGTTGCCGACGACAAAGCGATCTACGCTTATGTGCCACAAATCATTCGGTATTACCTTGACGAAGATCCCATTCTCGAAAACGTCGAAACCCTTCTGCTGTCGGATCCCAGTCAACGCGCGCATGTCTGCGAGAGGTTGGATCAGTACGTCGTAAAGGCAGTGGGCGAGTCCGGCGGTTATGGCATGCTCATTGGCCCGCATTCGACCGAAGAAGAGCGAATCCAGTTTCGCCAGAGAATTCAGGCGCAACCGCGTAACTACATCGCGCAGCCGGTCATCAATCTCTCCACCGCGCCCTGCTTTGTGGACGGCACCATCGAACCGCGGCACGTCGACCTCCGGCCCTATGTTCTGTACGGCGAAAAAATAGTCATCGTTCCCGGCGGTCTTACACGAGTCGCTCTCCGAAAGGGTTCGCTGGTGGTGAATTCGTCGCAGGGCGGCGGATCAAAAGATACGTGGGTGTTGCAGAACTAGACTTTTGAAGAACCGAACGAAGACTTGAAAAATGGTGGCAGAATTCCATGCTCTCACGAGTTGCTGACAGCCTTTATTGGATGAGCCGCTATTTTGAGCGGGCAGATAACGCCGCGCGCGTGCTGGAGGCGACCTACGGTCTGATCCTCAATCCCGCCAAGTTTTCCACCGAAGAGCGCTGGTATCGCGCGGTTTCCTCGCTTGCTCCGGGGCCGGCCTCCGGGGACGTCGATCCCCAGCGTGCGCTGTTCCTGTTAGTGGCGGATCCCGAAGGGGCTTTTTCGATTGTGAAGTGCATCAGCGGTGCTCGCGAGAACGCTCGGCAAGTCCGGGAGGAGATCAGTTCGGAGATGTGGGAGCACTTGAACCGACTCTTTCATGCGGTGACCGGGCCCAACCTGCAGCCCGGCGATGATGCGGGAGCGATGCGGGCGGTTCGACTGGTTCGCGAAGGGTCGTACCGCTTCAAGGGAGTCACCGACGCTACGATGAGTCACGACGAGGGCTGGCACTTTATCCAACTGGGCAAATACATCGAGAGAGCCTCGAATCTCTGCGTTTTGTTGGACGCCTATTTTGTCGTTGATAAACATGCAGATGATTTGGATTGGGTGGGGCTGCTAAGCAGTTGTGCAGCATTTGAGGCCTATTGCAAAGCTTGCACTGCGGAACTCAGACCGGACAGAATCGCAGACTTTCTCCTGTTGAAGCCCGAGTTTCCCTATTCCGTACGGTATTCGTTGGACCAAATGCATCACGCACTCACTTCGATCAGCACGCTTTCCTTGAGCCGCAGAACCGAAAAGATCGAAAGATTGATCGGCCGCTTGCGATCGATGGTGGCTTATGTGCAGGTCAGCGAAGTGATGCGCGGATTGCACAAGTATCTTGCCGGAATCATCGAACAATGCCGCGATCTGCATGCCGCGGTGCACGAAGTGTATATCGAATATCCGATCGATGTTGCCTTCGAGTCCTGATGTTCTACGCCATTCGACATTTCACGCGCTATCGTTACAGCCGCGCCGTATGGCAAAGCATGATGGAAGTTCGCATGCATCCGCGGAGCGAGGGAAACCAGCGCTGCTTCGTTTTTCAGCTCTCGGTAAATCCCCGAGCCCGCATATTTGGCTATACCGATAGCTACGGAAATCTGGTGCACCACTTCGACTTGCCTTCGAGGCACGAACAACTGACCATCATCTCTGACTCGCTCGTAAATATTGATGCTCAGCCATCGATCCCCGAGTTCATGGAGCAAGAAAAGTGGATCGAACTCGAGGAACTCGTCGAAAAGAACGACTACTGGGACGTGCTCATGCCCAGTCATTTTGCCCGTTCCTCCCCGGAGCTTGAGGATTTGGCTCGGGAGATTGGCGCGAGCGAGCGGAAACGGCGGAGTCCTCTGGCGTTCCTAAACGATATCGTCGCTGGCGTGCACAATAGTTTCAGTTACGTAAAGAAAAGTACTTCCGTAAATTCGCCCATCGAGCATGCCCTTCGATCGCGACAGGGAGTATGTCAGGACTTCGCGCACATCATGATTGCGCTTGTTCGAAATGCCAGAATCCCCTGCCGTTACGTGAGCGGATACCTTTATCAAGGCGGCGAAAGTGGGCACCCCGCGGCCGACGGCGCGACGCATGCATGGGTGGAAGCCCTCCTTCCAGACCTGGGCTGGGTGGGTTTCGATCCAACGATTAATCGCCCGGTTGCGGAAAAGCATATTCGCACGGCGGTTGGTCGTGATTATGCCGACGTGCCCCCCACGATGGGCGTGATGAAAGGAAAGGCGGACACCCAGTTGCAGGTTCGAGTTCGGGTGACACCCTCCCAGGCGGTTCTTCCTCCTGACGAGGAATTTGCTGCAGACGAAGAGTGGTCTCAGTTTCTTGAAGAGGACCAGCAATCGCAATTGGTCGAAGCTGAGCAGCAACAGCAGCAGTAAACCAGTCGATCCCTACCCTACCCTTCCCTACCCTGCGCTTCGAATCGTTCACCAAACGCTGACTGACAGCGAGCTTCCCGCCTCTCTCGCTTACCGATGAGTGTCGGTCCTCGGCCTACAACGCTTCGAGGAAGTTAATCAAATCCTGCATTTGCTGCTCGGTCAGACCGATCTGGAACCGGTGGTTGTAAAAATTAACAACTTGCTGAAGATTCGCTGCAACTCCGTTATGAAAGTACGGGGCGCGCGCGGATAACCCTCGCAAGATAAGTCCCTTCCCTCTTCCAATATCGCTGCATTGACCGCTGATCAACGCTTTGCCCGGATCGGTCGTGTAATAGCTGGTCCCGGCCAGAGGCCCTTGCGTGCACGCTAACTCAAACACAGGTAAGGTCGGGGCTTGCAATTGCTGAAGTCCTGCAATAATGTTCGGATCCGTTTCGTAGATCAGGGAGCGACTCGTCCCTATATCCAGCGGCAACGGGAAGGAGTGATTTCCGACATTGAACGTATCGTGGCAAGTGGTGCAGGTTCCCACAATCTGCTGAGTGCCGGTGGTTAACCCTGGGACGTTGCTGATGGTCAGGGGCTGGGTGTTGAAAATCTGCTCGCCGCGGGCAATCGAAGCTTGCTTCGGATTGCGCGAGTTTTCAAAGGATGTGTAGATCGTAAACGCGTTCGGATTAAACCCTTCCCCTCCTGGATCTGCGCCCAGAGAATCATTGATTCCGGGATAGTAGGGTTGCGTAGACAGGTATTCCGCTCCCCCATTGGCTTTTTTCGACAGACTCCCCGCTGCGAAATCGAACAGTTGCGCGGAATTCAGCGCCAGTTCAAAGCTCACGATCTGGCTGAGTTGTGCGGCCGTTGGAGCCTCGGTGCCCTGCGCGTGACCCATGGTCGCGTCGATCGCCTGTTGCGTCAGGTCGCTATTCAGATTCGCGCCGAAGGTTTGTGCCTTGTTCAGAGGCAGTGAGAAGGATTCTCGCCCGTCGAACATCATCGCGCTCAAGAAACCGAGATTGGTGGTTGGCAAAGGCCGTCGGTAGACCGAGACGATCTGCTGCCCTTGAGCGTCGGTCGTGAGCGCGCAACCATACGGATCCTGAACGGCCGTAATCGTAAATTGCGGAGGCAGTGAATCCGTCGTATTGGGTGGAACGGTCAGCGGAATTCGAATCAGCCCGTTGTTCAAAACGAGACTGTTGTTGATCGGGCCTGTAGGACAAGTGGAGCCGTCGAACTGCGCAAACAGTGGATCCTTGCCTCGCGTGAAAAAGTATCGGAGTTGCGCATTGACCGCACTCAATCCAAATGCGTCACTCGGTTGATGGCAAGTTTCGCAGGTCCTGCCGTTCGTGCCCAGGCTTTGAAAGAACGGCCCACTCAAGTCAACGCTCCCCGCACTACTATATGTGCCGGAAAAGCCGTTGAAGTTGAAAAATGGAAAAAGATTGTGAAGGTAAACGTCTGCGATAGCAGAACCCGTGCCAAGGGTGACCAGACCGAGGAAACAAACCACGAGGCGCTTTCGGATCGTGCTGTTCACCGCACTGCGAAATTGCTCACGTAAGTTCCGAACCAGAGAAACGGTGCGCGAGTTGTCAGACATTGCGTGCTCCTTAAGTTTGAATTCGTTCTTGCGGTCACGTGATGACTTACTTTGCGAATCGTCGAAACCCACTTCAAATCGTTTCTTGTAGAGCATTCTCAGCCGGTCCGCGATGCGGGCGAGCGTCCAACCCCGCTCTCTGCCCCACCCAAGTTCGGCAGAACGGGGTGGAATTATCGCTTCACCTTGAATATCGAAAACGGATGGAAAAACACGACAAACGCCACAAATTGTTTTTCGGGCAGGTTGTGGAATCGCCCGCTCACTGCGTTTGGTGCACTGGGCTCAGGGTGGGGCCCATCGAGCAATGGCTGGCGGCTGTTAAAACGGTGCCGTAGTCGATGGGATTATTTGCCATCCCGTGTCGTCTTTTGTTCGATGTTTCCGATTACCTGAGTAGAAACGGCGATATCCGATCCTTTCCGGAAGAAATTCGCGGCCTACCATTTCGCAATCGGCCATTGGGTAGTTCGCGTCATGACGCAGGCGGCATCGCTGGCAGGAGAAAACAATTGAGCTTACTTAAAGAATATGACGACGTGGTCGAGGAAGTAAAAGCGAAGGAAATAGCGAGACGGCGCGCCCTGGCACTCCGGAATCTGATTCCTGATGTGGACTCGGCGGTCGCCACCTCGATGAGGATGGACATTCTGGGGAAAGGCTTAGATGTGTATGGCTTCATACTGAACGGGATTGAAGCAGCCCAAAGAGTTCAGGAGACCATAGCGGTCGTACGATCTACCCGGTTGCTGAGCGAGTCAGAATCTGCCCTGGCGGCTCTGAAGGAAACTGCGGAAGTCGCGAAAGTATCAGAAGCCGTTGAAGCGGGAGAATCGATCATGGAGGCCGAGCGCTTTTTGTTTGCGGCCAACGTCTTGGGAGTACTAACGACCTACGTCGGAGTGTGGATGAGCATAGCCGGCGCATGGGCCGCAGCCAAGGCCGATATCTTGACGGACAATAGCGCGTCTGGCGCCAGCCGCGGCGTCGTGTTAGGAGGCAATGACTGTGGTCCTCACTACGTAAGCCAGTTTTGGATGTTTTCGAACCCCAG
>Ga0209380_10000224_pt1 | contig 38848 bp, 45 predicted proteins | sample HubBroMetageWFT6_FD_188347 | JGI IMG/M metagenome (GOLD analysis project Ga0209380, IMG submission 188347) | Warmed and freeze-thawed soil microbial communities from the Hubbard Brook experimental Forest, New Hampshire - Hubbard Brook CCASE Soil... | ecosystem: Environmental > Terrestrial >...
CCTGCAGGCCGACAGCGTGCGCAAGGCGCTGCTGACGAACCCGCCGCCGGACGTGGCGACGGTGCTGAAGATCTACAGCACCGTGAACATGAAGGCGGTGTCGAAGTTCGCGGCCATGCGCGAAGCCGTCTGTAAGGACGGGCGCATCCGCGGCATGCTGCAGTACCACGCGGCGGCCACCGGGCGCTGGTCGTCCTTCATCGTGCAGCTGCACAACCTGTTCCGCTCCGTGATCGACGATCCGGACATGGCGATCGTAGCGGCGCGGCAGCGCGACCTCGGCCTGATCCGGATCCTGCACCCGGGCATTGACCCGATGAAGGTCTTCGCCTCCTGCATCCGCGGCATGTTGATCGCGGACGAGGGCAAGGAGTTCGTGTTCCCTGATTTTGCCGGCGTCGAAGCGCGTTGGAATGCTTGGCTCTTCGGCGAGGAGTGGAAGATCCAGGCGTACAAGGAAGGCCGCGACATGTACGTCGAGACCTACGCCCGCGCCTTCAACGTGGACCCGAAGACCGTGACGCCCAAGCAGCGGCAGGTCGGGAAGATCCTCGAGCTCTCCATGGGCTATCAGGGCGGTGTCGGCGCCTTCGTCAAGATGGCCACCACTTCCCGGCTGGATCTGAGGGACCTGCTGCAAGCGGACATTCCAGCGGACATCCGGGCCGAGGCAGAGCAGAACTATCTCGTTGCCACTCAACAACGTAAGGGCAAGCTCGATCCGGACATTTGGGTGGTCTGCGAGGCGCTGAAGATCCTCTGGCGCAACGCGCACCCCAAGATCGTCGCCGGGTGGCGCGATCTGGAATACTGCGCCAAGCAAGCCGTCCGCAACCCGGGAGAGATTCACGGCCTCGCGAAACGCCGCATCATGTTCAAGGTCGAAGGACTCTGGCTTGTCATGCGCCTTCCGTCGGGCCGCAAGGTGCGCTACTTCAAGCCGCGCTTCGACAAGGACGACAAGCTCATCTACGAGGGCGTTGATACCGTCACCCGGCAGTGGGGAACGACCTCGACCTACGGCGGCAAGATCTGCGAGAACGAAGACCAAGGCGGGTGCCGGGACCTGCTAGTGGAGGCCATGCTGGCTTTCGAGGCCGAGGACCTGCCGATCGTTATGCACGTGCATGACGAGCCGGTGCTTGAGGTTCGCAAAGGCGTATTGCCAGACTACGCCGTTACGAGCATAATGTGCAAAGTTCCTGATTGGGCAGAAGGGTTTCCGCTAGCGATCGAGGGCCACCGTGGGCCGAGGTACCGAAAGTGATTTCCGTCTTGAAGCGGATCTGCAGGCTGCCTGCGTGCGTTGGGCTCGCGCTAACGGATGGTTCGCTCGTCGTTATAAGGGTCCGGGGCGGCGATCCCACCCTGACTATTTATTCGCCAAGCTGGGCCGTGTTGTATGGATCGAGTTCAAGCTCCCCGGCAACGAGCCCACCGACCTCCAACGATTGGAAATCCAAGAAATGCGGAATCACGCATTGACCGTGTACTGGCTCGATGACCTCCAAGACTTTAAAGCAATTCTCGCAGCTCACGAAGGAGCAGCTTGATGCCGCCGACTGGACGCAAGATCGTGAGGCCGGAGGACTTTGGATGGACGTGGGGACGGGCAAAACCGTCGTCCTCCTCACCGCCATCAAAAGACTTATCGAATCCTTTGCAGCACGACGCGTACTGGTGGTTGGACCAAGACTCGTTGCAGAACGCGTCTGGCACACAGAGGTTACAGAGTGGTCTCACCTCAGCGGTCTCCGAGTGTCGCGAATCGTTGGGACAGTTCAACAACGCCTACGCGCGCTTGCAGCAGACGCTGACATCTACACCATCAGCCGAGACAACGTCCAGTGGCTCGAGCAGCTGTATATTGACATCAAAGCCAAGCGTCAGATCCGCGCATTTCCTTGGGATTGTCTCGTCCTCGATGAAAGTCAAAGCTTTAAGTCCGCCTCCGCGCTTAGATCTAAGTCAGTGCGCAGGCTCCGCCGCCTCGTATCCCGCTGCTACCTCGCCACGGGTTCCCTCATGCCGAACGGCTACCGTGACGTTTGGCATCAGATGTATCTCATTGATGGTGGAGCGCGGCTGGGCAAGACTGAAACGGCTTTTCTCACAACCTACTTCGACAAGGAGATGATGGATGGCATCCCGAGCTACCGCCTCAAGAAATACGCCGCGCAAGCGATCGACAAGCTCGTCGGGGAAGTCTTCTTCGTCGTCCGCGACGCGCAGCCGCCGGCGCCGAACAACTTCATCAAAATCCAACTCGATAAAACTGAGCGAGCCGCCTATGGGAGGATGGTTCGGACATCTGTGCTTGAGGTGCCTACGGGAGCAATTACGGCAGTCAATGCTGGCGTTCTCTGGGGCAAGCTCTTACAAATGGCTAACGGCGCCGTCTATGACGGCACTGGCGCCTGGCACGAGCTTCACCGTCGTAAGCTCGACGCGCTGTGGGAGCTTCTGGAGAGTCTTCCTTGCCCGGTCATCATAGGGTACGGGTTCGTCCATGATGTCGAAAGAATCTTTGCTGGAGCTCCAAAAACACTGGGCCGCATTGGAGTGCTTCGCACTGGCAAATCGCTGGATGCGTGGCGCCGGGGCGAGCTGGACATCGGAGTCATGCACCCCGCCAGCGCCGGTCACGGTCTCAATGACCTTTATGTTTCGGGGGCAGAGAACCTCGTGTGGTTTGGCTTCACCAGCAATCGAGAGTTTTACGATCAACTCAACGGACGACTCGCCGGCGGACATCGACGCACTGGAAGAAAGGTTTGTATCCATCATCTCGTCACTGAGGGCACAGTTGACGAAGATGCCCAGGACATGCTAGCGTTCAAGGGCGACAGTCAGGTCGCGGCACAGATTCGGGTGGCGCAGCGGTTGAGGGAGGTGGCTTGTGAACGATGACGGTCCCGTGTGGCCCAAGCGAAGCAAGCCCGCCAAGACAGACTGGGCGATTCGCGCCCGGCTCGCCGCAGCCAGAGTCTCCCTGCCGGCGCCCCTGATGCCCTATCGAGCCGACACCGACGTCGATCGGGACCTGAACCCGCGCCGCAAGGCGCAGCAGATCGGCACCGGATTCTTCGAGTGGCCGCTGTGGCGCGCCTTCCCTACTTGGCCCCAGCACTTAGAGCGCGTCGCGCTTGCACGTGGTACCGCGACGGCCTGATTACATGCCAGCGCAGTCCGTGCGCTCGAGCCGAGGCCTTGAGTGCTACTAGCGGAGCCATGCCGCATTTGCTCAGCAGCCAGAAGTATATCCCCTGCCACTTCCAGCCATGGTCCGGCTCGGTCTGCATCCCATAGGTCCGGTCGTGAATGTAATGCGCCGCCTCGTGCACTGCGATAGCCTTATTCTTGTGTGCCGCGATGAAAGCGATGTACGAGCCTTCCGGATGGCAGTAGGAATATGCCGTGTTCCCTTTGTACTGCCGTACTGCGGGCGGCGGCAGCCCGTACGCTTGGCAGGCCAGACGGATGAGTTCGCGGCACTGCGGCAGCGTCATCTGTTCGCGGTTCCAATCCGGCCATGTGCCTTCCCACGCGTAGATCTTCTTGGCCCACGGATCGCGGCGCTTCACAGCTAGCTCCGCAGGAAGCGCTCGACCAAGTACCCTGCGCCGGCGCCAATGATGGACCCGGCGGCTCCCAAAATCGTCAGCGCCCCCTTCTGCTTGTTCATGCTTGCCTGCAGCGGCTCGATGCGCTCGAAGAGCGCCTTGTGGATGCGCTGGTCATCCGCGACGTGTGTCGTGAACGTCTGGCCCAAGCCGTCGACCTTTTGTTCTATTCTTCCCAGCGCCCCGAACACTTGGGCTATCTGGTCGTCTGACATACTCATGGGGCGTCTGGCCTCTTTTGATCGTAGATGCGGAGTCCATGAAAGCCGGTCACGAGCGTACACAGGGCGCCGAACTCAACTGCGCCCGAGTGCTTGAAGACGTAAACGAAGCACGCCACCACCACGGCCGCGGCGAAGTAGTCGGTCTGGTCCCACGTGAATTTCATCGCGCGCTCCCTTGCACGAGCGTGTGGTAGTTTCTGTAGAAATCGGCCTGCTTGGCTGAACCGCCGGGGGTATTGTAGTACTGCTTGTAGTACCCCCACATCCCCGCCAGATCGCCTGCATCTGGAAGAGCCCCCGGAGCCCGCTCATAGTGCACACGCGCCATGGCGATTGCAAGCCCGTCGTTGTTCACCAGATCGGACGCCACCATAAGCCCTTGACACAGCGCCCTAATCTGCCCGGCGAGCGCCGGCTTGTAGGCCAGATAGTTCGTCCAGATGTCGTTGAAGTCTTCGGGCTCCATTTGGAAGATGCCTAGCGCCGGGCCATTCACCTGCTGTCGGTAGACCCCGAGCAGGGATTCCTGCGCGCAGGTTGCGCACAGGAGCTCCTCCGCGTCGGCCGAGTACAGGCCGAGCGGAGTGAGCGTGCTCTGGATCATAGCCCGAAGAGGCTGAATATCCATTGGACTAGGCGGCAGAAAAATTTGTGCACGCTGCCGGCACCGCTGCCGCCTGCGTCCAGCTGTAGCTGGCGCTGGGGATGCCGTCACCGCCAGCATCGACTGCCTGCACGTCTGCCGTGTACGTGATGCCGGCGACCGGCACGAAGGCCGGAGTCAGCGCGCTGAAAGGCACCGCAAGCGCCGCGCCAGGAACACTGGCGCTGGACGCCACGGGGCATGCGTACGTCGCTGTACCAACGGTGAACAGCAGACTTGTGATCTGGCCTGCCGCCAGCGCGGCGCCGGTGTTGTCCTGCGTGGGCAGCGTGACGTTGAATTTACTCTGCGGGGTCGTTGCCATTTTAATACTCCTGCTCTAGGTGTTCATTGCCCTTCGCTACGTTGACGCCGGCCTGCGCCGTGGCCTGCGCACGCGCCTTGGTCATGGCGCCATGCGACAGTCCTTTGCCGATCGCCATGCCGGGGTTCGCCTTGTTGAAGGCGTCGATCTTCGGCTGCAAGCTGTCCATCTCTTTTTGATCGTTGTTCAGCATCGCCGTTTCATACTGATTAGCCAGCAGGTTGTGCCGGTCAGTGATGTCCTTGTCGATGTTCTTTATCGCACTGTTGCGCGCATAGGCGTCCGCCATCTTCTGTGGCGTGAAGCCAACGCTCTGCAGGAAGAGATCCCGGTTTGTGATCTGATCCTTTGGCACCACGGGCTCGCCCGACATGTTGTTCGCGCCCTGCGTCGCATAGCGCACGCTCTTGGCAAGCGCGGCGGCTTCCGGTGGCAGCATGTGCTCGAGCCCGCGCTCGACGTTGCCCGTTCGCATCATGTCGATGCCCGCGGCCGCGTTCGTCGGGATGGCCGCGATCGGCCCGGCCAGCTGCCCGAGGCCGTCCAGCATCTGCTCGGACGTGCTCTCCTCGCGGCTCGGCGGCCGGTACCAGAGATCGTTGTAGCTCGCGCCGCCCGAGAGCGACGCGCCGGAGATGGCGCCCACGGGGCCAGTCATGATCATGTCGCCGGCGGTCTCGCCTAGCGCATCGTTCAGATGCTTGTGCAGCGCCGCGGTCATGTCGTAGGGCTGATCCTGGCTACCCATTACCGTATTCACGACCTTCTCGGCGACCCAGTATAACGGCATCCCCGTGACGCCTGCGAACATCATCATGCGCCCGATAAGAGCGCCGAACGCAACAGCCGCGGCTTTGCGGGACTCCGGGTCCTGATCCGAAGCCGTCATGTCGCGGAACTCGCGAGCAAGCCGGTACGTGACGCCCAAGGAGTACTGCTTGAAGAGCCCGATGACCTTGGCGGTGTCATTCTGCAGGTAGCGTGGCCGATTGGCGTTCGTGTAATCGAAATGGCTGTCCCACGTGATCTGACGCGCGAGTTTCGCGGCATCCGCATGCCCCATGTCCGCTTGCCGGCCGAGCCGGTACGCGGCCAAGTGCGTCGTCATCCGGTTGTGGTTCTCCATGGCATTGAAGAGGAAGCCGGCTGCCTTGGTGAAGGCGGCATACGGGCCGTGGCCGATGGGGCCGCCTTCACCGCCGGATGCCAGCATCTGCGTGTTGTTGTTGCTGAAGACGCCCATGTCGGAGGCCTCATCGTGCGCGCGGCGTTCATCTCCGCGCAGCGTGTCGCCGAGGGATCCGTAGGACTTGGCCCACTGCCCCGTGGCGCGAGAGAGTTCCTTGGTGGCACCGAGCCAGTTGAAGTGCTTCGCCAGCATTGGAGCGGCCAGCATGGGGTTCTGCGAGAAGATGCGGAATGCGGTCGCGGGGGCGGCGCCGAGGTACCAGTTGAAGCCGAACTTCGTGAGGCCAGAGGCCAGCCGGCTCGCGCGTGGGTTCTTGATCCACTCGTACCGATCCTTGAGCTCGTGCGCCAGCTCCGGCGCCCACCGGGCGTCCGACTGCGCCTGCTTGTCATCCGGGTTCTGGCCGGCCTTCTGCTCGAGTGCGCGGGCGTCCTGCTCGGCGCCTGCGAGCTTGCTCTCGAGCTGGTGGCCGTACTCGAGCCGGGCGAGCTGATGCGCGCCGTGGAAGGAGTTGAAGGCGAAGGCGCGCTGTGCGTCCTGCGAGAAGCCCAGCCGCCCGACGCGGGTGATCATGTGCTTGCGCATGCTCATCTCTGGCATGGCGCGCAGGTACTGCTCCCAGATGTCCTTCTCGAGGTTGCCGGAAGGGTCGGCGTCGTGAGCGAGGCCCATGACGTTGCGGACGAAGTCGGGGTCAATGCGCTCCATCATGGAGTTCGTATCCATGCGTTTGCCGCCATCCGTGACCAATCCTTGCTTCTCCATCTCGGCCCGCCAAGCCTTCTGCTGCGCGCCGCTCTCGAAGCGGGCGAAAGCCTTGGTGTTGCCGTTCTCATCCTTGGCGTTGGCCCACAGATTCCCGAAGCGCTGCAGCGGGAAGTAAGGGCCCTTGACGGTGTTCGATTCGAAGGACTTGCGCAGCTCCGCCATGAGGTTCTTCTTCGTCTCCCCGTCGGCATCGGTCTGCGCGATGCGTGCCTTTAGGGCATCATAGACCTGCGAACGCTTCTCTGCGTAGTTGTCGCGCACGCGGTTGTAGAGTTCCTGCCCCTTGGAGTCCAGCTTCTCGTTGAACTGCCGCTGCAAGCTGCGGTGTATCTCGCGCTGGTAGCGTTCGTCCTTGGCGGCCGCCGGGTCCGCTGCGCGCTCGGCCGCCGTGTACCGCTCCACGTAGGGCTTGGAGGGATCGTGCCCGGAGAGCGTGGACGCATGCATGAGGTCGCTCAGCGCGGCGCCGCGGTCATCCTGCTTAGCGTTCCACTGCGACCATTCCTTACCGAGGGCTGCGTCGCGCGTGTGCATCTGCCCTTTGCGGCCTTCCATGGCGTCGTGCGCGTCGATGAAGGCATGCAGGTTCGGCATCTTCTCCGGCGGCAGGAAGTCCGGCAGATTGCGCAGGCCGATGCCGCCCAGCACCTTGCGCGGCGCGTTGTCGCGGAAGTCGCTCATCGTATCCTTCGCCGAGCGCACCCAGCCAGGATTGTAGTTCGCCTGCTCTTCCATAGTGCGGCCGAACTTGTGGCCGACCGCCAGCGGATGATCCGGCGCGTAGTGATCTTCCATGTTCTCGTCGGCGTTCTCAAGTGAGAAGCGAGCGCCGCCGGAAGCCTTGTATGCCGCCCCGTCGCGCGCCGCCTTGAGCGGCTCGGCGCCGCTGACGTGAGCCTGCGCCTGCCGGATGAGTTTGGCGACGTCGTTGTCGTTCCAGTGCTTGACGAGCCCGAGCTTGCGCAGGCCGCCCCGGACCGCGTCCGTGATGCGCTGCCAGTGGGACGGATTACGGTCGAGCACCGGCAAGTCTGCATGCACCTCCCGGCCTGCAAACTGGTTCTCCGCCAAGTGCGCCGCGTACTCATCGCCGAGCAGGCGCATGTGCGTGGGATTTTTGAGGTCGTACCCGCGGCGCTGGACGTAGTCCTTCGCCCACTTGGTGTCCTTGATGTCATGCGCGATGCCGGTCAGAGTCTTGGTGTAGTCATCGCCCAGGAAGCTGTGCAACCCTTGATGGGTCAGCTCGTGCACCGCAGTGTTGAGGAGCTCTTCCTTGTCACCGGCCTTGTGGCTGTCGGCGAAGATGTGCGCCACGCCATCCTCGTAGGCGCCCTTCACCCGCAGGCCATCGGCCTTGACGGCGGTGATCTGGTCCGCCAGATGCTTCGGGATCGTGTCGGCGTCCTGCGAGGCATGGATCATAAAGCTGCGCGGGGCCGTGGCATCGGACACCCCCGCCAAGTGTTCCTTCGCCTCGTCATGGCCCATGCGCGGGTTCATCGCCCGGTCGAGATCCTTGGCCACGCCTTGGTCATTGAACCATCCATTCTCTTCGCGCTTGGCCGAGAGGGCGCCCTTCTGCGCCGGCTGGATGTCATCCTCCGGATGGGCTTCCTTGTGCGCCCGCGCGGCGGCGAAGTCGGCGAGGTCGGCCGTCTTCTCACCCGTCTCCGGGTTCACGGCTTGGTACTGGGCCTCCTTCGCTCGAGCAGCCTCCATGTCTTGGCGCGCCTGTTCCTGAAAGAGCGGTTCAGCCGTGTCCTCGCCCCCTTGCTGCAGCGGAGGGCGCCCACGGCGCTTTTCAGCCGCCGCCCGGATGGCGGCGAGGCGATTAGGCGGCTCAGGAGCGGCGATCGGCTCCTCGGGGGTAGCAGGGGCAGGGGTCTCCTCCGATCGCCTGTTGGCCTCGTCCATAAGAGCCACGAAGCCCCGGTCCGTCCCTTCGAGATGCTCGGGGTTGTCAGGCAGATCCATGCGGTCGCGCACGGTGATCGGCACGTCCATATCGGCCGCGCTGTTCAACCCCGCGTGGCTGGCCAGCATGCGGCGGAAGCGGCCCTGCACGTCCGCGGGCAGCTTGTAGTACGTGTCATTCCAGAACTTGTTCGCAACGGCGTTAACCTTGGTGCCGTTCTCTTGAAGCGTGTCGAGGATGTCCTGCCCGTGCGCTTCCAAAGCCATGCGCTTACCGGCACGGCCCAAGAGGTTGCCAAGAGCTTCGGCAGTGCGTTGCTGCGTCCCGGGGGCCCTTCCTTCCGCCGCCATAGCCGCCACAGCCTTCTCGGCAGGGGCCTCGTTTGGATTTGTCTCAGGCGTCGTAGTCTCACTACGATTTCCCCGAACTTTCTCCGCCATGGCCTCGTCCAGCGCCTGCTGGCGTCGTTCAGCCAGCGTCTGGGCGGTCTGGGGCCTGGGATTGGTCTCTGGGGCCTCTTCCTCCTCGGGCTCCTCCTGAGCCGTCTCCGGGGCTTTGGCAGCCTCCTCGGCCGGGAGCTCTTCGAACTCGTCCTCGGTGCCCTTGGCGTTCGCCTTCATGCGCTCCTGCACCGTCTGCTCGGGCTCGGCCTCGGCCGCCGGCGCCGTACGCTGCGCCTTGATCCGGTCCAGCACTGTCTGCTGCTCCGGGGGCAGCGCCCCGGCCTGTGCCCCCTCGGCGGGCGGAGCAGCTTCTGGTTCAGCTTGCGGGGGCATCCCCTCGTTCTCAGCCTGCTGCTGCTCGAGCTCGGCCTGCTGGTGCGCCTGCAGGGCGGCGTCCTGATGGGCGGCTTCAGCCTCGCGGGCGCCCTGCACCGCGGCGGCGTCATGCACCGCCCCGACGTGGGCGTTGACTTGGGTGGCCGCCACGACCTGCGACAGATCGTCGCCCCCGGCGCGGGCCACCGCGGCTGCCGCGTCGCGCTGGGCGTGCTCCATGGCATTTCCCGGGCCGGCGTCGACCACGCCCCGGGGGCCAGTGAGGTGCACGGCACCGCCCATGGCGGCGCCGGTGACAACGCCCAAGGTCTCATTCAGGGGATCAAATTTCTGCTGCATGCTCTCGGGCATGACGGCGTTCTGCGCCTGCCGCTGCGCCTCAGTCAGGCCGCCGCCGATGGCCGCGCCGGTCATGATCTTCGCCAAGGCGCCCTTGCCGACCCCGGCCGGCCCCAAAGCGCCCGCCGTGGTGGACATGTAAGCCATGACGGCAGCCTTGGCCGCGGCCGTCTTGTTGCCGGTGGCGTCTAGGACGTCCTGCCCGGTGGCTATGGCCTCGGATGCCGCCGGCACCGTCGCGCTGGCCCCGGCCTGCATCAGATGCGCGGCAAGCGCGCTGCTGGCCTCGGCTTCGCCGGCCACGGGGCCGCCTGCGAAGAAGGACGCGATGGTGGCGGCCATATTGGAAACGCCATAGATCGCTTTGTCTGTGGTGCTGGCGTCCGGGCCAAGCTTCTGCTCGGCGTCGCGCTGGACATAGGGGTCGACCACGTGGCCGAACCACCAATCCTGCGCTCCGGTCTGGGGCGTCGCGGTGAAGACGCTGTGGATCTTGTCGCCGATCGCGGCTATGCCGCCGGCGATCTTGCCGCCGCCGATCGCGAGTTTATCGACCGCATCGCCGATGCCCATGGCAGCAACGTGCGCCGCGGAGGGCGCCGCCGGTGCGGCTGCGGCCGGCGCGGCCGGCTGGTCATTGGCAGACATGTTCGTGTCCCAATAACCGGGCCGCTCCGCCGGGACGTTTGTCATGTCCTTGTTGGCATCCGGATTGGTACCGGACCCACTCATATCCGTGTCCCAGTACGCGGGGCGCTTGCCCTCGCTCTTGGCGGCCTCGCGCTTGGCCTTCAGCGGCGGCGGGGCTTCCTCAACAGGCGCAGGCGTAGGAGGGCCGCCACCGGCAGGCGCAGTGTCGCTAGGCTGAGGGCCCGGAGGGGCGTACTCGCCATTTTCGTCTGTGTCAGTAGCCGGAGCGTCCGCAGCAGCCACGCTTTCTTCTCCTGGTTATTGCGCTTCGGGCGCCTCAGTCTCTACGGGTTCGGGCGCCTGTGGGCCGGTGGCCTGCGGCACCTGTGCCGTCCCGCCACCGATCAGGTTCACGTTGTTGAAGCCAGAGCCCTGCTGCTTCTGCTGCGCGGCCTGTGTCGCGGCCGAGATGAACGGGCGCGGCAGATAGCCGTGCGCCTGCTCGAACACGTCGGCCTTGCGCAGCCCCTGATTCGGGCCGTCGGGGATCGTTCCCAGCGGATCGCGCAGGAGATCTTCCACCTCGCCCGGCTTCACGTTGTTGTTCGTGCTCTTCGGGTCGCGAAGATTGCGCATGTTGTCATTGTCCCATGCGTAGATGCGGCTGCCCTGCGGGTTATAGGCCATGCCGGTGCGATTGTTGAAGAGGCCCATTATCTGGGTCGCGGGCGCTGCGTAGTTGGGCGAGCCGTCCGGATTCTTCGCCGGCGCCGCGTTCACGGGCTTGGCTTCCCACTCGGGCTTCCCGCTGCCGCCCCTCGGGCCGCTCGCCGCGGAGGCGCGGATCAGTGCTGCGTTCTCGCGGCCCTCAACGGTCTCGTGTGTCCGCTTCTCTTCGGACGTCAACTTCTCCGTCTGCTGGCCGGCCTCGAATTGGCGCTGGGCGCCCGCGGCAGCCGCGCCGTACTTGAGCTTCGTCTGCTCCTCGCCGTGCTCGAACTCCTGCGTTTTCTGCTGCAGTTTCTCCTGCTCGGTGAAGCCGGCCTGCTGCTGACTCTGCTCGAACGACTGCCGCAGGCGCATGATCGCCTCTTGGCGCTGCGCGTTTACCTGCTCAGTGCCAACTTCGTTCATGCCTTTGCCGAGGCCTTCAATGCCTCCACCGACTGCGAATGCTAGAGAGCCCATACTGTCCCCTTACGACGGCTGCCCTGCGGCAGCCTGTTGCAACATTCCACCCTGCGCGGCCGAAGCCCCCGCGCCCTGATCCGTTGGCTGCGCCGGCGGCACCTGCGGCTGCGGCGGCGCGCCGCTCGTGGTCGAGGCGGTCGTGCCTACCGGGGCGCCAGTCTGGGGGCCTGCCTCCTGCGGCGGACCCTGCTGAGCTGCGCCAGCGGCTGCGTCCATGGCCGGCTTCGCGTGAGCGAGCGCCGCCTTGTGGTTCGCATAGTGCTGCGTCAAGGATTTGCGGCCGAAGGCGCCAACCACGCGCTTCGCCTGCCCCTTGTTGACGCCCCAGATGCGCATGATGCCTTCGTACACAGCTCCGAAGATCGCGGTGCAATCCGAGCTCGAGTACTGGATCTGCTTCACCTGCTGCCCGAGGTCGAGCACGTGCGCCGTTACGATCTTGGCAAACGGCATAACGAGTCCGGGCGGAAAGTTGTTCAGCTGCTTGTGCAGCTCGGTCAGAAGCATCAGCGAGGTGTGGATGGCGTTTCGCAGCTTGTGCTGCGGATCCCCCGACAGCCCCTGCAACACGGCAGTCGCAGTACCGTCGCCCTGCTGTCCGTAGAGCGCCTGATTCAGAAGATCGTCCGCGTGCTGAAGTTCCTGTTCCGCCGCGGGGCTCATCGGAATCTGCGTCATGTCCGCGGTTGAGCCAGGGCCCTGTGCGGTGTCATCGCCGGGGGTTTCCCCGCCGCTGGTGTCGCCAGTGCCCTGCGTCGGCGCGGTGCCGTCAGTTGGCGTATCGCTGCCGCCTGATGTATCATCCCCCGCGCCCGGAGCTTGCGGGTTTGGAACACCAGGAGCACCACCTTGACCGCCATTTGGCCCGCCTTGACCGCCGCCCTGTGGTGGCTGGGAATCTGGACTGCCGGCGTCGGAGTCACTCTGATCGCTGTCCCCTCCCTGATCCTGTTCATCCTGATCCGAACCGGATGCCCCTCCTGGGCCGGCATCCTGACCACCGGACTGATCGGCGTCGGGGCTTGGCTGTGCGTTATCGGGACCGGCATTGGGCTGGCTTTCGGCATCGCTGCCACCGCCCGCGTCGTCACCGGGTAGATCCGCTTCCTGCGGAGCGGAAGGAGCTTTGGTTTCCTTCTTCTTGTGATGCTTCGGCATCTCTTCCTTGTGCGTCTCACGGGAGTCGCGGGAATCCTTGCCTTCGCCTTCCGGCTGCGCTTGCGCGGCTTTCTCGAGAATGCCCATGTTAGATCATCCCGCCTGTTGGATTCTGAGTGGTCGGAGACTGCATCCCCGGAGGTACCGGGGCTGCGGTGAAGGGCGAAATCGGCTGGCCCGGAGTCGGTGCCGGGCTCGCGCCCACCATGTTCTTGACAGCCTGCGCGCGCTGCAGATACCCCGACGGCACGGTGATCGGCTTCGCCGCGGCTGCCTGCAGCTGTGCGACTTCCGACTGATTCTGATAGGACAGCTGGCCGAACTCCTGCGCCTGAATCTGCTTCTCGATCGCCTCGTTCTGCGCGATGCCTGAGCCGACGCCTGCGAGGATCTGTCCCCCGGCCTGAATGCCGGCCGACATCGGAGAGATGCTGCCGACGCCGCCGACACCCGTGGCACCACTCGCGGCCCGGCCGAGCATCCCGGAAACGCCGCCGCTCGGCGCGTTGACGCTCTCGCTCGGCTGCGTGTCCGATACCATGTCCTGCGGGGATGCTGTCGCCGGCTGAACGCCCTGCGGCAACTGACCTGCCCCGGGCTGCATGTCCGCCATGCTCACGCCGTTCGGGCTCTGATCCACGGGGGCGCCGCCGGCCGCCGGGGCGGCACCGGCGCCAGCGCCAGTATCCGTGCCGGCCGGGGCACCGGGGGAGGCCGTAGAGCCGACAAGACCCGGGCGCGCTGCGCCCGAAGAGGCCACCGCGCTCGTATCAGAACCCGTTTGGGCCTGCGAGGCCTGCATGGCGTTCGCACCAAGGCCGCCCTGCTCCGGAGGTGCTCCGTTGATGCCGTTCGGGCCGTTGAGGTTCGTCACGCCGTTGGCATCGGACAATGACTGATTCATGTTCGCGATACGGCCGATGTCCTGCGACACCTGCGTGCCGGTCGTGTAGTCGGTGGTGGTCGTGACCGCGTCACTGTCGGCGCCGGTGTTCAAGGCGTTGGATAAGGAAGCGTTGCCGCCGTTGGCCGCGCTAGCGGCGATGTTCGCATCGGCTTGGCTGCTGATGTTGGCCGTGTCTTGAGCCACGCCGCCAGCCGTATTGGCATCCACCGTGGCCGCAGTCGACGCCGAATTCGAGGCCTCCATGCCCGCATCCAGTGCGCTCGAGCCATACGCGGCGACCGCCATGCTGCCGAGAGATACCGCCGCAAGGAGCCCTTTGCCCATCCCCGAGTTCAGGAACGAGCCGATGGAGCCACCGATGACGCCAGCGGATGCAAGGCCGCCCGCGATCAGCGCGGCGCCTGCGACAACGCCATAGCCGGTGGCGACTAGGACCACGCCTGCTACGACACTAAGGATGCTACCCAAACCTGCCATGCTATTTCTCCGAGTGCCGGCCGCGGGGGAAGTAAAACTGCCCTCCGTCCCCGCGTCGTTTGAACCCAATCCGCTCGGCCACCATGAGCGGCCGATCATCCATCATCACCCAGTCCGCGTTGAATCCCGCGATCACAATCTGCTTCTGCTGGCTGTCCGCCCAGCGCCGGAAGTCCCGAAGCAACGCTGCACCGGCACCGGGAATCTCCGAGTACCAGAAGAGCACAGTCGCGTGCTTCTTCATGGCCCACGTGTTCTGATCCACGCGCGCCAGCAACACTGCTCGAGGCTCGCCTACCTCTCCAACTACCTTCGCGTAGTGCGTCTGGCCTGTTGCGAAGTCGCGCACTAGCCAGTGCACCTTGTCAATGTCGGCGATCAGCTCTGGATACATCGCTGCCGCCAACGTCATCGCTTTCACTCGAACCCAAGGACAGTCCCTGATTTCCAGTGGTCTGATCATAAGCCGAAGGCCGATCCGCTCCCGGCGCCGCTGCCGGTATTGCTCTTGTATCCAGGCGTGCTCACGCCTGTGGCCGGATTAGTTACGGCGCCCGTTTTCGGATCCGTTACCGTTGTGGTGGGCGTCGTGACCTTCGATCCGGTGGTGCCGGCAGCCGTGGTCGTTTTACTGGCGCCCGCAGCAGGGGCTGCGGTTGTTGCGGGCGCGGCCTGCGGCGTCACAGTGGCGGTGTTGCCACCATTCGAGACGGTGGTATTCACTCCCGGCACGTTCGCGCCGGAGCCGCCATTCAGCGAATTGATGATGCCCAGTCCCGACTGGAGCAAGTTCATGTCGTTGGCCACGTTAGATGCCACTGTCCCGGCTGCGATGTTCTGGTTAGACATCATAGCCGAAATGCCGTTCATCATGGAAGTGAACATGCTGGAGGCGCTGGAATTGGACGCGATCAGCTCGTTGTACTGCCCCTGAATACCGGCGAGGGACTGGGCCTGTGTGCCCGAGAGATACTGCTGGCTGATCTGCTCGTCAAGCGACATAACTTGCTGGGTCATGGCGTTCTGGGCGGCAGCGTTCGTGGCCGCCGCGGACTGCGTCTGGCTCGCGTTGAACTGCTCTTCCTGCGTGCCGAGCTGGGCCGTCAGCTGCTGGTTCGCGTTCTGCTGGCTAGCGTTGAACTCGTTGGCCTGCGTGCTAAGCTGCGCGTTCTGGAGCATGCCTTGAGAAGCTTCGCTTGCATTTTCCTCGGCAAGAGGAGCAGCAGCCGAAACAGCTGCAGCCTCCGCCGAACCCGCGCCGATACTCGAATTCTCAAGCCCCCGACTTGCCGCGCTGAGCAGGCCCTGCTGCTCTGCCTGCTGGATGTACGGGCTGTTCGCGTTCGTGATCGCGTCGATCTGAGAAGCGGAATTGGTTGAATCCTGCGGGTTGATCTGCCCATTGGTGATGCCTGCCATCGTGCCGGCCAAGGACGCGGTCGCTGTTGGCGTGGTGCCGATCGGGGTCGCGGTGCCGCCTGCGGAGGCGGCGAACGTACCGGCCGTCTGTGGAGCCGTCATGAGGCTCTGGAGCGACGGGGCCGATGGCGTCGTGATGCCGCTGGCCGTCGTCGTCGGGGAGGCCGCGGTCGCGCCGGTGTTCTCCATGCTCAGGGCGCCCCCATCGGATCCGCCTACTGTCGTCGCCATTAGGTTGCCCCCATCGTAACGGACCCCATTTGGCGGAGTCTCTCATGCCCTTCGGGCCGGTAGTGCTTGATTCTGATCATAGTGTGAGGTACGTCTACGTATAGTAGAAGACTACGGCCCCGAGCTGGGCGTTGCCTCCGAGATGGCCGCCGCCAGTACCATATGGACCGCCGTCCCCTGGGATATTCCCATTGCTGGCCGCGGGGGTGGCATTTGTCGAAGTCCCGTTGACCCCGTTGATGTTGGTGGCGCCGGAATTCGCGTTCGCCGCGGTGCCTCCGTTTCCGGAAGGGCCCCCGGTTCCACAGCCTGCTGAGATCGTGGAGATTGAAAACGACCCAGACTGTACTGTATACGGCGGGCATGTCTGGCCCGCCAGCGCCGTTTGCGTACAGGTGACAACCAGTGTTTTACCATTCGACGCCGCGCACGACAGCGTGCAGAGAGTGTATGCTCCGGAACCCCCGGCAAACCCCGCGGTCCCGCCGCCGCCGTTGCCACCGCCGCCCCATGCTTCGAGCTTGAGACTGGTGGCGCCGCTTGGCACCGTGGTGGTGGAAGTCGTTTGGGCTGTGACAAAAAGTGCGAGCGTCGGGGCGAAGCCGGCGTTCATTATCGCGACCATGATCCCGGTGGCTTTGATCCTGCGGTAGCGGCGCAACTCGGCGGCCGCGCGAGCCCGCGCCACGCAGCGGCGGTCAATCGCCCGGCTCCATTTGAGCGGCGCGATCTCCACACCGTCGACAACTAATTTAGGACGCGGGATCATGTGATTCCAAACCCCCAGATGAGCCATTCAGTGGCGGCGAGTTTGTAGAGCGTTGCCACGCTTAAGGGGGCCAGCGTTCGCGAGCCGGTGGAGTTCGAAGGAATGAACAAAAGCGTGTCAGATGTAATGGCGATAGTGGTGCTGCTGGCGGAACTTCCATTGAACACTACGATGGTGGTGCCGACCGGAAACGCGACACTTGCGTTGGCGGGAATCGTCAGAGTGTGTCCGGCCGTTTCGACAAGTTTGCCCCGGTCAGTCATCACCAACGCATAGCTGCCGCTTATTTGGGAATTGAGGTTTGCCTCCATCATGCCAACTTGGTAAGTGCCCGAGGGGCCAACAGCAGCATACGTGGTTGGTTGATATACGTATGTTTCGCCATCGCCAAAAACCGCAAAGTAGGCAAGGGTGGCAGCCGCGTTGGCGATGTAAAGAGCGGCGTCGGCGCTACTTGTGCCGGCTTGAATGGATATACCACTGGAAAAACCCGACCCTTGCCCAGTGGCGAGCGACAGCAGGTAGGTGTTGACCGTGTTGGTGCCGCCAACCAGAGACAGACCGGCCGCATTCACCCGGGCATTGATTGTGACCGCCGTGACGGCGCTCGACGGTGTGAATGTCCATGCGCCGGTCATCGTCGGCACGATGGCTTGCGATAGCGCCGGCGCGCTATCGGATGTCATGAAGGTCAGCGCCGTACCATCGACTGCCGCCAATCCGATTGTAGCCGAAGGATTGGCGCTTGAGATGCTGGTGGTCTTGACAGCTGCGCCATTAACGAACAGGCCGGTTGCATTGATCGTTCCGAGACCTTGGCTGCCGCCCGTGGGCGAGCCCACGGTGACGCCGCCGGTGCCCAAGATCTCGAAGAAAGCCGTGCCCCCGCTTTGGTTGTTAACGAGGAAGGCAATGTCGCTGGCGTTCGTACCGGCATTGATCTCGACGCCGTAGGATTCGCCCAGTGTCGCGCTGCCGTCCAGCGTAATCGCATACGCATTGTTGGCGCCCGTCAGCGTGAAACCGGTGGCGAACGTCACCGTGGATGCGAACTGCACCGCGCCGGAGAATTTCCACGCCCCGGTCATCGTCGGACTGATCGTCTGGTCGAGCGCGAATGTCACGTCGATCGGCGCGCATGCCGTCGAGACACCGCCCGCGGCCACCAGCCCCACAAGATGCGTGGGTGCTGCCGCCGAGATCGTGTTGCTCGTGATAACTGTACTGGATGGCGCGATGACCGTCCACGCGCTGTATGTACTGTTATATCGGCAGGTATACCAATTGTTCGCGATGATTGCGCCAGCAACAAGAGACTGGCCGTTGGGTTGTGTAAGGCCCACAGCTGTTCCACTGTCGACGGCAATCGTGCTGCCGCCGGTGTTGCTGTTCGCTGCTTTGAATTCAACCACCATGCCATCTGAGTACGCGCCGTCTTGGCCACCGGATGTCGTCACTACGTAGGCATTGGCTGTCCCGCTGTCGATGCCCTGGATGGCGAGCTTGTCGAAGCCGACCTGCACGGAGGTGAACTCGGTGGCCTCGGCTTCAGCACGCGCAAGGGTCCCCGGGATGAAGGCGCCACTGTAGGTGTAGAAAACTGGCTGTGCCATTAGCGCTGATTCCTTCGCGGGTCATAGTAGAGTGTCAGTCCCTGAAGGACGAACGGCAGATCGACCACGGCCTGGTGGAAGATCAGGAAGCTGATGTTCAGGCCCGTGCCGTCAAGCTGGGCGCGCGCCGTGCTGATCGCCTGGCCGTCCCAGTAGAACTGATTCCAGTTGACACTGTCCCAGTAGCCGCCGCCACCGAAGACTTCTACCGCCGGGATATTCGCCGCAGTGAGGAACTGGAGCGAGCTCGCACTTTCCTCGTTGCTGTACGTGAGGTCAGCGGCGAATTTGAGCATGACTTGGGCGGGAGAGTTGAGCTCCAGGTCCGCCCTGCGGAAGTACTTCCGTACGGCAGGGGATCCCACGTTATTGAAAGCGAGTCGTATATAGGAAGTAATGGCAATGCCGTCGAAGGACTGCCCCGATCTGTCTTGGTAGACATACCCGTCTCCGTTGCTGAGGCCGAAGTAGCCGACCTCGTTGTTGTTCTGGTCTTCTGAGTTGCAGATGTTGAAGATCGGAGAGGGGTAGCTCGCGTAGCCAAACTGCGCGGTCACGCCGCTCTCGATCGCACTCCATGCCTTGTTCTGCTGACCCAACCCCGGCACGTACATGATGAGGCACGAACCGTCGTTAAAGTAGAAGCGCGCCTCGTTGAACTCTCGCACGATGGTCGAGTCGTTGAAGTTGGGGCGCAGCGCATTGATCATCGGCTGGATCAGCTGAGAGACGGTAGCACCGACGTAGTTGCCGTAAGATTGGGTACGACTGAGGGAGGTAATGCCCAGGTTGTTGATGGCATATACAGTGTCAAGGAGCTGACCAGAATATAGGATGGCTCCGGCTTTTTCAGCAACGAGAGACTGAACAAAGTTTGCATCTGAATTCCCCGAGAGTGCCCACGAAGAATGCTTCGTCGGGATGATGAGATTCGGGCCGACCATGCTGAAGAGGCCGGTGATCGTGTCACCGACGCTGAACTCCTCCGCACCCAAGAAGCCGTCAAATTGCAGCGGCGAACCCGCCACCGACTGCTGATAGATGCCGCCCGGGAAGGCGAGGAAGAGAAAACCCTGGTAGGCGCACAGCAGGAAGGGGTTGTTGGCCGGGGGCTGGTTCGTCAGCGCAATGAGCGGCATCAGGATCGGCGTGATCAGCTGGGCATTGTCGATTTGGAATGCCGGCCCGACGCCGTTGCAACCGTAGGCATTGTACTGCGCGGTGCCGGCGTAGAAATTCTGATTCTGCCAGCGGTAGAAACCCTGCGTCCCGCCGGGAAGCGCGAAGAGAACGTTCGTGCCGACGGCATTGGCAAACCCGGTACCGCCGGCCGTGAGGCTCTCCGCGTTGGAGAAAGTTCCTGTGACTTTGCTGAAAGCGATGTACCCGACAGCCGTGTCCTGCGGGATCACGTAGGCGACCGTGCCCACCGCTCCGCTGGTAACGCCGGTGACGGTCTGTCCCGCAATGGGCAGCGTCGCGGTGTCGTTGCAGGCGAACATGCCCTCGACCGGAACGGGGATCGAAGGGATGACGCTGAGCTGGTATGTGCCCGTGCCCCCGGCGACGCCCCCGGGCAGCTGATTCGTAATCGTAGCGCCGATCGGCACGAGACCCGTGGTGTCGCTGACCGTCATGCCGGCCGCGAGCGTGCCGGCGGTCATCGTGCCGACGATCATGTACCCGTTCTGGTTGATCTGCGCGGTGAAGATGGCGGTGTTGAGCGCCAGCGTGCCGTAGTAGAGCGTGTTCGCGTAGGTGAGTGCGCTCGTGCCCCAGCCGTTGGTGCTGGTGGAGAGCCACATCACCGCCGGGGTGCCGGTGTTTGTACTCGTTCCGCGGACTGCGTATACGTTGCTGCCGTTCTGCCAGACACCCAAGATATTGCCCGTGCCGGGCACCACGAGGATCTGCTGGCGGTAGTAGTTCTGCGCGCCGAACTCGAACTCGCTGGTGTAGAGGAAGCCGTCCGTGCCGGTGCCGCCCGGGCCATAGTTGGCTGACGGCGTCGTCACGATCGTCGCGGTCATCGTCGTCGTGCCGATGTACATCTTCTCGGCAGTAGCGAACGTGCCGGCGACGCGCGTGATCGCCAGCCAATACTGCGTAGCTGTACCGGTGGTCGTCAGCGTGCCGGTGATCTGCACCGTCTGCGTGTAGGTGGTGATCGCGGCAACCACGATGGCGGTCGCGCCGGAAGTGACGCCGGTCCCCGGCTGGTAGACGTTGGTGGCCGAGGTTGAAGTGAGAGTGCCCACGCCGGTGATGCCGGAGAGAGAGCTTACTTGGAAGCCGTATGCAGTCCCGAGGCTGGGCTTCGAATGCCCGTCGAAGCGCTCGTAGCCGTCGATGCGCCGGTAGCCGCCGTTGTAGTACGGCTCGTAGTTGACCATCGCAAGGCAGAAACCAGGATCCACAGAAAGCGCGGGCGTGACGACGTCCAGCCCTCCGTTAAAGGGATAGTACTTCGTCTGGGTGACAGACTTGAGGCCGCCACCGCGGGGCATCAGTAGCTCCCGTCCCAGTTCTGGCTGTCGTATCCCACGCCGTAGTCAGTCGACACGACGATGTTGTTGCCCTGCTGGCGCCGGCTGTTCTTGCGGTTCGGCAGCTGATCGTTCTCGAGCGCGGCGAGGAGGCCCATGTTGGTCGGGATGCCGTCATCCGTCACCGTGCCATAGAGCTGCAACTTCGCCTGCGCCACCTGCTCGGGGGCGTTTTCGAACATGCCGTACTTCAGGCGTGCCATCTCGAGGATGACGCGATTGGCGAAGCGAGTCGGGATGTTTGACACATCCGCATCGTTCTTCAGGTCATACGGCACCGTACGGTACTCGCAGAAGCACTGGTAGCTCTGATCGGGGATGTTGTCGAATCGGAAGGTGTTGTTCGGCATCACGATGACGCGCCACGGCTGGGTGTAACTCGTGGTGTTGAACACCTGATTGCGCACTTCCTGCCACTCAGCGGTCGCCAGCGGCTGCGGGCTAGTCGCATTCACCGGATAGATGAAGAAGCTCTTCCAGTCCCACTCGGCGAGGTCTGTGGGATACGCGCTGATCGAGCCGCCGGAAGTCGTGAAGATGCCGGTCTGGTTCTGCGCCGCGGTGTAGAAAGTCAGTGTTTGGCGCAGCCACTTCCAGTCGACCCACATGTTCTGAATGTCGAGCTCGGCATCGTGCACGTAGTTCACGAGGCGCAGGATTTCGCCCGTGGTATTGGCTGTGGTGGGGATGGCTGTCGTCGGCGTGCCGCCGGCAGCGCCCACTTCGCGGTACAGCTGCTGAACCAGCTGCAGGAAGGTCATGTTGGCTACGGGTGTCAGGGCCATCGCTACTCTCCCAGCGCCTCAGCAGCTAGGATCTGCGCGCGCTCTTTTTGGATCTTCAGCACGTCATCGGGCAGCTTTGCCAGATCGACGAGCCCCTTTCCCGCTCGCTGCGCGCGCTGCTTCGCTCGCGCCTTGCGGTTATTCGCCTCCATCTCCGGAGTGGTCACGTACCACTCGCCCTCCGGCAGCTCACGAATGAACTGGCCGGAAGGGGAGAAGAGGTTCTTCCCCTGAACGAGCCGGGGCCCGTTCTCGGAAGAGACCTGCTGCGCAAGCGCCTCGGGGTCATACACCGGTGTCGGCGCCGCCTCCGGAGGAAGCAGGTCCACCAACGGGCCGCCGTGCAGCCGTGACAGCCCGGGGGCTGAGCCTCGGCGCAGCCCTGACGTATTGCGAGCCATCGTCGCCCTCCTACGGCGTCTTCTGCCCTATCCCCTGATCGCGCGGGTCGTCTTCGCAATCCGCCAAGCCGGCAATGTTGCCGTTGCAGTAGGCGGGGTTCGCGTTCGACGCGAGATCCTTCTTCCCCGGCAGGCCCAAGCCATGATACGGCTTGTTGCCATCGCGCCGGCCCTCAAAGCGCCGATCGTATTCGGCCTGATCGAAACTGTCCTTGCCCCACTCATTGTGGTTCCACGCTTCGAAGAAGTCTCCGTCGCGCGGCATCGGACGGCCGTGGTGATCGCCATGCGGGTCCATGACCTGCAGGCGCTCAGTGTTCTCGAACTTCGTATCCATGTGGGCGCTGCCGTTGATCCCCTCGTAGAGGTCGGCGCCCTTGTCGAACTGCTTCTCGGTGATGCCGAGGGCCGGACGATCCCACTCGTACTGCGTTCGCGGAATTCGCTGTGCCATGCTGTGCTCCTCAAAGAAAGAACCCGACGGCCTGTTGCCAGACCGCCGGGCGTTTCTTACCGCCGCAGCGGTTTCTTACATCTCTCCGACCAGGAACTTGTTCCGGCGCTTGCCCGATACGGTGTAGTTGTTGCTACGTCCGACCTTGCGCTCCGGAGCATTGCCAGTCATGGGGTCGATGTCGTAGTTGTAGTTCGGCTCAGCCTTGTCGGCATCCATCGTCTCACGGATGCTCACGCCGTCCTCCAACCCCGCCTTCTCGACCTCGAAGTAGCCGCCGCCGTAAAGCAGCGTCTCTTCGCCCATGCCGTCCTGATTCGGGCCGTCGCGAATTTCGTCGAGCTCAGCAGGCGCGGCAACCGTGCCCTTGCCAAACTCGTCGTCATTCTTCTCCGGCTCGAGCAGACGCTCGAGGCCCGAAGAGCCCTTGCCGTGCCCGGAGTGACCGGACTGGCTGCCATTGGAGTGCGACTGCTCGATACCCTGCTTGGTATCAAGAGCCAAGCCGTCACCGGCTTTTGCACCCTTGGCTTCGTCGTTCAGTGATTTCTTCGCCATGTGTAGTTCCCCCTCTTAGGCCTGGCTGTCCCACACGAAGATACGGCTGCCCGGTACTTCAGTGTGAGCAATACCGAAGCCCAGCTCGGCGTACCACGCGATGCCGCGCGAACGACCGTAGTCGGTGGGGATCTTGCCGCGGATTTCCTCGGGGATCGCGAAGGCCTCGACCACCGTGTCAGATCCGAAGAAGAACCCGCGATCGGTATTGGCGAAGGTGTTACCGAGGCTGTTCGTCGCGAGCGGAATGTTGGTCTGCTCGACGAAACGAATGCCTTCGTAACGGCCCTTCTCGCCGTTCATGATCACGTGCCAGCCTTCCGGGGTGTACTGGTTGATGCCTTCAAGGTTGTTCTTGAACGCGCGCAACGGAGTCGGCCGGAAGATGGCCATGTAGTTCACGCCGTCGAACGTCGGGACGTTCTGTTCGGCCATGTAGTCCGCGATGACCTTCACGAGGGTGTTGGTCAGCGGGCCCGAGCTGGTGCCCGACACCGTGCCGTTCGTGTTGACCACGATCGTGCTGGTGCTGGTGCCCCAAATTCGGTACGGGCTGGCGTTGAACTGGTTGTAGGCCGCCAGATCGAGCACCTTGCGGGCGTCGTTCTTGAGGACCTTGTGGATGATTTCCGTCACGGGCTGCTCGGACAGATCGTCCAGCTTCTTCGTGAACGGCACGCTGTTGCCATACTCAGTGATGGTCAGCGAGTTCTGGGTGATGATGAAATTGGTCTCGGGCATGACCTGGTTTTCCACCAGAGTCGAGCCGGCCTGCTGGACATCGCTATAGATGTTCCAGTTGAACGTCGCACCGATGCCGAGGCCGAACGCCTCTTTCGCATCGCAAAACTGACGGAAGCGCACCATCGGCTGAAGAGCCGTGCGCAGCTTACGCGACAGGTTTGGCGACCACATGTATCCGCCGAGTGCGGACGTGCTCCAAACTTGACCTGACATTTTCTTGTCCTCCGTCTAGTACGGCTGACCTCGGCTCTTTCTGAGCTCCGCCATGATCCCCTGCGGGGAGTTGTCGGTCTCTTCGGCCTTGGCAGCCACCGGACGCGTTGTGCGCGTCTGCGGCATCGGTACTAGAGTCTCTTTACGTTGCTGACGGTTACTGGCCTGCTGTACCGCCGCGTTGGAGGGCTTGACACCAAGTTTCGCCATCCATTCGCGTGTCTGCTTTCCAGCTTCTAACATGACCTGCTCGGGAGCCCACGTGGGGTTCGCCGCAGCAATGTCATTCGTTCTCTTGTCAGCGAGTGTAAACAGATCGGGGTCGCTAGCAATGTCAGGGTAGTCCTGCTTGAACCGGCCGAGGCCGCTCTGCAGTGCCCTTTGATTCTCGCGTTCTGCAATCGTTCTTAACGCTCGCTCAGCGGCGCGGGTTTCCACGGCGTTCACGTCCACCGCAGGCGCTGCCGCCTGTCGGATCGTCCGGAACGTCTCAGCCATCTTCGCCGCCGCTTTGTCCTCTGGCTCGCTCACGAGACTTCGGACCAGCCCTTGGGCCAAGGCCAGGTCGTCGATCGCAGGTGCCGCTGGTTTTGCGGGCACTGGCGTCGGCGCCGGGGCTCTCAGTTTCGCCTCGAGCTGTCGCTTCAGTTCGTTCGCTTGGTCGAACCTGATTTTGGCCGCCAAACCGTACTGGAGCTCCCGTCGTGCGTCATCGAGGTCGATCAAACGCTCTTTGCCGTCCACAACGGTTCTAAACTTGGGCTTGCCCTCCACCCGAACGACGTACTCGCCGAGGGGGTCCTCGCCCTTGTGGCTGATTCGCTGCGCTTCGCGCACCGCTGGCTTCGTCGCCGCGGGAGGCGGATTCATCGCCTCAACGTCTGCAGCCCCATCCTCAAGATTGGCGGGTTCCGCTTCGCCGCCCTGCTCGGCCAAGTCCCGGTGTCCCCGGTCCACGTCGAGCGGCGCGCCGCGCGCTTCCTTCGCCATCTCCGCGGCCAGCGCCGCGGCACGTGCATCGACATCTGCCGACGCGAAAAATCTCTGATCATCGGCCGCTCGATCCGCAATGATGCGTTCGTCGAGCTCTGCCATGATGCGTTCCCGAGCCTCAATGTTCGGGTCACGACCTACTCTACGGGGATCCGCGAGTTTGTCATCCATTGTCTTCTCGGGTTGGGACGTACTTAACGGACTGCTGGTAGGATCAGCCATTTTCGTTCTCCTAGGTGCGGTAATCTTCTAATTCCCCGGCGGCTTGGTCGCCCTCGAGGATGGCTTCGCCCAGCCAATTGATGAAGAGCCGCGCTATGGTCGCGCGCTGGCGAATCTGTCTGAGTTTGGTGCGAGCCCGGAACCAGCTCCAGCCATCCGGATCCACGTCGAGCGCGTCCTGTTCGGCTAGGCGGATCATCTCTTTGGCCCGGGCGTGCAGGAGTTTGCCGACTTCCGTAGACTGCAGGAACGCGCGCACGGCTTCGCCGCGTCGAGCGATCTCGAACAGGTCTTTCTCACGGGAATCGACGAACTCTACTGCCGGGGCCCCTGGTAGGTTGGGCACTGGTTTCTCCTGTTATCGACTGGACGGATGCTTCTTTCCTGAATGATTCCAATGCTTTGCATTCTCAGCGAACACCGCGCGTTTGCGCACCGCGGCACTGTTGCTGTTGGCGGCCTTCGCCAGTTTCCCTGCCGGGATCGGTGAGCCCTGCGCAACGCCTAAGTTCTTGTGCAGCAAGCCTTTATGGCTCGGCTTGATGTTGATGCTCACTTCGTCTTCCGGTACTTGTTGCCCTCGGATCCGAAGGCCGAGGTGTGGCTCGTGGCCGGATGGCGCTTGTGCTCGCCTTTTGAATAGCCATGGCTTTTCATTGCCGTGGCAAAGCTGCTCTTGCGTGCCGGTAATTTTGCCGGTCCACGTGCATGATCGGCCGCCGAAAAGTCCTCTCCGACGGACTGCGGAATGCCGATCGTGCTGTTGCCCGCCGCGGCGGCATGCATGGCCTTCTGCTGTGCTCGAGATACGCTTGGCATCAGATCTTTCCTACGCCTGGGAGCCATGGCGGCGGCGCGGCGTCTCCGGTGTTGTCCATGCCCTGCGGCAAGCGAACGCGCGCCTGCGCGGCAGGGTGAATCTTCATCGGCTTCGGACCTGCGGAAATTTTCGGGGCTTTGAATTTCCCGGCGCCCCCAACCTTGGGCATCTTCATCATTTGCGACCCAGCATGCCCGGGCGACCACCGTTGACGGGGTTCTGCGCCGGACCCTTGTTGAGCGCCGCCGCGGCGCTCGGATGGATGGCATTGGCCTTGTATGCCATGCCGGTAGCGCCGGGGTTCGGCAGCGGAAAGCTACCGGGAACGCCGGGGGCTGTCTGTCGGCCGAGGCCCATTACGCTGCACCTTTACCCATGCGGACGGGGCCGCCGAAGCCGCGAACGGGCTGACCGACCACCGAAGCCGGGTGCGGAGCCGCCGCCGGAGCATTCACGGGCGGCGCATTCGCCGCGCCGAGCGCGGGCGGACGAGCGTTGCCGAGGGTCGGAGCCGCCGGCGGAGGAGGCGCGGCCTGCCGCACCGGGGGCGCAGCCGGGGGCGCCGGCGGGGCCTGACGAACCGGAGGAGCAGCCTGCGGGATCGCAGGAGCCTGCTGCACCGGAGGCGGTGCGCCGCCGGCCGGAAGGCCGGGGGCAGAAGGGGGAGCGCCTGGACCAGCGGGCATGTCGTTACCTCACTTGAGAATGGTGTCGCCCACCGGGGCGCCGTAATTGCCCTTCGAGGTGGGAGTGGTGCTTGGATTCACGAACTTCGCCGCGCCGGCGCCGCCCACGGCAGACGGATGAGGCGGATTGCCCGAAGGGCCTTCCGTCTGTCGCTCAGCATCTTCCTGCGCCGTACGTCCGGTCGTCAGGTTGATGGTGTCTTTGCTCTGGTCGCTCATCCTGCTATTTACTCCCCTTCCCCGGGCTCGGTCCACCTTCCGGGCCTCAAACTGTGAACTTACTTCGGCGGAAAGCCCCCGCCGGGCTTCGGCTTGGGTTTCGGCTTCGCCGCGTCGACCGCCTGCTTGCGCGCGTTGGCGGCGCGTTCATGCGCCCCGTCGGCCCTCTTCAGATTCACCTCGGCCAACCGGTTGCCTTCCTTCGCCGCGCCGATGTCGCGCATCGTCGTGTTCTTGTTCGAAGCGATCTCTTCCTGCGTCATGTTCTTCAGGTGGCCCATCGTCTCGGTGGTGTTGAGCTGCGCCATGCGCCACGTGTGATTGTCCGCATTCGCTTGCGTTTCGCGCTTGTCGCGGTCGGCCGCTTCCTGCCCGCGCTGCTTGAGCTCGGCCATTTTGACCATGACTTCTGGCGGCGGAGGCGGCGGGGGAGTGGTCTTCATGTGCTGAATGAGCTCCTGATCGTTCATGAAGAAGCGCGACGCGTCCTTGTATCCAAGGGCGCCGAAGATCTCGTCCGCCACCTCGAGACTCTTGAGCCGCCGCGCCATGTCGGGCAACTGCACCACCTGCGTGATGCCGAAGGTGATCTTCTGGACCCGCTTCACCGGATCCGTATTGCCGATGCCGACGTTGATCGTTACCGTCAGGTTCTGCTGCAGCAGCTCGTCCGTCACGATGTCCGTGCCCATGCGCTGCCACAACGGCGTGCTCTTGGCGGCAATCGCCAGCACCACCGAATCGGTCTCGTACATCTGCTCCATGCGCACGAGCTGGCGCAGCACCGGCTGCATCCATGTCTCGAAGAAGAGCTTGATACCGTAGTCCTGCACCGCGCCCGCGGCCCCTTGAAGGACGTCCATGCTGCCAGCACGATCCATCTGCTTACCGCCGGCGGCAATGCTGGACTGACCGAAGCCGCCAACCAAGTCGTCGAGGTCCTGCGAGAGCCGATCCTGCTCCTGATAGGACGATTGGGTGACATCCGGCGTATTCACAACCTGGACGTCCTTCTCGGGATCGTTCGTCATCACGCCGCCGCCGGGGACGTTGCGCATCAGCGCATCGAGGTCCATCTGCGAGCCGCGGCGGATGAAGTAGCGCTTGTTCAGCGCCAGGCGGACATTATCCAGTCGCTGGTTTGCAACGGAGTTGATTTCCTCCTGCAGCTGCGCCATCTGGGCGACGTCACCATCGGGGTAGTTGCGGTTGCTCTCGATCGCGGAGAACCCCACTACGAAGGGACGTTCGCCGGGCTGCAGATGCGGATACATGTCTGTCAGCAGGATCGGGTCCGTCAGCACGAGCTGCGTGCCGAGCGTCCAGTACGCCAGATCAACGCCGCCCTCGCGGATGATGTTGAGGTGTGCCCAGACCATCATGAATTCATCTGACGCCTTGTCGGTCGTCGGGTCGACGCGGCGGTATCCTTCGCGGGCGCGCCGGGTACGGTTGTCGATGTTCTCTTTCGCCGCAGACGTGATCTCCCCGAGGGAGTACTTGCGCCACACGGGCTGGCCCGTCTTCGGGCTGTCCATGTTCATGCGTTTGAGCACATCCCCTGCGTACATTCCGAACATGATGCACAGGTAGGGGCTCGTCTGCGCCGGATTACGCCAGTCGCACATCGGATCGAAGAGGAAGCACTCCGGCGGAATGATGTCCACCTGCGGCATATCCACGATGATGCGCATCTTCTCGCGGCCCATCGGCAGCATTTCGCCGGTCTCGCTGGACGGGGCCATGATCGGGCGGTCCTGATCGTCGAACGCCGGGACGACTTCCTTCACCTGCTCGAAGCGCCAGTACTGGTGCGACACGCAGATGCCGTAGACCTTCGTGTCCTGAAAGGCGCCCTGCGCGGTCAGGAACCAGTTCCACGGCACGACCTCGAGCCGCTTCTGGAGCAGCGCCTTGTTTACGTGCGCCGAGATGACCTGCTGCTCATTGGTCGGGTCCGTCGCCGTGATGTCCATGTAGTCTTGCGTGGCGAAGGCTGCGGCCGCGTGGGCGGCTTCCGAGGCCTTCGTGTTCGCGCGCGTCTTCGGACGGAAGGTCCGGGCGCGCTTCCAGTCCCGACGCGTGTAGGGCGTCGCCGGCCCGTGCTCGCCGTGGAAGTGGTGAAGGTTGCGTTCCCACCCGAGCGTGATGTTCGAGTCGAGGTAGTTGCGGGAGTTGAGGTAGATGTCCTGCGCTTTCTGGATGCACCACCCATCTGACTGCGCAACGCCCATGCTGCCGCGCGCCTGTCCCATGCCCCCGGCCGGGTCAGCGATGTTGCCGGCCGGGTTCAGCAACTCATGGCTGCCGGCCGTGGGCGGCCGCGGATCCCCGCTCGAGCTCGCTGCCATGCCCGGAGGCAGGTCCGCCGGCGTGCGCGTGTACTCGTAGGCCGGGTCAACAGCTAACGGTCGAGTCTCGGCGATCGAGCTACGCTGCGGGTCATTGCTTGGCACGGTTGTTCCACTTGTCCACTGTGTGCCTCGCGTCTTCCGAGATCACGTTGTCTTGGAAGTCGCGCGGCATGTCTTCGATCGCGTACGGGTCGATGATCCTGCCGCGGGAGACGCCGTAGCGCTCGAGGATCTCGCCGGCGGCCTTACGGCAGCGCGGCAGGAGGGCCGCGATGTTGTCGCGGCGCATGTTGATGCGGTAGCCCATGCGCTTGCTCAGGTTCGGGCAGGCGATGACGATGCTCTCGTTGCGCGTATCGACGTTCACGTGCCACTGGCGCCCCGGGTAGGTCCGGACCAAGTCTTCGCCGATCTTCTTCGCAATGTGGTACTCGAGGAGCGCGGCCTTTTTTTCATGCGACTCTTCGGGCACCGGCGCGTTGAAGTCCACGATCGGCGTTGCGCCTTTCTCCCCCTGGAAGAAGCGCTTCTTGGCGTCGGCCATTACACGGCTCCTGTTAGTCGAACGAGTCTTTGCCCTGCCCGCTAGCATTCGCGGCAGAGCTGTTATTCAGGCTGAGCACCTTCGCTTGCGCGAGATCAGCCGTGGGGAACCGCCCTTTGAACTCCGGCGGTCCGCCGGTCCAGTTAGGCAAGCTCGAGTACACTTCCCACATGCCGGGATAGGCAGAGGGCGCGGGAATCATATAGTGGGTTTTCTGTACAAGGTTGTACGTCACGTGGGAGTCTCCGGTTCGAAGGATTCGTCATCGGGCTCAAAGCTGTTGCGAATCAGGTCGCCCAGCTCCTCGGCGAAGGTATGGCACAGCGCGTCAGCCTCATCAGGCGACGCCAAGCCGCGCTTTTTCATATCCTTCTTCCGCTCAAGCCTTATACGTTCTTTGTCGTCGAAGTAGTACTCTCGCCCGATCAAAGCGAGACGCAGCTCACTGTCCTTCTCGGGGAGCTTGGCGCCCTTGAGCCATTCGCGCATGCGGGCCCACATCTCGGCGGTCTTGTTGTAGTACGTGACCTCCTCGAAGGCAGTCTCGCCGCCGTTCACCTCGATGACGGGGTGCCCGAGCATCTGCAGGCGATCGACCACGCCGGCTCCGACTCCGACTCCGTCCACGAAGACGGCCGCGACCTTGCCGTAGTCCTTCATCGCCGCGACGACTTCCGCGGCGAGTTGCATGGTCGAGACCTCGCGGAACTTCCTCATCTCGTGAAGCTTACGTCCTTGGCGGATAGCGATGCAGGACTTATCGTCACCATACCGGGCAACATCCACGCCAAACACGACGGGCAGCATGCACCACGCTTCATAGGGCATGTCGGCGAGCATGGCCCGATCCACAGATTCGGTAGAGATAAACTGCATCGCCCCGAAACGGGGAAAGAGTCCGAGGATGCGGACCCGAACAAAGTCTGAGTCAATTCCATAGGCTTTGATCCACTCATCGAGTTCCACCTTGTTTGTCATCTTGCAGGTACGGGAGTCAACGTGCCGGCGGCCCCAGCGGGCGCTGTCGTGCCCGAAGCAGTCCTTGAACCGGCCGGTGTTCTTCGTCGGGTTGCCGAACACGCACCAGATCGAGCGGGGGTCGGTCATCGCGCCTTCCGTCACTTCCCAGATCTTGTCGGGGATGGCGGAGGCCTCATCGAAGATTATGATCTTGTACTTGGCGTGTCGTCCGGCGAAGGCTTCGGAGTTGTGCTCGGTGTTAGGTTCGGCCGAGACGAACCAAGTCTCAGGGTCCTTGACGTGCCAGAACTTGGTCGCGGACCACTTGAACCAGTGCTTGTTGGCCGCCCGCTTGTACCAAAGGGCGAGCTCTCGCCACGTCTTGGTGGACAGCTGGGACATGGTATTTGCCGTGATGACGCCCGAAAGGTGAGGGCGCGTCGACATGCACCACAGAATAAGCCAAGCCGTGACAGTTGTTTTTCCAATTCCGTGCCCACTTGCGGTTGCTTCGCGGATGTTCGCATCGGGGTCGGCTTTGAGCTTCGCGGCGATGCTCTCGAGGAACGCGAGCTGCCACGTATCAGGTCCATCAGACTCCGATAACTCACCAACGCCCCAATTGAACGCGTAATAGACATAGCCCACGGGATCATCGTAGAAACGACCCATGTCGTCAATCATGGCGCTCTCAAACTCGGCATCCGTCATCGGTTGCCGGGCTGCACGCGCCCTGCTGGTGTCCCCGTGCTGCAGCATTACTTGGCCTGCGGCATCTTGCTCAATGTCTGGCGCACATCCTGCGTCGCAGTCGCGCTTAAGTCCAACGCGAGCACGGCGAATACGTCGTCGAGATGCACACAATCTGCCAAGCACGCGCCGATGTGCGCGCCGCCGCCGAGAGGAGCGAGCTGTCCATTACAGTAATCGCTGCCCGGTACAGCGTCATACAGCACGCCGATAACCGCCGAGTGATATGTGATCTGGAATACCTTGTCGCCGTTTTTGGCCGGCCTGCCGTTCGCATAATGCATGATTGCTCCTTATGCCCCGGTGTGGGGCTCGACGCTCTTACCGTCCACCGGGATCTTCCCGACGATTTTGCCGTGCGTGGAGAACACGCCGGGGTTGCCGGGCATCTCCGTCTCGTTCGGCGAGGTGACGCCGGGGATGAACTCGTGCACTTCGCCTGTGCACTGGTCCAGCATGTACCCGATCGTCTTCGTGGAGGTGTTCTCCATGACATCCTGCGGCGAGAAGAAGCTCACTTCGTGGCTGTCCGGCAGGCACGGATGCGAATGCTCGTCCGCGGCCAGCTCGAAACCGGCGGGCACGCCGTGGGACATCTCAGTGTTGTCGCCAGCGAAGTTCGAGAGCAGGAACGGACGGATGAGGAACTTGCCTGCCTTGTCCTTCGCGATCACGGTGCTGCACTCGTAGTAGTGCGAGCAGGCGTAGAGCTGTACTGCGGCGGCAACTGCGGCCTCGTGCAGCGAATCGTAGCGCGGGAGCGCGGCAAAATTGTCCGTCTCCGGGGCGCCCCCAATCGAGATCGAAATCTGCTTCGGCGGGTGTGCGCTCGGCACCGTCGCGACTACCGCGATTGAGCCCGCCGCCACGCCGCCAATGATCGAAGTCAGGAACCAAGCAAGGAACTTCTTCACGTCGGTGTCTCCTGTGTATCCGTTTTTTCGGAAAAGGGCACGTCGATTGCTTGGCGCTTTGCCGAAGGAGCGCGGGTCCGGGCCCGCTCTCGGCACTCTTCCAACCTTTCGGCATGATTCAAATTGACCTGCACATTCACCTGCTGCTTCGCCTCGCCAAAGAGCTTTCCGTTCAGCTGCCCCGCCTTACGGAAGCGCGCGTCGACCTGAAGCTTACTCCTGGCGACCGCGGCGTTATTAGGTACCGTACCACTCTTGCCGCCCGTGTCAAGCGTATCTTGCGAGTCATCATCGGCGAGCTCGATGATCTCCTCATGCAGCCGCAGCATCGCGATCTCTTGCGCCTGCTTGTAGCGGCGCATCAGGTCAGGGTCGCGAGCGATGAGTGCATAGAAATCGCCGCCCGCATTCCCGATGACATCTATCACGGCCTTTTTGACCGTTACGCCCTGCGCCACGCGGGCGAAGATCTCCTCGATCTGGAAGATTGACCAGGAACTGCGCTCGGCCGCCGCCCGGGCGTCGTCCCACCGCTGCATCTGGAGCGGATCGGCGCGAATGATGGTCTCGATGTCCGCGCGGGTAAGGAGGTGCTTCTGGCGCGCCTCGTCGACCGGGGTGCCCGCCGCGAGGTCCCCGAGGAAGAAGTCCCACCGGGTGAGGGTCTTGGGCATCCCTGGCTTGTGGACGGGATCGGGCGTGCGCGGAAGGAGGGGGAGTTCGCTCATCACGGTCCTATTGCGTACGTGACGCATTCGAAAGTGGCCGCATATCCTATGGCAGACGCACCCGCGAAGCCGTTGCCGCCGGCACCTTGGAACAAGGTAGCAGTGGCGTTATTTGTCAACCCAACTTGGCCTCCTCCAACGACAAAGGTGCCTCCGCTTATGACGTTCACAAGGTTTCGATATTGCGCTTTGACGGGTTGAATCTCGGCAGGGATCGGCGCGAAGCTGAAAATGCCGGCTGCGGCTTTGCTGCCGGTCCCATAGGGAATAAGCAGTGATACTTGGTTGCCGTTGCGAGACCAATACGCCACGCCCGTGACTGTAGTCGTCAAACCGCCGAACGTGCCCGTGAACGTCCCGGTGTCGGGCTGCATCGACACCAAGCCGTTCGCGGTGGGACCGAAGGCCACAACGCCTTGGAACGTCGCCGTGCCGGCCACCGTCAGCTGGGTGATCGTCGCCGTACCCGAGACAGTCAACAGCGCGGTGACATCCACGTCAGCGAATGTTGCTGTGCCGCCCTGCAACTGATTGATCGTCGCCGTGCCGGGGACCGACAAAGACGTGATCGTGGCAGTGCCGACGAACTCAGATGAGATCGTCGCCGTGCCGATGGTGATATTGGCGAAGCTGCCCGTGCCGGCGATGATGCCGCCGATGTTGATTGCAGTCTGCCGAAGAATAGTGGCTAGAACAGCCCCGCTGAAGGACTGGTTGTTCGGACTGATGTTCGCGTCGTAGGAGAACCCACTGTTAGCGAACGATGTGCCGAGGATGTTCCCCAAGACAGCCTCCCGAGCTGCTTAGAAGTACGGCGGTACGTGCGTGAACGGATCGTGTTCCGGGTATTCCCACTTCGTACGATAGCCAGAGAACTGATACACCGGGTACGGCTGCTCCGGACCCGATGCACCGTAGTCCAGCGAGCGCATGTCGATCGTGCGCGTCGCCGGACGATTCCCCGGAATGCCGGTCCCATACACCGGGATCGACCCGATGCTGGTTCCGTAGACCGGGTAGGTCATTAGAGCACCTTGTGAACGAGCGCTACGACCTTCTCAACCAGGCTCGAGTAGTGCCCGATGAGGAGTGCAGCCGCGAGCTGCTGGTAGTGCACTTCGACGTACGAGAGCACCGCGACGACCTTCGCCTTGACGGTTGCGTAGAGGCTTGATACCTCTGCGACTACAACTGATGCTTCGCTCATGTGATCCTCCGATTAGAAATTCGTCAGAACGTAGACCGCGCCAAGACCGCCAACCCCGCCGGCGCCAGATGCCTGCGTGTTGATCGAGCTGCCGCCACCGCCGCCGCCCGAGCCGACCGAGCCCGCGCCGCCGGCGCCGCCCGCCGCTGCCGCGCTGGAGGCGCCGCCGCCCCCTCCCGTGCCGCCATCAAGCCCCGTCGGAATGCCGGCCGCGCCTGCCGCGCCGTCGGTCACACCACCAAGGCCTCCATTCACGCCGCCCTGCGGGCCGCCGTTGCCGCCGGCTTTGAACACCGCGGCGCCCGTCAGGCTGCCGCCGCCACCGCCCCCGGCTCCGCCGAGGACTGACGCGCCACCAAGGCCGCCCACCGCGGCCGAGATGCTCGCCGCGCCGCCGCCCCCACCGTTGACGTTCGTTGCGGAGTTACCGGGAGCCCCGGTGACGCCAGCTACGCCGCCCACCGGGGCAACCGTGCTGGCTGTGGCCCCAGAAGCGTACAGGCCGGCTCCAGCGCCGCTGGTGCTGGTACCCGCACCCGAGGGTCCACCTTGGCCGCCGCCGCCGCCGTAGGCTGTCCCCCATGTTCCGAAGGCAGAGATTCCGCCTTGGCCGCCGTTCGTGCCGGTGCCGTTCGTCACGCCAGCACCGGCCGTGCCGCCCGTGCCGACTGTCACGCTGACCAGCGTGCCATTGCCGATCTGACCCGCGCTCAACGTGAAGGTCAGATACTCGCCGCCGGCGCCGGCCGCGCCGCCCATTGAGGTCGTCGCGGCGGCGACGGACATGCCGCCACCACCGCCACCGCCGCCGCCGATCACGATGATCGTGAGGCTGTTCGGCAGTCGCCCGTTCGGGCCCACGGCCACGGTGTAGGTCCCGTTCGCCGTAAAAGTCTGTGTATTCACGGCGTTAGCATACACGTACGTGTTGCCGCCGTTCTTGTCCTGAGTGATCACCGCACCGGGGAAGGTCAGCGTACTGCCGCCGCCGCAGATGCCGCCGGGTGTGACGCCGTCATGTACGTACACTGTCATGCTAGGCTCCCGAGCTGAAAGGCAGTTCTGCCCAAACGACCGTGGCCTGCGCCGTGACGGCACCGACCGGGACGAGCACACAGCCCTCGTTGGGCATCAGCGTCAGCTCGCCGTGGAAATCGACAATGGTGGTGGACTGGCCGCCGAGCGTTCCGAGGATGCTCTGCGGCTGCGTGACCCACATCTGCGTGGTGTTCGCCGTGCCGTTCAGCCACGAGCTGGTGCCGGCGAGCTGCAGGCAACCCGAGCCGGTGCCGGCCGCGGCGCCTGCGAGGAAAATGTTCCCCGAGAATGCCGAGAGCGCCCCGAGGGTTGCCGTGCTGATCGTCTTGACGAAGCCCCACGCTTCCGTGGTCCCCGTCCCGGTCGGGTTGAACCCGGCCCGCAGCACGATGACCTTCGTCCCCTGCGTCGAGCTCCCGTTCACGGGGCCGGCAGTGGCCGGGTTGTACAGCGTCAGTCCGGTGTTCGCGATCGCCAGCCCGGCGCTAAACGCAACGGCCGTTCCCACTGTGGCGACAAAGAGCCGCCCCGGCAGGTTATTCGGGCCCTGAAAGTTGTAAACCAGCATTCACGTCCTCCGTCCTGCTCGAGAGTCGGCGGCCCGGCGGCCGGCAGCATTGCACTGAGGGCCGCCGGGTCGCCTACGGCAAAACACGCCAGGAGTCCGAACAATGTCGGAACGTGCGCCGCGCTGCCGTTATGACAGCCGGGCCAGGAAGACGCAAGACCACCCCGTGGATTTTGCGGACTAGCGCACGAGCGAGAGACTGAAACAGGTGGCCGGCCCGGTATCGTCGTTTAGGGCCAGCCCGCTGCCGTTATTCTGCGTCACCCACGCTTCCACGTAGTCCCCGGCGTTCAGGTTGAACAGAAACTCGGAGAGGTAGTTCGTGTTCGCTCCAGCGATGGACGAGATATGCCCTTCGCTCACGGCGTAATGCGTGGCCGTACCGCCGTTCACCTGCAGCCACATGGACGCCAGCGCGTTTGACCCTGCCGTGGAGAAGATCACGTTCGCCACGGCCCGGTAAAGGCCCGCCTGCGGGGCCGTCAGCCGGGTCGGCGTGGCGGTGCTGTACATGCTCGAGGGGGAGGCGAAGTTCAGCGTGTCGAACGTGACGGGGGTGTTCGTGCTGCTCGGAATGGTCTGCCCCGCGGCTTGGTAGGACTGCGCCGCCACCGGGGAGGGATACGTCGTCGTCCCCGTGCTCATGCAGCTCGTGCCGTCGCCTTCCACCTTCTTCAACCCTTGCGCATCATACACTTGGAAGCCGGAGTCCTTCACATAGATCAGCGACTCCTGCGGCTGAAGCGTACTCGGTGGGCTGAACTGGAAGAAGTTCGTCGCCGTGCTGGTGAACGTCGTCGTCCCGATGAGCGTCACCGTGACGATCTTCCCCAGCGTGACGACGTTCGAGCTCGTGCCCTGATTCACCGCGGAGAAGAACTGCAATTCCCGGGTCGCCACTCCGTGCGTGGCCTGCGTGAAGCTCGAGGGAATCGCCAGTATGCTCGGCTGGTACACCTGCCCCTGCGCGGTGAGCCCCCGCTTTGACTCGATCAGCACGTCCCCGCCGGCGGAGAGCTGGGAGATGCAGGAAATGACCCACGAGACCGTGCCGGTGCCTGAGACCGAGAGGCCGAATTCTTCCGTTGTGTTTCCAGCGAGTAATGGCATAAGTGGGGCGAAACGCTAGCATGGCCGCCGGGATGACGTCTGTACGGTAGGTAACATAGCCGGCGCATTTGTCAGAAACTACTAGTGTTTTCTGACAGAACCCGTGACGCGCGCGCGAGGCGATATTAATAAAATCAGGAACTTAGGAAAAACGGCCCTCACCCAAGACCGGAAATACGTATTCCTGGGAGCAAACCAGGGCGTGGGGCGCGCGGCCTAAAGCCCGGAAACGAGGCAGCCATCCAGGATTACAGAGGACCCACAACCGGCCCAAGCATGCTTCCCTACCTTCACGCCTCACCCTACGGTCGTGTCGTCATCCGTAATACTGGCTTGGGCGTGCGTGCGCGTGGGTTGAGATGAATAGTGGCGTCGTCGCGCGCCCTGACGGCCGCTATTGGTAAGTTCACAGTAGTGCTTTCAGGGCCTCTAATAGTAAACATGACGAAAACTTAATGTTCAGATCTATAGACACGCTATGCGCTGCATGAGATAAGAGCGCCAGCATATTACCGCATCTCAGGAGTGCAGTATGACTATCGGAACACTGACTCGCCGTAGCTCGGCGCAAGTCACGGATGAGCACACCTTGCACGCTGGCAGCGGGCCGCACGACGGTGAGCGCTGCGCTTGCCGTCACGACGGCACATACTGGCGACAAATGTGCGTCGCGGCTGCTAAGGCTTGGGATGAAGAGCACAAGGCAGCGCAGGTGAGGGTAGCAGAATGACTCGCCCGCGCCTTGTGGCCGAGCACGCGCACTGCGATATGTGCCATCAGCTAGTGCCGCGCCTAGCCGTGTTGCAGCCGGTGGCAGATGAATACGCAGAGGTGTTCATATGCGCGCAATGTCTGCGCGACGCGCTGCGCCTTGTAACGGAGGAAGTATGACACAGCTAATGGCATTGGCGGTTGCCGCCGGTATCGCCACAATCATCGTTGCCACGCGTGCGCGCTTACGGGAGCGCCGCATCGTGCGCATGCAGACTGACCTAGAACGCATGCTGCGTGAGTGGCATGCTCGTAACGGCAAGGTGCGCAAATGAACCGCAATTACCTATTGGTCGGCGCGCTAGTGATAGCTGGCATTCTGGCGATGCGCGGCGTTTACGCCATATCGCCCGCCGGATACAACAACGTGTGCGTGTACCGCGTGAACCGACTCACGGGCAGCGTGGCGTTTTGCTGCCCTGAACAGCCTTGCAAGGAGTCGCCGCAGTGATGCCCGTCAGTGTTGATAGCTTCGATACGCTGGATCAGGCAGCACTCGCCGCAGAGCATGCGTGTGAGAGTATGTCATTCCATAGCGGCAATGAGTTCGGCGGCGTGCTGCTTGAGCGTGACGGGCGCTACGTGTACAGCCTTGCGCAGACTTCGGGCATGCCTTCGCACTTTGAACTGCGCGCTAGCTTTACCAGTGAGTACAAGCTAGTCGGGCTGTATCACACGCACCCGCAAGGCTTCGATGGTGAGGTAACGCGATGGTTCAGCGTCGAGGATGTTAGGGTTGCAAACACGCTCAAGGTGCCTAGCTACATTGGCGTCGAGTATGAACACGGCGACGTGCGCAAGTTCACTCCTGGCAAAACCGCGACTACAACCGAACGTGCCGCGGGGTATGTCATGGGTAAGATTGCACTCGGCGAGGTAATCAAATGAGCGCCAATCGCATTATCTATTTGAACCATTGCACGCATTGCGGGCATCGCGTGAGTGCGGCCGTAGCGTTATCTAGGTGCCCGCGTTGCTTTAGCGCGTTGCCGCCTCCGGCAGCGAACGCTAAGATAGCGCGGCCATGGTTGCTGCCTGTCCTGAGCGGGTAGCTAGTCCG